>Ga0247727_10000389_pt1 | contig 106934 bp, 76 predicted proteins | sample WisWelCaveWW1625_FD_202498 | JGI IMG/M metagenome (GOLD analysis project Ga0247727, IMG submission 202498) | Biofilm microbial communities from Wishing Well Cave, Virginia, United States - WW16-25 | ecosystem: Environmental > Aquatic > Deep subsurface > Groundwater > Cave microbial mat... | reverse complement strand
TATTACGCCACTGATTTCAGCACCGTGAAAACGCAGTTCTTCAAGTTCGATCAAACCCTTCGACGCCGCTTGCGATGCATGAAAGAAAAACGCATCTCGGCGGCGCAGAACCAAAGAATCTCGAATCGGTTTCTCGAGCGCAAAGGACTCGTTTCGCTTTACGCGATGGCCGTGTAGCCAAAGAACATTGCAAGTTTCCCCAGGCGGGGCAAGGCTAAACGGAGAGCCTGACAAGTTCTCCTAGGCGCCGCCCGGCGTGAGAAAGACACTCACCGGTAAATATGGGGAATTGACCCCATCGCGACAATGGGGAGAGGGTGGCGAAAGCCACTCTCTCACCCACTCATTTTTTAGAAGGCCTCATCTCAAGGGCCTCATCTCAAATGAAAAACACTGTAATGTAAAATTTACCTCATCGCTTCCCCTGTGAAATGCCGGCGTTCTTCAAGCACTTATATCGATCATTCAAAAAATAACCCGGTAATTTTTACCTCTTTTCTTCCCGCCCGTTTCTTGCAAACAAAACCCCCTCGCGGTTAACTCACTGATTCTCGTTGCTTCAAAATCGTTTTGCCGGCTTTCCAAAGTTTGGCAATGCCTTTGCTTTATCCTTCTGCAATTCCAAACAAAAAAAATGAAATGCGTTGGTGGTAGATAAATTACCCATATGCAAAGGAACCCAAATATGAATGCCCTGCCCATTTTCGTTTCTGGATTATTCGGCTGGTTGATGGGCCACGTGTTTAATTTAATGGAGCGGCACTCCAGTTGGCTGCGTGTTTTCAATTATCCACTTGGCATTGCCGCGGCCGTGGCCGGCTCGATGGCCAGCCAAAGCATGCCCAGCCTGCAGAATAAAATATTTCTGATGGGCATTCTGTGCTCCGGCATCGTGCTGCTGCTGTTTCAAAGCGTGCGGCGCTTGTTGTCGGCGCGGCGAGATTTTCGCATCTGAAAGCGCAATTAAATTGGAAAGCGCATCATGTTCGAAGAATGATCAACAACTTTCACACTCACTTTTATATAAGGAGAATGTCATGAAAAAGCTGGCATTTTTCACGATCTGTATCGTGGGCTTTTTTGTGCTGGTGTCGCACTATGAAGAGTTGCTCGGACGCCTGCAATGGCTGGAAGCGCCGCGCCTGCATGTCATCCAAAAAGGCGAGTCGCTCAGCAAGCTCGCGAAGGAAAACTACGGCAATGTGAATTATTGGCGCGAGTTGGCGTTGATCAATCGTGCGCCCAAGCCCAATCACCTCGAACCCGGCGAACAAGTATTGCTGCCGGCGGCGAATGTGCTGAATGATTTGCGGCGCGCCCGCACGTTGTCGCGCGTCAATGACATCGTAAATACACAGACGGCGCAAATTGGAAACGCAAACACCGCTACGCCCTCCGTGACTACTACGCCGCCCGCTCGTGACCTCGATACGAATCCTCCGGCGCCCGCAGCCGAAACTTCTCCCGTTACTTCGCAACCATTCGTGACGGAAGAGCCGGTGGGCACGGCGCAACCATTGGAAGAGAACGGCAGTGGTGTGTGGTTTTGGTTGATCCTGGGATTGATCGCGCTGGGCGGGGTGATTGGATTCGTGTTCTATCGCAAGCGTCAGGAAGAAAAAGATAAAATTGAACTGGAAGAAGCTGCGAAGAACAGCAACGGCGGCCGCCGAAATTTTCCGAACGATCGCCGGTCTTACGCCCCACCGCGCAAACAGGAAAACGCAGCGGTTTGATGGACTTCGTCAGCACGCACCGGATCCTGCCGCTCCGGCGAGCTGATGATCGGCGATCGCATTCACCAGCGCGCAGTGACGGAACCGAATTGAATTACGCCCGCCGGCCGCGTTCGAATTGTAAAATCCGTTTGGATGTGCGCGGCGTGCGCAGCAAATAAGCAGCAGATAAAGTGAATCAGATTTAGAACTTCCTCCAATCCCCGTGCGGAATAGCCGGCGGTTTCCCCTGGCTGCCGGCTGCCGCGCTCCCTACCCGCGAAGAGCACGGTTGAGCGAGACCGTGCTCTTCTTTTTTTTGGATTCTGCGTTTTGGAGATTTCACAGCCAGCCTTGCGCGCGATACCATAACACCGTTTGCCGTAATCCTTCTGCCAGCGGCAACGCGGCGATAAATCCCAATCGTTCCCGGGCTTTTTCCGCGGAGCAAATCCAATGCGTTTCACGCATCTCGCGCACTTTGTCGAAACTCAACAACGCGGGCTTCCGCGTGATTTTCGCCACGATCTCGCTCACGGCTGCGACCGCGGGCGTGAGACCCAGCGGAATCGGAATGGAAACGGTTTTGCGTTGCAGTGCGTGTGCAATAGCTTCGCCGAGCAGCGACCATTCATAAAATTCCGCATGGGTCAGGAAAAATGTTTGGCCGGGCGCGCGCGGATGTTGTGCGGCGAGCATCATGCCGGCCACGAGATCGTGCACATGAATCATACTGGTGTAACGCGGCGTGAATCCTGGCCGCAAACGCAGGCCCCATTTGACTTGCTTGAAGTATTCATACACGTCACGATCGCGCGGGCCGTAAACTACCGGCGGGCGCACGATGGTGATCGGCAGCCGTTGCGTAAATTCCGCACACGCGGCTTCTCCCGCCAATTTCGAGCGGCCATAAATTGAAACCGGGTGCGGGGTTTCCTCTTCGCGCACCGGCTGCCTGTCACGGCTGGGACCGGCAGCGGCAATGCTCGAGACATAAATCAATCGTTCCAGCCGTTTGGCATGAAGTGCACAAGCTTGCAACAACACATGCGTCGCCGCGCTATTCGCGTGGAAATATTCCGCCGAGGTCAGTGCTTTGGTTAAACCGGCCAAATGAAAAACGTGTGTCGCATTCTCCAATGCCTTCGCCAGCACACTTTCAGAGAACAAATCACCCGCAACCAGCTTTACCGGCAAACCGTGCAGCCATTTTAAAATATTGGGTGAGCGCACGAGACAATGCACTTCCCAACCCGAGGCCAGCAATGTTTCCGCCAAGGTGCTGCCGATAAATCCCGTGCCGCCGGTAATGAAAGCAATCATCCCTTCCTCCGCAGTGAGAATGAAGTCGCTTACGAAATCATTAAAAAGCTGGAGTGCAACGCTTCAGCATTGCAGCAACGCTGAAGCGTTGCACTCCGGTTTCTTTGTCAGCACTTCTGCTCGTCCACGAGTTGCACTCGTGGACGCAGGTTCGGTTGGGAGTTTAACTCCATAGTCAGCGTGCGGGAGTGCAACTCACGCACGAGATCGAGCACAAGCGGTAGTCCATCAAAAAACTTCAGCGCTTTGCCAGCACAGTCAGGCATTTTTGTGCTAGGCGGAGGCACAACATTGCTTGCCGGTCATGCCAAAACCAAACCCATGTGCAACGGCGGCACAGTGTCTCGTTTCTTATGATACAATCAGTGACAGGTCTGCGTTAAAAGCCGCGCAAATCGCGCATTTTAGCATTGGCATGGCGGTTGCTCTTTGAAGCAGCGAAAGTTCATCTTCACTTTCTACGAACTTTAAACCAAAGGACTGCGACCATGAGAGCGAAGATTATTGTCACCGTTATTGCCGTGATTATGTTGATTGCGGCAGCGGCGTTTCAAAGCAAAGCCAAAGCGCCGACGCAGGAAATCGTGCTGCCCGATATCGTTATTCAGCAATGAGGCCGTGGCGCTGCGAAAAAATTGAGCAAGCTGCGCACAAAAGCTCGAAGGTTTTCTGATTAACACGGCGGCCGTTTAAAACGAATTGATATACTACCGCGCCTTCGACGAAAACTCATCTCGTTTAAAATGATCCGCCGTAAAAGCTCGATTTTTTCGGCCCGTTTTCAGTATCACGACGGAGCTACAGATTGTTGCTGTAGGAGGATTTGCCAGCGTTGAAAATTTTCCCGCAAATTTTTTGCAAGGTTGGGGTAGGCTGCTTCAAATTCCGTCATCAACTTTTGCTGTGCTGCTTCCGATAGGGGAAAATACCACGCGGTGGCGCAAGCAAATTCAAAATCCTTCGGCCGGCCGGCAGCCAGCTTTGCTATCATCAAATCGTGGGGATGCGGAACGATGATTTCCACTCCGCTTGCCGGTTCCGAGCGCACATGCGCCCGCTGTTGCCAATGAGCGGGCGCCTGAAAGGATGCCAAGCTCAGGCCATGCGCGTACACGGAAAAGGTTTCATCAAAAGCCGACAACTCACCAATCGCCCCATCAATCAAAGCATCCAACTTTTCATCATCTACTGAAACGTCCAGTTCACGTGAAGGCACAAAATTTGGCAAAGGAATGGGATGCCGGTTTTCCGCCAGCCACGGCAGAATAGCATTTGCGCCGAAAGCAAAAACCTTTTGAACTCCGGCGACGGCCGCCGCCGCGCGACAAATGTGATCGAACTGTTCCAGAGTCATATAGCCTGGCTCGCTTTTTACAAAAGAGTTTTTATTTATAAAACCGCTTCGTGAAGCTTGCAACACCGGCGCAAACGGCGCGCTTTGCAAAAGACGATCCCACCATGCTTGTTCCGATCCGGAGAGATCAAAAAAAGACGGCGTGCTTTGCAGCCTAGCCAAATGATCTTTTTGACCGCCGTTTAAAATTTCCACCCATAGTTGCATCAATGTGGGTGAAACACGTTGAGCTTGTTGCGCAAAAGACAAGGCTCTTTGTCGGGCGCCTTCATCCTTCCGGCACAAAGCCAGCGCGCGCCGGGCATTTTCCCAGGCGCGTTCCAGCAAACGATCATGAGGATTCGGCTCAACACGCAAGTCGTTATCTCCAACTCTAGAACTATCATTCAACCAGAAACATCTGTATCAAAATAACGATTGCAGGTGTTGCGATCAAGCTTTCGTTTATGCTTCTTCTTCCAACCCCAGCGCCAACGCGCAATAGGCCAGACAAAAACGCAACGGCAAATCAATTTTGGCTTCATGCTCGCGCAGATAGCCGATGAAAAGATCGAGTATTTCTCCCGCACGCGAGGAGCAGGCGAAAGACTTGCACATCTCTTGCAGCGCCGCACTGAAATTTTGTGCGGCCATTGCATAGTTGTTCGCCGCCTCCAAAGCCACGGCACGCCGGGCTTCTTTTTGCTTGTCCACCAAATCTTGCAGAATGCCGGGAGCGGTGTTCGTATCGGCTAAATAGGCTTTATAATCACTATAAAAATCCTCGCCCGTGCCGCACAAATCGGCAATGGAAAGGTGGGCTTCGCTGCGCACGGCCGGCGATTTAAAGGACGGCGCGCGCGCCAGGATTTCTCGAAGCAACTGCGGGCGGCCATAGAAACTGAAGGCGTTCATCGCGTGAATCAACAAACGCGGATTGCCGGTGGTGTGAAAGATTTGCAAAATCTCGTGAAATGATTCTTCGTCGCGCATGCGGCCGAGCGCGAGAATAGCCTTGCTGAGCAGAAATAAATCCGGCGAGCGCAGGACTTGCCGCAAGAGGGGCAGGGCTTCGCGCACGGCATTGATGCCCAATAAATCCGCGGCCAAATACGCCGTGGTGAATTCATGATTTTGGAGCTCTTCCAACAAGGCGCGCTGCAGCGCCGGGGTGAGTGGAATGTTATGCAACGCGTGCAGCGCGCCGGCGCGCACCATCAAACGGGGAGAAGCCAGGCCCTCCAACAATTCTTTTTCGCTCAAGGCCGAGCCAAAATCGCCGATACGATCCAGCGCCTTTCCTTCCTCTTCCGCCGTCATGCGCCCGGTCAAATTGCTCAGATAAAATAACGCCTGCAAATCGCGCGGGGAAAGCATGAGGTTCAGCACTTCGCGCAGCTTGCGGTCGCGCACCGGCGGCACGCGCCGGGTGGCAAACACGGCGGCAATGGAGATCAATGCGAGAATGAAAAAATACCAGCGAAACGGCGTCAAGCCGGCGCCGGTCCATTCTTGCAAGCGATCGATCATCAGGCCGCCCAAAAAAACGGCGGCAAATGCGGCAATGCCCATGACGATTTCGGAAAACAGCGAGGCTGCAAATTGTTCACGCGCGCGCACGAGATTGAACAAGTACGGCATCTGCGCGCTGACGAAGCCGGGAGAAACCAGGCCATAAATCAAAAAATTGGCGGCCAGAAATGCGGGAGGCAAAGCCGGTGTCATCACCCAGCCGAATAAGGCCAGGGTGAGGCAAACACTATACAAGAGCATCATCGGGCGCGCGCCGAAACGGTCGAGATACATGCGATTCGCAAACGAAGCCAGTACGTTGCCCATGCTGTAAAAAATAACCAACAACAAAATGCGATCTTCGGTCAACCCGGCGCCGACGCGCATGCTGACCACCAAAAACGGCAAAGCCGCAGCCGCCACCGCGCGCGTGAGCGCTCCGGAAATCAAAAAGCGGCGCAGGGCCGGGGTTTGCGCGAACAAGTGGAACATGCTGCGCATGGTCACGGACTTTTCCGCGCGCGGCTCGGGGATTTCCGGAATGCGCAACGCCACTAACGCAGAGATTGCGCCGGCAATCACGCCGAAAACGATGAAAGCTTGAAAGCGCCAGAGCGGCGCTTCGCGGCTCAGGAGCAGGCCGTAAGCCAGCAACACCAGCATGCCGCCGGCATAAAAAATTGCGAATTGGCTCGCCACCAGGCGGCCGCGATTATACGGCGTGGTGATGCGCACGATGATCAAGGTATTGGCGTTGTTGCCGATGGCGCGAAACGTGAACAGCAACAAGGCGCCGAGCAACAACACGGCGAGGCCGGTAGCGACACCGTAGAAGCGGGCGGCCACGGGCGCGAGCGCCATGATGCCGGCAAACAAATACCGCAACAGCCAACTGACGCCGAACACACGCACCGGCCCGCTGCGCTCGACCATGCGCTTGCCGATCAAGCCAAAAAACATAGTGAGATGAACTAACGAAGCCAGCAAGCCGACGAACACCGCATTAGCGCCGAGCTTAAGCGCATAAAGCGTGAGCACGTGATCGGCAAGACTGGCATAGGCCAGCGCATTGAAAATTTGCGAAATTTGAATGAGCTTCTGGCTGCGCCATTGGCGGCCGGGCGAGAGTGCGATGAGGGGTTCGGGTTTGGTGGTCACGCTATCAGCCGGCGGTTTTAGATCGCTTCCAACAAGGTCACAATCGAACGCGCGGCTCCGGTTTTTTGTTCAACGAAAGCGCGGCATTTTTTTCCCCATGCATTTGCGCGTGCCGGTGCTTCGAACAATTCCATCAAAATCTGCGCCCCTTCCGTGTGCTCGCGCAAGATTTTGCCGAGGCCTAGTTGTTCCATCTCCATGGCTTCGGCGGAATTGCGCATGGCCGGGCCGAATAAAACCGGCAGGCCGTGCGCCGCCGCTTCCAATACGCTGTGCACACCCGGGCCAAAACTGCCGCCGACAAATGCAACGCTGCCCGCGCCGTACAATTCCGCCAACACGCCCACGCGGTCGACGAGCACAACCGCTTGTGCCGGTTGCGAAAAAGCTTGCGAGAGACGGCAACTCGTGAGCCGGTGTGTTTTCAGAGATTTTTCCACGCTTTGTAAATGTTCTGCCGTCGGCTCATGAGGCGCCAGGATCATTCTCGCTTCGGGAATGCGGCTGCGGGTTGCAGCAAAAGCGGGAATTAGAACTTCTTCATCCGAAGGCCACGTGCTGCCGGCGACGAAAATATGCGTGTGCGTTTGCCAGGCTTCGGGCAAAAGCTGGGATATATTTCCGGCGCGGGCGCGAAAGACGACTTGATCGTAGCGCGTATCACCGGTGCGCAGCAAACGCTCCGGGTGGCGGATCAAATCGCGCAAGTTCTCGGCGGCAACGCCGGACACCGCACAAATCCAATCAAAATTCGCGAACACTTCACGATTGAAATTTCGCACGCCGGGTTTGTGGCGAAAGGATTTGGCATTGGCGCTGACACTGGCATCTGCCAGCAAGAGCTTGACGCCGCGCTGCCGGGCTTGCCACAAAAAATTCGGCCACAAATCATGGCGAATGAAAATGCCGGCTGCGGGTTGCACCAAATCCAAAAAGCGGCGAACATTTGATCGGCTGTCGAAAGGCAAATAACTCAAAACTTCGGCAGGCAAATTCTGGCGGGAAAGATGGACATGCGCGCTGGGCGAAAACAAAGTCAAAACGCGCACGCTGTGCGGCAGGCGTTCTTGCAGTTCGCGCAAGATCGGCCGGGCTTGCTCGCATTCACCCATGGAAGAGGCGTGAATCCAAATGCGCGGGCCGCTGCCGCAGCGTTGCAACTGCGCGCTCAACCCGGCAAATAAATTTTTGCGGCCGGCAACGCCGGCTTTGATTTTTTCCAACCGGCGGGAACGAAAAGGCAGAACCGCAGCAAAACGAAAAAACAAAAACATCACCGGCACGGCGAGCAGGTTATAAAAAGCAAACCAAAGATTTTTCCCGTTGAAATGAAGATTTTTTGGGGTTACCAGATCAGGCACGATTTTTTCCGAGGTGAGCCCCGCGCGGTTTATTGCGATAACGTATACATGATGTCATTCGGAAGGAATGTTGTGGGAGGCTAGTGCAATCGGTAGTCCATCACAAGATTTTTTCTTAATGACATGTTTATGCAACTGCAAACTGCCTCCAAGTAACATGTCATCCTGTAAAACTTTTTTCAGCAGAAGCACCGTTCTCAATCTCACCGCAATGCCTAACTTCATAAAGTGGGATTGCTTCACCGATAAAGCCGGCTCGCAATGACGGTTCCCTGAAAAGTCTGCAACCATGCTAAAAAGATTCTTACAGAATGACAGGTTACCCGATAGCGCTATTTCGGATTGGCAGGAATGGTTTTGTAATCTTGTCCCAAAATGACGCTTACCGAAACCATGCGATCGGGCTTGGCTTGCTGATAGGAAACATAAACGTCCGGCAAACCCAAAACCTTGGCGATCTTGAGGCCCATGACCATTTCTTTCGAGCGGCGATCGATGATGTACGTGTGCGGCATGTCCGTGCGCTCGTAGGTCGAAACGTTGACGGGATCGAAGCCGTGCTGCTTGAGCAAGTCGGCGTATTTGCGCGCCAAGCCATCGACGCCGCAGCCGTTCAATACTTCAATTTTGAGATTGTCGGGAGCGACGACTTCCGCTTCGGCGCTGATGGTATGTTCGCGCCCGCTGAGAAAATGCTTGCTGACAAACGAGGCGATCAGGATGACATTGATGATGCCCAGGGCCCACAACGCCGTCGTAAACAACGCCTGCTTGAGGTTAAATTCGGATTTGCCGCGGCGGCTGCCGCCGCGTTTTGCCATGGGGCTGGCATTGCTATCGTTTTTGCGCGGGCGGCTCGGCGTGGCCATGCGTTGATTCGACACGTTTCCTTCTCCTTCACATAGGTGTTGTTGATTTTTTCCCGCCTCTCCATGCGAGAAAAAGCTGCAAGAATTTCAGATAAAAAAATGACCCGTCTCGCGGGTCATTTTTTTTGGCGCAAACTTAAGGTTCCGGGCGGACCGAAGAATTTTGATTCGGCGAATAATCATAATAAGGATAGCCGGCGCGATACGGAGAATAATAGCCGGCAGGATAAGAATTGAATTGCACGCCCAGCGAAAGATTTTTGCTGGGTTTGTATTCCAAATTCGCGCCGGACAGGAAAAATCCGCTGGTATAAACGCCGGGCACGCCCAAAGAAGACAGGGGCTGGTTCATCAGACCCCATTGCAAGGACACGTGCAGGGGATCCGAAAAACGATAACTCATCGTGTTCAAATACATGCCCTGGCTGAAGCCTTGTCCGCCGGCCGACAGATACGAGAGCGAATAACTTTGTTGCATGGAAAAACGCTGGGGATCGATCCCTAACCATCCGAGCATACTTCTGGAGGCGGACCAGCCTTGCGTCAGCAGCCGTGCAAAAGGCAGGGGCTTGGCCGGGCTTTTCAGTTGCGCGGAAGCCCACGCGGGCAGCATCAAAACCAGCAGCAAGGCGGCGATGGCCGTCATTTTTTTCATGTCAGTCCTCGCAGAAAGTCTTCGTTCGACGTTGCCTCATTTTTCGATTGATCAAGCGCTTGATCTTAAGGAATTTTCGCGGGAAAGTCAATCGGTTTTTCCCGGTAGCGACGAAAGCGAGCAAGATGAACGCTAAAAATTTAGAGGGACTGACCGGTCACTGATCAGCGCCAAGAATTTGCTTGCTAATTTTTTGAGGTGCGCATAAATTGGCCTGCGTTTTAATCACACTCAAACGTGCCCCGCGACAGCCTGCTGCCTCACGCCGAGCATTATGACTGGCAGTGGCTTCCTACTTCCAATCAGGACGAGACACAACTTGAACAAAATTTTTAGTTTGATATCGCTGCTGCCGCTATTACTGGACGCGCAAAATGAGCGGCCCGCTTATGTGCAAGGCCGAATCACCGAACGCCAACGCGAGCACGGCCTGTCCCATGTTTTATTGCATCTGCCGGAAATCAAGCTGCGTGCGGAAGCCGATAGTGCGGGGGAATTTTTATTGCCGGTGCCGGCCAATCGTGTCCTCTCGCTTGAAATTCGCCGCTGGGGTTATTTTGCGCAAAGCCGGCGCCTGCCTGCCATTGCGGCCGGAGAAACTTTGCTGTGCAACGTGGTGCTCGTTCCCAGTCCGATCACATTCAAAGGCGTTGAAATCGTCGGTGAAAAATGGATTGAAAAAAATCCGGCAATGATCAGCCAGGCGGCGGAACATGCGCTGCGGCAGCCGGGCGCATTCGAAGATCCGCTGCGCGCGCTGCAGCAAATTCCGGGCGTGAGCATGCGCAGCGATTGGGACAGCCAAATTTCCGTGCGCGGCGCAACGCCCGATCAGAATCTCGTGGTGATTGACGGTTTCATTTTGCCGAATCCTTATCGTCTGCAATTCGCGCTCGGCGGCGGCTTATCGCTGTTGCAAGCCGGTATTTTGCAGCAGGCAGAATTGTGGAAAAGCGGATTTTCCGTGCGCTACGGCGATCGCGTGGCCGGCCTGGTGTCTTTGCAAACGCAATCTCCCTTGCAACCGCGGCGCTTCGAGGTGCGTTTGAATGTGTTCGATGCCAGCGTCAGCGCTTCGCTGCCGGGCCGGCGCAACGGAGTTTTGCTTGCCGTGCGCCGAAATTATCACGATGCTTTGTCCGGCTTGGCGCCGTTGCGAGGCTTCGCTATTCCGCGCTGGCAGGATGTGCAAATCAAACTTGCGCATCAAATTTCTCCCCACCATCAAATCGAAATGTTTACGCTGCTTTCCAAAGAATGGCTGGATCTGGAATTGGGCGAAACCGACAAGTTCAACATCCAGGAAAATGCGCAATCATTTTTCTCCGGCCTTTCTTCGCGCTGGGCGCTCGCTTCCGAGTTGATTTGGAAAAATCACCTCAGCCATTTTCAAGCACCGACCGACATTTATTTCCGCAACACTTCCGATCCGGATTCGACCGCAGCGACTTATGATTTTGACGATCGTTTGTGGGCCTGGCGGAGTGAACTCACCAAACAACAAAACGTGCGCACGCAATGGCTGATGGGCGCGGAGCTGAACCGCCAGCGGCAATGGGTGGATTTGCGCTCGCGTTTCGACAATCGCGATTCGCCGCTCGTGCTCTCGCAAGATTATCATGGCCGGCGCCGGCGCACCCTCGCGGCTTTTTATCTCGAAAATAAATTCGTCTGGAGCGCAAAATTTATTTTGCAGCCGGGCCTGCGCTGGGCGGGAGAGCTAGGGCGCAGCCCTTTGCGTTCCGAGCCGCGCTTGAGCGTGAGCGGTGCGTGGCCGCGCTTCAATTATCTCGTGCACGCCGGACGCTATCGCCAAACGCTCGATTGGCAAAGCCTGTTTCGCCGCGAATGGCCGATGGACGTGAGCGGCTGGCGCGCCCTGCCCGAGGAGCAGGCCTGGCTGTTCAGTGCGGAAAGTGTTTTTAGTTTGTCGCTCACGGTGGAGCTCGCGTTGGGGGTTTATCATCGCCAACTCGATCCCCTCATTGTTCTGATCGATGAAAGCGAAGGTATGATTTTAGAGCTGCGCGAGTTTGGCACGCCGCAATTTTTTGAGGAGCCTCTTGTGCTGCAAGCCAATCGCCCGCGCGTGTCGCGCGGGAATTATCAAGGCCTCGAAGCGGCGTGGTCGCTGACCAGGCGCAATTGGAATCTCGCATGGCGCTATTCTTTTTCGCGCAGCCGCATGCGCGACCTCGACGATCAAAATTGGATTGCAGCCGCAACCGATCGCCCGCATGATGCCGCGCTTGACGGGTCGCTAAAATTATTCTCCGGTGTGGAATTGCGCGGGCACGTTCGTTATACCAGCGGCAATCCTTACTCACCCGTAATCGCACTCGCTCCCGATCAATTTCACCGGCGCTGGCCTGAAGGCTATCGCTTCATTTACGCGCCGCGCAACAGCGGCCGCTATCCGGATTATTTCCGCGGCGATCTACGCGCCGGCTATGCCTTTCAAGGCCCGGGCGGCGATTGGCAAATTTATTTCGAATGTTTGAACCTGACGAATCGCGAGAATATTTATCAAATTCTTTGGACTTCCAGCTCCGAAAGAGGCGTTGTGCCTAACGTCGCGAAACGCAAAATCCCCATGCTGCCGCGGCTTTTTTTAGGAGGGATTGCCATTCGATTTTGACCTGGAGGCTTCAGGATTGCCGGAGAGTTTATGGGAAGGCGAAAAAATAGAGGGGTTTCAAGAAAGCACGATGGCAGTGGCGTTGGGGAGCGGCTTGATCGAATATATTAACGCTATACCGCGATAGCTTTAGGATGGTTTAACCGCCATGACAGTTATTTTTTTCAAAGCTTCACTCGATGTCGATCAGTTTTGAAAGCGAACCTTCCCGGCATCAATCAGCAACTGGTTGTAACTTGCCTTCGACATTGGGCAATCGTGAAGCTCCAGATATTGCCGGCGCTGCAGATGCATTTGCCGCGGCACATAATGAAACTGTTTTGATTTTTGGCGAGAGCCGCGCGTTAAGCCGAAAGTAAAAACAAGTTGTCCCTTAAAATAATAAGAAAAGCGATTCTCACCACCGCGACTGGTTGTAAATCGAATCTCACCTGGTTGCGTCTCATCCTTGAGCTTTTTCATAACGATTTCAATGCCCTTAGCGTCAAGCATGGCTATTCCCGTTTTCTAAAATTCTTTGAAGAACCAAGAACTGCTCTGCCATCACCGGCCCGAGTTCGACGCGTTGCGATTCCTCCAACAAAAATTCGTGTTGACTGACGAGGTGTTTTTTTAAATCTTCCAAACTGCTGGGAATGCTGTCGCCATAACCGTAAATATCTGCGTCGTAGAAACACGCGACAAAATCATCCGGAGCGTGTTGTTCTACTGTGACTAGAATAGGGCGGGGCATCTTCCAAGCTGGAGTGCCAAGATCGTTCAAAGCAATAGTGTGAGTACGCAAAACCGTTTGCAATTGACTGCCCAAATCTTGCACCAGAGAAGCTATTTTATCAAGAGTCAAGCTCTCAAGTTCCATGTCTTGTCTCCATGATTCAAACCATAAACAGTCTCTTGTCGTAATGCTTATTTGAATGGTGAAAAGTACAAAATGCCTCTGCAAATGTCAACGTTCGCGCCGTCTGAATCAAGCTAAGGCGAGGCTTTTTTAGCATGCGTCCAATCCGTCCAGCCCATGTTTTTACCGGAACGCGCCGGAAGGGCGGCGGGAAAATTCGTGCCATAAAAATGATTGATCACGTGCATCTGCCATTCGTCGTCGCCTGCTGCAGGAAAATGCGCTTCACGATTTAGCCATTCATACGCGCGCAGCAAGGCACGATCGCTCCAATTCCACACGTCATAGCCGCCGCGATGCAAAATCATGGCTTGCACGAGTGCGCCTTGCAATGCTTCATAGACATAATTCTCTTGCGGCGGCGGCCACTTGAACGGCCCGCTGCGGCGTTGATCATCGGGCAGCACGCCGTCGAGGGAGTGGCCGTTTCTCTTCGCGCCTTTGGGATTGACGCCCACCGGTTGCGCCGCCTCTGCCTGCCAGTCAAGCTTTCCAAATTTGAATTTGGCATAAACCGAGCGATCACCGAGCCAGCCTTGAAAAATTTTTGCGCAGCGTTGCAATTCGGTTTGATCATTCAAATAAGCGGCGATCGCCGCCCGGCTCGCGCCTGCATGCGTGCCCCAATTGTTAGGCCGGGTTTCGTGCGTGGTGATCAGCGTTTTGCCCTGAAATTTCTGCGTGCAAAGTTCACGCAGTTTGGCGCGGAATTTTTGATCGAGCTTGGCCTCGGCATTTTTCAAATCGATCAAATCGGCGGCAATAACGTACGCCGGTAATTCTCGCCCCAGTGCAAGCGTGCGGCTGTCCGTTGGAGTATTCGCAGCAACGATCACGCGCAACGCGTCGAGGACTTCGTCACGAAATCTTTTTTCTTTGAGGCGTGCATAAACCAACGCTTTGGCCAGAATTCTGACATTGGTGTTATCGTTTTGATCTGACAGCTTCGGCGCAGCAGTTTTTTCACAAGCAGCGGCGTACAAATTTTCCCACGCGGGACCGGAAATCGGCAAAGCAGATAATTCTTGCGGGTTGATCCAAATGCCGGAGTGAAGTGGAGAGGCGCCGGTAGGCAAAGAGGCGCTGGTAGGTATTGATTGGGGCCAAGCCGGCGTGGCGAGATAACCAAGCAGCAAAAAACAAACGCTCGGGAATGCAACTCCCGAGCGCCGGAGTTTGGCGGTTTTAAAAAGATGTACGGATAAAATAACAACGAATGAGGGCATGCCTCATATTGAGAAATTCGCGGTTGCGAGGCAAGCGTTTTTTCTTTTGAACTCTCACAGAAAAATAAAAATTCTGTGAGAGTTCCGAAATCCAAATCAGTTTCTCCGCGTGAGAAAAATTTCGCTGCCTTACTTTGCCACGCCCAGGCCGGCAAAATAAGTTTTGAACGCAGAGGCTTCAATGGCGAAAGTGCCGTCGATGGTAGCCAAAGTGATGGGCCGCCACCAACTGATGTCGTACAGCCGGGAAGTGCCGGCCAACGTGCTCACCGTGGCTTCGGTGTTGCCCCAGGGATTGCGCAAGATAATATACTTTTGAACTTGGCAAAAGCTTTTTCATAAACCGCCGGCCAAATTTCGCCGCTTTCACTCGAACGGCAAAAGATGAATCCGCCGGAGGAGGAATTTAACGGAACCGAATCCGTCACTTCGATTTCTTTATCGAGCTGGCCATTGCTGTCAGGCTTGTAGAAGCGCACCATGTTGGTGAATTGCTGTTGGTTTTGTCCGGTGGCACGGGTCAAATGAGTAATGCAGAATGTCTTCCAAAACGCACGGGGCATCGGCAATTTCCCGCCAAGCAATTTTGCGGCCGGCAATCAACTCCGCGAGCGCATACGGATTGATGACCGCCGAGTTTTGTGCCGCCTGAAGGTTCGAAGTTTGAACGTCCTTGCGTGCCATTTGTGATCCTTTCTTAATAATTGGTTCGTACTGCAAATGATTATGAGAACATGGGCGGCAAACCATCTGCCCTCATGCCGTTTTATTAGATGCAAGTTCGCTTGAAAAATTCTTGGCTTTTATTTTTTTTATATCGATTCGATCAAATCCCTTGAAATTGAGAAAACTTCATTGTATGCTTATTCATGCTTCATAATCGTGAGATTAACCGAGGGAGACGGATATGCTAACCGTTTCGGAACAAATCGTCGAAAGCATCTGTGAAAAAATGGCGGAGTTGAGCGAGGAACAATTCCCTCGCCTCGTGGAGACGATGCAAAAAGAACAGCCCGAGATCATGGCGTTTCTCATGGCCGCGGGCTTTGATGATTTCAACCAGGCCGAGCGCGAATTGCAGTTTTATCTCGGCACCATGGTGTGGCAGATTATGCGCTCGGGCACAACGCCACCGCCGCGCGTGAGCGAAAAACGGCTGGATCGCTTGATCGAGCGCACGGAAAAGATGGCGGAATTTCTCATGGGTGAATCCGATGTGGATTTTGAAAATTCCGCCATCCGCATCTTCGACGATCACAATCAAGTGCACGTGCTGCGCTATGTCGTGGAAGCGCTCTTCGAAGACGAAGAAGAAATGGAAAAGGAAATGGAACATCTGGAAATGGAAAAAACTTCGCAAGAAGCCGGGCTCGAATTTGACACAGAAGATTGGGAAGACGATGAAATGCTAGAAAGCTTCGAAGAAGATGATGACGCCCCGGTGCGCCCGCTGATGAAAGGCATGATCTTTCTCAATCTCAAAACCGTGATCGAAGCCCTCGACCAATAAAATTTTTCGTAACCATCCAGCGAAATGAAACCAGAGTGCAAAACTTCAGTTTTCACCTTGCCGGCGGTCACAAAATCAATGTCATGCTCAAGCATGACACTCCGGTTCAGACGGCTAAACTCTTACAAATTTTCGAATATTTTCGTAGCTGGACCGTTACAAAAATTTTAAAATTTGTTTTGACCAAAATCGCCTTAAGTTTTTCTGTGCTGCCCGCAGGGCCACAATTTTCAGCTCGCCTGAAATTCTGGCGTAGGCATTTTACCCCCATTTCCTTGACCCCGAAGAATCTACTACGAAAATTTGTGCGGTTCTCCTCGCAAATTTCACACCGCAAGCATTTTTTTTGCCCACCCCGAATTTTTCCCGGATAAACCTTTGGAAATAGCGCCCGCCTTTTCCGCTTAATGTGCATTTGATTGTAATTATGATGTCAGTAAAAAGATCGCGTAAAAAAACGATGACCGTTTTTGTCTGATGCCGCGATCAAAGACTGAAATGGAATTCAGCCGGACGAGTTAAAATGAAACATGACCTCACTACACGCTTGCCTGCGCGTTGGACCAACGTGCTTGCGGTATTCGCATTTGGCATTTTGGCATGGTTGAGCGGAGCAAGTCTGAGCGGCTGCGCCGGAGGGCGCGCCGTGCCCGCGGCGGATAATACCCCCACGAACGTTATGATCGCGAGTGCGCTAAATAAAAGCCTCCTGCCGCCGGAGTATCGCATCGGCTCTCTCGATGAAATCGAAATACGCGTCAAATATCATGACCGCCTGAACGACGTCGCCAAAGTCCGGCCCGATGGTCGCATCACGTTGCCCGAAACCGGAGACTTGTTTGTGGCGGGCCTGTCACCGGCGGAATTGGACAGCGCGATTACTTCGGCGTATGCCCCTTTCGTGCACGAACCGGAAGTCACGGTATTCGTACGCAATTTCGGCAATCTTTTTGTTTATGTGTTGGGCGAAGTGAAAAGCCCGGGCCAGCAGGAGTTGAAGCCGCGCCTGACGGTGTTACAAGCGCTGGCCTCTGCCAACGGCCCCATTCGCGGTGCGAAGCTGGGCAACGTCGTTTTGCTGCGCCGCGGCCCGGCCGGCGAAGTGCAAGCGCGGCTGGTGAATTTGGATCGCGGCAATATTCCCGAAGGCAGAATAGAAGACGCTTATTTGCAGGCGGAAGACATTGTGTTCGTGCCCAAGACTTTTATCGCGACCATAAATGAATTTTTAACGCAAGTTTACGACGGCATTTTCCCGCCGTTCGATATTTATTTGCGCACTTTGCGGGAATACAATCGTTAGAATTTGTCCGGGTTGGGTTGCAATCCTAACCTCGACGATTATCATCGCAGGAACGGCTTTATACTCTAAAGGACTAGAGCGAAGGACGTACGATGACCTTGAATCAGCATAATTCACTCGAGCAAAATCATCAAATGTTGCCTGCGGGCGAAAGCCTGGTGCCGGCGCGCGCCAACACCAGCTTGACGTTGAAAGACGTCGCGCTCATCATTTACCGCCGCCGCAGGCTGGCGCTGGGATTGTTCTCCGGCATCTTTTTCACGGTGGCCGCGGTGACGACGTTGCTGCCTTCGATTTATGTGGCCAAAGCCAAGCTCATGCTCAAAAAGGAACGCATCAACAATGTCGTGTCCCCGAGCGAGGGCGCCGGCGCCGATCTCAAGCCACAATTGACCGAAGAGGTGATGAACTCGGAGATCGAGATTCTCAACAGCTCATATTTGTTGCGCGCGGTGATTCAGCACGCGGGCTTGCAACAGAAATTGTTGGAACCGCTCGCGGGCAAATCGTTGGAAGGCAAAGATACGCTGGAAATCGCCGTGGCTTACATGAAGAAGACTTTGGAAACTCAGATCGTGCCCAAGTCCAACATCATTCAAGTCAGCTACGAATCGGAAGACCCGCGGCTGGCGGCGCAAATCGTGAATGAGTTGTGCGGGCTGTATGTCGACCGCCATTTGGAAGTGCATGAAAGCAAGGGCGTGTATGCTTTCTTTCAGAAACAAGCCCAGACCCTGCGCGATACTTTGCAGGCGACGTCCGCGGCGTTGCACGCTTTTGAAATCGAAAACGGTTTGATTTCGCCCGACAAGCAGCGCGAGCTGCTGCTGCAGCAAATGGCGGAATATCAAAGGCAATTGAACACGGCGCGCGCCGGGACGCAAGCCTCGGCACAGCAAGCCGCGTTCATGGAAAAACAAATCGCCGCGGCGCCGCAAAAGCTGCAAGCACAATCTCAGGAAATTTCGGCCACGGTGCAGGAATCGCAGCTCAAGCAACTGGCGGAGCTGCGCGTGCGCTATGATTTGCTCATGCGCAATGAAAAAAAGCCCGGCAGCCGTTTGGCGCACAGCATGAAATCACGCATCGCGCAAATGGAAGAAGCCTTGCAGCGCGCGGAGAGCGCGCCCGTGCCCGAAGTTTCGAACGAAATCAACGGCGCAGTCGTGGCCTTGTCCGCGGAATTGGTGCGCGCGCGTTTTGAGCTGATCGGCTATCAAACCCAGGAAAAAGAATTGGCCGGCGCGGTGAGTGAGCTGAAGTATCAACTCAAAAATTTGGAAAACGCCGCGCTCACGCACGAAGAGCTGCAGCGCCGGGTGCATTTGCAGCAAAGCAATTATTTGTTGTATGCCAAAAAACAGGAAGAAGCGCGCATTTCCGAAGCGCTGGATCGGGAAAAAGTGGCCAACGTGAGCGTCATCGATCCGGCGAGTGCGCCGATCACGCCGGTGCGGCCGAATCGCAAACTCAATCTATTGCTGGGCAGCGTGCTGGCGCTTTTGGTGAGTTTGGGCACGGCTTTCATGCTCGGTTATAACGACAGCTTGTTGCGCGCCGGCAATGATTTCGAGCGCCAATTGCAGATTCCGTTGATCGCCACGATTCCGGAAGGCCATTGGCCGCCGGAGCTGCTGCTCGAAGAAAGTTTCGACGCTGACGGCGCAACGGGGAGATAGGGCGAGGACAAGAGTTTAGGGTTTGTCGTTCCGGCATTCGCAGGAATGGCATTGAAGCCGGAACATGGTGAGGGCCATAAGATGACGGGAGCATGACCTCTTTTAAAAAGACGTTTTTGGAGAAAGAAATGGATTTCCCCAACGCATTGCCCTATCAGGCGGAGAATATGGGCGGCGGGCGCGCCCGCGAAGGCCTCGCGGCCGGCGCTAATTATGAAACCGGCGGCAAGCGCACAGTATCCGGCGCTTCCGAGCACATGATTCCGGTGCTCTCGCGCGAACAATTGCAATTACGCAACACGATTTTGCTCGCGCACGAGCTGCAGGGCTTGCGTTCAGCGTTAGTCACGGGCGTGGCTGAAGGCGTGGGCGCCACTTCGATTGCCGCGACTTTGGCGTTGGGATTGAGCATGGATCAGAAAAAAGAAGTGTTGCTGGTCGATGCCAACCTCAAGCATCCGCGCTTGCACCAGCTTTTTCGCTTGCGCGCGAGCGGCGACTTGACTTCGGCGGCGGGTCCCGGTATGGACATGGCGGAAGTGAGCGGCCTGCCGAATCTGCACGTGCTCAAGTCCGGCGCGGCGGCGCTAAGCTTGTCTTTCGATGTCAAGCGTTTTGTCTCCGTCATGCCGGCGTTATTGGAGGCTTTCGATTTTCTGGTGGTGGATGCGCCGCCGATTCACCTGCATCCCGAAATTTTGTTATTGAGCTTGCATCTGAGTGGAGCCATCGTCGTCGCCGAAGCCGGGCGCACGCATACGCAAGAAGTGCAAAAAATCGCGCGCGAATTGCATCGCGCCAAAGCCAGGCTCCTGGGCGTGGTGTTGAATCGCCAAAAAGAAAAAGTGCCGGGGCTGATTAAAAAATGGTTGTAAAAAGCGTGCGCTATTTACATGAAGCCGGTGTCATTGCATATTTTTTCATCCGCAGATTTGGTCGCTGACATGAGAACGGGCTGGGAAGCATTATTGTTGGAATCAACCCTTGGGCCGATTGCGGCAGCCGCCGTGAGCGGCGCGTTGATTTTTATTTGGTATTGGCGCCGGCGCCAGGCCGCTGCGATCGCGAAGAAAAGCTTGTACGGCAGTTGGCACGCCGCGATTCCGCGCTACCGCCGCTCGTTGCATCGTTTGACCGCGGAGCTGGAGCGCGGCCGGCGCTATCACCGCGCGCTCACCGTCACCGTGTTGGCGGTGGATTTCGATCAGCACAAACAAAAGAAACGCAACCTGATTAGCTTGTCAGGCAATACGGAAGTTGCTTCGCAATTTTTCTTTTCGCTGGTGAGCTCGTTGTTGCGCGACAACGTGCGCGGCAGCGATCTCGTCACCTACGACGTCACCAATGATTATTACGTCTTGCTGTTTCCCGAAGCCACGGCAGCGGCCACCGAGCAAACGCTTCGGCGATTACAGCAATTAGTGATGCAACGCAGCAAAGTGATGCTGCGTTATGGCATCGCCGAATATCCGAAAGACGGTTTGATCGTTCAAGATCTCGTGGGCCGCGCGCTGGCCAAAAGCCTGCGCATGGCCGCCGAGACGCCGCCGCCGGAATCCTCCGCCAACGGCCAGATGGAGCAGCGCGAAGAGCCGCTGGCCGGCGTGAGAATTTGAATAGTATCGAACAGAAACGCCAAAGCTCGCGACCGCGAGCCAGGAGACGTTTTTCATGCGGAGCAGTTACGTTGTCGAGCAGACGGCGCATACGGCCGGGCGCTTCATGAGACGTGAAGAAGAAAGGCCCTGGTATCAACGCTACCCGGCGGCAGGAGACCATCAAGGCGCGTCGCCCAGCTATCTGTTCTTCAAACGCAGCCTGGATTTCGCGGTTTGCCTTTTTGCTTTGCCGGTTTTCCTGGTGTTGATCACGTTGTGCATGCTGGCCATCCGGCTGGATTCGCCCGGCCCGATTTTCTTTTTTCAATTGCGCACGGGCAAAGGTGGCAAGCGCTTCAAGATGTACAAGCTGCGCACGATGGTGAAAAATGCGGAAGAACTGAAGCAACAGTACATGCATTTGAACACGCTCAGCTGTCCCGATTTTAAAATCATCAACGATCCGCGCATGACGCGCGTGGGCCGGTTCTTGCGCAAAACCAGCCTCGATGAATTGCCCCAGATTTTCAACGTGCTCAACGGCAGCATGAGCCTGGTCGGCCCGCGCCCCACTTCGTTCAGCTCGGAAACTTACAGCTTGTGGCACACCGCGCGTTTGGAATGCAAGCCCGGCCTAACCGGCTTGTGGCAAGTTTGCGGCCGCAATGAATTGGATTTCGACGAGCGCGTGCGCTTGGACATTGCTTACATGCGCAACCAATCCATGTGGCTCGATTTTCAGATTCTCTTGCGCACCGTCAACACGGTCTTTACCGGACGCGGAGCGAATTGAATGCCCGATGTGCTCATGATTATCTTTTGGCTCATGCTGGCATTGCTGGTTTATGTGTATGGCGGATTTTCCGTGCTGGTGGTGCTGGTGGCGCACGCGCGCAAACGTTCCGTCAAGCAGGAAGACATCACCCCAAGCTTGAGCTTGATCATTCCCGTGTGGAATGAAGAAAAAGCTATTGCGGCGCGATTGGATAATGCGCTGGCTCTGGACTATCCCGCGGACCGGCTTGAAATCATCGTGCCTTCGGACGGTTCAACCGATCGCACGGAAGAGATGGTGCGCAGTTACGCCGATCGCGGCGTGCACTTGCTGGCTTTGCCGCGCCGCGGCAAAATTTATGGGTTGAAAGACGCCGTCAACGTTGCCACCGGCGAGCTGCTGGTGTTCTCGGACGCCAACTCGATGTATGAACGCGACGCGCTGCGCAAGCTGGCGCGCAATTTCGCCGATCCTCAAGTCGGCGGCGTGTGCGGCAATCAAGTTTATCTCAAAAACAAAAAAGCCGACACCGCGAGCCAGGGCGAAAATTTGTACTGGTCTTTCGACAAATGGCTCAAGCAAAAGGAAAGCCTGACCGGCAGCATCGTTTCCGCGCACGGCGCGATCTATGCGATCCGCCGCAGCTTGTACCAGCCGCCGGCCAGCGCCGCGGTCACGGATGATTTCGCGATTTCCACCGCGGTGATCGAACAAGGCTATCGCCTGGTATTTGAAAGCGAAGCGATTGCCTACGAAGAGCCCATGCCCGCGGCCGCGCGCGAATTTAGCCGCAAAGTGCGCATCATGAATCGCGGCTTGTGCGGCGTGCTCCTGCGCCGGCGTTTGCTCAATCCGTTGCGCTACGGCTTTTACGCCGTCATTTTGTTTTCGCACAAAGTGCTGCGCCGACTGGTGCCGATTTTTCTGCTCATGCTGCTGGCGGCAAGCTGGTTGCTGCAAAGCCGCCACGATTTTTTTCTGTTTGCGGCCGTTGCCCAAACTTTGTTCTACGCTATGGCCGGGTGCGGCTATTTGTTGCGCCGCCGCCGCCTCGGACGTCTGAAATTTTTTTACATTCCATTTTTTTACTGCCTGGCCAATGCGGCGGCCCTGCTCGCCATTATCAAGCTGCTTCGCGGCAATCGCATCGAATTTTGGCAACCGCAACGCCAAGGGACTGCCGGCTGAAACGCAGCACAAACTCCCGCGAAAAATTTTGAGAACAGGAATCGGCGCAGGCGTCGCCGCAAGGCGGAAATATATCCGGTGCTTTTTGTATAAAAAATAAATAGATTACGCTCTTGCGTAGCGCAGACCTCCAGTCTGCAAATTAAGGCAGGCAAGATGCCTGCGCTACATTATCTTTGCGGTTGTGATAGTTTTTCGAGCGTAATATAAATGAACCGTGGGAGAACATTTTGAGAATGAAATTGCTTTTTGCCAGCGCGATTGATCCGGAAACAATAGAACGATTGCGCGGCAGCCACGATGTTGTGTGCGCCTTCAATGCGAAAGAAGGAGTGCTGCAGGAAAAAATCACCGACCGCGAAATCTTGATTTTTCGCAGCGGCGTGCAAATCAGCGCAGCGGTGATGTCGTGCGCGCCGAATTTGCGTTTGCTCATTCGCGCCGGCTCCGGCGTGGACAACGTGGACCTGGAATACGTCAAGAACAAGCGCTTAAAATTCGTGCGCATTCCGGGCCCGGGCGCGCAAGCCGTGGCGGAAATGTCGTTTGCGTTCATGCTGGCGCTCGCGCGCCGTTTGTTCGAAGCTGATCGTTTGTGGCGGCAAGGCCGCTGGGCCAAGAACGAGCTGGCAGGTTATAATCTCACCGGCAAAACTTTGGGCATTGTCGGCTGCGGCAACATCGGCACTCGCGTCGGCGATCTCGGCGCGGCCTGGGGCATGCGGGTTTTGGGCTGTGTCGAGCATGCTTCACCGAAAGTGGCGACGCAATTAGCCCAGCACAACATCACACTCAAAAGCTTTGATGAAATTTTGCCGGAAGCGGACTTCTTGAGCCTGCATGTGCCGCTGCACCATTCCACGCGGAATTTGATCGCTGCCGCTACGCTGGCCCGCATGAAAACCGGCGCGTATTTGATCAACCTCGCGCGCGGCGGAGTGGTTCATGAAACGGATTTACTGCACGCACTGCAAACCGGTAAGATTCGCGGCGCGGCGCTTGACGTGCATGGCCAGGAAGGCGAGGGCAAAATCTCGCCTTTGGCTGAAATGCCGAATGTGATTCTCACGCCGCACCTCGGCGCCATGACGATCGATTCGCAACGCGCGATTGGCAAGCTTATCGTGCACACGCTGGAAAGATTTCAAGCGCAAGACCCGGTGTTTGCGCAGGACGGGCATTTGGTGCTTTAAGCTTTCAAGTAACATGTCGTGCTGGAAGCATCTTTTTAAGCAATAAGCACCGTGCTCGATGCTTAAAAGTTCCTTACAGGATGACCGGCCGGTGTTATTTGGCAAACAAAACCTCAATTGGTAAAATGATGTTGAACACAACACAACTCGGGAGCGAAGCATGACCAAAGCGGATAACAAACGAAATAAATTGCGCGAAGGATTGCAAGCGGCGCAGCCCCTCGTCACCGTGGGCGCGCACGATGCCATGAGCGCGCAACTGATCGAGCAATTTGGCTTCGATGCCATTTGGGTGAGCGGTTTCGGGGTTTCTACGATGACTTACGCCGTGCCGGATTTGAATCTCGTCACCATGACCGAAGCGCTGGCAGCCGCGGTGCGCATGGACGCCGCCACCAATTTGCCCGTGGTGGCGGATTGCGACAACGGTTTCGGCGGCTTTGCCAACGTCATTCGCACCGTGAAAGAATATGAGCGCGCCGGCATCGCCGGCATTTGCGTGGAAGACAACTTGTTTCCCAAACGCAACAGCTTGTACAAAGGCGAAGCCAATCGCGATTTAATTCCGATTGCGGAACAGGCGCGCCGTATCAAAGCCGGCAAGGCCGCGCAAGAGACTAAAAATTTCGTCTTCATCGCGCGCGTGGAAGCGCTGATCGCCGGCCTGGGAGTGGAAGAAGCCTGCCGCCGCGCCGACGCCTTTGCCGAAGCCGGCGCCGATGCGATTTTGATTCATTCCAAAGATAAAACGCTGCACGAAATTGAAGGCTTCCTCGCCAATTGGAAAGGCCTCGGCAAAATTCCGCTGGTGGCTGTGCCGACGTTGTTTCCCACTTTCACCGTCGCGCAATTGCACGCCAAGGGTTTTCAAATGATCATTTGGGCGAACCAGCCCATGCGCGCGGCGGTGAAAGCGATGGAAGACACCTTGCACACGTTGCGCGAGGAAAAAAACGCCGCCGCCGTCGATCCCGCCATCGCGCCGGTCAATCATATTTTTGACCTGGTCAAAACGAAAGAGGCGATCGAGCTCGAAGACAAGTTCGCATAATCAATCTCGTTTTCTCGTTTCTCGTTCCCACGCTCCGCGTGGGAACGCCTGCCTAACGCTCTGCGTCCAACCGGGCATTGACAAGTAAGACGCCGAGCATCTGAAAGACGTTCCCACGGATACTGCGGGAACGAGAAAACGCAAAAATGGTAATGTCAGAAAGAAGCTGGAAGAGTTACCTCGATCGTAAAAATTTAGCGAAATGAAGCGCGGAGTGCAAAACTTCAGTTTTGCGCCTCGCCGGTGATCGTGAACTCAATCTCATGCTCAAGCATGACAACGACGGTTCAGACGGCTAAATTCTTACCTTCGATCCAGTTTACACCTCCTGAAACAAATTGAGCATGGGCTATGAAAAGATGGATCGCTGTGATCCTGGGAGTTTTTCTTGTTCTCACCGTCGCCGGCATATTGCTGAACGGTTCGCAACAAGAGCACGAGATTTTCCAAATCACCGCCACGGCGGAAACCGCGCCGGTTCCTTCCAATGGCGACGCCGCTGACGATCCCGCGATTTGGCGCCATCCCGGAAATCCGGAGTGGAGCACCATTATTGGTACGGACAAAGATAGCGGCCTTGCGGTTTATGATCTTTCCGGCCGCGAGCTGCAATTCGTGCCTGACGGTGAAATGAACAATGTCGATGTGCGCGACGGTTTTCCGCTTGCCGGCCAAACGGCCAGTCTGGTGACCGCGGGCAATCAATCTGACAGCACGCTTGCGATCTATCGCATTGACCTGGCAACGCGCAAACTGGAGAGCGTTGCGGCGCGTAAGATTAAAACCTGTCCGCCTTACGGCTCGTGCATGTATCGCAGCCCGAAAACCGGCAAGTTTTATTACTTCGTTAATTCCCGCACCGGCACGGTGGAGCAGTGGGAATTGTTCGAAGAGGGCCATGCCCAAGTCGACGCCCGCAAAGTGCGCTCTTTCGAAATCGGCTTTCGCCCCGAGGGCTGCGTGGCTGATGATGAATTGGGTTGGTTCTATTTGGGCGTGGAAGAACGCGGCATTCGCAAATACGGCGCAGAGCCGGAAGACAGCGCCAGCTATCGCATCGTCGATCAAATCCGGTTTGGCGGCCCGCTGAACCGGCAAGTGGAAGGCTTGGCGATTTATTATCAACAAAACCAGCGCGGCTTTTTGATCGTTTCCAGCCAGGTGTCGGACAAGTTTGTAATCTATCGCCGCGAAGGCAATAACGAATACGCCGGTACTTTCAAAATTGTGGCAGGTAACGGCATCGACGGCGTCACGCACACCGACGGCATCGACGTCTGCAGCGCCAATCTTGGGCCGGATTTTCCTTTGGGGCTTTTCGTCGCGCAGGATGATACCAACGACGCCCACAATCAAAATTTCAAATTGGTCTCGTGGCAAACCATTGCCGGGGCGATGGACGCCAAGCTGAGATCCGAGCAGACGGATAAAATGACAAAATCCAAAACGCATAGCGCGGGTATCTTGAATTGAACAAAAGCATGAAGTCTCAGCAACAACAACCTCGCGCCCTCGTCATCGGCCTGGATTGCATCACCGGCTTGCAAAGTGCGCGCATTTTGGCGCGGCGCGGTGTGCCCGTGATCGGGCTGGCCAAAAACTCCGGCCATTATTGCGCGCAAACCAACGTGTGTGAAAAAATTATTCCCGCGAATATTGCGAGCGAGGATTTGATTCACACGCTGGAAAAATTGGGCCCGCAGCTCGAGCATAAAGCCGTGCTTTTTCCGTGCTCGGATATGAGCGTGTTGCTGCTCTCGCGCCATCGCAACCGCGTGCAGAAATGGTTTCATCTCGCCGTGCCCGCCCCGGAAACCGTGGAAATGCTGATGAACAAAATCAGTTTTTATACCTATGCGCAAAAAAACGGTTTGCCCATTCCCGACACCTACTTTTTGAAAAACCGCTACGACGCGGAAGCCGCAGCCGCGCGGCTGAATTTTCCCTGCATCCTCAAGCCGCCGATGAAGACGCCGTTGTGGGAGCAGAACACCAAAGCCAAAGTTTTTAAAATCGCCAACGCGCAAGAGTTTCTGGCGATGTATGAGCGTTGCTGCTCATGGGCGGATTTGTTGATGGCGCAAGAATGGGTCGCGGGCCGCGATCAGAATTTATATTCGTGCAATTGCTATTTCAATGCGCACGCCGAGCCGCTGGTGACTTTCGTGGCGCGCAAGCTGCGGCAATGGCCGCCGGAAACCGGCACCAGCTGTTTGGGCGAAGAAGTGCGCAACGAAGCCGTGCTGCAGGAAACTTTGAGCTTGTTCAAAAGCGTGCGCTATCACGGCTTGGGCTACGTTGAGATGAAGCGCGACGAACGCACCGGCAAGCATTACCTCATCGAGCCGAACGTGGGCCGGCCCACGGGCCGCTCTGCCATTGCCGAAGCCGGCGGCGTGGAATTGTTGTATACGATGTATTGTGATTTGACCGCGCAGCCCTTGCCGGAAAACCGCGAACAAAAATATCGCGGCGCAAAATGGATTTACCTGCGCCGGGATTTTCAATCTGCCTGGTATTATTGGAGACGCGGCGAATTGACGCCGGGCGAATGGTGGAAAACTTTTCGCGGCCGTAAAGGCTATGCCGTGTTTTCCTGGCGCGATCCCAAGCCGTTTTGGTATGATTGGTATCGCTTGCTCCGGCCGGCAAAAGCGGCAACGCCGCCTCGCGTGCAAACAAAAAACCCGCAACAAACGGCCGCGAAAGCGGATCGCTTCGCGGCTTGAATGAAATGAGATTGCTTCACCGATAAAGCCGGTTCGCAATGACAGTCATCAGCTTGTCATGGTCATTGCGAGGCCTCTTTTCGCCGAAGCAATCTCGAGGCAATGCAGAACAAAATGAGATTGCTTCACCGATAAAGCCGGTTCGCAATGACGGTCATCAGCAGCAGAACCTATGTCGCATAACAACGGCACAACTTCGCCCGCGCAAAAATATCTCGACTACGATATTCACGGCCTCGTCGGCGTGCGTTTGCTCGATCCCACTCCCGGTGATGCGCATGCGGTTTCCAAACAACTTGGCCCGATGCTCAAGCCGCTGGCGCGCAAGCCCGACATCGTGATTCGTTTCGTCGAGCACCTGCCCACGCCCAAGCTGCGCTTGCTGGGTTTTGAAAAAAACGGATTCACCGACGACGGCTTTTTTATTTTGCGCAGCAACAAGCGTCCGGCAAAAATCAAGATCGGCTTCGATCAAATTGGCGGCGAATGCCAGATCGTGTGTGAAAGCGGCGTGCGTTCGGTGCCGTTGTTGATGGCGATCGTCAATCTCACCATGCTCAAAAAAGATTGCGTGGCGTTGCATGCTTCCGCCTTCATTTATAAAGGCACGGGCATCATCGTCACCGGCTGGGCCAAGGGCGGGAAAACGGAAGCGCTGTTGAGTTTTGCCAAACATGGCGCGCGTTATGTCGGCGACGAATGGATCATTCTCAGCGGCGATGGCCGGCACATGTACGGCATTCCGGAAAACATACGCTTGTGGGATTGGCATCTCGACCGCCTGCCGCATTTGCGCCGGCATGTCAAACGCGATACGCAGCGTTTGTTCAAGGTCATTCACGCGCTCGACCGGCTGCAACACAAAATACCTTTGAAGTATTTGCGCGCGGCCATGCCGGCGTTGCGGCGGCAGCTCAACGTGCAACTTGCGCCGCAAACCATTTTCGGTGAAAACTTCGGGCCCTTGCAGGCGGCGCCGGAAAAAATATTTTTGCTCGCGAGCCACGCGCAGGCGCACACTTACGTCGAGCCGAATCATCCGGAAGCCCTTGCCCGGCAAATGATCGCCTCGCTGCAATATGAATATCTGCCGTTCATGGAACATTATCTCGCGTTCGTTTTCGCGTTTCCGGATTTGCGCAACGAGCTGATCGAGAACGCGCACCAACTGCAACATGAGATTCTCGCGCGCGCATTGGCGGGGAAAGAAGCTTTCACAGTTTGGCATCCGTACCCTTTTTCATTCGAGGAATTGTTTGAAAAAATGCAGCCCTTGTGCGAAGCGAAATCCCAATCACGCACGCCGGTTTCTTCGGCTTGAACGTGCGCTAGTGCAGAATGCCCGCCGTGTGCTGCTGGCAGCTATACTTCTGGGCTGGGCCAAAGCGCCGGCGCAAACGCCGGACACGTTGCGCGTGGCGCCACGCTTGAGCACGACGCCGGTTACCATTGACGCTGATGATCCCGCATTGTGGCTTCATCCCAGTCTGCCGGAATCGAGCCTGGTGATTGCAACGGATAAAGGCGGCATGCAGCAAAGCGGCGGCCTGTTTGTGTGGAACATGGACGGCTCGCTGCGCCAGCAAATCCTGCTCAGCCGTCCGAACAACGTAGACGTGAGATCCGGTTTCGTGCTCGGCAGCACCACCATCGACATTGCCGCGGTTAGCATTCGCGATCAAGATCAAATTCGCATCTTTAAAATCGATCCGGCTACACGCCTGCTGTCGGATGTGACGACGGCGCAAGGCATTTCCGTTCTTGATGCGCCTTATGGCTTGACGCTCTATCGCCGCTCCAGCGACGGCGCGATATTCGCACTCGTAAGCAGCAAGAGCTCGAAATTTCTCACGGAAATTTGGCAGCTCCGGCTTTCGGCAGACGATGCCGGCAAAGTCAAGGGCGTGAAAGTCCGCGTGTTTGGCCAGCACGAGGGCATCGTTGAAGGCATGGTCGCCGACGACGAGTTGGGATATGTGTATTGCGCTGAGGGCGAGAAGGGTATTCACAAGTATTACGCCGATCCACGCCTGGGCATCAGGCGGCTCGCATTTTTTGCGACGGATACCGCATCCAGATGGGACCGCAAGGGCCTGGCATTGTATAAATGCTCGGACAGCACGGGCTATTTGCTGGCCGCCAATCCCGACGATCGCTCCATTAAAGTTTATCCGCGCGAAGGCGAGAGCGGCAACAAACATCGTCACCCTTTGCTCGCCATCATCGAAAATACGCTGCGCAATCAAGGCGTCGGCATCGAAGTTACGCGCTTCGCAACCTCCAAAAAATTTCCGCGCGGCGTGTTGCTTTGGCACGATGAAAAATTTCGCAAGTTTCGTTTTTATGCTTGGGAAGAAGTGGCGCAAAACCTCTTGACGGTTTGCCCCGGTGTGATTACCGGTGTGGCCTCCGGCCCGGCATGGCAGACTGCGGCGCTGCCATCTTTGACGCTCTTTCCCAACTCTCCCAATCCGTTCAATCCGCAGACCGCGATTCGTTACGTGCTCACGCGCGACGGCTTCGTGCAACTGCGCATTCACGATATTTTGGGAAGAACGATCCGCACGCTACGCCAGGAGATGACGGCCGCCGGCGAACACGTCGTGTTTTGGGATGGCGCCGGCGAGCAACAACAGCCTGCGCCGAGCGGCATTTATTTTTGCCGGGCCGAGGTTGGCAATTTTGTGCAAATACGCAAGCTGACGCTATTGCGTTGATCTCATTGCAAAGAGATGGCCTCCTTGCGCTCGCAATGACAGGTGATTGCAATAACAAAATGAAAGATTATTTTGTCTTTCAAAAATCTTTGCTTTTTTTGCACACATTGAACTTGCAAAAGACTATAGTAATAGCATCAAGAATCAAGCATTCAGCATCAAGCAACCAACACCATGAACACGCCACTCAAAGTGCTTTACATCACCACCGAAATTCCCTATCCGCTCACCAGCGGTTTTTTGCGCCATTACTACTTTTTGCGCGCGTTGGGACCGCGCCATCAGATTGCTTTTCTCTCGCTCACTAAAAAATCCGAATTTTCACAAGAGGCGCGGCAGGCGCTCGCGCCGTTGGTGGAAAGCATGCAGGTGTTCGGCATGCCGCAAGCGAGCGAACCGTGGTTGGTGCGCAAGGTTGTGCATCTGCCGGTGGTGGGAAAAAAATGGCAAGGCGCGTTGCGTATTCGCTGGGCCGCGCGGGAACTGCAAAAAGCCGTGCACGCCAGGCTGCGCGATGAACGATTCGATCTGATCATGTTCAGCGGCAAAAATACTTTCCCCGCCATCGCGCCGGTGCATGAAACGCCGATTGTGGCGGATTGTTGCGACGCCACCTCGGCGCGGGTGTCCGGCGAGATGAAACATGCCGGTCCGGTGCGCAAGCTCTGGCTGCTGATGCGCTATCTCGAAGTCAAACGCATTGAAAAACGTCTGGTGCGCAAAACCTCTTTTCTGGTGTTTGCTTCGCATCGCGATCGCAAGGTCATGCTCGGCAACCTCGAAGCCGGCGAAATTTTGCCGCAAGCCGTGGATGCGGAATACTGGTCGCGCGCTTCTTTGCCGCACAAAGAAAATTGTCTGGTCTTCACTGGCGTCATGAATTATTCGCCGAACCACGATGCCGCGCTGTTCTTGATTGAAAAAATTCTGCCGCTCGTGCGCCGGGAATTTCCCGGCGTGGAAGTGGTGATCGGCGGGCGCGACCCTCTGCCGGCTTTGCAAGCAGCGGCGCAACGCCACGCTCGCGTCCAGGTCACCGGCTTTGTCGAGGATTTGCGGCCTTATTTAGCGCAGGCTGCGGTTTACGTTGCGCCGATTCGCTATGCCTCCGGCGTGCAAAACAAAATCCTCGAAGCCCTGGCCATGGCCACGCCCGTAGTCACCACCAACGTTGTCGCCGACGGCTTGCGCATGAATGAAAAAACGCAATTGCCTTTATTAATTGCCGAAACCGCAGAGCAGTTTGCAGAAAAGATCATTCATTTGCTGCAACAAAAAAAAGACCGCGAGCGCTTGTCGCTAGCCGGCCGGCAATTTGTCGAAAAAAATTTCGTCTGGGCGCGCAACTTTGAAAAACTGGAAAGATTGTGGCTCGCCGCCGCCGGGCGGAAAAACAGCCGGGTTGAAAAACACCGGAGTGACAAACTTTAGTTTGCCACCGCTTCTCAGTACCTCCGTGAGGTTGTCATTTTGGAAAAATCTTTTTCAGCATCAAAATTATTCTCATGCTCAAAAAGATCCTCCCGGATGACAGGCACCGGAGTGACAAACTTTAGTTTGTCCCGCGTTCAAGTAACAAAGGGGACTTTTCAAACACGCTCCGAAGGATGACAGACAGGTAAAAACTTCATGTTCTCCGTTGCAATCATTGGCCCGGATGGCGCGGGCAAAACCACTATTGCGCGCCGGCTGGAGCAAAATTCCGATTTGCCAGTCACCTATTTGTACATGGGCATCAACATCGAGTCCAGCAACGTGGCGTTGCCGACCTCGCGGTTGATCGAATGGGCAAAGAACAAGCGCCGTAAAAAATCCCGCCGCGCCGGCAGTGTGCGGCCCGCCGGCACTTCTTTGCATCATCGCAGCAGCGACAACCACCAGCCCGCCGGCAGGCTTTGGGCCTGCGTGCGCTTGCTCAATCGCCTGGCAGAAGAATGGTATCGCCAATATCTCTCCTGGCAACATCGCCGCAACGGCCGCATCGTGATTTACGACCGGCATTTCAAATTCGATTTCGAAAACGATGACGCCGCCAAACACCAGGAGCGGATGCGCTTGACGGACCGGCTGCATCGCTGGCTGCTGGCGCATGCCTATCCCGCGCCCGAGTTGGTCATTTATCTCGACGCCCCCGCCGAAGTTTTGTTTGCGCGCAAAGGCGAGGCCACGATCGAATATCTGGAGGCGCGGCGGCAGGCGTTTTTGCGGCAGGGCAAAGCGACGCCAAATTTCGTGATCGTCGATGCCACGCAACCGTTGGCAGAGGTTTATGCGCAAGTGGCCGGGCATCTCACCGCATTTTATCGCAAAAGAAAAAATGGCCGCCGCGACTGAATACGTGAAACGGGAAACTTCCACCGCGGTGATCGTGCTGCCGCAGTTGCTGGCTGAAATTTTTGCCGCCGTGGAGCACGCTGAAATTCCTTATTGCCTGTTGCGCGGCTATGAAGAATTGGAGGGGCGCGGCGATTTGGAAATCGACGTGCTGGTTGCCTCCGGGTCGATCTCCCGCTTTGCAGAAGTTTTGCGGGCGCAAGGTTTCGTGCGCCTGCCGGCGTGGGGACATGCGCCGCATCATTTTTTTTTGAACTACGATCGAGCCCTGGGCCGCTGGCTGAAGTTCGACGCCGTGACGGTATTGCGTTACGGCCGGCCGGTGCGCGCGTTGCAAATCGATTTGGCCGCAGAGTGCTTGCGCAAGCGCAAGCGTTGCGGCCAGGTTTTCGTGCTCGCGCCGGAGGATGAATTTTTCACGTTGTTGTTGCACGGCTTGCTCGATAAAGGCCATTTTCGCCCGGAACGCAGCACGCGCTTGCGCGCCTTACGCGAGCAACTCCGGCAATCTCTGGCCGCATATCAAACGGTGGAGGAAAACTTCGCGCGTTATTTGCGCCCGGCGCTGGATTGGAGCGCGGTCGTGCGCGCCTGTGAAAGAAACGATCTGCGCGTCCTCCTGCACAAGCGCAAAGCCGCGCTGCGGCAGCTCGTGCAGCGCCAGCGTTTCGCTTTTTGGCGGCGAACAATTTTCGCTTTACTGCTGCGCCACCTGCGGCCTTTATTGTTCGCCGGGCACCAGCCCGGCCTGGCTGTGGCCCTGCTCGCGCCCGACGGCGCCGGCAAATCCACGCTCGCCGCCGCTTTGCAAAAAGATTTCGGCCTGCGCGCACAGTTAGTTTACATGGGCACGAATGTCGCAGCCGGCACCGTGGGCCTGCCCACGACGAAATGGCTGCAGCGCCGCCTCAAACCCAAAAGCGGAAAGCCGCGCCTGCCCAAATTCCTCCGGCTTTTGTTGAAGCCGGTGAATTACCTCAATCGCGTTTGCGAGCAATGGTATCGTTGCGCCTTTGTGGTTTATCAAAAGCGCCGCGGCCGTTTTGTCGTTTGCGATCGTTATGTGTACGATTCCTGGATTGCCAATCCCACAACGGCCGGCTTGAAGCGCTGGCGCCGCGCCTGGTTGGAATGGGGCTGGCCCACGCCGGATTTGGTGATTTTGCTGGACGCACCCGGAGAATTATTGTTTGCGCGCAAAGGCGAGCATAGCGTGGCCTGGCTCGAAAAACAGCGCGCCGCCTATCTCGCTTTGCAACCACGCCTGCCGCAAATGCGCGTCGTCGCTGCGACCCAAACGGCGGAAGAAGTTAAGCGCGAAGTTATTGCTTTGATCTGGAAGGAATATCAATCACGCTATCGCTTGTAAGTAGCCTGCTAATATTTTTCATTCGCGTTAATTCGCGCCCATTCGCGGTTTGGTTCCGGCTCGTCCGGGTTAGGCTTATGAAATCAATCATTACAGAAACTCTTTCGGAAAAGAAAACCGGCAAGAAAGACCCCACGCGCAAGCAGATTCGCGGCTCGAGCTTGTTGCTGTCCGGGCGCATACTCTCCGTCGGCATCAATTTCGTCACGCAAGTGTTGATGGTGCGCCATCTCACCACCGCCGAATACGGCGCGTGGGCTTATGCTTTATCCGTCGTCGCTTTTTGCCAGGGCTTCGCCGTGCTCGGCCTCGATCGCGCCATCACGCGCTTCATTCCGATCTATCACGAAAAAGAAGAATACGGCAAGCTCTTCGGCGCCATCGTGCTCGTGTTCGGTTCGATCTTATTTACCAGCATGATTTTGCTCGGCGCCTTTTTCTCCGCGCCGGAGCTGGTGTCGAAACTGATGGCGGAAGGCAGCGGCGAATCTTTCGGCCTGCTGTACGTTTTGATTTTCCTCATGCCCGTCGAAGCGCTCGACGGTTTGCTGCTCGGTTTGTTCGCCAGCTTTTCAAACGCGCGTGCGATTTTTTTTCGCAAACACGTTTTAGGGCCGATGCTCAAGTTCGGCGTGGTCTTGTTGCTGATCTTATTCAAAAGCGACGCGCTGTTTTTGGCCTATGGCTACCTCGCTTCCAGCGCGCTGGGCGTGATCATGTATATTTGGCTCTTCGTGCGCCTGTTGTATCGCGACGGCTTGATGGAAAAATTCCGCAACGGCCAGCTCGTGGTGCCGGCCAAAGAAATTTTCGCTTTCACCATTCCGCTGATGACTTCGGATTTGGTTTCGATCGTGATTCATTCCGCCGATGCCTTGCTGCTCGGCTATTTTCACGGCGCCACGGAAGTGGCGTACTATCGCGTGGTGCTGCCGGCGGCAAAACTCAACACCATCGTGATGACCAGCTTTTCCATGCTGTTCACGCCCACCGCCTCACGTTTGTATGCGCAACAGGATTTCGCCGGCATCAATGAATTATACTGGCGCACGGCCGTGTGGCTGGCGGTGCTGTCCTTTCCGATTTTTGTACTGACGTTTTCGATCGCCGATCCTCTCACCCTGTTTTTATATGGCGAGCGCTATAGCCGCTCCGGCATCATTCTCGCATTGTTGTCGCTGGGTTATTATTTCAGCGCGGCGCTCGGCTTCAACGGCCTGACCTTGAAAGTGATCGGCAAGCTCAAATACGTGGTCAATATCAACATTGCGGCGGCCGTGGTGAACGTGTTGATCAACCTGCTGTTGATTCCTCGATACGGCGCACTGGGCGCAGCGATCGGCACGGCCGGAACCATGATCGTGCACAACATTCTCAAGCAAATCGGCCTGCGCTTCGCTTCCGGCTTGAATTTTTTCGATAAAAAATTCTTTTCATTTTATATTCTGCTCGCGGGCAGCTCTTTGGCCTTGTTCGCCGTGCAAAGCTTGCTCGGCAACAATATTATTGTTGCCGTCACGCTGGCGCTGCTGGTCTCGCTCCTCGTGCTCGGTTTGAGCAGGAAAAAACTCAACGTGGCGGAAAATTTTCCCGAGCTGTTGAAACTGCCGCTGATCGGCAAATTTCTCAAGTGATCATGCTGGAAACGACTTTAAAAATGGATTTTGCGCCGGGCACGAATCTCACCGGCGGCTTGGCCAGCGCGGCGTGGCGTTTCTTGTTGCCCGGCTTGCAGCTCGAACATATCGTCTGTCTGGAAGTGCCGGCGTTCGCGGCGCTCAACGCGTTGTCGCATCACAGCCGGAAACTAACCGTTTTATCCACCAGCACGGCCAGGCTGGAACAGGTGCGGCAAAAGATCGCGCGGCACAGCGCCTGCGAGTGGAATTTTTTATACCAGCCTGATTTCAAGCATCTGCCCTTTAACCAGGCCGGCGTGGATCTGCTGATGTTGGCAGGCGCAAGCGGATTGGCGCAGATCGCACAGCAAGCGGAGCTGCCGCAGGAAATCGCGCGCGTGCTGCAGCCGCAAGGCACGCTTTTTTTTGAAACCAAAACGCTGCGGCAACGCCTGCTGGCTCACCATCTGGTGGCGCGCTTGCAAAGCCAGGGCTTCGCCGCGCCGCGCACGTTTTGGATCACGCCCTTTCGCGGCGAGCTGCGCACCGCCTTCCCGCTCGGCGACGAACGTATGACGCAGTATTTGTTGCGCCACGTTTTGTTCGGCCAATCTTTTAAAAAACGCACGGCCAGCCGCCTGGCAACGTGGTTGAACCGTTCCGGAGTATTTGCGCTGTGTGCCCCGCGCCGCGCTTTTATGTTAGCGCGCTCCCCCCAAACGCCGGCCGCCGGGCAAACACCGCCCTATTTGCACGCGCTGGCAGAACCAGCCGGCCTCGATTTGAACCGCTATCGTTGCGGCTTGTCCGCGCGCGGCAAGTACAATTCCAATAAAACGATTTTTTATTTTTTTGAGGCGGACAGCGCCCGCGCAAATATCGTCGTCAAAATGACGCGCGCCCCTCAATTCAATGCGCGCCTGGAAAATGAATATCGCGTGCTCGCTTTGCTGGAAGAAAAAAAATTGGCCGCACGCGATTCGTATCCGCAGCCGTTGTTTTTCGGTTACCACGCCGGCCTCGCCGCCGTGGGCCAAAAAGCGGTGCACGGCGAGCCGTTTCGCAGCCGCACACAAGCAACGGCACAGTGCCCGCTCGCGCACCAAGCGCTGGATTGGTTGAGTGCTTTGGCTTTACAAGAAAAACAAAGAAGCTTTGCCGCCGGCGCCGAAGCCGGCGAGCATTTGTTGGAATTGTTGCGGCGCTTCACCGCGGTTTATCCGGTCTCTGCCAGCCAAAAAGATTTTTTAACCGAACAAATCAAAATTTTGCAAAACAGCGCGCGGCCGTTTCCCTTGGTGTTTCAACACGGCGATCCCGGTTCGTGGAACATGCTGGTTTCTCCGGAAAACCGCCTCATCGTCATCGATTGGGAAGCGGGCGAGCCGCAAGGCATGCCGCTGTGGGATTTGCTATATTTCATGCGTTCTTACGGCAATTGGTGCCGCCGCCAACAAGGCGTGCGCGATACGCTCCAGGCCTTTACTCAAAACTTTTGCGAACCTTCGGAGATCGGCGCGCTGTTAGTGGAGACGGTGGAGAAATATTGCCTGGCCCTCGGTCTCGAGCGCGCTCTGGTGGCGCCCCTGTTTTTCACTTGTTGGATGCACCGCGCGTTGAAAGAATCCGCGCGCTTGACCGCAGCGCAATTGCGCGACGGGCATTATTTCAATTTGCTCGAACTGTGCCTCACCCGGCACGACGCGCCGGCGCTGAGGGCTTTGTGGATATAAAATGAAAGCAAGAACCTCGGAGTGACAAACTTATGACCATCACCAACATTCAACTTCCCAAAGCTCTGGCGGGCGGGGCCTTGTTGCTGGTGTTCACGATTTTCGCCTTTGCGGCTTCGAATGAAATTCTGCATTGGGTTTTGGCCGGCAGCCTGGCGCTGATCTTCGGCTTGTATTTGTTCAAACATTACGAACAAGCCGTTATTTTTTTCGTCGCCGTATTTTACAGCAATGCCGCCGTGATCGCCTATCAATTTCACGGCGTGCCGCAGATCGTCGCCGGCGCCGTGCCGCTTTTGCTCGGCCTGCCCCTGGCGCACACGATTTTCGTGCGGCGTGAAGGCTTGATTTTCGACCGGGTGCTGTTGTTGATGCTGGGTTTTCTGGCCGCATTAATCCTCGCGACGCTGGGCGCAAAAGACATCTTTATCGGCCTGGAAGAAATCGCCAATTACTTGCTCGAAGGCATCGTGCTATACTTTTTGTTGTTGAACGTCATTCGCACCGCCGCAACCTGGCAGCGCGTGGTTTGGACCTTGTTGCTCGTGTGCAGCCTGCTCGGCGCGCTCTCCGTTTTTCAAGAATTATCCAACACCTACGACAATTCTTATTGGGGTTTCGCGCAGCGCAAGAAAACCATCGATTTCGAAGAGCTGGATTACGAAGAATATTCCGGCGCCAAACGCGCGGAAGGCCCGGTGGGCGAACAAAATCGTTACGCACAAATCATGGTGGTCGTGGCGCCGCTGGCGCTGTATCTCTTCCTGACTGAAACCTCGCGCAAACGAAAATTTTATGCCCTAGCCGCCGGTTGTCTAACCATGTGCGGCGTGTTGCTGACTTTTTCGCGCGGAACTTTTCTGGCGCTAGGCGTGGCGTTTCTGCTGGCGGTGGCGTGGGGCTACCTCCGTCCGCGCCATGCCCTATTGGGCGGTTTGGTGTCTTTGTTCGCGGTAATGATTGCCCTGCCGGATTATCTCGATCGCATCGTCGGCTTGGTCGATTTGACCAAGCTGCAAAACGTGGGCAGTGAAACCCGCTCGCTTGACGGTTCTTTGCGCGGCCGCTTCGCGCAAAATATGGCGGCGATGCACGTCTTCATGGATTATCCTGTCTTTGGCGTAGGCCCGGCGCACTTTTCCAAATTTTACGTGCTCAAATACGGCAACGAGATCGGCACCAAGCGTTTGCGCGGCGCCCGGCGTGCGCACAATATGTACCTCGAAACCGCAGCGAATATGGGACTCTTCGGCTTGGGCGCTTTTTTGACTGTCGTGATTTATGTCATGTTCAAGCTCTGGCAGGCGCGCCAGCGCTTTCTCAGCCATCGCGCCGATCTTGCCAATCTTGCCACCACTTTGATGTTGAGCCTGGTGTTATATCTCAGCACCGCCATTTTTTTGCATCTTTCTTATCAGCGCTATTATTGGTTCCTGCTCGCCTTGGCCGGCTCTGCGCTGCAATTGCTGGGCAGGGAAAACACCACGCCGCCGCAGGTGCGCGCCGCCGCCGAGGCGCCGGTGGCAATCGGTGCTTGATCGCTTTTACAAAAATTATATGCTGGTCTCGCAAACATATGAATGATGATCGCGCTCGTGCCTTGCAACAACATCTGCTGGCGCGAGCTCAAGCCTATTTCCCGGAAATCGGCGCGACGCCGGCGCAAGTGCAATTGCTGCAAACCAGCAGGTTTCGCGCTTCGACCATTTATCGTTTCAGCCTCAGCGCGGAATCGTTGCGCCGTTCGTTGCTGGCAAAAGCGCCGGCGCCAAATCTGCGCGAGCACATGGCCGAACAAACCGATTCCGCCACGAAATTCCGGCAGGAGTATCAAGCGCTCGCGCACATTCACGCTTATTTTCACGGCCTCGCCGATGCGCGCTTCGCCGCCATCCGCCCGCTTGATTTCGTAGCGGACTGGCATGCGATCGTCATGGAAGAAGTGCGTTACCCAAACTTGCGCGATTTGTTTTCCAAAACCAGCCGGCTGCAGTTGTGGTCCAGTCCCTGCGATTTGCCGGCTTGTTTTCGCAACGCCGGCAGTTGGCTGCGCGCCTTTCATGCCATGCCGCGCCCCGAAAGCGCCGCGCCCCGCGATACCACACGCGCCGACTTTGTTACATTAATCGCCAAATATATTTCTTATTTACAGGAGGCGATTGGCGAAGAAGATTTTTTCCGCGAGCTGGCCGCGCACACGGCGGCGGCCGCCGCGCGCTTGCCGGAAAATTTTCCACTCGGTTTGACCCACGGCGATTATGCCTTGCGCAATTTGCTCGTCGGCCCGCAGCATTGTGTGCTCGCGCTCGATACGCAAGCCAAGTGGCTCATGCCGATTTACGAAGACCTGGCTTACTTTTTAGTGGGATTGGTTACCACCTGGCCGCAGGTGTTAAGCCAGGGTTTGGTTTTCGATCCGCAGGATCTGGCAAAATTTGAACATGAATTTTTGCGCGGCTATTTCGCCTCCGAAACCATTCCCGACCGGGCGATCCGGCTGTTCAAAATCAAAATCATGCTGCTGAAATGGTCGGCGAATGTGTATCGCATTCAGCACGGCCCCGCCGGTTTGGCCGCCGTGCGGCGCCGGCTCATGCACCGTTTCTATCAAAAAAGCTTGCAGCAGCTCCTGCGCGAGCAGGAGGCCGAGCCATGAAACCTTGCAGCCGCACCGACGGCGCTCTGCAAATCGCGCGGCGGCTCGATTGGCGTTTTCTCCTGCCCGAGCCGCAATTGCGCCGGGTGGGCTATTGCGGGCCGGAGAATACTTCGCTGGCCCGGGCCCTGGCCAAATTCAGCGCCTCGTTCGAGATTTTGTCCGCCGCCGGCACGGCCGGCCTAACCTCGAGTTTCGATCTCATCGTCTTGGTCGCGCCCGCCTTGCCGCAAATGGAAGCGGCCAGCCGCATGCTGGCGCCCGCAGGTTATTTGTATGCGGAAATGCAAAGCGCCTGGGGCAGTTTGGAAAAAAGCGGGCGGCTATCGTTCGCCCAAAATTTTGTGGGTCTGGAAAACTATATCACTGCCTTGCAGGGTTTGGGTTTTGCCGAAATCAAAGCCTACTGGCATCGCCCCAGTTTCGAGAATGCCGTGCAAATCATTCCCGTGCATGATGAACGCGCGCTGGAATATATTTTCTCGCAGCGCGCGGCAAACTTGCTGGGCCAACTCAAGCTCGCCACCGGCAAATCCCTTTTGAAAACGCGCTGGCTGATGCGCTGGTTTCAATCCATGAGCCTGGTGGCCTGCCGGGTAGATGGGAGTGCAAAACTTTAGTTTTGCAATGCTAAAGCATTGCACTCCGGTTCAGAGCGCTACTTATTTTTCAGAGGAGTGCAAAATTTCAGTTTTGCAATGCTAAAGCATTGCACTCCGGTTCAGAGCGCTACTTATTTTTCAGAGGGGTGCAAAATTTCAGTTTTGCAATGCTAAAGCATTGCACTCCGGTTCAGAGCGCTAACTCTTTTTCAGAGGAGTGCAAAACTTCAGTTTTGCAATGCCAACAAAAAAACGCCGTCGTTAGTGATTCTTATCAAATGACCGTAAGCTTGCGACCAACATGAACACGATCCTTACTTTTCTATGCAAAAACCAGCGGCGCCTGGCGTTACAAGCGTGGGGCGACCCCGCGCGTTGGTCTTGCGTGCTCGCCACGCCGCGTTTTCGTGCTTCCAGCCACGTCATTTTTTTTATTTTGCCGGAAAACGGCAAACATCCCATATTGATTGCCAAAGTGCCGCGCTTGCCCGGCGATCATTCCCGCCTGGAACGCGAAATGAAAAATTTGCAAGCCGGTTTTCACGCCCGCCCCGGCGGCTTTGATTCGATTCCGCGCGTGATTACTTTTGAAGAATACGGCGGCCATCAAATGCTCATTGAAACGGCGGTGAGCGGCCAGCCCATGAAGCCGGCCTTCGTGCGCCGCCAGCCCGGGCTCGCGCTCGAAGCCACGGTTTCATGGCTGCTGGAATTTCATCGCGCCACGGCGCAGCATGCAGCCAATGCTCAAAACAGTTTTATCGCTCTGGTGGAAGAACCGATTGCGCGCCTGCGTGATTTGTTGCCGGCCGCTCCGGAAGAAGAAAATCTTTTGCAGCGCACGCTCGCGGTGCTGCAGCCGTTGCGCACACTGGCTTTGCCTTGCGTGCTGGCGCATGAAGACTTGAGCCATCCCAATATTCTTATTTCTGCTGCGGGACAAGTCGGAGTGGTAGATTGGGAGCTGGCAGAGCCGCGCGGATATCCTGTGCTTGATCTTTTCTTTTTTTTGAATTATATCGCATTTGCGCGCCGGGGAGCCAGCAAAGACCATGAATATTTGTCCGCATTTCAAGAAGCCTTTTTCGGCGCGGCGGCATGGACGCGGCCCTACGTCGTGCGTTATCAAAAAGAACTGGACTTGCCCAGGGCCGCGCTGCCGCCGCTGTTCGTGTTATGCTGGCTGCGCTATTTGGCAGGCTTGGCGGCGCGCTTGCACGACGGGCAAGGCGGGCATGAAAAATTGCCTCGGGAAACTTTGCACTGGCTGCGCGGCAATCGTTATTATTTGTTGTGGCGCCATGCGTTGGAACATGTGCAGGAGTTGAACTTTGCCGATTGAATTAGAAATGAGTTTGCGCGTGCTGACCTATCATCGCGTGGCCGAAGCCCGCGCCACGCCGCATTTGAACCCGCGCATGATCAGCGCCACGCCGGAAGTTTTCGACCGGCACATGAGTTTCTTGTCGAAAAATTATCACGTTCTAAACTTGCCGGAAGTTTTGCGCGCGCTCGAGCAGCGCACGCCGTTGCCGCGTCGCGCCGTGCTGGTAACCTTCGATGATGCGTATCTGGATTTCGGCGAAATCGCCTGGCCGATTTTAAAAAAATATCGCGTGCCCGCCACGCTGTTCGTGCCCACCGGTTATCCCGGCCGGGCAGAAAGATCGTTTTGGTGGGATCGGCTCTATCGCGCGTTCAATCACATTCAACAGAAAGAAATTTCGGTCGCGCCGCTGGGCCGGCTGGCATGCGCAAATAACGCCGGGCACCGCAACAGCCTGAAGCGCGCGCAGAATTTTGTCAAAACTTTGCCGCATGCCGAAGCCATGCATTGGATTGAAAATTTTTGCGCGGAATTTGACGGCTGTCTTCTTCCGCCGGCCAGTGTTTTGAGTTGGGAAGAATTGCGCCGCCTCGCACGAGAAGGCGTGACGCTGGGCGCGCACACGGTCAACCATCCCATGATGACGCGCTTAACGCAGGAGGAAATGCGGTATGAAATCGCACAAGCGCAAAAAGACTTGCAGCGCGAAATCGGCAGCGCGCTGCCTATTTTTTGTTACCCCAGCGGCGGCCATGACGACGGCGTGGTCTCTTTGTTGCGCGCGGAAGGAATACGCGTGGCCTTCACCACCCTCGACGGCCACAATGATTTGACCACGGCCGATCCGCTACGCTTGCGCCGCACCAACGTTACGCCGCGCACGACCACACTGCTGTTGCGCTTGCGGTTGATGAGATTAATGAGCAAGGTGGATGCCTGGCGGCATGGCGGGGAATAAAGCGATGGACGGTACGATTTTTGGAAGTTCTATGTTAATTGTGTGGGTACACTCCGAACCTGTCATTCTGGAAGAATCTTTTTGAGCATCAAAATGACACGTTGAAATTGAGGTTTTGCCAAGCCCTTCAAAAGATTCTGCTGAATGACAATATCGGGGTGAAGCTACTCATTCATTCCAAGTCCGCTACTAAGGTAGTAAACAAAACCTTTGCCCGATTTCTCCATGATTAAAATTTTCTGCTCATGACGCCTTTTCAAAATAATCTCGCTAGCGGCACGCCGCACTCGCCGGTCATGACCATCGCCTATATGATGTCGCGCTTTCCCAAAATTTCCGAAACCTTCATTTTGTTTGAAATTCTGGAAATGGAAAAATTGGGATTTCGTGTGGAGCTCTATCCCTTATTGCGCGAACAGCAGCCGGTGGCACATCCTGAAGCCCTGCGCTTGACGGAACGCGCACATTTCTTGCCGTTTTTTTCCGGCAAGATTTTCGCGGCCAACGCGCACATGTTCTTAAAAAATCCGTGGCGCTATGCCGCCGCTTTTTTGGAAGTTTTGCGCTGCACCTGGAAAAATAAAAATTTTTTCTTCGGCGCCTTGAGCTATTGGCCCAAGTCGGTGGCATTCGCACGTCGCATGCAAGAGCAGGGCGTTCGGCATATACACGCGCATTTTTGCAATCATCCCGCCATGTCCGCATTCGCGATTCATCGTTTGACCGGCATTCCGTTCAGCTTCACTGCGCACGGATCGGACCTGCATAAAAACCGCACCATGCTCGATCAAAAAATCAAGGCCTCGGCTTTTGCCGTGACCGTATCGCAGTTTAATTTGAACGTCATGTTCAGCGCCTGCGGGGCAGCCGAGCGCGGCAAAATTCACCTCATTCATTGCGGCATCGATCCCGAAGTTTTTTCCCCGCCGGGAAAAAAGAAAACCGCCGGGCCTTTGCGCATGGTTTGTGTCGCTTCGTATGAAGAAGTGAAAGGACATAAATATCTCGTCGCCGCCTGCGGCAAATTGCGCGAGCACGGCCTCGATTTTGTTTGTGATTTGATCGGAGACGGCCAGCTGCGGCACCAGGTTAGGCAACAAATTCAAGATGCAGGATTGCAGGATAAAATCCTCGTGCACGGCAGCAAGCCGCGCCTCGAAGTCGTGCGTTTGATGACGGCTGCCGAGGTGAAAGTTTTAGCCAGCGTGCCCACGGCTGAAGGCAAGCGCGAAGGCGTGCCCGTCGTTTTGATGGAAGCCATGGCTTGCGGCCTGCCCGTGATTTCCAGCCGGCTCTCCGGCATCCCGGAATTGGTCGAGGATGGCCGCACCGGAATTCTCACCGAACCCGGCGACGTTGAAGCCCTGTTTGAAGCTTTGCAAAAGCTGCACGAGGATCCCGCCTTGCGCCTGAACATGGGCCGCGCGGGCCGCGAAAAAGTTTTGCGCGATTTCAATCTCCGCGCCAGCACCGCGCAATTAGCCGAATTGATTGCCGGCAAGCGTTTCGAGCCGGCAGCAAGCTTGTCGGCAAAACCATAAGCCGGACGAGCCGTACCCAAAAAGAGAAAGCCTCACGCAAAGACGCAAAGAACCCGCAAAGCCTTCCAAAGACCAAGCAATGTGTGCAAGAAAAGCAAAAATTTTAGAAGGCAAAATAATTTGGGGCAAAATGATTAAAAGCTTTTGAATGATTTTGCCCAAAATCATTTTGACTTTTGGGTTCCGGGCCCAAAGCCCCTTTCGGGCTCGTCCCGGGTTAAGATATGGCCTTTTGTTTTTTCGTGCCCTCGTGTCTTGGTGGTTAAAAAGCTGTTTGCCGGTCAAAAGACTTCCAGAATTTTATTCTGAGTTTTTATGCCTTATGGCGTAATGCTACCCACACTACCGCAATCTTTTTAGAACCTTTCCCTCCGTCTCAAAAATCACCGCGCCGTTCAAATCGGTGCGCACGCTTTGAATGCGCAATGAATCCAGGCGCGCCAAAACTTGCGGATGAGGATGGCCGAACTTGTTGCGCCGGCCGGCGGAAATCACGGCCCATTGCGGCGTCACCGCGCGCAAGAACGGCAACGTGCTGGAAGTTTGGCTGCCGTGATGGCCGGCCTTGAGCAAATCGCTGTCGAGTATTGCTGCGCGCCGCGTCATTCGCCATTCGCTTTGCCACTCGGCGTCGCCCGCAAACAGCAAGGCAATTTCTCCCCACAGGATTTTTAAAACCACCGAAGCATTATTGGCGTTCTCCACGGCGCCGGCGCCGTTCCGGCCGGCAGCCAGCACGCCGATTTGCGCCGGTGCAAATGCAGGCAGCGCTTCACCGGTATGCAAGGAGCGATAGGGCACGCGCAAGCTATCCAGCCCACGCTCGCATTGTTGTTCCAGCCAGGAATTAATTTCCACGCCGCAAAAATAAACCGTATCGATTTTCACCCAGGAAGACAACAGCGCCGGCAAGCCGCCGAGATGATCGGCGTGGGGATGCGTTATCACCACGGCTTGCAAATGTCGAATACCGGATTGGGCGAAATAGGGCAGCAGCACACGCTCACCGGCATCGGAATATTCCGACCACGGACCGGCGTCAATGAGCATACGTTTGCCTTGCGGAAATTCCAGCAAGACCGCATCGCCTTGGCCCACGTCAAAAAACGTGAGCCGCAGCTTGGGCCCGGAAAGCCAGGCTTCGCGCCAAATGAAAACATTCAGCATTGCCAAAGCAGCCACCATCAGCCCGCGCCGTGATTTTCGCCGCCACTCCACGAAGACCGCGAGCGCGAGCAGATAAACCAGCAATAACAACAGCGGCGCATGCACGCCCTCGACATATGCTCCGGGCAAGCGTGCGAGCCATTGCGTGAAATGAATCATAAACTTGACGGTGAGCTCGGCGGCCGCGCCGTAAACTTGCAACAAAAAATTCGATAGCGGCGCAACCAAACAAGCCACCACACCCGCCGCCACGGCGAAGAAAGAAATCGGAATCACGATCAAGTTGCCCCAAATCGCCGTCACCGGCAAGCGTCCATACGCTGCGATCAGAAACGGCAGGGTGGCCAACTGTGCGGCAAAAGAAACGGCGAGCAAAGTTATGGCCGGGCGCGCCGGCGGCCAGCGCCAGGGCAGTGCTCGTCTCAGCCAAAACCGCAACGGGCGATAAAGATAAGCAATGCCCCACATGGCCACGAAAGAAAGCAGAAAGCCCAGTTGCAAAAGCTGCCAGGGCTGCCACATCAAAATGATGATCGCGGCCGCGCCGAGACTGTTGTAGGTTTCGCCGTCACGCTCGAAGACATTGCCCAAAATCAGCACGATGGCCATGATCGTTGCGCGCACTACCGGCGCTTGCAAGCCGGTCAGCAAGACATAGCCCATCAATCCAAGAATGATCAACGGCCCTTGCGCGCGTTTGGGCACGCACATCAGCTCCGCGCAGACCAGCAAGATGAGAGCGATAAATCCGGTGTGCAAACCGGAAACCGAAAGCACGTGAATCAATCCGGTTTGCGCGAAGCTGGCCATGACGCGGTCGTCGATTTCTTCGCGCTGCCCCAAAAGCAGGCCTTGCAACAAGGCCAAAGCCTGGCCTTCGGAAAAACGCGCGAGCTGCTGTGCGATCCATTGGCGCATAGCCGCAAGTGTATGTATCATCGAAAAACTTGCGGGCTTTCCCGAACGCCAAAGCAGGGAATCCTGCGTGCACCAAAATTGCGCGCCAATGTCTTGCGCTTTCAAATACAAACGGTAATCGAAGGCGCCGGGATTGCGCGCTTCGTCCGGCAAGCGCAACCGGCCGCGCAACATGATCTGCTCACCGGCAATCGCCTCTTGCAACTTTCTTCCGGAAACCAAAACCTTGCCGCGCACGCGAATGGCCTGCGCTTCTGCACGCAACAATGTTTGCGCCGACAAAACCAAACGCCAATGTTCACGCTTCGGCCGAGGCTCTGTTTCAACCGTGCCCAGCAGCAGAATTTCGTTCTCGTCGCCGGCAAAGTTACCGATCGCATTCGTTGCGCGAAATTCTTCCACCGCCAGACGCAACGTTCCGGCAAACACAAGAGTCACTAAAAGCAACGCATTGAGGGCATGCTCGCAGTTATTTTTTCGCGCGCAGAAATGTGTAATCAGGAGAAGGAAAAATAAACCGGAAAAAATTATAGCGGCGCAGGAGAGGCTGAGAGAAAAGGCATATTGCAGCAGAATGCCGCCGCATACGGCCAATGCCGAAAAGAACAACGGGCGCCGGGATAGCATGGTTTCTCCGGTTGCGGAATTTCCCCTTGCTTGGTTTGCGATTTTGCTCTATATATAAATTCAACGCGATTCAAGCGCAAGTTTTTTTTCAAAAAGGATAAATCATGCTTAAGAATATTTCTTCCCCTCTCCTTGCAGGACTTTTCATGAGCACAACTTTCGCACTCGCAGCCCCGGACGTCACTTATCAACTGGGAATGTCAAAACCTTATACGCATCTTTTTGAAGTTCAGATCACGTTTGAAAATTTGGAGCCCAATGAAAAATATTTGGAATTGCTTCTGCCGGTGTGGCGCCCGGGGCGGTATGTGATTTTTGATTTTGCCGGCGGCGTGCAGGAGTTCCAGGCTCATGCTGGAAATGACGCACAAAACGGACCGGCTTTGCGCTGGTCGAAAACTGATAAAACCACGTGGCGCGTGGAAACCGAAGGCCGGCACAGCGTGCGCGTGAGCTACGCCGTTTATGCCAACGAATTCAATCTGCGCACGCGCGGCCTGAATGACCAACATGCCTTTGTCAACGGCGCCGCCGTGTTCATGTACGTCGAGAAATTTCGCGCGTTGCCGGTGAAGCTACAAGTTCAGCCCTATGGAGATTGGCACGTGAGCACCGGACTGGATCGCGTGAAAGAAAAAAGCTATCTCTTTCAAGCGCCGAATTACGATTACTTTGTCGATTGCCCGCTGGAAATCGGCACGCAGCAGGATTTCGCCTTCGAAGTGCAAGGCAAGAAGCACGATCTCAGCCTAACCGGATCAGGCAACTGGAAAAGCGACAAGCTGGTGGAGCGCCTGCAAAAAGTAGTGCAAGCCAATTTTGAATTTTGGGGTGATTTGCCGTATGCGCATTATTCTTTCCTGGTGCACAGCATTCCGGGCGCGGGCGGCGGCACCGAGCATATCAATTCCACCATTATGGGCATCAATCCTTTCGGCTTCAGCACGGAAAACGGCTATGAGAGCTTCACCAGTTTGGCGATGCACGAATTTTTTCACACCTGGAACGTCAAGCAGTTGCGGCCGGCCGATTTGCATCCTTATGATTATCGGCACGAAAATTATTCCAAATTGCTGTGGGTTGCAGAAGGCACGACTTCTTATTACACCTCGATACTCTTGCGGCGCGCCGATTTTACTTCGGTGAGCAGTTTCATCAATCAATTGGCGACAACCATTCGCAACGACCGGCAGCGCCCGGGGCGTAAAATTCAATCGCTGGAAGAATCAAGCTACGACGCCTGGATCAAATTTTGGAAGAACTCGCCCAACGATCAAAATCGCGAAGTGGATTACTACGATAAAGGCGCAGCCGTGAGCTTGCTGCTGGACCTGGAAATCCGCCAACGCACGGAAAATCGCGCCTCGCTGGACGAGGTGATGCGCACGCTGTATCGCGGTTTTCCGCTTGCCGGGCCGGGATATTCGGTCGCAGATTTCGAAAAGGCCGTGCATGAAATCGGCCGCGGTGATTATCGCGAGTTTTTTGAAAAATACGTGCGCGGCACGGCGGAATTGGATTTCGCAAAATTTTTAGGGTACGCCGGTTTGGAAATTCAGGAGACGCCCGCGCCCGATAAACCCGCGTTGGGAATCTCGGTGAGAGACGAAGAAGGCCGCGCCATGATTCAACAAGTCAACAGCGGCACGGCGGGCTACGACGCCGGCTTGAACGTTGGCGATGAAATTTTGGCGCTCGACGGTTTTCGCCTGCGGGCAAGCCAATTGCAACTGCGCTTGGGAGATTTCAAAGCAGGCGATAAAATTCAACTCACCGTCTTTCGCAATGACCGGCTTCGGCAATTTGACATTGTGCTGCGGCCCTCCGAGGCCGCCGAAATTACCGTCAAGCATCTCGCCAATCCTTCGGAATTGCAAAAGAAAATTTATGCTGCGTGGATGGGTGCGTCATGGCCGGAGGAGAAGAGGTGATTGCTGAAGGCATGCTGCAACATTCGCAAAAAATCTCTTGACTATCACCAGCATGCTAATTAATATGGCGATCATCATTTCAGAGGCTTTTATGCAATCGTACTTTTCCACCAATTATTATTTTTATTTTACGGGCTACTGCTTTTGGCAAAAGCGCAGCCATGGTGGAAACTGTCTGAGCACAAGGCAAAAATAACCCTCGAACAGATAAAACGACGTCTTTCAAACCCCACTATGGCCTGCGCCCGGTGGGGTTTTTTATTTTGCGGAGGAACGAGCCATGCACATCGATGATTGGCGTGCACGCATCGACGCGGTTGATTTGAAAATCCTCGAGCTGCTCAATGAACGGGCGCGCTACAGCCTCGAGATCGGAAAAATCAAACATCGCATGAATCTTCCCGTCTACGCGCCCGAACGCGAGCGCGCCATTTATGAGAGAGTGGAATTGGCCAATCCCGGGCCGTTGACATGCGCAGCCGTGCGGCGGCTTTTCGAGCGCATTATTGACGAATCGCGACGGCTGGAGAAAGAGCAAAGCGCAGAACGTAAAGCGTAAAGCGTAAAACGTAAACAACCTATTTGAAGGAGAAATAAACCATGGTAGTCGTCATGAATGAGCACGCCACCGAAGAACAAATCCAAACGGCCATTTCAAAATTGGTTGAGATGAGCTTCGACGTGCATCGCTCGACCGGCGTGAATCAAACATTGTTGGGCGCAATCGGAGACAAACGCAGCGTCGATCCGCGCAGCCTCGAGCTGATGAACGGCGTGCACGAAGTGTTGCGCGTGACCACGCCTTACAAGCTTGCCAGCCGCGCGTTTCATCCGGAAGACACCGTGGTAAAAATTCGCGACGTGGTCATTGGCGGGGAGAACCTGGTGGTGACGGCGGGCCCGTGCTCGGTCGAGTCGTCCGAACAGATCGAAACCATTGCTGCCGCGGTGAAAATGGCAGGCGCAAAAATTTTGCGCGGCGGCGCGTTCAAGCCGCGCACTTCACCGTATTCTTTTCAAGGCCTCGGCGAGGAGGGCTTGCGCCAATTGCGCCGCGCGGCGGATAAAGAAAAATTATTGATCGTTTCTGAGATAATGGAAGTCGCGCAAGCGCCGCTGGTGGCGGAATACGTGGACATTCTGCAAGTGGGCGCGCGCAACATGCAAAACTTCAACTTGCTGCGCGAGCTAGGCAAGATGCGCAAGCCGGTGCTGCTCAAACGCGGCATGGCGGCGACCATTGAAGAATTGTTGATGGCGGCGGAGTATCTGCTGGCGGGCGGCAACCATCAAGTGATTCTGTGCGAGCGCGGCATTCGCACGTTCGAAAACGCCACGCGCAACACGCTCGACATTTCCGCCATACCGGTGGTGAAAAAATTGAGTCATTTGCCCATCATCGTCGATCCCAGCCACGGCACGGGCCTGCGCGATAAAGTCGCGCCGATGGCGCGGGCGGCAGTGGCGGCCGGGGCCGACGGCTTGATAATCGAAGTGCATCACGATCCGGATAACGCGCTTTCCGACGGCGCGCAATCGCTTCGGCCCGAGCAGTTTTCCACTTTAATGACAGAACTGCGCCTAATCGCGCCGGTGATCGGGAAGAAAATCTGACGCACAGGTTATTCCAGCATCAAATCTTCGAGGGGGATAATTTTATCTTTCTGCAACAACGCTTGCTGCACGCGAAATTCCAGCGGCGATTGCAAGCCGATTTGCGCCAATTCCTCGACGCGTTGCAAGATTTCTTTTGGGTAGCCATCCATAACGATTCGGCCCTGGTGCAACACGATTAAACGATCGGCAAACAAGGCTTCTTCAGAAAACTGCGAAATCAACAACACCGCCAGTTGCTCTCCGGCTTCGGCGCGAGCGCGGCGCAAAGCGGCGAGAATTTCAAACAAGCGCACGCGGCTGGGATAATCCAACAGCGAAGTGGGCTCATCCAGAATGAGATAGCGCGGCTGCATGGCCATCACACCCGCCAAAGCCACCCGCTGTTTTTCTCCGCCGGAAAGCTCGTGCGGCGCGCGCGTGCGCAAAGCGATCAGCTCGAAGCGCTCCAACATTTCCTCGACGCGCGCATGCATCTCCGGTCGCGGCACGGCTAAATTTTCCAGGCCGAAAGCAATTTCGCGTTCGACCGTGGGGGCGACAATTTGATTATCGGGATTCTGAAAAACCAGGCCCACGCGCCGGCGAATTTCAATCAGGTCGCGAGGATTTTTTGTATTCAAACCCTCGACAAAAACCTCGCCGGCGCTCGGCAGCAAAATCCCATTCAAGCAGCGCGCCAGCGAAGTTTTGCCCGAGCCGTTTGGCCCCATGAGCGCAACAAATTCGCCGGCTGCAATGGTGAAACACAAATCAGATAAAATGAGATTCGAACCGGCGGGAGCGGAAAAAGCAAGAGAAAGATGGTCAACGGCAATCATTCCCACTTGCTCAAATAAAAATTTTTGGGATCCGCCGTTTCGTGATGACCTTTGAGCGTCATGCGCATTTCCGCATGAAAAACGCGAAACCCCAGCGCCAGCAGCTTGCGGTAAGCGCGATGATAACGGAGCGGCGCACGCACGCATACGGTATCCAGGCTTTTGTGCATGGCCCAGGAATTTAACAGGGAAACCGCTTGTCCCGGCAGCTCGCGCCAATCCGGCGGCAGCACCATGAGGATAATTTTAAGATAGCGCGCCGGCTCTTCCGCAAAATAAGTTTCCGTATGCCCGAGCATGCAGGCGCGCAATTTGCCTGCTTCGAACACGAACATGGTGTCGCCGAATTTGAAGCGGTCGATGCGATCCATTTCCGCGCCGAGCGTGAGTTGAGCGTCGTTCTCGCGTGCGAGCGCCTCCGCGGCGGAGAGCAGGCGCGTGCGCTCGGCGGGATCGGCCTGGCTGTAAAAACGCACCTCGAAATTCGAAGGCAAAACTTCCAGCGCCACCGGCGGCACGCGCTTGATCAGGTCTAACGTTAATTTGCCGGGCCGGAAGCCGAGCTTGCTGTAGAAACCGAGATTGCGATAGTTGCGCGGCGCGGTTTCCAGGCCGAGGACTTGCGCGCCGGTTTCTTGCAGCGCCCGGATCGTGCTGCGCATGATTTCCCGACCGAGCTTTTTATTTTGATGCGCCGGAATGATGCTCACCGGCCCGATCCATCCCACCTTGCCCCACAAGCGCGCGAACGAGTAGCCGATAAGATTGCCTTTGTATTCCATCACGAAACAGGCCCGCGGCAAACCGGACAAATACATTTCCAAAAAAGAAAGATGGCAGGCCGGCACAAAGACATTTTTGTAGCCTTCTTCCAGGCGGGCGGAGGTGAAGGCTTTGGTCAGCACGCGATTCACGGCGGGCAAATCGCTGAGGCGCATTTCGCGCATTTGATAAGATGACGTCGTCACGCCGGTTCCGTCGTCTCCTTGCTGCGCCCGGTGCGCGCTTCATTTTCACTGTTGAAATGCGGGATGTATTTGAGCAAACCCACCATCTCGAAAATTTTCTGGAAATGCAAAGTCAAGCCGAACGCGCGCAGTGCGCCGCCCTGCGCCTGGGTTTTGTTGAGCAGGGTAATGATGATCGCCATGCCGGCGGAATTGATATAATTCACCGCGCTGAAATTCAAAATGAGCAGCCTGGCCTTTTGCGCGGCGGCCCGTTCATATGCCGCGACCATTTTTTTCTCCGCCAGCGCGGTGACGTCGCCTTGCAAATCCATCAGCGCCAGGCGCTCTTCCAGGCGCAGGTTGATTTGGATGTCGTTCATGCAGGTTCCTTAGTTTGTTCGCCAAGTAACACCATGCTGTCATCCTGTAAGGAACTTTTTAAGCAGCAAGCACAATCTTAGTGCTCAAAAAGATGCTTACAGCATGACAGTGCTATTTGACTAGCGCTGTTATTCCGGCGTAGGGCAGAATCTCCGGGATCATCGCTGCACATGAAACCGCAATGTGGTTACATGGCCGTGCGGCGAAAGTGTGTGCTCGACTTGATCCGCCAACTGCTCGATCAAAAAAAGCCCCATGCCGCGCGGCGCTTCTGCGCCGGTAATTTTTTTGGCCAGGTCCGGCGCCGGTTGAGAACCCGCCGCGAAGCCGGCGCCGCGATCGCTGATTTGAATCAGCAAGCCGGTATCGTCGGGCTTCATGACAACTTCGACGTTTTCTCCCGGTTGCAAGCGGTTGCCATGTTCGATCGCATTCAAACAAGCCTCGGAAACGGCGGTGCGCAAATCCGCGATGCGGCCGGGTGAAAATCCCGCCCATTCTGCCAGGGCCGCAGCGGCATCCATGACTAATTTTTCATAACCGCATTGCGCCGGAATCTGCAATTGAATTTCGCGCGCGGCGGCCCGGTGAAAATCCTCGAAGAAACGCGAGCGTGTTCTTGCCGGCCGTTGTTGTTCGGTTGGTGGAACACCTTCGAATTTTGCCGCCACCAGCGTGAGATCATCAATGCGATTTTTAGCGCCGGCAAAACGTTCGGCGTCTGCAACCAACAAATTTAAAACCTCCGGCAAAGCTGCGTGGGGCGCATAGTTTTGTACGGCCTGGCACAAACGTTCGAAACTATACGGCTCGTGCGCGTCGTTCATCATGTCGACGATACCGTCGGTGTAAAATACCAGCAAGTCGCCCGGTTGCAGCTTGATTTGATGATGGCCGTAACAAATTTTTGCTTGCACGCCGAGCGGCAGCATGTCGCCCGCTGCCGGCGCGGGTAAATAATGCGCTTCGCCGTTGCGCAGCAGCAGCGGCAGAGTTTGCCCGGCATTGGCATAAGTCAAACGGCCAAGCTCGAGATCGATGATGCCGCAAAACACCGCCACAAACATGTTGCGATTCAAATCGCGCACCAGGCGGCGGTTTGCGCTTTGTAAAATTTCGTGCGGCAGCGGCTGCTCTTCCGCCGCATGGCGCAAAGCTGACAACGCCGCGCTCATCACCATCGCGCCGGAAACGCCTTTGCCGGAAACATCGCCGATGAGGATCGCGATTTTGCGCTCGGCCAGCGGAATGAAATCGTAAAAGTCGCCGCCCACTTCGGTTGCCGGAATAGAGCGCGCCGCGATTTTCAAGCCGGGAATCTCCGGGGGCGCGAGCGGCAGCATTTCCATTTGCAGGCGCCGCGCGATTTCAAATTCCTGCGCGATGCGCAAGTGATGCTGCAACGAGCGCAACATAGTATTGAACGAACGCGCGAGCTCGCCAATCTCATCTTTCGAATCGAACGCAAACGTCGCATCGAGCTTGCCGGCGGCGACTTCCTGCGTGGTCCGCGTCAATTGCCGCAGCGGCGCTAAAATTCGGCGCACGGAAAGCGTCATGATGAGCAAGCCGACGATCGTCATCGCCGACACCGCTTCGATCGTGCGCTGCAAAACAATATCGGAACTTTCAAACAAATCGCGCTCGTAAGCCGAAGAGAGCAAAATCCAATGCCAGGGCCGGTAATACATATAATACGCAATCTTCAGCTCGCCCTGACGTCCGCGCGCCCCGGTTTCCTGGCGATAGGTTATGAATGCGGCGTAACGATCAAGTTGGCCGTGTGCGTCGATGTCTTTAAACACCGCTTGAATATGTGGAAAGCGCGCATGGTTCAAATTGTTGCCTTCATCCGTAGGGTGAATAATGAGCGTGCCTTTGGCCGCGCTGGGAGAATTATCTAGCGCAACGATGTAGCCGTCGTTCGCGATGCGCACGGCTTTGATTTCTTCTTTCAGCGCCGGCGTGGGGCCGCCGGAATGCCAATCGTAACTTTGGCAGCGGGCATAGGCATATTCCGTGCGCGCCACCAGCAAATCGCGCGCGAGGCGCTCGATTTCGTTCTTCGAGCCTTGATACGCCCACAGGCCCACGATCGTAATCGTCAGCGCGATTTCCAATAAAACCGTGAGCACGAGTTTAGTGCGCAGCGTCATGCGCCCGCGCTCCGGCTCGCGAGGCCGAGCCTGTCAATTTTATGTTGCAAGCCCAAACGGCTCAAACCCAAAGCCCGGGCCGCGCGGCTTTTGTTGCCTTGATGTTTTGCCAAAGCCTCGGCGATCATCTCGTGCTCCAACAAATCGACGGCGGCGCGCAAGCGTTGCGGCTTCTGCGCCGGGGCCGCCGCACGCGCTTGCATGAATTTGGCGGGAAGCTGCTCGCGGCGCAAAGGTTGTTGCGGCTCTGCCAGCGTCACCAGTCTTTCGATTTCATTTTCCAATTCGCGCACGTTGCCCGGCCAGGAATATTTTTCCAAAGCTTCCAAGAGTTCGAGCGCAAAACCGCCGGTTTTGCGTTGCTCGCGTTTTTCAAAAAATTGCAAAAAATGCTGCGCCAGCAGCGCAATGTCTTCCGGGCGCTCACGCAGCGGCGGCAGGCGCAATTCCAGCACGGCGAGGCGATAAAATAAATCCTCGCGAAAGCGCCCGGCGGAGATTTCTTCGCTCAAATTTTTATTCGTGGCCGTAAGCACGCGCACGTCGGCATGCAAATCATAATCGCCGCCGACGCGCCGCAATTTGCGCTCTTGCAACACGCGCAAGAGTTTGGCTTGCATGCTCGCCGGCATGTCGCCAATCTCGTCGATGAACAGGGTTCCGCCTTCAGCTTGTTCGAACAGGCCCAGATGCTTTTTAACGCCGGTTGCGATTCCCGCCTCAATGCCGAAAAATTCGGTTTCCACAAGATTCTCCGGAATCGCGGTGCAATTGATGCCGAGAAACGGCTTGCCCGCGCGCGAGGAATGATAGTGCAACGCGCGCGCGGCCAGCTCTTTGCCGGTGCCGGTTTCGCCGGTGATCAACACATGCGCCTCGCTTTGGCCGTAGTTGCGCACGAGCTGCAAAACTTTCTGCAGAGACGCGCTTTGCCCCAGCATGGCGTTGCCGCCAAATTCTTGTTTAGCGACCGCACGCAACGCGACGTTTTCCCGCCGCAGCTTCGCTTCCGCTTCCTGCAGATTTTCATACAGCCGCAAATTTTCCCACGCCGCCGCGCTGAAACTGGCGATGGCCTCGATCAGCTCGCGATCGTCATCGGTATAAGGCTCAGGCAACAAACGCGGCCCCAACAGAAACGCGGCTTGCACCTGTTCTTGAATTTTTAACGCCGCAACCGCACAATGTTGCTGCTCTCCGGTTATATTCAACACCGGCAGCAGGACTTGCAAAACCTCGTCAAACGAAAGCGCAGCCCATTCGCGCAACCGTGCTTGCGCTGCTTGCGCCAATTGCTCGTCGCGGCTGGCCACGCACTGCCAGCCTCCCTCTTGCTGCGCTATCGCCAATGCCCGCCCCGCGCCGAAAACGCCGGAAAGAATGGCAAGCACGCCGGATAAAATCTCGCGGCGCTCGCGGCAGGCCGCCAGCGTTTGCGCAACTTCAAAAAGCGTTTTGAGGCGATAGTTCTCGCGCTCGAGCCGCCATAAGCGCTTGTCATTGGTCTGATCTGGCATCAACATTTCAAAGTGCGATTAGGTTGGCAAATTATAGCGAGGGCATGCAGGAAAAGCAAGGAGAAAGAACGTCAGCAGCGAAGCAATCTGTTTGTCCGCACTACAGCGTTTTTAGTTTGTGTGAAGAGAGCCCTCTTTTTATTCTATTAAAAGTTCAATCGTTGCAAAAAAAAGCAAAAATTTTCAACACAGAGAAAACAGAGCAAACAGAGATTACAAAGCTAAAGGGAGTTTTCCAGGCACTACCCTCTCCGTTTGCTCTGTTTTCTCCGTGTTAATCTTTTTTGGTTGCGGCTTGTCCGCGTTGGGTTATTGAAAGAATCTTTTTGAGCACCAAGAATAAACCGCAGCCTGGCAGTCTGCGTTACGTTTGCTCGCACTTGCCCTTGCTGTGATTTTTCTTTATCGTTGGGACCATGAAAATTTTCGTCTCTAAACAACCAAGGAGAAATTATGCACTGGCGTAACGGCATTGGGGCAATGATCGCGCTGTGCAGCGCCGCGCTGCACGCCCAACCCTTCCCGCAATTTTTTTTGAACCAGACTTTGCGCGTGGATTATCATCACACCGGCGCCAAAGGCGAGGAAAGCTTTGCTCTCGATCAATGTTACCTCGAAGGCGAATGGGCCGGCAGCCAAAAGAATTTGATCGATCATTTGAACCGGGGCGAATATCAGGCGCGCGTTTATGACGTTGAGACCGCCGTTTTGATTTTTTCGCGCGGATATTCGACGATGTTCAACGAATGGCAAACGACCGGTGAAGCGGGCCAGGGCATATATCGCACTTTTCACGAAACAGTTTTGCTGCCCATGCCCAAAAAGAAAATTCAATTCACACTCTGCCGCCGCGACCGGCAGATGAATTTTCGCGAAATATTTTCCACCATGATTGATCCGGTCGATCCCACACAAATCAACCGCGCGCAGCACCCGGCGCAATTTGAAGCGACCGCACTGTTAAAAAATGGGTCGCCGGAGAACAAAGTCGATCTGGTTATTCTCGGCGACGGCTATGCCAAAAATCAAATGGAAAAATTCCGCCAGGATGCGCGGCACTTTAATGATGCCATGTTTTCCACCTCGCCTTTCAAAGAACGCAAGCAAGATTTTAATGTCTGGATGATCGCAGTGATTTCCGAAGCGTCCGGCATTTCCAAGCCGGACAAGGATATTTGGAAACACAACACGCTCGGCGCGATCTACAATACTTTCGGCTCGGCGCGCTACGTTTTGACCACGGCCAACAAAACCCTGCGTGACCTCGCCGGCCAGGTGCCTTATGAAGTGATCAACCTTCTCATCAACGACGATCGCTACGGCGGCGGCGGAATCTATAATCAATACAGCACAACCTTCACCATCACGGATCAACCCGGCCAGGAATGGCAGCGCGATTATGTCTATGTGCATGAGTTCGGCCATTCTTTTGCCGGACTCGGCGACGAGTATTACAGCTCGCAAGTTTCTTATGAAGAGTTTTATTCCAAAGAAGTCGAGCCCTGGGAACCGAACGTGACGGCTCTGCTCGACAACACAAATTTGAAGTGGAAGGCATTCGTGGCGCAAGATACGCCGCTGCCGACGCCGTGGGAGAAAGCAGAATACGACAGCATTGCCGGCATACGCGCGAAACTGGATCGTTTGGCGCCGGATCATTACGTGAAGCGCGAGCCGCTCATCACGCGCCAGGATGAAATTTTGCGGAAAACAAAATATGCAAACCAAGCCGGCGCCTTCGAGGGCGCGGGCTATGAAGCGCGCGGCTTGTATCGTCCCGCTGCAGATTGCCGCATGTTCTCGCTGAGTCTGGTTGATTTCGATCCGGTGTGCCGCGCGGCGATTGAAAAGGTTATAGATTTTTATGTGAAGTGACTTCTCGTTCCCACGCTCCGCGTGGGAACGCCTTTTCGACGCTCTGCGTCGAATTTGATAAGCAGGCTGGAAGCCGCGCTACATCGTTTCCGTGGTAATCTTCTCTTCGTTACCCGCCGGCTTGGTCGCAGAGAACCCTGCTGTTTTTGAAATAACAACCGGAGTGTCAAGCTTTAGCTTGACCCAATCTTCGGCTTGTCAAACTGAAGTTTGACACTCCCGAACAAACTCCCAATATTTTGCCCGCATCAAATCCAATGGAATGTCGCGCACCAGCGTACCCGGCGCCACGCCCATGACGATGCGGTGCTGCGTGCTGAGAGGGTAAAATTTTTTGAGATTCCATTCTTCGTTCGAATACAGTCCCAGCAGCGGGCGGTCGAATGCCGCGGCAATGTGCACCACCGAGGTATCCGGTGAAATAACCAGATCGGCATGCTGGACTACGGAAAAAAGATCGATCACAGATGCGGCGGGGTAATGGCGCGCTTGCGGCACATGAGAAACAATTTCTTGCGCCCGCGCCGCATCGCGCAGATCACCCGTGATGATAAAATGCCGTTTATCATTGCCAATCTCACGCAGGAACGCAATCCAATTTGGCTGCGGCCAGTAACGGATTTCTTTGCTGGCGGAAAGGTGCACGCAGAAGTATTTTTTTATTTGCTGGGCCTCCAAAAATTTCTGCAACTTCCTTTCGCAACGAGCTTCGACAAATAACCGCGGCCGGGGATCGGCATGCTGCAATCCGAAAACTTGCAAGGCGCGCAGATTGCGAACCGCGACTTGATCGTGATAGTTTTCCTCTGTCGCAGGGAGCGCCACATTAAAAACCGCATCCCTTCCTTTCCCATTGAAACCGATCTTGAATTTTGCTTTGGCCCAGCGCGCAAAAAAATAACCCTCGCGTGAAAAATGATCTTTGGGATCGATCCAATAATCATATTGTTCGCTCTTGAGCTGAACCAGGAGCTCGAGGGTCGGAATGATTTTTTTGGAATGAATCAAAACCTTATCGACCAAGGGATGGGCGTGCGCCAACGCGGAATTGTGCCGGCTGGCGAGTATATGGATTTGATGCTGGGGGTTGTCTTCTTTTAAGGCACGCAGCATGGGCGTGGCAAGAATGAAATCGCCGAGGCGGTTGAGCTGCACAATTAAAATTTTTTGCGGAGGCATTATATCGATTTCGGATTGCAGGTTGCGGAATTGAATCTCGTTACCACGCTCCGCGTGGTAATGCCTTTTTGACGCTCTGCGTCCAATCTGATATTGCGATACCTCTAATCGAGGATTGTGGTCGGTGCTTGGGAAGATTCAGACTGTGTGAAAACGTCATTGCGAGCGCAGCGAAGCAATCCCGGTGCGTGCCCGTATTGGAGTTAGAGATTGCTTCGCTGCGCTCGCAATGACAAATTCGAGCGTTTTCACACAGTCTGATTCTTACAAATGACAGGACGAAAGTGTGCACTCAAAGCACTCAAACGAGGCGCAGTCATATCTATCCTAACCTCTCCAGCATCGAATACAACTTGCGCCGCGTGATGCCCAGCAGTTTCGCGGCGCGGCTTTTATTTCCTCCCGCCTTTTCAATCGCGCGGTGAATGAGTTTTTTCTCCATATCCTCGAGATTGATGCCCTCCTCGGGAATGTCGAATTGCGTCGGCAAGCGTGAGAGTCCCTGAATGTGCGGCGGCAGGTCGGAAACGGCAATGGGCAGATCGCCGGCCATAATCAACGCGCGTTCGATGACGTTTTCCAATTCGCGCACGTTGCCCGGCCACGAATACTGATTCAATTTTTCTACGGCCCCGGGCGCAATGGCGTTGCGGTCTTTACCGGCTTTTTCCAAAAAGTGGCTGATCAGATCCGGCAAATCTTCCGGCCGCCGCCGCAACGAAGGCAAAGTGATGGGAAAAACATTGATGCGATAGTAAAAATCTTCACGCATTCTGCCTTCTTTGAGTGCAGCTTCGAGATCACGATTGGTCGCTGCAATCGTGCGGCCCAGAATTGGAATCGGCTCCGTGCCACCGAGATGAATGATTTGTTTCGCTTGCAAGGCGCGCAGCAGCTTGACTTGAATCGTCAGAGGAACCTCGCCAATTTCATCCAAAAAAATCGTGCCGTCTACCGCGGTTTCAAACAAGCCGGGCTTGCGCCGGTCAGCGCCGGTGAACGCGCCTTTTTCGTAGCCGAATAATTCGCTTTCCAACAACGTTTCCGGCAACGCCGCGCAATTGATCGTAACAAAGGGCTTGTCCGCGCGCGGGCTGAGATAATGAATCGCCTGCGCCACCAATTCCTTGCCCGTGCCGCTCTCGCCGCGAATGAGCACCGTCGCTTCGCTGGGCGCGACTTTGTAAATGAGCTTGTAAACTTCCTGCATCGCGCCGCTTTGGCCGACGATGTTAGTCACTGCATAGCGCTGCTGCAATTCCTGCCGCAGCGAGCGATTCTCTTGCACCAGCGCTTCTTTTTCATGAGATAATTTTTTGCGCTCGAGCAAATGGCGGATTTTGACTTTCAATTCGTCGAGCTCGAACGGCTTGATGAGGTAATCATACGCGCCGCGTTTCATCGCATCGACTGCGGTTTGCGCGGTGGCGTAAGCCGTCATCAAAATCACTTCGCACTGCGGGTGCTGCTTTTTGGCGGAGTCGAGCACTTGCAAGCCGTCCGGGCCCTGCATTCTCAAATCGGTCAACACCAAATCATAAGTGTGTTCGCGCAAGGCATTCATGGCCACGGCGCCGTTGGTGGCGGTCGTGACCGCATAGCCTTCCGGTTCTAACGCTGCTTTAAGCACAGCGCACATGCGCGCTTCGTCGTCGACGATCAGAATACGATACTCGGTCATAAGCTTGATGCTCGATGCTCGTTGCTGGTGGTTTATGCTGATCACTCATCATGTCATTCTGAAAGAATCTTTCTCAGCACGGGAAATACTCTTCATTTAAGAATTTTTCCAAATGCTTTAAATGCTTCAGACTGTGTGAAAACGCTCGAATTTGTCATTGCGAGCGCAGCGAAGCAATCTCTAAATCCAATACGTGCACGCGCCGGGATTGCTTCGCTGCGCTCGCAATGACGTTTTCACACAGTCTGTTTCTTCCAGAATGACCGTGCTACGGGATTCAACCTCAAACGGCTAAACTCTTGACTAACTACGATTCACCCCGGCAGCCAAATGTGAATCGTGGTGCCCTGGCCGTGCTGCGATTCGGCGCTGATGCGGCCTTTGTGCTTTTCGATGATTTGTTTGCACACCGGCAGGCCCAAGCCCGAGCCGCGGCTTTTGGTGGTGAAAAACGGCTCGAAAATTTTCTCCGGCGCAACCGGCAAGCCGGGGCCGTTATCCGCAATGCGCAAATATATGCGCTCGCGGACTTTGCTTTGTTCCTCGAGATGAATATCCACCTTGCCGTTGCCGTTCATGGCCTGGCTGGCGTTGAGAAAAAGATTCATCAAAACTTGTGTGATCGCGTCTTCGTCGTATGCGGCCGGAATTTTATCACACGCGCTATGCAATTGCCATGCGATTCTATGGCTCTGCTCTTCTTTGCGCATCAGCGCCAGCGCGTGCTGCACGGTTTTTACCAAATCACCGCGCTTCAAAAGCAATTCGCGGTCGCGCGCGAAGCCGAGAAAATCGTTCATCAGCCGGTTCAAACGCCGCACTTCCGCCGGAATAAATTCGAACAACTCGTCCGGTTGCTGCTTATTCTCATACTTTTGCTGCAAGACTTCGGCGGTATTTTTAATAATGCCGAGCGGATTGCGAATTTCATGCGCCACCGTAGCCGCCATTTGGCCCATGGAAGCCAGACGCTCGGAGCGGCGCAAATTTTCCTGCGTGCGCAAAAAAAGCGCGATGGCGCTGGCTAAAAAAAATCCCAAGATGATCAGCACCGCAAAGCTGGCAATGCCGCCGGCGACCAAACCCTGGCGAAATTGCAGAATCAAATTAAAAAAACCGGCATTCGCTTCCGCGACGAACAGGCAAACGATTTGGCCGGCTTCGTTGCGCACCGGCGCATATGCCGTTTTGAAGCGCGCTTCGGCAATGACCCGCAGCGGCGAAGCGCTAACCTCGCCCTGCCACGCTCTCTGCGCCGCAACACTGTCTTCGATCAAATAAAAAACTTCTTTGCCCGCAGGAAATAAATTTTGATCGCTGCTGGCCAGCACGCGCCAGGCTTTGTCGATCAAAAAAATTTGCTGCACTTCCACTTCACCGGACAAACCTGCGAGCACCGGTGAAACCACCAGCCGCGCAGAGTTTTCCTGGCCGCGCGTGAGATAATCCGGAAACCGGCTGTTGGCGACCAACTCCGCGCCGATGCGCGCCACGGCTTGCAAGCGCGTTGCCAGCTCGTTCTCCAGTGATTTTTCCATGCGCTGGATAAAGAACCAACTGCCGAAATTGAAAATCGCCAGCACGATGATGATCATGGCGCTGACCAAAATCACCGGCGCGCGGGAAGAAGTTGTCAACGAAAAACGCATTTTCGAATTTCAGGATTTTCCATGCGTCGGGCTACGATTCGAAGATCGATGATCGTAGATAGTGGATCGGTGATTGTGAGCAGTGCATAATATTCGGGCAATGGTCATTCCGATCCACCATCCACTATCCACACCTCCAACCTCACTTCCCTCTCATCTCAAACACCCCGTCCCAATTTGCCGGGCGGGGCGATTGCATGAACACTTCACAGCGCCGCAAAAATTCCACGGCCGGGCCGTCTTCTTTTTTCAATTGCAGCACGCGGCGAAATTCGTAGATCGCACGTTTCCAATTTTGCAAACGATAATGCTCGAGGCCGCGCGCGAAATGCGAAAACACGCCGGCATATTCCTGGTCGATGCCGCGATCGCGCCGGGCCAGCAATTCGAATACGCGCACCGGCTTGGTTTTGCCTTTCACGCGAATGAAATCCAGCTCGCGCGCGATGACGCGGTCTTTCACCAGCTCGTGCGTTTCTTCGCTGATGATGATGTCGGTGCCGTACATTTTGTTCACGCCTTCCAGGCGCGCGGCGAGATTGACGGAATCGCCGATGACGGTATAATCGAAACGATGTTTGCCGCCGATGTTGCCGGCAATCATGTTGCCGGAATTGATGCCGATGCGCGCCTGCAGCAGCGGGCGATTTTCCGCCTGCCAGCGCAGGCGCAGCTCGCGCAGCTTCTCCTGCATATCTAACGCGGCGAAACAGGCGCGCTCGGCGTGATCTTCTTCTTCGATGGGCACGCCGTACGCCGCCATGATGGCGTCGCCGTCGTATTTGTCCAGATAGCCGCCGTATTGCAGCACGATGTCCGTCATCGCGGAAAGATATTCATTCAACTGCTTCAGCATTTCTTCCGGACTGAGCTTCTCGGAAATCGAGGTGAAATCTTTGAGATCGGAAAAGACCGTGGTGGCAAATTTGCGCTCGCCGCCGAGCTTGAGCTTGGCGGGATTGCGCAGCATTTCCTGCACGAGATTGTCGGAGAGATAATTGCCGAACATGCCATAGAAAAAATTCTTTTGGCGTTCTTCGCTGAGGTAGCGATAAACCATGCCGATCAACAAAGCCAGCGACATGCCCAGCCCGGGCTCGACCAAAGTCATGAGCAAATTTTGTTGCGTGAACGACCAAAAGGTGAGCCAGCTATAGCCGGCGGCTGCAACCAGCGTCAACAAAATGCTGGCCCAAGGGCTGAGCAGCACGGCGACGACGCCGATTAAAATCGCGAGCAGAAAAAAAATAATCAACGCCGAAGTCTGCGGCATTTCCCATAAAAAATCCTGCTGCAGTATGTTGTAAATCAAATTAGCGTGAATTTCCACGCCGGGAAAATCGTTTTGAAAAGGCACGACGCGCAAATCGTACAAACCGGCCGCGGAAGTTCCAATCAAAACGATTTTGTTTTTAAAAAAGCCCGGACCGACGCGCCGGTCAAAAACGTCGAAATAGGAAACGTAGCGGAAAGTTTGAAATCCGCCCATGTAATTGATCGGCACCAGGCCGCGTGTATTGATGGGAATGTATAAAGAGGACCCGCCATTCGCCGCGGACCCCAGCAGCACTTCGCCTTGCGGCGTGAGGCGAACTTCGTTCACGGAAATTTTCCGGCGTTGCATCACCACCGCCAGCGCGAGCGAGGGATAGCTGCGGCCGGCAAAATTCAAAAACAAAGGAAACCGGCGAATGGTGTCGTCTTCATCGGCCTTAAAATTGACGAAGCCCAGGGCCGCGCTGCTATTGTACAACTCGAATAATTTTCCCACGAAAAAATCCAGCGCCGGAAAATCGGCAACCAGGCGAGCGGGAAAATTAAACCCGAAACGCTGCGCCTGGAACTCCGGCGGCGGCGCCGACATGGGTTGCAAAAAAATCTCGGGATTGGAGCGCGAAAACGCCAAAGCATTGACCACGTTGCCCGCGCGCTGCACGCTCGCCGCCAAAACTTGATCGCGACCGGGATTGGCATCGCGTTCCATGAACAACATGTCGAACGCAATCACCGCGGCGCCGTCGGCATGCAGATAATCGATGATCGCGGCATGATGGCTGCGCGGCCATTGCGCATAGTTGCCGAGCTTTTCGAGGCTGCGCTGGTCGATATCGACGATGACGATATCTTCGATTTGCGCGTTGCGGCGTTGCGCAGCGAGCAGCGAAATCTTCGCCAGATAGCGGCTATCCAGTGTTTCCGCTTCGATGCGGGTAAACAAATCCGGACGGAACACGCGCGTCACGAATAACACTAACAAGGCCGCGAGCAAGCCCAGAGCCGCGCCCAGAAGCGTTCTTTTGGCTAAGGAGAAATTCAATTCCACCGCTCAAATTCACCGGTAAAAATGCGTTTCACCCGGCCTTCCAACAACAGGCGATTCGAATGCGCTTCCCGGCTCACCACCAATTCACCGCCGCGCGCCAACAGGCGGAGGGGGAATTTCAAGCCCCGCAGCTCATGCGCGATCAACGCCGCGGCCGCGGCGCCGGTGCCGCAGGCCAAAGTTTCTTCTTCGACGCCGCGCTCGTAGGTTCGAATTTTCAAACAAGTCTCGCCGGCGATTTCAACGAAATTAGCATTCACGCCCGCCGGGGCGAAGGCGCGATGATAGCGCAATGCCCGCCCGGCGTTTTCAACTTCGACCTGCTCAACGGAATCGACGAACACGACGAAATGCGGCACGCCGGTGTTGACGTATCCGCCTTCCGTCATTTTGGTTATTGCCGGAATAGCAAGTGTTTGCAAAACGCCGAGGTGCAGGCGCAAATCGCGGGGTTCTTGCATCACCAGCTTGATGCGATCCTGCGCCACTTCCGCGCGATAAAGATCGCCGCTCACTTCGAACTGCATGCTGCTCGCCGCCAAGTTCGTGGTCGCGGCGTGATATGCCGAGGCGCGTGCGCCGTTGCCGCACATTTCCGATTCTCGGCCGTCGCGATTGAAATAGCGCATGGTAAAGTCGCAATCCGGACGTCGCGGAGATTCGATCAACAACATGCCGTCGGCGCCGACGCCGGTTTTGCGGCTGCATAATTCGAAAAACAATTTTTTTTCAGCGCCGGTGAAGCGTTTGGCGCGATTGTCGATCAAGATGAAATCGTTGCCGGTGGCGGAATATTTGAAGAAAGAGATTTTTTCAAGCATGTTGCACTACCAGAAATTTTGAATATACCCTTTTCAAGGTTTAAAACCTTGAAAAGGGTAGTTTCGAAAAGCGTAGTTTCTTGGAATGCAAAAAAATATAACAAAGGATGGGGAGAAAGTCAAAAGCTTTGGCGGGAGATTATGGTGCATTACTGAAATGTCATTCAGAGGAATCTTCCCAAGCGCTGCCCTGGCTGCTCATTTTGAAATTGTGCCCGGTGCGTGGGAAGATTCAGATTGTGTGAAAACGCTCGAATTTGCCATTGCGAGCGCAGCGAAGCAATTTCTAACTCTTCAATACGTGCACGCGCCGGGATTGCTTCGCTGCGCTCGCAATGACGTTTTCACACAGTCTGATTCTTGCAGAATGACAGGCCGAGGGTGCATGGTTATGAAAAAACCAAGACGCCCTCAATTTCATTTCACGCCGTCCAACTCTTCGATCGTCGCCGTTGAAGCCGGTCGCGCCTTTTGTAAACGCAGCGCCGTGGCTTCGGCTTGGCGCAACACACGCAGCATGTTTTCGCCCGCCAGCTTTTTGAGATCTGCATCGCTCCAGCCGCGGCGAATCAATTCCGCAAACAAGTAGGGAAATTTGGAAACGTCCTCCAAACCTTCCGGCATGTCGCCGCCGCCCCAATAGTCGCTGCCAATGGCAACGTGATCGTTGCCCGCAACTTTGCGCACATGCTCGATATGATCGGCAACGTGGCGCAGAGTGGCTTTGGGCCGGGGGTGCTGCGCCGTATATTCCACATTCACGCGAGCATGTTCTGCCGCCGGCACGGCATGCAAACGCTTTTCCAAAGCTGCTTCCCAATCCGCCAGCGCTTGCGAGACGAAAGCAGGAATAAAAGTGACCATGACCACGCCGCCGTTTTGCGGCAGTTTAGTGAGAATGGAATCCGGCACGTTGCGGCGATGATCGGTGAGCGCGCGCGCGGAGGAATGCGAAAAAATGATCGGCGCTGCACTGATGGCGAGTGCATCGCTCATCACTTTCGGGGAGACATGTGACAAATCGAGCAGCATGCCCAGGCGGTTCATCTCGCGCACCACTTCTTTGCCGAAGGCAGTAAGGCCGTTGCGTTTGGGTTTGTCGAGCGCAGCATCGGCCCAATCCAAAGTTACGTTGTGCGTGAGCGTCATGTAACGGACCCCGAGCAGATAATATGCGCGCAATGCGCCGAGAGAATTTTCAATTGCATGCCCGCCTTCCATGCCGAGCAGCGAAGCGATCTTACCTTGTTTGAATATCGTTTCAATATCATCCGCGGTGAGGGCGAGCGCCAAGCTTTCGGGATAGCGCGCGATGAAACGGCGAGCAATCTCGATTTGTTCCAATTGCACTTTGGCATAGCCTTCAGCTTTGATCTCGCCGGGGATATAGACCGACCAAAATTGCGCGCCGACCTGGCCGTCCTTTAGCCGCGGTAAATCTGTATCATGCGGCGTGTGCTGGCGCAGATCGTAAGCTTCGACGTCGCGAGGCGCTTGCTTATATTCGCGAATCACCCATGGGAGATCGTTGTGGCCGTCAATCAACGGCGTGGATTTGAGCAATGCGCGGGCATGCTGAAGAGCGGTATCATTGGAAAAAGAATTTTGAGCGCACAGCCGAGCGAAAGGATGAAAACACAAAATTAGAAAGACCAGCCACCTCATTATTATTCCCAATGAATCCGCATGCATGATTTTCTCCAGATTATGGCGTTTTTATTTGAAGGTCCAGCTCACTTTAAAATGTCATTTGTAAGAATCTTTTTAAGCATTGGTATCAAGCTCAATGGGCATTCTTACCAGTGCCTAAAAAAATTCTTACAATGACAGCCCAAAATATTAATCACTCAATTTCCCGGCGGCGGCATGCTCGCGGGCGGCACCGGCAAAGGCACTTGATTTTTCACCGGCGGCAAACTGCGCAAATAGGCCCATAGCGCTTTCAAATCCTCCTCCGTTGAAAATTGCATATTTTGCCAAGGCATGGGCGGTAAAATAGCACGGCCATTGGGCTGGCCTTGATGCTTGCCGGTGCGCAGTGACTGAATGAACGCTTCTTCGGTCCATTCGGCAATGCCGGTGGCAGAATCCGGAGTGAGATTGATGCCGAAACTCACGCCCCAGGGCCCGGCCCATGCGGTGAGCATCGGGTTAGTCAAAGCCATGGCGTTGCGTTGTTGCAAATCCTGCGGCGACCAAGTGGGATAAGGCGCATTCTCGGGATGTCCCGAAAGCGCATGGCTGGTGTCGGGAATCGGCATGCCCTCGGCGCTCATCAATTTTGGCGTATGGCAATCATGGCAGCCGCCGACCCAGCTCAGATATTTGCCGCGCGCAACCAAATCGACGGGTTGCTCCGTGGTGGCGCTGGGTTTTTGCTCGCAACCCATCCATGAAATGAGCAACAAAGCTGCAACAAGTGCCTTCATCAAAACTCGCATGGTCCTCTCCTCAATTTTGTTGGTTGAAAAGTATCGTTGGTATTACAACCTCATTTTTCGAATCTGTGCGACTTCCAAAATGCGAACGTCCTGCGGCGGATGCTCGATCGCCCAAACTAACGCTGCGAGCATTTGTTCTAATTTCACCAGTCCCAAACGCTGCGCCATCTCGCGCCGGGAAGGAATTTTTTCAAACAGCCAATACATCGGCAATAAAAGATAAGGCCAGTAATGACCGGGGCCAAGCACGTACCAGGGCCGCAAGATCGTCGCCGGGATGCCGGTCGTGCGCAGCAGAGCTTCGCATTCCGCGCGTGTTTGCCAATACACCTGCATAATCGGCGCCGGGTGCGCAACGCTGACATAGACGAAATGTTTGATGCCTGCTGCTTTTGCTGCCGGCGCTGCTGCTTGCATCGAAGCCAAATCAACTTTGCGAAATTGTTCGGCTTTGGAAGGACTGGGATGGGAAACGCCGACGAGATGAACAAAAACCTCCGCTGGTGAGATTTTACCATTGTAAGACATTTTTTCCAAGGCATTGCCCAAAATGATTTCACAACCGTCCGGTAGCTTGTGCTCGGAGCCTGCACGTGCGAGTGCGCGAACCTTGTGGCCGCGCCGCAACAATTCCGCGATGAGCCGGCAGCCCATGTAGCCGGTGCCGCCGGTGATGAAAATTTGCCGGGCAAAAAATGAGTCGGGCATTTTCAGTTCGTGAGAATACTTCTTGAGAACATCATTCACTCTTCCGCGCTGCGGCTGCTCAATTCGCGATCGAGCAGCAACAAGCCGGGCTTGTCGTCGCCGATCATTTTCAAGCGCTCGACCAGATCGCCGGCGTTTTTCTCTTCTTCCACCTGCTCGCTGATGAACCATTGCAAATGCACTTGCGTGGCGTAGTCGTTCTCTTTGATCGCGAGCGCGTAGAGATTGTTGATCAATGCCGTGACTTTGCGTTCGTGCTCCAGCGTTTCTTGCATCATCTCCAGCGGCGTTTTATAATCTGCCGCCGGCGCAGGAATGGCCTGCAACAGCACGCGACCGCCGCGATCGAACGAATAATCAAACAACTTCATCGCATGTGCAACTTCTTCACGGCTTTGCAGCCGCATCCAATGCGCCAGGCCTTTGAGGTTGACCGACTCGCAAAAAGCCGCCATCGCCAGATAGATGTAGGCGGAATGCAATTCGGCTTTGATTTGTTCGTTGATGGCGTCCTGAATCGTTTTGCTGATCATGGTTTCTTTCCTTATAAAAAAGTGTTGCTTGACAAACAAACTTACATTGGCAGAAAGGCGCTTCCAAGTAACCTGTCATTCAGTAGGAATCTTGTGACGCACTAGCACTGTACTCGATGCTTCACAAGTTCCCTCTGGATGACAGGTCAGTCACTTTTGGAATGAACTCCGAACGCTCTGAGTCAACGCTGGATAATTACAAAAAATGGATGGTAAATCGAACCGGCAAAATATGTATTATTTCGCGCAAAAGCGCAAGGCCGAGGACAAAGTTTTTGCCGCAATTTTTGCGGCATGATCTGGGCATTGACGTTGGCAATTCTTTCGGCTATAATTGTTCTGTTGCGTTTTTCAGTCTCATGTCATTTTCTTCCAAGTAACCTGTCATCCTGTAAGGATCTTTTTCAGCATTGAGTACAGTGCTGATGCTGAAAAAGATGCTTACGGGATGACAATGAGGTGGTTGTTTGCGAACAAACTCGCGATTGGAAGAAAAGACGCTTCCAAGTAACATGTCATTCAGAAGAATCCTGTGACGCACTGGTACTGTACTTGATGCTTCACAAGTTCCCTCTGGATGACAGGCCCGTTACTTTTTGCACGAACTCCGTGCGCCGGAGTCAACGTTGAATAATCTGAACTCAGCCTGCAACTTCCAAGCAAAAATGAAACTGACCATCACCACTCGCCGCCTCGAGCTGAAGCATACGTGGACCATCGCACGCGGCTCGGCGGATTTCAAAGAGTATAATTACGTCGCGCTCGAACATGAAGGTGTAACCGGCCACGGCGAGGCGGCGCACAATGTGCGCTATGGTGAAAGCTTGGAAAGCATCCGGGCGTTTTTGGAAGCCAGTGCCCAATTCTTACAACCAGCCGATCCGTGGAATTTTTACGATCTTTCCAAAAAAATTCATGCTTTTGGCGAAGGGCAATATGCCGCCAAGGCGGCGCTCGATATGGCTTTATTAGATTGGGTCGCGCAGAAGCTCGGGGTGCCGCTCTATCGCTTTTGGGGGTTGGATCAAGACAAAACGCCGGTCACGAGTTACTCCATCGGCATCGATCGCCCTGAAATCATGCAGGAAAAAATTCGCGGCGCGGCGGATTTTCCAATTCTCAAAATCAAATTGGGCGGCGAAAATGACGAAGCAATCATGCACGCGGTGCGAGAGGCCACCGATCGCATCGTGCGCGTCGACGCCAACGAAGGCTGGAAAGATCGACAATTGGCTTTGGAAAAAATTTATTGGTTGAAAGAGCTCGAGGTGGAATTTGTCGAGCAGCCCATGCCGGCCGGTCGATTGGATGAAGTAGCCTGGCTGCGCGCGCATTCACCGTTGCCGTTGATTGCCGATGAAGACGTGCGCACCGTGAAAGACATTCCCGGCCTGGTGCAGGCTTATGACGGAATCAACCTCAAAATCATGAAAGCCGGCGGGCTGCAAGAATCGTTGCGGATGATTCACGTTGCCCGCGCCCACGACTTGAAAATCATGTTGGGTTGCATGATTGAAAGCGCGCTCGGCATCACCGCCGCGGCGCATCTTTCGCCGCTGGCGGATTGGGCGGATTTGGATGGAAATCTTTTGATCAAAAACGATCCCTATCGCGGGGCAACCGTTGCGCAGGGCCGTTTGCTATTGCCGGAGGGTCCGGGGCTTGGTGTGATCGCGTCGTGATTTCGTAGTAGTGCAAAACATTGCTCTCATTTCCGATCCGCTTCATCCGTGGTCACGATCATGGTTTCATAAAACAGGATGCCCATGCCGATCAAAAACCCGGTCCAAACAATGTACATGACCAAAGTTAGAACTTGAAACGATACCGGAATATTCTCTTGATTATCATTGGTAGAGGATTCCGTCGCTTGCGCGCCGGTTGGTGGCGTGTTGGGAGGGGAAGTTTTCGGAGTGAGTTTGGTGATGCTGCCGTCTTTTTCAACTTGCACGGTGACGATGTTGAATTGCTCCTTGATCACACGATAAGCAATCATGGGCAGGGGCAAAGATAGCACCCCGATCACCGTGACCACCACCGTGCAGGTGACAATGCGGCTCATCGTCAACCGGCCTCCGGCAAAATAGCCGATGACGTAAAGCAACACTCCCACCGTGACCGCAATCCACATAATGGTGGGATTGATGCCCGCGATAAAAGGTAGGAGGTCTCGATCGAACATGTTAGCTCCCGTTGAAGCGCATCCTACCGCTGATTAAAATTTTTTTCGGCACGTGCCAGGCTGTCGTCTTCATAAAAATTGCCGATCGGCAATGAAATCATTTTGCACTTTTTCTGCACTGTCGCAATCACCGCCAGGAATGTAATGATTATGACGGCTTGTATCAAGCATAAATTCAGCGAAACCAGGAAATTCCTGCTCGCGGTGCGGACCGGCGAGATGGCATAAAAATCCCCGGCATTGTCATTCTGAAAGAATCAGGCTGTGTGAAAACGCTCGAATTTGTCATTGCGAGCGCAGCGAAGCAATCTCTAACTCCAACACGTGCACACGCCGGGATTGCTTCGCTGCGCTCGCAATGACGTTTTCTCACAGCCTGAATCTTTTTCATCTTAAAAACAAAATTGTAAATTTTTTCGAATTTCATCTTGCTTCCGCGGTTAAAAAGATTTATTTTGCGCCCGCCTGTGCCTTGAACATTTATTCAGCGTTGCTTCTCGAAAGAGTTTATTCCCCAAAAACTTCAAGAAGTCATGTGGGTGGGAGGGTTTTTGCTTTTTTCCAGCGACTGGCGGCCACCAGGCCTTTGCGAGAAACCTCTATATATAACCAATTGTGAAATTATTTATGGACGATCGCCTCGCGGAACAGCTCCTCATCTCTTCCCCGGATTTCGGCGCCGGCGCGTTGAGCGTCGCGGCGCCGGAAACTTTCAACTGGCCCAAAGCCATCTCCGCAGCGTTTCACCGGCCGGCGGGCGCGCGCTTTTATCGTTGCGCCTTGCAAGTCAATACCCCGTTGCAAAGCCGCTTCAAAGGGTTTGATTCCAAACACGCGAAGCATTCGGCGGCGTATAAACGCGACTACGGCCTGGCCCTGGCTAAAAAATGCAAGAAAGCCGGCATCGACGTGGTGGGCATTTGCGACCACAATAACGTGGACTATCTCGAGGCCATTCGCCGGGAATTGAATGAAGAAAATATTTTTGTGTTCCCCGGCTTTGAAGTGGCGAGCACCGAGGGCCTGCACGTGCTTTGCCTGTTCGATCTCGACACGCCGGCGCAGGAGCTCGATCACGTGCTCACGGAGTTAGGCCTGCCGCCCCAAGAGCGCTGGGTGACGGGGGTGGGGCATGCGCCGCGCCAATCGCCCAGATCGTTTCCGCAAATTCTAGAACACGTGCAACGCCGGCGCCGCGGCGTTTGCATCGCGGCGCACATGGATCGTGAAAACGGGTTGTTGTTTGAATGCGCCAAAACCACGCGCGTGCAATATTTCACCGGCAGCAATCTGCTCGCCGGGCAAATTTCCGGCGGGCGCAAAGATTTGACCGAGTTCAATCGCAAAGTGCTGGACGGCGAGCTCAATCACTATCGGCGTGAACGCCCGCTGGCGCCGGTAAACTGTCTCGATGTTTACAATCTCAAAGACCTCGGTCTGCCCGCGTGCAGCTCGTGGATCAAAATGTCCACGCCTGCGATCGAAGGTTTGCGGCAGGCCTTTCTCGATCCGGAATCGCGTTTGCGTTTGCTCACCGAGGGGGAAAATCACCAAGCCCCCGGAACGCAGCAAGCGGAAAACGTCAAGTTGGTGGCAATGTCATGGGAAGGCGGATTTCTCGACGGCTGCGGCGTGCGTTGGAATGAAAATTTCAATTGCTTGATCGGCGGCCGCGGCGCCGGCAAATCCACAGTGATTGAAAGCTTGCGTTATGTATTGGAACAAAAGCCCATCGGAGCTGTGGCGCAACAGGCGCATGCGAGCCTGATTGAGGAAGTGATTCAGCCCGGAACCAAGATTTCGCTGCTGGTTTACACCCAACATCCGGCCCCGGGATATTATCGCATCGAGCGCTCGCATCCCGGGGAGCCAGTGGTTTTCGACGAACACGGCGAGCATTGCCCGCTGAAAGTTTTCGATCTGTTTTCGCGCGTCGATATTTTCGGCCAGCATGAAATTGCGGAAATCGCGCAACAGGCGGACAAACAACTTGCCCTGCTGCATCGTTTTCGCGATGAAGACGCCAAAAAATGGGAGGTGCAAAAACAGGAGAACCTGTTGCATCTCGGCCAAAATCGCCTGGAGTTGCTGGAGATTTTGGAAAAGCTGCACGCGCTGGAAGAGCAGCTCAGCCGTTTGCCGGTGTTGGAAGAAAAGCTGCGGCGGTTTCGCGATTTGGGCGTCGAGCAAAAATTGCAGGAGCAAGGCCTGCTCGTGCGGGAAGAACAAATTTTGCTGTCGGGCCGGGAACGGGTGCAACAATTCAAAAACGCGCTCGCGCAAATGCGCCGGTTGCTGGAAGCCAACGGCGCGGAATTTTTCGACAACGACAGCCTGCCTAATCGCGACCTATGTGAAAAAATGGAAGCCGTGGCAGAACGTCTGCACGCCGATTGGGATGAAATGATTTCCGCCGGCGAAAAAGCCTGGCAGCGGGCAGAGCGTGAGATGCTGGCGTTGGCGCAGGAATGGGAAACGCGCAAACGCGGCCGGCAGGAAGAGTATCAAAAAATTTTGCGCGAGCTGCAAAAAGACGCGGTGGACGGCGTGGCCTTCGTCAATTTGCGCAAAGAGATCGAGCGGCTCGAGCCGCTGCGCCTGCAATTGCATCAAGGCCGGCAAAAATATCGCGAGCTGGATAAAAAGCGCAAGCGTTTGCTGCAGAAATGGGAAGAGGCCAAAACCCAGCTTTTCAAAGTTGATCAAGCTGCCGCCGGGCGCGTTTCGCGCTTGTTGGCCGATAAAGTGCGCGTCACCGTTACGCCGGAAGCGGAGCGCGAGGCTTTGCGCGAAAAATTCAAGGCGCTCAAGCTCAAAAAAGCAGCGGAGATTTTCGAGCGCCTGCAAAGCGCTCCCTCTTTCCGTTTGCAGGAATTTATCGGGCACGTGCGCGACGGCAAAGAAGCGTTGGCCGAACATTACAGCTTCGCCGCGAAACAAATCGAAGCCTTGCAATTGCTCGGCGAAGGCGCGATGCTGGAGCTGGAAGAATTGGAATTGCCGCACGGAATTCGCATCGAATTGAACGTCGCCCCACCGGCGGAAAAACCCAGGTGGCGGCCGCTCGATGAAATTTCCATCGGCCAGAAAGCCACCGCCATCTTGCTGATGCTTTTGCCGGAAAGCGGCACGCCGTTGATCATCGACCAGCCGGAAGACGATCTCGACAATCGCTTCATCGCCGAAACCATCATTCCAAAATTGCGCGACGAAAAGCAGAGGCGGCAATTTCTTTTCGCCACGCACAACGCCAACTTGCCGGTGCTGGGCGACGCCGAACAAATCATCGGCCTGGAGGCTGCGGGCGACGGCGCGACCGGCAAAGCGCAAATTCATCCCAACAGCGTCGGCGCGATTGATTGTGCGCCGGTGAAAGAATTAGTCGAGCAAATCCTGGAAGGCGGGCAGCGGGCGTTTGAAATGCGGCGGGCGAAATATGGGTTTTGAGAGCGCAAACATTGCAGCGCTTTTAGTTTGTGTGAAGAGCCATCTCTTTTCATGCCATCTCTGAGAATCTTGTGAAGGATTGAGTTTAGTGTCCATGCGTCACAAGCTTCCTTCTGACAGGGATAGGGGGTTGAATTTCAAACGGCTAAATCAGTTTTGAATTCAAATCAAACAGGAGAATTTATCATGGCTCTGAAAATGAATGGCCTCATTTCACTCAAATCCCACCACGGCAAATATTTAGTTGCCGAAGCCGATGGCCGGCTCAATGCCAATCGCGATCGCATTGGCTCCTGGGAAAAATTTAAACTCCTTGATCCCAACAACACCGGCAGCACACGTGAAGTCAAATATGGCGACACAATTTCTCTGCGCAGTCATCACGGCAAATATGTCGTCGCTGAAGCCGATGGCAGAGCCAATGCCAATCGTGATGCGATTGGAGCCTGGGAAAAATGGACTGTTTGGGATCCGAATAATCCGAACTCTCGTGCGGTTATCCCCGACAATGGTAGGATGGCCTTAAAATCTTATCATAACAAATACATGGTTGCAGAGGCCAATCACACTGTCAATGCCAATCGTAGCGCTATCGGGCCATGGGAGACATGGGCAATCATAAAGGATGCAGCAAACGAGGAAAAGATTGATGCAGCAACAGTGGTGTCTCACAATCTACCCGCTGCAATGACTACTGGCTCGACTTACAACGCTTCCGTGACGATGCGCAATACCGGAACCTCGACCTGGACGCGTGCTACCGGATTCAAGCTCGGTGCTGTCGGCGACAAAGACGACTTCTATAAACAGGACACGAGAGTTTGGCTGCCGGACGGAGCATCTGTTCAGCCGAATTCGACCTTCACTTTTAATTTCACAATGAAGGCGCCCAACACTCCCAGCTCTTATGTCACCGATTGGCAAATGGTACACGAAGGCATACGATGGTTCGGTGAAATTGTCCAGAAACAGGTCTCAGTTTCTGGGTCAGGTGCAAGAACAATAGATCCTAACACCATCAACCGCAAGCTATTGATGGGTTACCAGGGTTGGTTCAACCATCCCGGGGATGGCGCGAATGTCGGTTGGCGACACTGGTTTCGCGACAACATGCCGGACGCCAACAATCTTACCGTCGACATGTGGCCGGATATGTCAGAACTGGAACCCGACGAGCTTGATGAAACTCAAATGACCTATCGCAACGGCCGCAAAGCCACACTTTATTCCGCGTGGAATGAGAAAACCGTTGTGCGACATTTCAAATGGATGCAAGATTATGATTTGGATGGCGTTTTTCTGCAACGATTTCTTGTGACCCCTCGAATTCTAAACGATCGCGTGACGAGAAACGTCCGTGCTGGCGCGGAGAAGTACGGTCGGGTCTTTGCCATCATGTATGATATCAGCGGCTACGACGAGAGCCGGCTGGTCAATGATCTCATCAGTGATTGGAAATGGCTGGTGGAAAGTTTGCAGATCACCAATAGTCCACGCTATCTGCGGCACAAAGGCAAACCGGTATTAGTCATTTTGGGGTTAGGCTTTGATGATCGTCCCGGAACGCCCGCCCAGGCCAAAGAACTTATTCGCTATTTTAAGGATCGCGGGCCGTATCAGGTTACGCTTATGGGTGGCGTCCCTGGTTCTTGGCGTGCGCTCACGCCTGGCACGGGTACTAAGACCGACCCGCAATGGGCAGAGGTCTATCGTTCGTTCGATATCATTAGCCCATGGACCGTTGGGGGTTATAACGAAGACGAGCAAGTCGACGCGTACATGCGAGACTTCATCGTCCCCGATCTTGAGGAGGCCAATAAGTACGGCAGAGAATTTATGCCCGTCATCTTCCCTGGATTTTCCTTTTACAACGGAGAAATGCAAAAACCGAAACCGCCGCTTAACGATTTTCCGCGCCGAAGCGGAAAACTTTACTGGCGACAGGCATACAATGCCATCGCCGCAGGTTGCACGACGCTGTATGGAGCGATGTTTGATGAGGTTGACGAAGGCACCGCGATGTTTAAAATTGTATCGAAGAAGGAAGACTTGCCCGTGCAGGCACAGGATCGGTTGGTGTATTTGAATATCGACGGAGACGATCTGCCGAGTGATTACTATCTGTACTTGGCCGGCCAGGCCGGAAAGATGCTCCGGGGCAAGATGCCGCAAGACCCTCGTCTGCCGCGGTAACGTTGATCAAGATGGTAAAATCATCTTCTAAGGAGCGCTAATTAAATAACTTTCCCATTTGTGTCGGGCTGTCATTCCCGCAGTCTTTGAGCGGGAATCCATTTTACGCCGTCTGGATGCCCGATTAAAGCACTCGGGCACGACAGATCAAATGAGTAAGTTATTAAATCGGCATTCCTAAACTCTTATCATTTGAGTAAAAATTTATTTTTGATCAAGGACAACTTCTGAACTCCACAACCCGCCGCGCCAAAGGAAAGCCGCCATGCTCGACACCTTCATTAAAACCTACTCCCACCGCAGTTTTAAACATGTCACCATGGTCCGGCATATGGGCAAAGTCATTGCCTTTGCTTTGGACCGCGACCGGCGCATTTATTATGCCGCGCTCGATCTCGATAATCAAGAAATCAAAAGCGCGCTCGACGTCAACTTTTGGCCGGCCAATCCCCGCGAATTGATTTTTCCCAATGAGATTGCAGAAACCGGCGTGGGCGTGGCAGATCAAACTCTGTTGCCGGAGGTGAAAAAGGGCAGCCGCACCCCCGGGCCGCCTAACCTGCGAGTGCGCGACGACGAAAAGGATTTTTTTCTGTCGACCACGGCGCGTTTCACGGCGGAGGCGCCGTTTCAAGCTTTGTCCGACGGCCGCTTTGTTTATCTTTTCCGCCAGGCGGTTGAGGCGCAGCATCCCGATAATTTGAACAAGCGCAATGCCGAAGGCAATGAAGTGAAAGATGCCGAGGGCAATCCCGTGCCCGTCGTTGACGCGACTTTGCTGGTCGATCGTTTCGTGTTTGCGGGCGCGGAGCTGCGCACCAAAATGGAAGTGCGCTACCAACGCAGCCGCAGCAAAACCCGGCCGCAGAGCCGCAAGGACAGCCTGGGCGCAAAGGATTTGGAAGAGAAGCCTTTTTTCGAGCCGACGCAGGAATTGCGTTTCGTGCGAGGATTGGCGCAAGGCCGCTTCACCGCTTTGTTGCTGCCCACGCAAGTCGCCAACGTCGAGCGCTGGCAAATCTTCGCGCACAATCCCAAAACCGGCGCGATCGACGCTTACAATATCGAACGTGCGCCCGACGGCTTGTTCAACACGCGCGGCACGCTCGCGCCGGAAAGCTTGCAGCGCGCGGAATCGGCTTTGAAATTTTTCAACACCGATGATCACGTCGCTTTCACCACCGGCGTCAAAGCCGGCAAAACGTTTACGCAAGAAGCATGGATTTTTCCCACCGCAGAAAGCAGCGGCGCGGCGCCGTTGGGGTTGGGTTTGATTCATTCACAAAACACCCACGAGGCCGCGCCTGCGATTTGGATTTATCAAGGCAAGGCCGTGCGCGCGGGTTTTGGCGACGGACAAAAATGGTACGAGTTCGTCACCGGGCCAATTTTGCGCTTGCAAGAATGGAATCATCTGGCCGTGGTTTTTGACGGCGCGTTTTATCGCGTGTATGTGAACGGCGAAGAGCGGCATCGCACGCAACAAGTTGAAGCTTATGAAAACGGCCAACACCAGGAAACTCCCGCTTTGTTGAAAGACTTGCAACCGGCTGATCGCGCGATCAAATTTTTCGGCGCGCCCGGCAATTCGTTTCAAGGCGTGATCGATGAGATTCGCCTCTGGCAACGGCCGCGTTCTCAAGCAGAATTGAAATCGGACTTGCATCAACGTCTCACCGGATTGGAGCCGGGGCTCGCGGGCTATTGGCGCTTTGACGAAGCCTCAGGCGATACCGTTTACGATCAAACCGACGGCGCCGCGCACGGCCACATCAACGGCGGCGAATGGGTCACTTCCGGGGCGCCGCTCGGCGAAAATTCGGGATTGCAGCGCAGCAGTTTTCGCATTGCCGGCCGCAACATTGGCAGCGGCTTGACCGCGTTGTTGTATCATCATCAAGAAGAAAGCAGCCGCGACGCCAAGCAACGCAAGCCGCTCAAACGCAGCGCGCGTGTGATGCTGGCGCTGGCGGCGCCGCCTGAAAACGGCAATCCCGAAATTGCGGTGTTGGATTTCGGGGTGTCGGCGGAAGGCCGGTTGGCGCAAGCGCCGGATCATTTGTCCCTGCCGGTGATTCATGCGCCGGGCACGGACGGCGTCACGGTGGATGAACGTTTGAATTTGATGAGCACCTTGGAAGCGCGCCTCAACGAGCTTCATCAGGGCGTGGTCAATTTGACCAACGACATTGCAGCCAGCAATCAAGCCGAAGATTTGTTGCTCGCCGTGATGCAAAACCGCGACCCCGGCAGCGCCATTACCAATCGCGATTTGGAATATCTCAACGCCAAAGTGCAAGCCGTGCGCGCGGCGCGCGAAAGGTTAGGCCAAAAAATTACGGACGAGAACAAATTGATCCGCGAAGCGAGCAGCGCACGCATTCAGCTTTTCGAGCATAGCGGATATCGCGGCCGCACGCTGTCCTACGGCAAAGGTTTTGTCGGCTACACCGAATTGAACCGGCACGGCTTCAATGATTTGATTTCTTCCGTTACTGTTCCGGCTTCGTTGCAGGTTACGGTTTATGAACATGCCGCCGGCGGCGGCAAATCTTTGACGCTCACCGAAAATACGGCGTTCGTGGGCAAAAGCTGGAACGACATCATTTCCAGCATGACCATCGAAGAAAACGCGGGCTTTGCCGCGAAAAAAGCGGCGGCCGCGGCGGCGCGGCAACAAGCGCAAAACGCCGTGAACGACACGCTCGCCGTGCTCGCCACCGAACGCGACGATTTAAAAACTTCGCGGCAGGCCAAAGAACGCGAACGCCTCGCCAAAGAGCAGGAAATCACCGGCAAGCAGACGGAGCTGCAAACGCATCGCGCCAAGCTCGAGGAAGGCTTGTCCGTGGCCATGCCGCTGGTGCACACCGATCCTTTCGGCTTGAGCCTAACTGCGGGTGTTTTGGGCTTTGCGTGGACCAACGACGCGCCGCTGTTGTTTGATAGCGCCACCGGCCGCATCGCGCTTTATTTTCGCGGAGCAGACGATCAATTCTTCGTGGTTTATTATAACACACTCACCCAGCGGGCGCAATATACTTTGGTGGATGAACGCGGCAATCGCACCGTGGTTTGCTCGTGCCGCACCACGGAACCGGAGATGGACAGCGTGCGCCTCAAAATTTCCGGCGCGAGTGCAGCGGCAACGTGCATCGTCACTATCACCGGGCCGAACATGGAAGAAACCTGGGAAAACGTGCCGCGCTCGCCCGAACGTTTCGCCAAAGTGTTGAACGGCCAGGCCGGTGCGCGCGCGTTTGCCGGCATGGGCCTGTTGGAAGTGGAAGCCGGCAATGCCAAACGTTTGCAGTTTGCCAATGGCAGCCGGCGCTTGCTCGAAGCCGGCTCCACTTTGATTGCCGGCAATCTCAAATTGCGCGTGCGCGCACAGGCTGCGAGCGGCGCGCTTGAAATTTTAGTCGAAGGCACGGTGACGAATCCACCGCAGGAAGCATTGCCGTTCTTCTTTCTTGATTATGATTACGCCGCGCACGCGCACACCACGAAAGTGCCCGGCGATTTGCGCAACGGTTCGTTGTTGCTCCTGGCCTGCAGTTTCACCAACACCGGCCGCGTGCAAGTCGATCAAGAGATTGCCAGCGGCAGCACGATTTCCTGCCAATGGACTGCGGCCATGCCCGGCCATACTTTGAGCTTCGACGGCCAAAATAGTTTCGTGCATCTTGCCGAAACCACGCCGGAGAATCTCAAAAAATTTGCGGCGCCGCGCAATCTCACGCTGGAAGCTTGGGCTAGGCCCAATCAGATGGAAAATTTGGGCCGCCTCGTGCAACATCAATCGCCCGCTTCGAGCTATGCGCTGGGCCTCAAACGCCAAACGCTGCTTTCCGCCTTGCGCCTGCGCGGCGATAAAGATTACGTTCTCATTCCCCACCGTTCGCATCTCAACTTCACCGGCGCGATTACGATTGAAGCCTGGATCAAGCCGCAGAAGTTTGACGGCTTGCGCAATATCGTAGCGCACGGACATCATTCCAACCCCGCGGGCGAAATTTATTTGCGCATTCGCGACGACCATTATGAAATCGGTTCCTGGAACGGCGCAGACCATAAAGCTTTTTTTCCGGTTCCCACGGCCGATAAAACCGGCAACGAGTGGGTGCATCTTGCCGGTGTTTATGACGGCGCGGCCTGGCTGCTCTATCGCAACGGTGAAGAAGTGCAATCAACTGAAGACGCCACTGGCGCAGTTCAAGCCGAAGCTGATTGGGCGATCGGTGGCCGCGGTCTGGCCACGCCGGAGAGATTGTTTGACGGCGAGATCGACGAGGTGCGCATTTGGAAACGAGGCCGCACCCGCGATGCGATTCGCAGCGACATGAATCGCCGCTTGAGCGGCAATGAAACGGATTTGGTGGGTTATTGGCATTTTGATTTCGGCGTGGCGCGCGACTATTCGCGCTACGAAAATCACGGGGCGGTGCAAGGCCGGCCGGAGCGCGTCGCTTCCTCTCTGCCGGGCTATTCCGCCTTTGCCGGCGTGAATGAAAGATTCGTGCAGGAAAAAGAAATTTTCGCCGGCGGCAGTTGGACGCATCTGGCCGCGGTTTTTCATCAATCCTATGCTTTGCAATTCGACGGCGGCGCGGCGTATCTCGATTGCGGCAACGATGCCACGCTCGATCTCAACGGCGACATGACCCTCGAAGTGTTCCTGGAGCTGCGCGGCAATGCCCCCTGCGGCATTTTGAGCAAAGGCAAAATCGACGACGGCACGGAGCAAGATGTGCCCTACTCTTTGCATCTCGATGGTGAAGGCCGTATCGTGTTCGCGTTCGAAGACGTCGGGCACGGCAATCATCAATTCAAATCGAATGCCGGCGCCGTGGTGCCCGGCCATTTCAATCGCATCGCCCTAACGCGCAAGCGCCAGGTGGTGACCACGGAAGAAAAGAACAGCTCCGGCAGGGTCACCGGCGTCAAAGTGGAGCAATGGTACGATTTCAAATTCTACAACAAAACCGGCGAAGTGGGGAGCGGCAAATATGAAATCAAAGAAAGCTCCGGTGCGCAGCAAGGCCCGGAAATCGGCAGCAGCAATGCGCCGCTCGAAATTGGCCGGGCCTTTTTAGAAAACTTTCGGGAGGCGCGCTGCCAGGGCGTGATCAGCGAAGTGCGCATTTGGAGCGCCGTGCGCGACGCCGCGAGCCTGGGCGTGGATATCAAAGGCCACGAGCAAGGCCTGGTCTCGTGGTGGCGCTTCGAAGAAAATGAAGGCAATATCGCATTCGATTCCAAAAGCAGCAATCACGCCCGCTTCAAAGGCAACATAGCCTGGATTAAAAATCCCGAAGCGAACGCTTCCCAACTATTGCTCTATCGTGACGGCGAGCCCGTATCCACGTTGAATAAAACAGAAAATGATTTTGGCGCAGCCGAGCCGCAGTTCGCCCTCGGCGCGCTTGCCAACCACAACCGCCAACACTTCTTTCAAGGCGAAATGGAAGAAGTGCGCATTTGGAAAATCGCCCGCAAGCAAGAACAGGTTCAAGACAATCTCTTTCGCCGTTTGGCGGGCGAGAAAGAAGATCTGATCGCATACTACACTTTCGATGCCGAGAAATCCGGCAAAGTTTCGGATCATTCTTTTGCGAGCAACGATCTCGCGATCGTCAATGCTGCGTTCGTGTTTTCCACTGCGCCCATCGGCGAAGACACGCCGCAAGTGCGCAGCGCACTCGCCGGCATTCGCACGCCGTTCCACGGTTTGCTGCACGGCCGCGTGGCGGTGCAGGAATACGGCGACATGCAATACGACGTTGACGGCAATCTCATCGGCGTGCTCAAGCGCTGCTATGCCTTCATCAAAGACAATCATTGGCATTTGATCACCGGCTTCAAAGTCGGCAACCTGGTGACGGAATGGATCGGGCAGGTGCAATTCGCGCCGGAATTGAAGGGCTTCATCGAAGGGCCGCCGCCGGTGCCGAGCGAGAACCTCACTTTCTTTGATTACGTGCTGAAAGAATTCACCGACTACGATGCCGCGAGCACGGTGGAAATCGCCGAAGCCAGGCGCACCATGTACACGTATTCGGCGCAGCGCGACACCGGCGCGGATTTGTCCGTCGAAGCCAAACTCGGCGGCGTGATCGGGCTTAAAACCGAAGCCGGCTTTGGCTTGCTTTCAGAAACCACGGACGTGGAGAATGTTTTCGGCGTGCACATGACCTTTGAAAATTCCTGGAGCTGGCTGGATGACGCGCAAACCGGCGCGGGAATTACCACCACCAAAACCAGCAAGCTCGAGCTGCGCGGCATCGTCGAGAACGTTGACGACGTCGCCTATCCGTATCCCAAAGCCGGGCGGCGCTACGTGCCGGACAACGTCGGCTTTGCGTTAGTGCAATCGGAAACCGCGGACGTGTTCGCGCTGCGCCTGGCGCACAATAATGCGTTAGTTGCGCTGCGCATGCAGCCCAATCCCGACATCCCCAAAGATTGGAACATCATTTCGTTTCCGATCAATCCGCGTTACACCAAACAAGGCACGCTCGACGGCAAGGTCGGGCTCGATCCGGATTCGGATTATCCCAATGCGATGAATTACAGCCCCGACAGCAGTTATTTCAAGCCGATCGAAGCTTATGCGTTGAAGAACCGCATTCGCCGCGAAGAGGAAGCGTTGCGTGCGTTTTACGAGCAATTCACTGCCGGCGAAAAAGGCCGCCGCTTTAGCGCGACGCATTTCAGCGAGGGCGATTTGGGCGCGGGCGCATTGCTGCCGAATTTGCCCAAAATTCAAAAACGCAATCTGGCCAACACCTATGTGTGGACTTCGGACGGCGGCTTGTTTGCGGAGACCGAGGAGACGCTCGACATTTTGCAGGAAACCACCGGCGGCGCGTATGCTTTCAAAGGCATGGCCGGCGTGTACACGGATTTGACGCTGAAGGTTTTGGGCGCAGGCATCAAATTCGAATTGGATGCGATGCTGGGCGGGCATTTGAATTTGACCGTAACCAAAAGCCGCGCTTCGGAAACTGCTTTTGCGTTGAACCTCGATCTCGGCGGCGTGGAGCGCAACATTTATTTCCGCACGCCCGAGGGCGAAATCGTGCTGGATTACAGCGATCCGCGCAATCCGCGCCCGAAGCGCTGGCCCGGCAAAGTGAACTCCTATCGTTTCATGACTTTTTATCTCGAGCCCAAGACCGATCACTTCGACGTGTTCTTCAGCAAAGTTGTGGATCCGATTTGGCTGGAGCAGAGCGACAATCCCAATGCCGTGGCGTTGCGCGAGGCGCGGCAAATCAAAGAGAAACCCGCGTGCTGGCGCGTGTTTCATCGCATCACGTTTGTGAGCCGCATTCTGCCGGAATTTGCCGAGGCGGCGCCGCCGCTGGAAAAAACTTTGCGCGAGCTCGATCTCGAAAGCAATTTCGAGCTGATCAAATTGCTGGAGCCTTTCGTCGCCAACAAGCTCGCCAATTTTTCCGAATTTAAGCATGCGATTCACGACACGCTGAAAACTTATCATCCCGAATTGCAGCCGCATAGCGAGGCCATCATTCAATTCATGAGCTTGTATTTCGGCATCACCGACGAGGCGGCGTTGCGTCTCGGCGAAGGTGCGGTTGACGACAGCCTCTTGGGCGAGGAAGCGCCCTCCTTGCCGGTGGTCGATGCCGGCCCGGAGGCGCTGCTGGTCGCGAGGAACGCCTCCATCGAATTGCAAGGCGCATTGCGCAACAGCCCGGCGCCGTTGGAAGATTTGCTCATCACCTGGCAAAAAATAAGCGGCCCGGGCGAAGTGATTTTCAGCGATCCGCACACGCTCATCACCACCGCCACGTTCGGCGCGAGCGGCTTGCACAAGCTGCGTTTGTCCGTCAACGACGGCTTGTTGGTTTTCAGCGATGACATTGAAATTGCAGTAAACGGCGAACCGGAAATTTTCGCCGGTTCGGATCTTGAAATTTTACCGCTTGAAACTGCGCTCTTGCACGGCGAATTGTGGGAAACCGGACTGGGCGATCCGCAACGCGGTAACGTTAGCATCAAATGGGCGAAGGTAGACGGCCCTGGCGACGTAAGTTTTGGCAATACCGAATCTTTGCAAACCACGGCGGCGTTCTCGCGCAGCGGCGTTTATCTTTTGCGTCTCACCGCCGACAACGGCAGTTTCGCGGCTAGCGATGAAGTGGCCGTGTCCGTTGCCGCCCGCGTCTCGCGCAATTTGCAAGCGTTGTATGTCTTTGAGGAAGGCGCAGGCCCGGCGGTGTGGGACGTTTCCGGCGCGGGCGCGCCGCTGCACTTGCGCTTGCCCGCAGACGGCAAAACCGTTTGGATTCATAACGGCCTTGCGGTGCACGAGCCGGCGCTCATACAAACCGAAACCGCGGCCGCCAAAATCATCTATGCCGCCAAAGCCACGGACGAGTTGACCCTCGAAGTCTGGCTCAAGCCCGCAGCGGCAGAGCAAACCGGGCTGGCGCGCATTCTCACCCTTTCAGGCGGACCCGCGGCGCGCAATTTTACTTTGGGACAAAGAGGAAAAAGTTTTCACGCCGCCATTCGCACCACCGCTACCAATGAAAATGCCAGCGACAAAGCGCTAGCGGCCGCAGAAGCGGCAACGGGCGCGCTCACGCACGTCGTGTGCACGCGCGCTGCTTCCGGTGAAATGCGCATTTTTATAAACGGCCATGAAGCAGCGCAACGCCTGCTCGAAGGCTCGTTTGCCAATTGGAATGAAAATCATCGTCTGCTCCTGGGCAATGAGGCGAATGCCAACGGTGTTCTCGATCGCGCGTGGTCCGGCGAATTTCATTTGGCCGCGATTTATAATCGCGCCCTCACTGCGACTGATGTAAAGCAGAATTTCGAATTTGGCGCCAACACCAACCTGGCGCCGTTGGTCGAGGCCGGCCCGGATCAAATCATCAAGCTGCCGGAGACCGCGCAGTTGCAAGGCCGATTGACCGACGATCGCCTCGCCCCCGATCACATTCAAACCAAATGGACTCAAGCCAGCGGCCCGCTCACCGTCATTTTCGAAAATTCCGAGGCGCTCGCGACCACCGCAACGTTCAACGCCGGCGGACGTTATCTCTTGCGCCTCACGGCATCTGACGGCGATCTTTCCAACAGTGACGAACTCGCCGTCATCGTCAATCAAGCGCCGGTGATCGACGCGGGCGCAACGCAGTGGCTGGAGTTTCCCGCTTCCGCGCAATTGCACGGCGTGATCGCCAGCGACGGTCTCGGCGACGCCAGCCTGCCGAAAAATATTTCGCATGAATGGACGCAATTAGAAGGACCCGGCACCGCCACCTTTGCCGATGCGCGGGCGTTGGGCACGCCGGTGAGCTTCAGTGAATACGGCAAATACACTTTGCAATTGTCTGCGAGCAACGGCTTTCTGCCGCCGGCAACGGCCGCGGTCACCATCTTCGTGAATCAAAAACCTGCCATTCACGCGCGCGCGGAAGCGATCGTCGATCTTCCCGGCGTTGCGCATCTGATGGGAGAAGAAATTGCTCTCGGCCTTGCCGACCCCAACGGCGCCGTCATACGCACGTGGACGAAAAGCAGCGGGCCGGGAGACGTAACTTTTGACGATGCTCATGCCTTGCAAACCAGCGCACATTTTTCACGCAGCGGGGTTTACGTTTTGAAATTGAAGGTTGAAATTAAAGCCCAGCATCTCATTCTCGCCGATGAAGCCGAAGTTCGAATCATCGCCAATCGGCCGCCGGTAGTCGATGCCGGACCGGATCAGGCTGTCGAGCTGCCCGGGCATGCAGAGTTGGAAGGCACGGTTAGTGACGACGGCATGCCCAACCCTCCGGGCGCCGTGGCCGTGCACTGGCAAAAACGCAGCGGCCCCGGTCAAGTTCATTTCGGCAATGCCGGCTCGACTTATACCAGCGCGCGCTTCAGCAAAGCCGGCGTTTATGTTTTGCAGCTCATCGCCAAAGATCATGAACAGGCCGGGCCGGTGAGCGCGGACGTGAAGATCACGGTAACCGGCGCTCCGCGTGTGGTGGAAGGCTTGCAAGCGTTGTATGATTTTAGTGAAAGCGTGGGTGAGGTGGTGCACGACGTTTCTGATATCGGCGCGCCGCTCGATTTGGTTTTGGAAAATCGCAGCAATAAATCCGAACCGGTCACCTGGCTCAATCCGGGCTTGCGCCTCAATGCGGCGGTGATTTTAAAAGCCCCCGACTCCAGCGCGCTGATTAACGCGTTGCGCGCGACGCATGAAATCACGATCGAAGCCTGGATCAAACGCGCGGGAAAAATTGCTGCCGGCAAAAGCCCGGGCCGCATAGTAACACTTTCCAGCAGCGCCACGCGACGCAATTTTACGCTCGGCCAATTGCCGGAGGAACTTTTTGAAATGCGTTTGCGCACCTCCAATACCAATCAAAACGGCACGCGGCTGCAAGGCAGCAATGAAAATATCGCGCAAACCGTACCGGCTGTTGACGCGCTTTGCCACTTGGTTTATACGCGCGACGCCGGCGGCAACGTTCGCTTTTATTTGAACGGAGAAGATGCGAACGCCGCCAGCCGCCCGCATATCGGCGGCGACTTTACCAGTTGGGAATGGAGTGAACAATTTGCGCTGGGAAATGAATTGTCGGGCGATTATCCCTGGCTGGGTGAATATTATCTTGTCGCGCTCTATAATCGTGCGCTGAGTGCGGAGGAAGTGCAGCAAAATTTTGGAGTGGGGATGATTTAATAGGTGCTATGTTGTTTGGGTAGCCCCAAACTCTTTGTCATTCTGTAAGAATCAGACTGTGTGAAAACGCTCGAATTTGTCATTGCGAGCGCAGCGAAGCAATCTCTAATTCCAATACGTGCACGCGCCGGGATTGCTTCGCTGCGCTCGCAATGACGTTTTCACACAGTCTGAATCTTTTTGAGCACCGGGAAGCTACTTGCTTTGTATGAAGAGACATCTCTTTTCATGTCATTCTGAAAGAATCTTTTTGAGCACCAAGATGACACGTTGAAATTAAGATTTTGCCAAGCCCTTCAAAAAATTCTAAATGACAATATTCAAGTGAAGTTACTCATTCATTCCAAAACCGCTATAAAAAACAATTCCCCGTGACCATCTAAAGCCTTGCTCGAGATTAAAAAAGATTCTTGCAGAATGACATTTTAACCCACTCCTATTCCTTCAATCCCGCCGCCATAATTCCGCTGATATAATATTTTTGTAGCGCGATGAAAATCATCATCACCGGCAAAATCGTGATCACCGCGCCCGCCATCATCAACTCGGTGTCTTGCACGTGCTCGCCGGTGAGATTGGCGAGCGCGACCGGCAGCGTGTACATGGAATCGTCGGTCAGCACGATCAAGGGCCAGAGAAAATCGTTCCACGTTCCCATGAAAGTGAAAATGGCAAGCGTGATGAGAATGGGCCGGCACAGCGGCAAAATCACCGACCAGTAGATGCGAAAATCGCTTGCGCCGTCCATGCGCGCGGCTTCGATGAAACTGTCGGGAATGGCAAGCGCGAACTGGCGCACCAAAAAAATGCCGTAGATGGTTGCCATGCCGGCGACGATGACGCCGAGATAGGTGTTGATCAAGCCCACTTTATTCAACATCAAAAATAAAGGCAGCGTTGTCACCTGCGCGGGGATGACCATTTCAGCAACGAGAAAGCGAAAGAGCCGGTCTCTTCCGGGAAAACGGTACTTGGCAAAAGCATAACCTGCCATCGAGTTGAAGAAAAGCGAAATCATTGTCACGCTCACGCTCAAGACCAGGCTGTTGATCAGATAGCGCGCGAGCTGCAGCCGGGTGAAGAGCGTTACATAATGCTCAAAAGTAAATTTCGAAGGCGCCAGCCGGGGCGGGAACGTGCTGGCTTCGCCGGCGGGCATGAACGAGGCCGAGACCATCCAAAACGCGGGCGCCAGCGTGATCACGGCAATCATAATCGCGAGGCTCAGAATCAGAATTTTGCCGAAGCTTCTCATTGCCCCTCCCTTTTCTTCTGCAATTGCGCCTGCAGCAATGATCCCAACAGAATGATGCCGAAAAGCACGAAAGCAATCGCGGCCGAATAGCCCAAATTCCACCAACGAAAACCTTGTTGATACATGAGCAACACGAGGCTCAGCGTGCTGTTCACCGGGCCGCCCTGGGTCATGACATAAGGCTCGGTGAACAATTGAAAATTGCCGATCATCGCAATAATGCTGACGAATACCGTCGTGGGCGCGAGCATGGGCAGTGTGATGCTCTTGAACTGTTGCCAGGCATTGGCCCCGTCCATGTGCGCGGCTTCGTAGAGATCTTGGGGAATGCTCTGCAAACCCGCGATGAAGATGATCATGTTGTAGCCGTAATTTTTCCAGATCGACATCAGAATGATCGCAGGCATGGCCCAGGTTGGATCGCCCAGCCAATCGATCGGCGCGAGGCCCAAAAAGCCGAGCGCATAATTCAACAAACCGAAACGCGGGTGATAGAGAAAACGCCACACCACGGCTACGGCTACAAGCGTAGTCACCACGGGCGCAAAATAAACCGCGCGAAAAAAACTTTTGTAAGGGATCAGCTTGGAATTGAGCAGCAACGCGGTTGCCAGCGAGGCGACAATCGCGAGCGGCCCGCCGGCGAGCACATAATAAAACGTGTTGCGCATCGCCTGCCAAAACAACGGATCACTCGAAAGTTGTAGATAATTTTTCAAGCCCACGAAACGCACGTATTGAAAATTGCTCAACGAATAAATATCGAAATCCGTGAAGCTCAATATAAAGGCGGCCAGCGCTGGCAAAAAGAAAAAGACAAAAATCGGTATGAGCGCGGGCGCCAGGAAAAAGTAGGCAGTGCGGCGCAGACTTTTGATTTCGAGGTTGAGAGCACGAGCTCGAGGAGTATGGTTCATTCTGCACTCATCGCGGTTCCAGCATCCACCGCCGCTTTTCCAAAATCAGATCGACTTCACGATCGAGCGCTGCCAACGCCTCGGCGGTTGTCATTTGTTTCCTGGATGCGGCTTCGGCGTATTGCTGCACTTTCATCGCAATTTGTTCCCACTCCGGAATTTTGGGCGTGGGCACGACATGCTCGAGTTGTTGATAAAAGGCTTTGATATAAATATTATTTGTCAACGAAGTATCCTGCCACGCTGCTCGCACCGCCGGTAAATCGCCGGTGATCCGGTAAAACTCGAGCTGCTGTTCCGCTTCTGAAAGATATTCGATGAGCTTCCACGCGTGCGCTTTGTGGGAGGACTTCTTGAACAGGACTAAACTCGAACCGCCGGCGAGTGAAACGCCCGGCGTGTGTGTTTCCGGGCCGGGCATCGGCGCGGTCATCCATTTATCTTGCAACTCCGCGGGCAGGCGCTTCCGAAATTCGCCGATGTTCCAGGGTCCGGTGATATACATCGCAAAAAAACCTTCGGCCATTCCGTGATAAACGTTGGTGACTTGCGTGACGCCCGCCGGCGCGAGTTTCTCTTCGTAAAACTTCATTAAAAATTCAAACGCAGAGGCGAACCGTGCGCCGCTGAAATCGCCATAGCGATTGCCGTTCTTCAGCAGCGCCGAGCCGGTTTGCAGGCCGGTTAACACAAAAGGCCCCCATTCATTGGTGGGAAGCAGAAGCGCATATTTTTCCTGCGCGCCCGGCAAACTTTTTATTTTCACCGCAACCTCGTGCCACTCTTTCCAGGTGCGCGGCGCGTGCCGGTATCCGGCTTTTTCTAAAATATCTTTGCGATAAAACAGCAGGCGCGTGTCCACGTACCAGGGGATGCCGAAAGCAGAACTGTCGATGACGTTAGTATCCCAAATGCCGGAGAAATAATTTTCCGGCCGGATTGAACGGGAGCGTGCGATCCATGAATCCAAATTCTCCAGCGCCGCGAGCAAGTTAAACTCCGGAATCCAGGTGTTGCCGAGCTGGCACATGTCGGGCAGCGAATTGCCGGCATAAGCCGTGAGCAGCTTTTCATGCGCGGCAGTCCACGGAATGCCTTGAATTTTGACTTCAATCTCCGGATGACGGCGCTGAAATTCGGGCAGGAGTTTTTGCACGTGTTCCCCCTCTGCGCCCATGGCCCAAAATTTAATGACGGTCTTTTCAGTGTTAGAAGAGCGGCAGCCGGCAGCAAGTAAAAATAAAACCAAAGAGCTGCAGCGACAGAAACGTGAACACCACAGAGTTTTCATTGCGCAGTCGACAATTAAGTTTCCAGGTTAAACGGTGTGTTATAGCAATTTGCAGATGCGTGAACCTGTCATTCAGAAGGAACCTTGTGAAGGACGAGCACAGTATTGATGCGCCACAAGATTCTTTTTGAATGACATCATGTACATTTAAACGAGCGCAGAGGACATCAAATTCAACAAATACTGCTGCGCCACGGGGTCGGCGCGACGGCTGAACGGTTGCGCGGTCTCTGCGCCCGGGGCCAATCTGCCGCGCGTTTGCAGGCGTGAAAGCATGATTTTGCCTGCACCATAATTTGCTTGCGCCGCTGCGATCACTTTCAAATGCAGCCCGCAACGCGCCAAAACCTGGTGCGGCGCCGGCGGCGTGACGTCGTGCTGCGAAACGATTTCTCCGCCATACGCGCCGTTGAACATTTTCAAATGATCTTTGGCCAGGCCCTGCCAAAGCGGATGCGCATGATCTTCAGCGAAAACGTAGGAATCATATCCGCCCTTGTCGGCATCGGCGCGCTTTTCCATCACAATTTTCCAACCTGCTAAAACGGTGGCGATCTCTTTGCCGCCGCCGCCGCACTCCGGCTCGAGCACGATCAAGGTTTTGCCTTTTTTAACAAAACGGCTGATTTCATCGAGCCGGTCGCAATAGCGTTGATCACGAATCATGCCCTCAGCTACGATTAAAGCGTGTTGCTCGGCAAGCCTCGTCCGGCCAAAACTTTCAAATGGAATTTTTTGCGCTTCAAAAAATTTTGTGATTTCAACGCCGTCATCAAAAAGCACCCAGGGCGCTTGTTTCAAATTTTCTGCCGCTCGAGGCGGAGCGAAAACATGCGCCACTTTCTTGCTATAAGCGGGCGTTTCAGGTTGGTTGACGTCGTGCAGCTCGGCGCGAATATAATATCTGCCGGGCTGCAGCGGAAAGTCCAGTTCTACCGGAAAAGTTATGCCGCCGCCGCTTCCCAGCCAAAAATTCACCACAAACGAGCACAGCCAGCGCTCATTTTCATCGACGAGGCCATAACGCAGGCTGCCTTCGCGGAGGCGCGTTTCGTCGTTGCAGACAAACACATTCACAGTGCGTTTTTCGCCCGTATAGAAATGCCGATCCCACAAAGCGATGCTGAGGCCGAACGGCGTGAACGCATTTTTCAACGTTTGCAAAATCGGCTTGGGTTGCAAATCGGCAATGTTTCCGGCAAACCAATGCGCGGTGGGGCCGGAATTGTTGCTCAAATAAACGAAAGGTTGAATCGCAGCCACGCGCATGCGGCGAAACAGCTCGACCAATTCTTGCGCGAGAAAAGATTGGTGCTGCAATAAATCTTCCATTGTATAATCGCGCCCCAGCCAGCGCTCGACCACGCCTGCCATCAGCGGCGCCGGCTTGCCGTTGGCATCGAGCCACCACCAAAGAAATTCATTCAACACCGCGGGCGTAGAAAAATTTTCAATCGCGGCGAGAGCTTCGCTGAACCCGAATTTACGGTCGTTCAGCACCGGGCCCAGGGAATAGATGTAAGGATGCTGCTCCACGAAATCGACCGATTCCCAAATCCGCGTGGGATCGAGTTTTTTCATTTCCGGCACGATCTCTTCTTGCACAATTTTGTCGGACGACTCATTCAGCGCATCCCAAATTATAATGCTGGGATGATTCCAGTTGTCTTGCAGCCAGCGCGTGAATTCTCTAGTGATTTGTTCTTTCGTGCCGGTCGTCGTCCAAAACGGCCATTCATTTTGCAGCAGCATGCCGTGCTCGTCGGCGAGATCGTACCAACGGTTATACATCTGGCCGAGATGATTGCGAAAGAAGTTGAAGTGATGCGCTTTCGGAATGTCGATCAGAATGCGTTTGATCCAATCCGGCTGCCACGGCAGAGTGCCGCGTTCTTGATCGGAAAGAAAACGATGAAACGCGATATTGCCGCCTTTGAGAAAAATTCGTTTCCCGTTTAGATAAAAATCCGCGCCGGCAATTTTGAACTCGCGCATGCCGAAGGTTGTGCGCGTTTTATCAACCAGACTGCCGTCGTGGTGAATCAAAGTCTCGAGCTCGTAAAGAAAAGGATCTTCCAGCGACCACAGACGCATGCTTTCAAGCGTTTGCCAGAAGGTCACAACGACTTGCGCGTTCGCGCCGATCAGCAGGCGTTCGACCAAAACTTCTTTCGAGGCCGGGTTGCCGGATTTTTTCTCAAATAGCGTGGTCGAAATACGCACTTCATGTTGAGTCGTTTCGAGATTTTCAATGGTGATTCGAACTTCCGCCAGCGACTTATCGATATGTGGAATCACTTGCACGAGTTTAATTCGAGGATTGCCGCAAAGAATTAGGTCAACATCGCCCCAAATTCCCGGAATGAACAAGGCTTTTTCCTGATCTTTGCCCACCGCGCTTTCCGGCGGCAACGTATGTTTTGCGCCAACGCGCACCAGCAATTCATTTTCTGCGCCGAACTTAATAACGCCACGGAGATCATATTCTTGTGAAGTATAGCAAGCCATGTCGCCGCCCAAATGCTTGTCGTTGAGCCAAACTTCCGTGCCAAAACTCGCTTGCTGCAATTTGAGAAAAGCCAGATCAGCGCGCCGGTTTTCCTGCAAATGAAACGAGTGGCGATACCAATGGTAAGCGAACGTTTCCCACTCGTATGCGGGCCTTGCCATATCCACTAACGCCGGCACTTGAACGTCGTGGCGCCACTCCCCTGAGGGAACTTCATTTTCGCCAGGCTCAATTTGCCAGGCGCCATTCAAACTGATGATGAGCCTTGGCTGTGCGTCTGAAGACATTGAAGAAATCATTAGTTTGTCAAAACATTATTGCCGGAGGCAAACATGAAGAACTTGCCATTCGGCGCAATCTTCCAAACTCGAGTAACTTCCGGTGAATTATCCAACACGTAGATGTTTCCCGCCCGATCAATAGCGATGCCAGTCGGCATTAACAACCTGACGTCTTCTTTTGTTTTCTCAGCAATACTACCCTTGCTCAATCCTGCCAGCCTCGTCGATTTTCCTTCAGGTGTGATCTTGAGTATCTGGCGATAATAAATATCAGCTACGTAAACATTTCTTCGTGCATCGATGGCAATGCCGGCACCGTATCCGAGTCGAGCCCCTTGACTGATAGCCAATGTCGAGACGGTTCCGTCTGATGCAACCTTGCGGATTCGACTCCCATCCGTTATGTATAGCAACTTCTCCGGCCCCCAAACCATCGCAGCAGAATGAAGATCGCCGAATTTTGCCTCGTTACTTTTGCCGTCAGCATAACCTTTCTCGCTGCCTGCCAGTATGTTGATTTTACCCTCTGGAGTTATCTTCAGAATCCGGACTCGGCTCGAGTCATCAATGCTATAAATATTGCCTTGCTGATCGATGGTGAAAGGATTACCCCAGGCGCCAATACGCCAAAGATTATCCTCATTTTGGGAGGAATAAAACTCTGTCATCATGCCGTCCGGTGCAATCTTCCACACAATGCCATCATTAGCTGAAACGGTGTAAAGGTTTCCCTTCTGATCAATAATAAGGTGGTGAGGCGCATGCAATCTCTCGTCAACAATAAATGGCGTCACTTTACCATGAGCATCAATGAGTATAATGCGATTGTGGGGGCCGCCAGAAAGAACGAAGTAGACCCGCCCGTACTTGTCGACGACAATGCCAGCGCCAGGATGGGCCCACGTTTTGGCGGCAAAGAGCAGACACAACGCAATGATCTTTGTCTTTAATCGGTGATGCTTTTGCATTGACTTGTCAATAATGCAATTCGATTTTAGCCGGAAACTCCTCAATGACCACTTCTTTGGCGTTAAAGCTTCGGCTCTTTTTGCCATTCACCTTTACCGTCTTCACATCGCTTGCCATCGGCGATTTCAGAATGATTTTACCAGGCGGCATTTGCAGATTGCCATTCAATTCGACAACGAGATTTTCGCCATCCATTTTCATTTTATAATTCAATATCCCGTAGTAAGTCGGCAAGCGTTTGACTTCAACTCCATTCGGATCGCGCACCCAATCTTCCAAAATGCCCGCGCCGATCACCAGCGCTTCGTCTTTCTCGCGTTCATAAACAAACATGCTGCGAATCGAACGCATAAAATCCGACCCGACCCAGGTATGCGGCATATCGCCGATGAATTTCGGCTCCGCCGGATTGCGCCAAACCACTTCAGCCCAATGATTCCATCCCGCCGGCCGGCGATCTTTCATAAAAAAATTGAGCAGCTCGTGCGCGCGGTCTTTTTGATCGAGAAAAATGAACGTGCCGATCGTGCGCACTTCATACGGCGTATAGTTGATCCAGTCGATATCATTGCGGCGGCGCTGCTCACAAAATTGAAAGTACTTGTCAAAGGTGTTATGCAATTGCGGCTCGGGAATATGGCCCAATTCATTCACCGGATAAACGCCGACTGTCGTTGAAGTGGCGTCAAAATCTCCCAGCTCCACGCAGCCGGGAATGAAATCGATATTTTTGTTTGCCATTGCCAAACGCATCGAATTATAAAGAGCAGCGCGAAAATCGTCGCGTTCTGCCGCAAATTCTTTTTCCAAATCTTTTTCGCCTAAAACTCCAGCGATGCTTGCCGCGTCTTTCAATCCGCGCAAAATAAAAAAATCATCCCAATAGGAGTGCATCGGCTTTGCGGAGTAACCTTCATGGCTGATGGATTCGGGGACGAGACCGTAACACGCGCGTTGCTCGGCGCTGCCCGTGCGATAAATCTCCGTCATGCGCTCGCGCCGCAGTTCTTGAATGTATCGCACGGTTTTAACAATGTATGGAAATTTCTCGCGCAACCACTCTTTGTCATGAGTATATCGATAGTACTCTGCCACCACATAAATAAACTCGCCGTGACTATCGTTTTCCGGAACCGGATCGGCGCCGCGCGTATCCACGACGCAGGGAATTTTGCCACTCGGATATTGATGCGGCGCATACCAGTCGAGGTACTCACGCACTTCGCTGGCATTGCCGATTTGCAATAACGCCGAAGAAGTGAGCGAACCGTCGCGAATCCACGCGCGCTCATACGTGCGCGAGCCCGGTTGAATCGCCGGCCCGTCGCGATTAATCAAGATATAGGCAATTTGTGATTTGAAAGTATTGACGATATTTTGCGCCGAAGCCGGAAGGCGAATTTCGATGTTGTCTAATTTGGATTGCCAAAATTTTCTGGTCTCACTGAGCATTTGGTCGACGCTCAACTTTTTCGCCGGCCCCACTTCATGAAATGGCACGATCATGCTGAATTCTTTTGCTTCGTTCGCCGCCAGATTGAAATCGTATTGCAAAGCGCCGGAGGCGAAACCGAGTTGATCGTCGACGTTCTTTTGCGCCGGCAAAATGCCTTTTTGCAAATAATGCGTAATGTCGCTTTGATCGAATGCCGCCGCGCCAAAACCGTTTGGCGTTTCAAGAGCAATGATGCGTTTGTTTTGATTGGCGCGAATGACGCCATCGGAGTAACGCAGACTATCGAGGCGCGAAGTCCCGCCAATGAGATTGAGCTCCTGCCACGGCGGCAGCACTTGAAAGGGACGCAGGGCAATAAATAATTTGCCCGGCATTGGGGCGTTGCCTTTATTCTCAACTCGATAACGCGCGACCAAATGAGATTTATTTGCTTCTCCGGCAGCAAAAGCCGTGATGGTTAGTTGCAAATTTTTGTAATCCCATTTGACCAAAGGAATCGGCAGATAATCCTGGTCGAGCGATTGATGGCGCGTGACCTCATTCCAAGTCACCAACCGATTGTCAACATAAAGAAAAGGTTCAAGCGAAAAACTTGTTTTGCCAATTTCAATCGCGCCCGTTTCATTCATGAGCGCTTCTTTGGCATCGCCACTAACACCGACAACCGTCCAATACGTTTGCTCCTGTGAAAAATATTTGGGATAATAACCACGCGGCGCGTCTGATGCTCTCGCAGTGAAAAAGGCGTTCGGCGTCGTGGAAAACTCCGCGCCTTTGATAGCGATTTTGTCGACGCCGTAACCTCGACTCCGGTTGCTCTTTTTGAGATGCAGCCGCAGGAATTTTGTGTCGGTTTCCGGCAAATAAATATAATCGCGCCCGCCGTTGCCATTCGTGACTGAATAAGCCGTCGTCCATTCCTTGCCGTCGTCGGAAAGCTCAACCTCATACTGAGCAGCAAAATCATCTTTTTCCCAATCGATCACCAACCCGCCTAATTCTCGCGGTTTTTGAAAATCGATCGCGAGCCATTCTCTCTCAGAATTTCCTGCGCTCATCCAATTCGTGATCGAATTCCCATCCGCCGAAATACTAGGCTCGCTTCTCCGCGACGAGGTTTTAACTTCGGACTTCGCAACCTCGGACTTGCCGACATCTTCAATCGGCTCGAATTTAAAATCATCGATAAAAATTTTCCCTTTGCCGCCGGAACCCGCTGAAATGACGAATTCGATGCGATCTATTTTCGTGGGCATGCCACCGCCAGCGGGGCCCCACGCAAATGTGAGGTGCCGCTTCTTGATCGTTTTCCTTTTCCATTCACGCGGATATTCAATGTTGAGCTGCTTGATCCAATAAACATTCTCCAGCGAATCGAGCAGCTTGAATTCAAAATTATTGATCGGCGTTTCGCCGCGCAGATAGAAAGTGAATTGGTAATTTTCCGGCAAATCCAGCGGCAGGCGCTTTTGCGCGATGGCGTATCCCGAACCGGCTTGGAACTCGAAACCGAGCGCCATGGCTTTGCCCGAATGGCCTGGCGCACCTTCGATCTTTCCGATGACGCCGTCGGAAACGATCAAGTGCCAACCGGAGAGATTTTCGAAGTCGTCGAGAAGCTTGGTTTGGGCAGAAAGCTGCGCTGTAGAAAAAATGAAAAAAATGAGCGCGATTGAGAAACGCAGGTAAGTTAAATTTTTCATCGCACTATTCAAATCCGTTGGCCGCTTTTCATCCGTTGGAATTTTTAGGATTTCTTGCTTTCTTTAATAAACTTATTTCGACAGCCAGCCGCCAGAAAAACCCGCTCGTTGCAATCCTTTCACTATGTACGGATTCTTCTTCATAACATTCCACACCAAACCGTTGCGCAAATTTTCAATCATGATCACGATCGGCCCCTGATCGATGCCGAGATAATCGCGATCGAACCAGCCGTTCGGCGTTTTCGGTGTGAGGTAAGTCGGATTGAAAGAATCGAGAAAGCCGTATTGTTTCCAAAGCAGCGTATCATATTTGGCTCGCATCGCTTTGAGCGCGGGAATGCAAATCTCCGGCGCAAATGGCAGCGAGCCGCCGGCGGCAGTGGGCGAAATCGTGCCGTCGTCTTCGATCCAATCAAATGAAACGCCGCGCGCGCGATACGACCAGAATTGGCGTTCGCGTCCATCAATCACAAACGAAGTGTCCTTCGGCCCATCACACGCGGTGAGGCCCCAAATATTTTCGGAGTAATCGCGGTAGCTCTGCGGATTTTCGCGGGCATATTTTTGATGCGTATAGGTCGCGCGGCGAGAATTTTCAAAATAATCGCTATCCTTCATTTGCATGTAATCATCTTGAATGCCGCGAAAGTCAATCCAGCAATGCGAGTATTGATGGCCGAACAACGGCCCGAAGCTGACGAATTCCCAATCATAATATTTCGCCCAAACATATGGCTTGGTCCAGGCTTGCCAAACGCTTTCAGGCAGAGGATGCGTGGGCGAGCCGAGTGCGAGAATGTAAAGAATCATCGCTTCATCGTAGCCGTCCCAAATATGCGGACCAAAACCCCTTTCCGGATGCCAGGAGGTTTTGACGCCGTTGGCATCCGCCATGAACCAATTCCAATCGGCGCGCAAATAAAGTGAATCGGCAAGGGCGCGAATGTTTTGTTCCCGTTCGTTCTCGCCGTCGAAATAGGATTGGGCAAACAGAACGCCCGCCAACAACAGCGCGGTGTCAATCGAAGAAAGCTCGCACTTCCATTCGCGTGCACCCGAGGGAATCTTGAGAAAGTGATAGAAGAAGCCTTTGTAGCCGCTCGCTTCGGGTTGATCATGCTGTGGAAGCTGCCAAAAAAAGCGCAGCGTGTTCAACGTTCGTCGCGCTGCTTCTGCTCTCGTAATAACTTGACGTTCGACTGCAATCGGATAAGCCGTCAGCGCAAAGCCGACGGCAGCGATGCTCGAAGGACTCGGCGTGGGCCAGCGGTCGGGCGTCAAGCCGGTGTTGGGGTCGGTGGTTTCGAGGAAAAAATTTATCGTGCGGACTTGCAGAGAATCAAGAAAGGGATCCCAAGCCTTAGTGGCAACGGAGTGTTGATACGACTCCGTCTTCTCTTTACCTCCTCCGGCAAGAATAGCAATGATGATGACCCCGAGGAGGGCAAATGCTATCAAGTTTTTTGTCATTTTTCGTTTCAGGTTATTCAAGTCGCGTGCGTCCGAAAAACTGGAATGGAGAAATTTAAAAATCAACTCCAACTAGGCTGGAAAAGTGCTTGCATGGGAAGACGTGAACTGCTAAATTAAAAGAACAACAAATCAGAGGCCAATATAATGCAAGCAATCAAAACCAAAGCTATTGTGAGAGAAAAAGGCCAACTTCATCTCTTGGATTCTCATTTAGGTCTCGACAAAGGTAATATTGTCGAAGTTATTATTCTTTATCAAAAACCAAAAGCCACAAAGTCGAACTGGCAGAACATTCTAGCCAATATAGGCACGTATACAGACGAAGAACTTTCCGGCTTCGCAGAAGTCAGAAGGGAGTTTGACCAATGGCAGCCGACCGAGTTTTAGTGGACACTTCAATCATCATTGAGTTCTTCCGCAAGAAGAAAAAAGATGAAACGTTTTTGCACAGTCTGCTCAACAACAGCTCGACTCTCTATATCTCAGTCATCACCTATTTTGAGTTGTTGTGTGGCGCAAAATCAGAGGCGCTGCTTAACGACACGCTGCTGCTTTTGGAACTGCTCGAGTCAATCGATTTTAGCGAGCCTGAGGCGAAAAAGGCGACGCGTATATTTCAGGACTTGAAGCAAAGAAACGCGATGATTAGTCTTGCAGACATTTTCATTGCCGCTACGGCAATCGAACATGACTTACCGCTTGCTACCCTCAATCAAGCCCATTTTGAACGGGTTCCAGCCTTGCAACTCATGGCATAATGCTTTGTGAAAATATCACACGTGTTTAGCTTACTGGTCATTTCAACAAAATCGCCTTGCGCATTTGAGTAAATTTTCCAGCGCTGATGGCGTAAAAATAAATTCCGCTTGCTTTTTGTCGGCCATCAAAACTGGCGGCATGCTCGCCGCGCTCCAATTCCTCGTCGACCAACCTCGCGATTTCTTTTCCGGAAACATCAAAAATCTCCAATACAACATGCTCGCGCTGCGGCAAATAAAAACGAATCGTCGTGGTTGGATTAAATGGATTGGGATAATTTTGCGTCAACGTAAATCTTTGGGGAGCAGGATCGGATTTTTCTTTTACATTTGTGATCGTGGTAAATCCGGCGGCTTTTAATCCGCGCTGAATATCAGGGTTTTGCATGAAACGTTTCCAAATGCTTTGCGTGCGATAATTTTCGATCATCATCACAATTGGCCCTTCGTCGATGCCGATGACATCCGGCCCCCACCAATTTCGGGTGAGATTGAAGGCATCGCGGAAACCGTACTTCGTCCAAATTTGATTGCGATAGGTGTCGTACATATAGCGCAATGCCGCGAGCGATTCTACCGGCGTGAACGGCATCGATCCGCCTGCCGCGGTCGGCGCGATCGTGCCGTCATCATTCTCGGCCGGAGGCGCACCACGCGCGGCGTAACCATTCGGGCCGTCGGAGGCGGTGATGCCCCAAACGTTTGGGCCGTAACCAACCCGACGCAGCGGATTGACGATACAATACTGGCGCGCCGCGAGCGTGGCCCGGCGTGAATTTTCAAAATAATCGATGCCCCGTTGCCGCATGTAATCATCTTGAATGTTGCGGAAGTCGATCCAGCAATGTGAATACTGATGGCCGAACAACGGCGGGAAATTTACATACGAAAAGCCGTAGTGCGTTTGCCAGGAATAGCCAATGGTCCACGCGTTCCAGATCGATGACGGAAGCGGATGCGTCGGCGAGCCTAGCCCCAAGATGCACATGATCATGGCTTCATTATAGCCGCGCCACCACGCGTTGATGAATCCGGTTTCCGGAAACCAGCCGAGCGTGACATTGGGTTGAAAGTTTCGCATGAACTGCCAATCGACGCGGTAGTAAATCGAATCGGCCAACGCACGCAGTTGATTTTCGCTCGGATCAGGATTGGAAAAATATTGTTTCGCATCCAGAATGCCGGCCAGCAACAACGCAGTGTCAATCGAAGAAAGCTCGGAGTTCCACGTGCGCAGCGCGGTGCTCATATCGAGAAAATGATAGAAGAAGCCTTTGTAGCCAATATACCCCTGTGGATCGCGGCCTTGCGGTTTTTCCCAAAATGTTTTTAACGTCGTGAGCACGCGATTGCGGCCGGCCTCGCGCGAAATCCAGCCGCGATCAATGGCGACACAAATCGATGACAGCCCGAAGCCGACCGAAGCGATGCTGCACGGTGCGCCGCTGGCGCTGCGGTCTTTGATCAAGCCGTTGCCGGGATTGGCTTCCTGCCAGAAAAAATCGAACGAGGCGCGCTGGACGAGGTCGAGAAAGACGCTGTCGTTCGTGGCGGAGGAAGGTTTTAAGTATCGATCTTGCGCCAACGAAGGCGCAGCAATTAAAATGACGGCAAGGAGGAAACGCATATAAGTTTTCGAAGCTTGCCGTGGGTTGATTCGTGCGATATTTTTGTGCTTCATAATTTAAAGCCGATTTGGAATGAATGAATAGCTTCACCCAATATTGTCATTCAGGAGGAATCTTGTGAAGGGCTTGGCAAAATCTCAATTTCAACGTGTCATCTTGGTGCTCAAAAAGATTCTTCCAGAATGACATCAAAAGAGATCTCTTCACGCAAACAAAAAACGTTGTAAAACCCTAGATTCTACCCAGCGTCACAACGATCTCATGAGTTGACCCTGGTTTAAACACCGGCAGTGCAGGCTTCGAAGTCAAACACTGCTCGGCATATTTATCGCCCTCAATCAAAATTTCCTTCAAACCGTGGTTGACATGCTCAGGATTTTTCACTTCGATGAAATACGTTGCGCCGCGGAATTCGCGCCGAACCTTGAACCCGCCCCATGCTGCCGGGATGCAGGGATCAATCACCAAGCCTTCGAGAGTTGGGCGAATGCCGAGAATCCATTCCAAGCCGACTTTGAAAAGCCATGTTGCCGATCCCGAATACCACGTCCACCCACCGCGGCCATAGAATTTCGAATCCGGGCCTTCGATGTTGCCGGGGGTAACGTACGGTTCGGCAAAATATTCATCCGGCTTTTTGCCGCGATTAATCGGATTGATTTTGGAAAACATGCGAAAGGCCTCGTCCCCTCGCCCCAACAACGCTTCGGCGATAACCGCCCAAGTCGCCGCATGCGTGTAAACGCCGCCATTTTCGCGCATGCCGGAGGCATAACGCGAAAGATAGCCGATAAATTTGTCCGGCGTTTTATATCCGGGATAGAGTAATAGCGGGCCGGCTTTGTATTCGAGCTTTTCTTCAACCATGTTCATCACTTGCTCGGCGCGCTCACGGTCGGCAACACCGGCAATCACCGCCCAGGTTTGCGCGTTGAGATAGATCTGCCCCTCGACATTTTCCTTGCTGCCAATCTTCTCGCCATTGTCTTTCGTGCCGCGATAATACCATTCACCGTCCCATGCGAGCGTGTTGAGCACGTCTTTCAGGCGCTGCGCGCGCTCGCGATAAACACGCGCCTGCTCGGCCTCATGTTGCTGTTCTGCCAGCACGGCGAAATCGATCAAAATGCGATGCAGGAAATGCCCGAGCCAAACCGATTCGCCTTTCATGTCGAGGCCGACGGCGCTCAAGCCGTCATTCCAATCACCCGCGCCGATGAGCGGCAAGCCCCGCTCGCTGAAGCGCGCCAACGCTTTGTCGATCGCGCGCACGCAATGATCGTATAATGCCGCAGCGCCCACGTCATCGGCGAACGGTTCGCGTTGGGCAAGAACGCCGAAGTCATTCGTCTCGTTCAAATAACTATTGACGACAAACGGCAGCCACAACAAATTATCGGTGATTTTATTTTGCAAGCCGATCTCCGAGATCGGATGCCACCAGTGATACACCGAGCCGTCTTTAAATTGATGTCTAGCATGCAGGAGAATTTGTTTTTTGGTCTGCACGGAATCAATCGGCAGAAAAATTTGGCTATCCTGCAATTGATCGCGAAAGCCAATCGCGCCGCCGGTTTGATAGTACGCGGTGCGTCCCCATAAACGTCCGGAGATGGCCTGATATTTCAGCCAGGTATTGAGCATGATATTCGTCGCGTCGTCCGGCGTGTCGATTTCGACTGTGCTCAATAAATTGTCCCAACGTTGGCGCACATTTGCAAGCGCGATATCAACTTCTTGTGACGAATGATACTTTTTGATGAGGCCCGCCGCTTCATCTTTGAATTCAGTTGCGCCAAGAGTGAAGCAAATCGTTTTCTCTTCATGCGGTTCGAGCGTGATGTTGAGCTGCAAGCTGGCGATGTGATCCAGCCAATTGCCGGCGCGTTTCGTGAGTTTATTTTCTCGCACCGCTTCCGGCAGGCGTTGATTGCCGTACATGCCGAGGAAAGTTTCTTTGTCGGTGTCAAATGCGGTTGGCTTCACATTGCACGAATGAAAGGCGACATAGCCCCACTCTGCATTCCAATGGCCGCGCTCGGTCGGAATTTCCCACAGGCGTTTCGTCGCAAACAACGCGTAGAGTCGGGCCTCATAGCTCGTTTCAATAAATGATTTGTGAAACTCGCGATGCCAATCCGGCGCTTGGCCGAGGCACCACTCAAAAAAAGAGAACAGACTTAGCTTTTTCGTCTTCTTGGTATTATTGCGAAGGACGAGTTTCCAAATTTCGAGCGGCTCATCATTTGGCACGAACATCAATAACGACGAAGCAATACCGAAGTTCGAAGATTCAATCACGCTGTAGCCGAGACCGTGCCGGCAAATGTAACGATCCGGCTCGTGACAAACGGGCTTCCATCCGGCGGACCAAATATTACCTTTTTCATCGCGCAGATAAATGTATTTGCCCCATTCATCTTTGATGAGATCTTGTTCCCAGCGTGTAATGCGATTGAGCTGCGCATGCGTGCGCCAACTGTAGCCGCTGCCGGTTTGAGAAATCGTCAAACCGTAATCGCCATTGCTGATCACGTTGATCCACGGCCGCGGCGTGCGCGGCGTGGTGATGAGGTATTCTTTGCCGTCGTTAGAAAAGTAGCCGTATTTGGTTTTGAAGGATTTCAAAATTTCTTTCCTCAATGGATTATTTTACGAGCAGCTGTTTCCTCACCTGCGTGTAAACTGTGCGGCCGTTTGCCTGGGCGACCATTCGATAAAAATACAACCCGCCGGAACGGCTCACAGCATTCCAGATCACGCGCTGGCGGCCGGCGGCTTGAAAGCCGGAATAAAGCACGGCGACTTTTCGGCCCAGCACATCGTAAACCTGCAATTCAACCCGCGCCGCAAAAGGCAATTCGTAAGCAATCGTGGTTTCGGGATTGAACGGATTGGGGAAGTTTTGACTGAGAGAAAAGTCGCGCGGAAGGCCGTCGAATGATTCTTTCACGGCTGTAATCACTTCCCAAATCCTGGCCCCTACGACGCGCTGAAAGAGCAAGCGATGAGCGGCATTGTTGAGATGAATGCCGTCTCCGGAATTGTACTGCGACTGAATCGTGCCATCGGCGTTGGCCAAGCCGTTCCAAAAATCGATGGCCTTGCTGCCGAAGCGCGCAAACGTCGAATCGCGCATGGCCATCAAGTTTTGTCGCTGTGCGACGGAAAGATTGCGCGGTTGCGTGGTGGCGATCCAGACCGGCACTGCTTTGGACTTCGCCCGCGCAAGAACGGTGTCATAGTTGGCAAGCTGCTCCTGAATGGAATAACCATTGGTGGCGTCATTGCTGGGAAGATTGATGATGATCGCATTAGGCTTGAACGTGAGCGCGTGCGTAATGTTGTTGTTGGGCTTCGGGGTCGGTCTGCCCGCAGGCGGCACATAACCGGTGGGCATGATGTCATAAGTCGTGAACCCGCCCACGGCCAGATTGATGACTTTGGCGGTATTGTCAAGGCTCAAGATGTACTTGCGGTATCTTCCCACCCAGGAACTGTCCGGAGTGGAGGCGCCGGTACCGGCCGCAGTGGAAGAACCCAATACCACGATAACGCGCGCCAGGCTGCTAATATTGAACGGCGCATCGCTCGCATCGCGCAAGGCGGAATTGGCCGCGTCCGTGATGCGCACGCGCGCTTGCGTCGTAGGTGTATTCGGTATCGTCCACGAATACTTGCCCGCAGCGGCAGGAATCGCGTTGGCGATGGCGATCCAATTTGCGCCGTTATCGGTGGAATATTCCAGGTTGACTTGGGCAACGTTTTGGCTGGCCCAGAGAATATCCTGCTGGGAACCGATCGTCCACGTTTCGCCGCCATTGGGCGCATTCAACGTGAGCGAGGCGACTCCGGCACGCGCGAGATCATAGCGGAGGACACGGTTATTGCCCCAGTCCGCCACCCAAAGTCTCCCAAAAAGATAATCCACGGTAATCGCGCGCGGCGTATTCAGGCTCGAAGCGGTGGGCGGATTGAGCGCGGTGCCGGTGACAAAATCCGGCTGGCCCAAAACGAAATCCGCATCGGCGCCGTTCGGCTTGTTCGCGGCGTCATTGAAAATCGTGATGCGATGGTTCGGCTCCTGCACCGCGTAAATGCGGCCGCTCGGATCGCCGGTCACGAACCGCATGCTGCCAAAGCCATTGCGCGTCGTGTTCGAGACGTTGGTCGTGAAGTCCGGCTGGCCGAGCACGCCGTCGGCATTCGCGCCGTTCACTTTGTTCGCGGCGTCGTCAAAACGCGTGATGCGACGATTGGTAAATTCACTCACCCACAACCGGCCCTGCT
>Ga0247727_10000388_pt1 | contig 106960 bp, 60 predicted proteins | sample WisWelCaveWW1625_FD_202498 | JGI IMG/M metagenome (GOLD analysis project Ga0247727, IMG submission 202498) | Biofilm microbial communities from Wishing Well Cave, Virginia, United States - WW16-25 | ecosystem: Environmental > Aquatic > Deep subsurface > Groundwater > Cave microbial mat... | reverse complement strand
TACTTCCAGGGAAGGGGAAATCTTTACACGGCTCTATTCACCTATTTATGCCACAAAAACCCAGAACTCGTCCCAATCTCAATTCATGCCCCTGAATCAAAGGACACAATTCTTATTGCATGATCAGAATCACTAAATCTGGGACATTTTTTGCAGGGCCTGCCCCGCATGTATTCCACGCTCTCATCGAAGCGCTTCCTGCATAAAACAGGGTATTGAGAAAATTCATCCGGGTGGTGATTACCTCAAAGCTTTGAGTTTGGGCGTAAGAGAGAGTTGGATTTTGCAAGAAGCGTTCCTCTTCGAGCGTTAGGAATACACGCGTGTCACCCGCAAAAAATGGATTTGATACGAGAGTCAGGATGGGTGCTGGAAGCGAATGGCGGAGGCTTCGTGTCAAAACTTGGGCAATGCTACCTGGGGAAACGCTGGCCCGAAGGGAACAGCGAGGGGCCCCGGGTAAATTGCCCAAAGTTTTTGCCGAAGCCGTAGCCCCTGAGCGCACAGCACCCATCCTGATTCTAATCAAAATTTTACCAATGCTGGGAGAGCTGCGTTAATCGGCCTGTGACTTGTTCGACTGCGGGGCGCTTGAGAAAAAGCGGATGAAGTTGTCGTGGTAGATTTTCTGTAGGATTTTGCGGTCCAAATGGAGTCCTCTCAGGGTCTCACCCGGCAGGATAAAAAAGGTATATTGTTCTTTCTCCAGCACATCCCGGTAGGCCCGCGCCACCTGCGAGAGCCAATCTGCGGTCTTTCCTTCCGCGCTTGTCACAACCATATCCGTCCCAAAGAGAATGCGGTCCTGATACTTTGTCACAAGGGCGCGGTATTTTTCAGGATTCTTTGAAAAGCGCCGCAGGCCCGCGGTTAAAAAATCCATATAACCAAAACTTGCGTCCGTGTAAAGATGCGGATAGGTATCCATCAGATACTCAAAGCGTTCGGACTTAATGGTTGAAAGGCAAAAGTGCGGGCAAATCACTTTTAAACCCGGAAATCGCTTGAGAACGTTTTCAAATTCATTCTGGAAATACCCCGCGTTGACGTGAAACATAATCGGCACGTTTTGTTTTTCGCAATAGGCGTAGACCTCGAACATGGAAGGGGCATCCAGCGGCTGATTATGAAAGAGCTTATTTCCGCTGTAAAGCTTCAGTCCCCGAGCACTCTTTTGCAGGTAGGACTGAAGCTTTTGAAGCTTCGCCGGGTCCTTAGAATCAAGGGTCGGGAAGGCCAGGAACTGATCCGGATGCTCGTTTGCGATTCGGATGATCTCAAGATTATTTTCCTCCCAACCTTTAAATCCTTTGCCGCCTAGAATGAATGTCGCGTCCGAACTGCCCAGAATAACGGTTTTGACAATACCGTTTTGCTTCATCGCCTCCAAAAACCTTGGGACTTCCTGGATCGATTGAATGTGCTCGTGGGCATTCAGTATTTGGAACTCTTGATCTTTCTTGCTGCCGGCTTCGAGGGGAAGGTTTGCGCCGAAAAGAATGCGCGATATTAATAGACACTGGATCAATAAGAGCGGGTAAGGGAATTTCACGGCGCCTCTTTCAACTAGGCCTTTAATTCTTTGGGGAGCTGTTCTATTTTTGCCGCCAGGATAAAATCGTTTTCAGAAAGTCCTTTGATCGCGTGGGTCGAAAGCTCGACAACAAGCTTCCGGTATCCGGTCAAATGGATATCCGGATGGTGCCCTTCCCTTTCCGCGACATCAGCAATTCTTTGAATAAACGCTACGGCGGCTGTAAAGTTCTTCATGAAAAAGTCTTTTCGAATCGCTTTGGCGTCGTCACTTAATACCCAGCCCGCAAGGCCCTTTAGATATTCCTGGGCCTGGGTTTTTGAAAAAGCAGCCAGACCTCCCTCGCAGGGAACACAACGCTTTTGGGATAAATCCTCGCTTGAGTTTAAACTCATGACGATCTCCTCCGCCTTGATTTTGCTTTCCAATTAAGAGGGAAAAGGTCGTTAAAAGCCGGCTCCTCGTGCAGAATTTTAAGATCACGGTCTTTTTTAAGATATGTAAAGTCGCGATAGCCCAGGCGAATCGCAATCCTGAGAGAGTTCAGAGCATTTTCCTTTTGTCCCGTGAGGGCAAAACTGCAAGCCAGGTTATAGTGAATCAGGGGATCTTCGGGACGCAATTTTGCAAGCCTCTTATCCATCTCCAGGCCTTTTTGAAAAAGCCCTTTAGCCGTGTAAGCTTCGGCCAAAGACCTCAAGGCCTGCAGGTAGGCCGGATTTCGCTCAAGCACTTTTTCAAAAAAAATAATTTCGTCAAACTGAAGCGTATCGGATTTCATTACCATTTTCACAACCCTTTCTTTGTGGTACGGTCAACTTTCCCCGCTTTAATTCGAATCTCCCTTGTGTGATCATTCACGAACTTAAGTTCCACATGATACGAAGTCTTGGGGAGCAATCCCCCTGCCTTTTCACCCCACTCCACGCAGGAAATCGCTTTGCGATTATAAATAAATTCTTCAAAACCAATGGCTTCAAGCTCCTTCGCGGTTTCAAGCCGGTATAAATCAAAATGATACAGGGGAATCGACGTGGGGTAAATATGCATTAGCACAAACGTTGGGCTTTTGACCTCTTCCTCGCGGCTTAACCCAAGCCCGCGGGCAATGCCTTTGATAAAAGTTGTTTTTCCGCTGCCCAGGTTCCCTTCAAGTGAAATAACCGTACCGGGCTTGAGAACCTTCGCAAACTTTTCGGCAAAAACAATCGTTTCATGCGGGGACCGGCTGATTTGTTGGGCTGATTTTCCGGCTTGCGGCATTAAAAGTGAGAAAACCCTTTCTTCTTCAGTTTAGGTGCTGCCACCTGCCGGCCTTCCTTGCGCCAGGTGATTTTCTTTCTCGTTCCCGTGATTTCTCCGATCAATGAAAGTGAAACTTTCGGAAACCTTTTCTTCCAGGCAGAAATTAATTTTTCTTTCTCACGCGAAGGTACGGTCAAAAGAAGCTCAAAATCCTCTCCGTCGGTCAGGGCATGTTCGAGTGCTTTTTCAGAATTCCCTTTTGCGAGCCATTTTGCATCCCGCGAAACCGGAATCGCCTGAAGATCAATCGCCGCGCCGCAAGCGGATAATTCAAGGATGTGCCCAAGGTCCTGAATCAAGCCGTCGGAAATATCAATCATTGCGGTCGGATGAAAATGGCGGATAAGAAACCGGCTTTGCTCAAGCCTCGGCTCAAAGAGCAAGTGGTGCCTTGTAATGGATCCGCCGAGTTCACCCGTCACAAAGATCGTATTCCCGGCCCGGGCGCCTGCGCGCGTCACAATTTTTCCGGATTGCGAAACTCCAAGCAGGGCAATGGAAACAAAAAACTCGCGGGAGCAGCTGATATCCCCACCGGCACACTGAATTTTATATTTTTGGGCAAGCGCAATGAATCCGTCATAAAACCGGTCTATCCATTGCGTTTTAAAATGCCGCGGAATACCAAGCGAGATAAGACAGGCAACTGGCTCTCCCCCCATTGCCGCAATGTCACTAATATTCACAGCCAGGGCTTTCCGTCCCACAAGCCGCGGAGAGGTTTTGCCTGAAACAAAGTCAACACCGTCAACCAAGACATCGGTAGTAAAAAGCCATTTCTTTTTTCCCTTGAAATTCAAAACAGCCGTGTCGTCTCCAATACCGAAAGGGCCTTGAAGCTTTCGCGGGATTTTTTTTATAATTCTTTTGATTAAATCAAATTCGCTAAGCGGCATGTTTGAAATTTACCCTATCCCAAGACCCGGGATATCGAGAAGCCGGCAGAAAAAATTCATGCCCGGCATAATGATCTTAAAAAGAATCCCTGAAAAATAAAGAGCAAGAATCACGAGAAAACCGTAAGGCTCTGCCTTCATATAGAAATAGGTCCACCGGTCAGGAAGAAGACCGGCCACAATCCTAGAACCGTCTAGCGGCGGAATGGGAACAAGGTTAAACAGTGCAAGCCCCAGATTAAAGTAAATGGCATAAAGCCAAATAGGGTTTTCATTCAGTTTAAACAAAATATTCAGGATCGCCGCAATCACGAAGTTCGCAAAAGGCCCGGCCAGGCCGACCCAGATCATATCCTGCTTTGGATGACGCAGCCTTCTAAAATCCACAGGCACGGGCTTGGCCATCCCAATCGCAAAACGGCCGCCTGTGGTAATCAAAAGCAGAGCCGGCAGAATCACGGTCCACCAGGGATCAATGTGCTTCAGGGGATTCAAGGTCAAACGCCCCTGCTCTTTGGCTGTCCGGTCGCCCAGCGCATAGGCCACGACGCCGTGCGAAACCTCGTGAAGAGTCACAGTCATAAGGAAAACCCCGATCCAAATGAGAACTCCTATCATCCCCCGCTCCCCGCCAACACGAGGTGCTTGGCAAGAAAGAAATAGCCGATAAAAATTGAATTATGCACCACGTGAAGCGTTATGGACGCTACCAGGCTTCCCCGTTTTTCATAAAGGTACGCAAGGGCGAGGCCAAGGAGAAAGATCGGTAAAAAAGCGAATTCACTTTGGTGAATCACGGAAAAAAAAGCGGCGCTCAGGATCATCGCCCACCGGCTTCCCCATTTATTTTTGAAAAGGTTATAACAAAACCCACGGAAGAATATTTCTTCAAAAACAGGGCCCGCAATGCTGGCCAGAAAAAGGGAGTAAACAATCACCCACGGCGCGCGTTTTTCCTCTTCAAGAAAAAGCTCAACCAAGGGGTGCGGAGGAGGTTCGTAATGAATAAACTTAGCAAATAGGATGAGTCCGACAATTAACGTTAAAAAAACAGGTAAAATCGCAAGATACCCGCCAATCCCAATTCCGATCTCCCGAAATAAATTCAGACCTGAAAAATCAAGTCCAATGCTTTGCCGGCTTCCGCCAAACGGGCGGATCACCGAAAGGATAAAAATAAGGCAGAGGGCGTCAATCACCGTGGTGTGAAAAAGCGCGTAAACATTCATCGAAAAATGAACCCCAAAAAAACGGCGCACAAGGCCAAGTATCACGGCCAGTACGATATTAGCGCCCAAAATCAAAACCACCACTTTAAAAAGCATGCCGAGGCGCCACTCGGTGAAATCCGGGGGACCGTCACGGGAAAAACGGGAGCGCAGCGCGGGCTTCAGGAGCAGCATAAAATTAAGAACAATCCCGATCCCGATCGCAACGACCGTGAGAAGTGAAAAAAGCTGAACCATAAAATTAAGCGCTGGTTTTTTCTTGAGATACTCCTCCAGGGCTTTTGTATTTTTGATATTGTTTTCCCACTGTTTCTGGACCCGCTCGAACTTTTGAACCGCCGCGGAAGGCGTCCTCTTCTCAGCCGGACGATTGCCCCACATAAAAAAAGCGGCGTAGATCCCGGCAACGACGATAAACAAAAGTGTGAATTTTTTATCGGTCTGCAGGAAGCCAACAATGGATTTCAGCATAGGCCAAAAAGCTTTCTGGCATTGGCCGTCGTGATACGGCCCAGCTCTTCGAGAGGTATTTTATGCAGTTCGCATGCGGCTTGCGCGGTCTCTAAAAGATAAGCGGATTCGTTCCGTTTGCCCCTCACCGACTGCGGAGGCAGAAACGGGGCGTCGGTTTCAAAAAGCAGGCGGTCCTTCGGACAGGCACGGCAGGCTTCGCGAAGCACATCATTTTTTTTATAGGTCAAAGGCCCGGCGAAGGAAATATAAAAGCCCAGGTCGACAAATTTTTTCATGGTTTCAGAGTCTGAAGAAAAGCAATGCATTACGCCTTGAAATGGCGGCGCCATTTCTTCGATTAAAAGGACCCTTAAATCTTCATATGCATCCCGGCAGTGAAGCACGAGAGGTTTTTTGATCTTGAGATGAAGGCGGATAAATTGCCGTAAAACTTCTTTTTGCTTTTCACGCGGCGAGTGGTCGCGGAAGAAATCGAGCCCCACTTCCCCGATCGCCACCATTTTGGGGTGTTTGAGAAGCTCTTCGATTTCTTCAAAGGATTTTTCGTCGGCATCTTTTACATCATGAGGATGAATCCCTGCCGTGGCCCAGATAAATTCATACTGCCGGGCGAGTTCAAGCGAAACACGGGAGCTTGCCACATCCGTTCCCACATTGACAAAACCTTCGATACCGGCTTCCCGGGAACGCTCAATCACGGTTTGGCGATCCGCGTCATAATCCGGAAAATGAAGGTGAACGTGGGTGTCGATAAAACCCATTAGGGCTTGACCTCTTCGAGCTTCGGAAAGAGGGCCTCACCCCGTTCAATCGTGCCTGAAGATTTGACCAATGGGTTCCTGAAATGATTGCCTTGAAGCGTTTTCCAATCTGTAGAAAGGTTAAGGCGTTTCAAAATCTGAGCTGCGGTTTGAGGAAGAAATGGAAGAAGTATAACCGCGATATGGGCGATACTCTCGGCCAGGATAACCATGGCTGAAGCAAGTTCTTTTTTTCTGGCAGGATCCTTTGCAAGCACCCACGGCTTCTTTTCTTCGATAAACTGATTGGCAAGCCGAATAACCTTCCAAGTGGCTTCTAAGGAACTCCGAGGATCATTCTTTTTCATCGCCTCATCGACCCTGTCCCAAAGTGACAGGGCTTCTGCTTGCACGAGGGCTCCTTCTCCGTCGCTTTCGGGAAGTCTTTTTTCAAAATACTTTTCAAGCATCGAAGCAAATCGAAACCAAAGGTTCCCGAGGTCGTTGGCCAGATCCGTGGTGTAGCGCTCCGCGAAAAGATCCTCTGAAAAAGCTCCGTCGGAACCGAGCGTGGCTTCGCGTAAAAGAAAATACCGGAAGGCGTCCACACCGTATTTTTTCACGAGTTCAATAGGATCCACGCTATTGCCGCGGGATTTGGAAACTTTAGCCCCTGCCATCGTCCACCAGCCGTGGGCAACCACTTTTTCGGGCATTGCAACGCCAATGGCCTTCAGCATAATGGGCCAGTAAACTGTGTGCTGCCTCAGGATATCCTTACCCACCATATGGACATTTGCCGGCCACAGGGCATTGAATTTTTTTTCGTCGGTTGTGTAACCGGCCGCGCTTATATAATTAATGAGTGCGTCAAACCAGACGTAAACCACATGCTCTTTGGAGGTCGGATAATCAATGCCCCAGGCAAGGCGCGCACGCGGCCTTGTAATGCATAAATCCTCCAAGGGTTCACGCAGGAACCCCAGAATTTCGTTTTTCCGGATTTCGGGCTGGATAAAGTCTGAGTGCGTGTTGATATAATCAATAAGCCAATTCTGGTATTGGGATAATTTGAAAAAGTAGTTTTCTTCACTAAGCTCCTGAACCTCGCGGCGGCAGTCAGGGCATTTACCTTCCGCAAGCTGAAGTTCGGTCCAGAAAGATTCACAAGGCGTGCAGTACCACCCTTTGTAACTTGCCTTGTAAATCTCCCCCTTTGCTTCAAGAGCTTTAAGGATGTTTTGAACAATCCGCTTGTGATCCTCGTCCGTTGTCCGGATAAAATAATCATATTGAATGCCAAGAATCTGCCAGAGCTCCTTAAACTGAGGCACCATTTCATCCACATAAACTTTAGGTTCTTTCCCTTGTTCCCGCGCAGCTTTTTCAATTTTTGTTCCGTGTTCGTCGGTTCCCGTAAGAAAGAAGACTTCTTCTCCCTGGAGGCGGTGGTACCGCGCAAACGTATCACAAAGCACATTGGTATAGGCGTGGCCAATATGCGGCTTTGCATTCACGTAATAAAGCGGAGTGGTAATGTAATACTTTTTCATGCGGCCCTCACTTGCGTCATAAAAATCTTCTCAAGGTGCATTATAAGCCGACTTAAAATCAGCTTTTGGTTCGCATTAGCACTCAGCGCATCTTTACATTCATAAACTTTATCCAGTGCCTCAAGCCATGCGGGGATCACTTCCTGCCCTCCCGGGAGTGCCTCTGCCTGGCTTTCAATCCTGCCTCGTAGATATTCCATAAAAGCATCGAAGTATTTTTTTAATTCCTCGCGCGAGAGGGTTTGACACTTTTCCAGGGATTGCTCCCAAGCGCCCAATCCGGTACTGAAACTTAAAAACATCTCTCTAAAATCATACTTTTCCTCTCCCTGCTCACCGTCAAGCGGCCGAAGGCGGATTTCAAACGAGCGCGACTGAATCGTTTCAAGCAACTGGGCCTTGCTCTCACAAAGCAGGCAAAAAATAGTGTGGCCGGGAGGTTCTTCAAGCGTCTTTAAAAAAGCGTTCGCGGCCTCAAGCGTTAACCGGTCCGCGCCTTCTACAATCACAACCTTCCGGGCCGCCTCATAAGGTTTTAGCCACACCCAATTCATGAGCTCACGCACGTCTTCAATTTTAATGGAACGCACCGAAGGATCCGGCCCCCAGCGCACATCCGGGTGATTGCGTTCCAGAATCCTCCTGCAGGTTGAGCAATCACAGGCCTCGAACTGTTTTTTTTGAGGGCAAAGGAGCGCCAGGGCAAAACTAAGCGCCAAATCTTCTTTGCCTGACTCCTTATTTCCTGTGAACAAATAGCCCGCGGCTAGGCGCTCGCGCTCACGGTGCGTTTTTAAAATTCGAGTGGCAAACTCCTGGGCATTGACTTTATCCCAATTCATGATCCAGCCTTTCTTTAATTTTTTGGGCAATCGCATCCCGGCTTTGAAGCGCATCCATTACCACAAAGCGCCTGGGGTGTTTCGCGGCAAGTTTTAAAAATCCCTGCCTTACTTTGCGATGAAACACAAGCGATTCCCTCTCTATCCGGTCTTGCCGCCCGCCCCGTTTCATTCCCAACCTTGGGTCAATATCCAGAAGAAAGGTCATGTCGGGCTTCAAGCTCCCCCTCACAAGCCACTGGCTGAGGGCTTCAATCCTTTGAATCTGAAATCCACGGCCAAATCCCTGATACGCAAGTGTCGAATCCTCAAAGCGGTCACAAATCACGGTCACGCCTTTTTCCAGCGCGGGCCTGATTTTTTCTTTTATAATTTGAGCGCGGGCCGCAAGATAAAGAAGAAGTTCGGTTTCAGACGTCATTTCTTTGAGTGTTTTATCCAGAATTACCTCGCGAATCGCTTCACTCACCCGTGTGCCGCCGGGCTCGCGAAGCAAAAGCACCTTGAGGCCTTTCTTTTTAAGGTAAACAGCCGCCCGCTTGATCTGCGTGCTCTTGCCGCTTCCTTCCGTTCCCTCGAACGTAATAAAAAGGTTCCTTTTTTTCATATTTTTGGAACAATCCCCGTGGCACCTGATTTTTCATCCAGAAGTTCAAATCCCAAATCTTCTACTTCTTTTCTTACTTGATCCGCCTCAGAAAATTTTTTTAACTTACGCAGCTCTTCACGTTCACGGACACGGTTCTGAATCAACTCGGGCACCCGCAGGTCAAATTTTAGGCCAAGTACATCCTCGATTAAAGATTTGAGGGAAGTTTTTAAGCTCTCCCAATCTTTGTGCGAGATTTTGCCTGCCCGGATCGATTTATCACTTTTACCGATCAATAAAAACAAAGCCGCAAGGGCATTTGAAATGTTCAGGTCGCAGGACAACGCTTCGTCCACTTCAAATAGAAAATGTTCGATGTCCTCGTGAAGCTGATTCTCCTCCGAAAATCCTCGTCCTAGGGCTTCGTGATCCAGAATCCCCTTATAAAATTTGAGCAAGTCGGAAAGTGCGTTTTTAGCGTCTTGAAGCCCTTCCAGAGTAAAGTTAAGGGGCGAACGGTAATGCGCCGCAAGAAGCGCATACCGAATAACAATCGGATTGTACCCTTTTGCAAGCAGATCCCGCAGGGTGTAGAAATTCCCCTTGGACTTGGACATTTTCTCGCCGTTTACAAGCAGAAATTTGCAGTGCAGCCAGTATTTCACGAAAGGCTTTCCCGTGGCGGCTTCGGATTGCGCAATTTCATTTTCGTGATGCGGGAAAATAAGGTCTTCGCCCCCGGCGTGAATATCGAATGTTTTCCCAAGGTATTTCATACTCATGGCCGAGCACTCGATATGCCAGCCCGGACGCCCTTTTCCCCACGGTGAATCCCAGGCCGGTTCCCCTTCCCTTGCCTTTTTCCAAAGGGCAAAATCCGAGCATTCTTCCTTTTCATACTGATCCACATCCACACGGGCCCCCGCGATATTAAGCTCGAGTTTCTTTTTCGAAAGTTTTCCATATCCCGGAAAACTTGCCACACGGTAATAAACAGACCCCTCGCTTGCATACGCCGCGTCTTTATCGATCAAAGTTTTTATCAGTTCGATAATCCCTTTGGGGCAATCAATCTCGCGCGTGGCCCGGGGCTGAATCGTCGGAGGTAAAATGTTGAGTGTTTTTAAATCCTCCTGAAAGGCCTGGATATAGACGGCGGTAAAATCGTCCAGTTTTTTCTCATTCTTCGCTGCGCCCGCAATGGTCTTGTCGTCCACGTCTGTTAAATTCATCACATGCGTGACTTTGTAGCCTTTAAACTCCAGGAACCGGCGGAGCAGATCTTCAAAAAGAAACGCACGGAAATTACCAATGTGGGCAAAATCATACACCGTGGGCCCGCAGGTATAAATTTTCACTTCACCTTCGCGAAGCGGCTTAAACTCTTCCAGTTTTCCGGCTAACGTATTATGAAATTGGATCATAGAATGAAACGAGGGTTAACTCTTGAGCGCTCTTTCAAAACGTTTGCAGATTTTATCAATCCCGAGAACGGGAAACACGCGTTTAAGCTCCGGACCGTGTTCTTTGCCCGTAAGCGCAATGCGAAGCGGCATAAAAAGATTCTTGCCTTTGGCTTGCACTTTAGGTTTCAAGGCGTTGACAAAATGGTCATAAAAACCCGCGCCCCTGTCGGTAACCCCGGGAAGCACTTCCAGGGCCGCTTTAAGCACGGCCTGGCCTTCTTCATTTTTGATTAATTCGTGATTTTCGTAATCAAATTCATCGGATAGAATTTTAAGTTTTTCAGGAAGCTGGTCAAAGCGTTCAATACTATCTTTAAACACCGGGAGGATTTTATGGACGAGCGTTTCATCATATTGAAGCTGTTTTTGTTCCTTAAGCCAGGCCAGGGCGTGCCGGCAGAAATCTTCCTCGCTCAGTAAGCGCAAATGCTGGCCGTTGACCCAATCGAGTTTATGCGGATCATAAATAGAGGCTGATTTGTTCACACGTCCGAGATCAAAAACTTCCTGAAGCTCCTTCCACAAAAAAATTTCCCGGTTATCGCCGGGCGACCAGCCAAGGAGCGCAATATAGTTGGCCAAGGCATGCGACAGAACCCCGCGCTTGCGAAATTCTTTCACCGAAACCGACTCAAGGCGCTTTGACAACGGCTCGCCTCCGGGCCCGTGAATTAGGGAAAGGTGCCCGTACTCGGGCGGCTTCAACCCAAGAGCCTCAAGAAGCAAAAGGTGCTTCGGCGTATTCGATAGGTGGTCTTCCCCGCGAATCACGTGCGTAATATTCATTAAACCGTCATCCACGCAAACCGCAAGGTGAAAGGTCGGCATGCCATCGGCCCGCTGAATGACGAAATCCCCAACCATTTCGTCCAGATTAAATGAAACTTCCCCGCGGATCAGGTCCGTCATTTTAAGCCGCGGGTTTTTAATTTTAAAGCGGACCGTAGGCTTAATCCCGCGCTTCTTTCTGGCTTCAATTTCTTCCGGCGTAAAATACCGGCCGCGGTTGTCAAAGCGCGGCGGCCGCTTTTCAAGGCGCGCAGCACGCTTGCTTTCCTCAACTTCTTCCTCCGTGACATAACAGTAATAAGCCCGTCCCTCGCTAAGCAGCTTATCAATATATTTTTGATACACGGCAAGCCGCTCGGATTGAAGATAAGGGCCGTACGACCCTCCCACCTCCGGCCCCTCATCCCAGCGGATTCCCATCCAGAGCATGTCTTCCATTAAGGCCTTGCGGTATTCATCGCGCGACCTTTCCCGGTCCGTATCTTCCACACGAAGCACAAACTTTCCGCCATTTTTTTTCGCGAAAAGATAATTAAAAAGCGCGGTGCGGATATTCCCCAGATGAAGATAGCCTGTAGGAGAAGGGGCAAAACGAACTCGGATCATATTTTCCTCATCGTGACCACAGCTTCACAGGTAATTGCAAGGCCCTCGCCTTCGGGGCCCAGGCCTTCGGCTGTTTTGGCTTTAATCGAAATATTTTCTTCTTTCATCTTCAAAAGCCGGGCCACTTGTTGGGCGATCATTTTTTTGTAAACACCAAGACGCGGTTTTTCGAGAATAATCACCGTATCCACGTGAACGGGAGCCCAGCCCTTTTCACGGGCTTTCCCGACCACCTCTTTGATAATCTTGGTGCTGCGGATCCCTTTTAGCCGGTTATCCAAATCCGAGAAGTGTTCACCAATATCGCCTTGGCCCGTCGCGCCCAGGATGGCATCGGTCACCGCATGAAGAAGGGTATCTCCATCCGAATGCCCCAGAGCCCCTCGTTCAAACGGAATATGCATTCCGCCAAGATATAGCTTTCTTCCCGAAACCAGGCGGTGCGTATCCCGGCCAAATCCGACACGAACTTCCTCTTGGTCTTTTGACTTCATATAAGATTCCGCAAGTTTTAGATCGTCGAAACTTGTGATCTTGGGATTCCAATCTTCGTGCATCACGGCTTTGACACGCCCCCCCACGAACTCAAGCAAAGCGGATTCGTCTGTGGCCTGAAATGCGTTTGGATTTGCTTGATACGCTTTCAATAAAATATTCCGACGCACAAGCTGAGGGGTTTCGGCTTCACACAGAACTTCACGATTCACGGTTCTTTGAATCGTCCGTTCTTTGAGTGAAACCTCTTTGATCGTCGGCACAACCTTTTTTGCAAGGATCGCGCCGTCCGCTGAGCCGTTGGACTGCACGGCACGAATCAGCTCACGAACGTGAGCAGGATTTACAAGCGGCCGGGCCCCGTCGTGCACCATAATCCAGTCACTTTTCGGGTCCGTTCTTTTTAACGCGTTCCACACGGACTCAGCCCGCGTTTTGCCGCCGCTCACCCACCCGACTTTTGAAAGACGGAACTGTTTTTGCCATTTCCGCCACTCGCCTTGGGTACCGTGAGGAACCGCAGCTTTGGTTTCCTTGATTTCTTTCACACCTTGAAAGGTTTTCAGGGTATGAATCAGCAGAGGCTTCCCAAAGAAAGGATGAAAGATTTTGTTAAGCGTTTGCTTGGGCGCTTTTTTAAGAAAACGCGTACCGCTGCCGCCGGCCGCGACAATCAGAGAAATACGCATCCTTATTTTCCGCCATTGGCCGCATGATGATGAGTATGGCGCTCTCCCTGACGCGAGTGACGTTCACGCCCTCGTTCCGGACCCCGCTCAGGACGATCCCCGCGATCGGGTTCATCCGCCGGCCTTGCAAAAATCATGCGCCCAGCCTGAGTCTGCAAAACACTTGTAATAGCGACATGAAGCGTCTGGCCCATCCGGCGCCTGCCGTTATCCACCACCACCATCGTACCGTCATCCAGATAGGCCACGCCCTGGTCCGACTCCTTGCCCTCTTTAAGGATTTTAACTTCCATGAGTTCTCCGGGCATGACAATGGGTTTAAGAGCATTGGCCAACTCATTGATATTCAAGACCTTCACACCCTGCAGTTCTGCGACTTTATTGAGGTTAAAATCATTGGTGAAAACTTTGGCATTCAGCACCTGGCCCATTTTGACGAGCTTCGCGTCCACCGTGGAAAACTCGGGAAAATCCATTTCGTTAATGCGTACCTGAATATTGGTGTTGGCTTTCATCCGGTTCAGGATATCAAGCCCTCTGCGGCCGCGGTTGCGTTTGAGGGGGTCGGACGAATCCGCGATCAACTGCAATTCTTTGAGCACAAAACGGGGAAGGATGAGCTTGCCTGAAAGAAAATGCGTTTCGCCAATGTCCGCAATCCGGCCGTCAATAATAACACTGGTGTCCAATAAAATAAGCTCTTCGCCTGCGCCCTTGGTGTCCAGTTTGACAAACGGGATCATGAGGGAATATTCGTCAGCGCCGCGCAAAATGGTGACCGCGCCAAGGTAAGTGAAAAGAATGGCTGAGGCCACGCTTAAAGCTCGAAGAACTTCAGCCGAGGGCAGGACCTGGGCGGCGACACTCATGAAAAGGCTGTGAATAAAAAGCCCGATGGCGGTACCGACAATAATCGAGAGGAGATTACGAACCGTATAGCGCTTCAGGAAAACATCGACCGTAACCCCGATCAGGCCGATGAGAAATCCAATCATGGCGCCGATCGCCTGCGGCTGCGGCAGGTCGAGGGCTCGAAACCACGGGTAACCTGAAAGAGAATAGCCGAAGAGCGTAAAGCCCAAAATAAATAAGAGTCGAATGAAAAGAATCATCGTGTGTACTCCTTTGTTGAATCCATAAAAAAGAATTAATGGAATAATGGGGCATCGGTTTAAAAGAAGAAAAATCGCTTCCCTTTATCACGTTTCATCAATCTCCAGGGATGGGTCTTGATCTCGGTCACAAAGGCCTTCATTTCCTTATAAAGATCATCCTTCATGACCAATTGGCCAAAGCTCCCTTCCCCTTTCTCAATCTGATCTAAAATTTGATTCAAAGAATCTGACGCAGAACTCATATTGCTGATGACGCCTTTAAGATCCTCTTCCGAGCCTTTCAAAACCTTGTTCATCGATTCTGTCAACGTCGACAGGTTCAATACAATGGATTTGATGGCCTTTGCCGTTTCAGCATCTTGAACAGCCGACTGGAAATCGCTCATGATCTCGCTCAGTTTCCCGGCAATTTCGTTGGCCTTTTCAATTAATGCTTCGACGGCTACAGGATCCAATCCTTCAATAACGGCCCCTTTCTTTAAAGCCGGAAAATTGCCCAGCTGGGGCGTTATTTCAATATGCGGCTCACTCAAGATATGAGTTCCTTGAATTTTAAACTGATAGTTTTCTCTGATTTCAACCCCCTTTTCTATAAAAATATTAACCCGAACCCGGGTTTTTTGCTTGTTTTTATCGTAAACTAAATCCACTTTACTGACTTCCCCTATACGAACTCCCGCCATCCGGACAGGGGCCCCTTTATCGAGAATACTCACGTATTCATACATCACGTTCAGGGCATAGCCCGGACGGAAAAGATAGACACCGCTTATAAAAAAAAACACAAGGGTTAAAGCAATAAAACCCAGAATCACAAAGGTCCCCACCATAATTTCGTTTCCTTCTTTTTTGATCATAACAATCCCCTACTGCCCATTCTCTTTATCACCAGGTGCGGATCCTTTTGAAACGCTTGTAATCGGACCTACGGCCGACCCTGTGATAAACTGGCGGATAATCGGGTCAGCAGTATTTTTAATATTTTCCGGCGTTCCGACCCCTATGATCTTTCCATTGTAAAGCATTGCGATCCGGTTGCCAACCTTGTAAGCACTGGTCATATCATGCGTCACCACAATCGAAGTGACCCTGAGCTTGCCCTGCATCTCAAGAATCAGATCATTGATCACATCGGCATTGATGGGATCAAGTCCCGTCGTCGGTTCATCATAAAGAATAATCTTGGGATCATTGCATATGGCCCGTGCCAGTCCCACCCTTTTTTTCATCCCCCCCGAAAGTTCCGAGGGCATTAAAGCCTCAACTTGCGAAAGGCCTACAAGCGCCAATTTCTCCTGGACCTTTTGTGCGACGGCTTCTTCCGGCAGCTGGGTATGCTCATAAAGCGAGAAACCGACATTTTCTTTTACCGTCAGCGAATCAAAAAGAGCCGCTCCCTGAAAAAGCATCCCCAATTTCAAACGAAAACGGTCAAGTTCCTCGAGCGTCAATGAAAATAGATCCGTGCCTTCAATCATGATTCGGCCTTCATCCGGCGATAAAATGCCCATAATGTGCTTGAGCAAAACACTTTTTCCACAACCCGAACGGCCGATGATGACAATGGTCTCTCCCTCTTTGATTTCCAGGTCGATCCCCTGCAAAACATGCTGATTCCGAAACCATTTATGCAGTCCTTCAATACGGATCATTCGTTTTCATCTTAAATAAAATAAAAAACCGCCGTGAAAAGGGCATCCGAGAAAATAATAAGCATAAGAGCGGTCACAACCGAAAGCGTCGTCGCGCGCCCGACCCCTTCAGCACCCCCTTCTGCGGTAAAACCAAAATAACATCCCACGACGGCGATAATACCGCCGAAGAAAAAAGCTTTGATCAGCCCGGTGATGACATCCTTGATTAAAAGCACGTCAAAACTCCGCTTGATATAAGCGTGAGAACTCATACCCAGTTTAAAAACGGCAATTAAATAACCGCCGAGCATCCCGATGCAATCGGCGTAAATGGTCAGCACAAAAAGCATAAAAACGGCCGCCACACAACGGGGAACCACCAAATAGCGGATAGGATTTGTGGCCAAGGCTTTCAACGCGTCGATCTGTTCTGTCACTTTCATCGTCCCGAGCTCCGCGGCGATAGACGCACCCACGCGGCCCGCCACCACCATGGCCGTCAGCACAGGTCCCAATTCCCGGGTAATGGAAAGTGAAATAAGGTCGGCCGTAAACTGCTCAGCCGCAAACAGCTTGAGCTGATAAGAGCCTTGCAAGGCCATGACGATTCCGGTAAAAAGGGCGGTTAAAAAAACCAGCGGGACCGACATGACGCCGATTTTTTGCATCTGGTCGATGGTAGCCTGCCATCTTAATTTGGTGGATACCATCACCTGCCAGGTATCCTTGACCAGGAAGCTCAAACCGCCTGCCACATAGGCAAGCTTAATAGATTGATCACCGACTTTTTCAAGCCACGTACGAAGAGATATAAGATGTCTAATTTTTTCAATTTTTGTTGTCATAGGAAGTTACAACCAACCCTAAGATGAGAAATGCGGTTAGGAAGCCTTCTCAAACTGGATGAGCTCGCCCCGTAATTCCGCGCGGATTTTATCGCCTTCCTGGAATTTGCCGGAGAGAATTTCTTCCGCCAACACATTTTCGATATACCGCTGAATGGTGCGCTTAAGAGGGCGCGCCCCAAAAACAGGGTCATACCCTTTATCAATCAGGAAGGCATTCACTTCCACGCTCAAAAGGAGCTCCATTTTCTTTTCTTTCAGACGATCCGACACTTCCTTCAGCTCAATTTCAATGACTTGCTCAAGGTCCTGCCGGGTCAGCGGGTGAAAAACAATGGTGTCATCCACGCGGTTGAGAAACTCCGGCCTGAAAACTTTTTTGGTTTCATCCAGAAGTTTGCGCTTCAAATTATCGTAGCCGATATCTTCCGCCTGAGGTTTAAAACCTAAATCCCCCTGGCGCTTCACAAGGTCAGCTCCGACATTGGAAGTCATAATCACAACCGTGTTTCTAAAATCCACTTTACGCCCGAAGGAATCCGTCAAACGCCCTTCCTCCATCAATTGAAGCAAGATATTAAAAACATCCGGGTGAGCCTTTTCGATTTCGTCAAAAAGCACCACAGAATACGGCCGCCGCCGGACTTTTTCGGTTAATTGGCCGCCTTCTTCATAACCGACATACCCCGGAGGCGCTCCAACCAGGCGGGAGACATTGAATTTCTCCCCGTATTCCGAGCAATCAATAACAACCATTGCGTCCTCATCGCCGAACATAAATCCGGCTAAGGCACGGGCAAGAAGTGTTTTTCCAACACCCGTAGGCCCGAGGAAAATAAACGCGCCGATGGGACGGCGCGGGTTGCGCAGTCCGGAACGCGAACGCCTTACAGCGTGCGAAATGGCTCGAATGGCTTCATCCTGGCCCACGACGCGCCGGTGCAATTCATCTTCCATCCGCAAAAGTCTTGCGGTTTCTTTTTCTTCAAGCCGGGCTAAGGGAACGCCGGTCCATTTGGCCACAATGGCCGCAATGTCTTCAGCCGTCACCTGAACTTCCACTTCCGACTTTGATTCCTTCCAGCTTTTCTTGACCCGGGCGAGTTCTTCTTTGGCTTTTCGCTCTTCGTCGCGAAGTTTCGCCGCTTTTTCGAAATCCTGGGCCTTGATCGCCGCTTCTTTTTCCCGCTTGAAGGATTCAATCTCACCTTCGATTTTTTTGAGATCTTTGGGCAGTGTCGTCATCGTCAGCCGTGCGCGTGACCCGGCTTCGTCGATTAAATCAATCGCCTTATCCGGCAGGAACCGGCCGCTGATATAACGGTCTGAAAGTTTGGAGGCAGCCTCCAAGGCCTCATCCAGGATTTTCACCCGGTGATGCGCCTCGTATTTATCGCGCAACCCTTTCAGGATCTGGATCGTTTCATCCACGGAAGGCGGATCCACGACAATGGTCTGGAACCTGCGGGCCAGCGCCGCGTCTTTTTCAATGTATTTGCGGTATTCGTCAAGGGTGGTGGCGCCAATGCACTGGATTTCTCCGCGGGCAAGCGCAGGCTTCAGAATATTCGAGGCATCAATCGCCCCTTCCGCGCCTCCGGCCCCAACCAGCGTGTGCAGCTCGTCAATAAACACCATCACGTTATCCGACCTGCGAATTTCATCCATAACCGCTTTAATGCGTTCTTCAAATTGACCGCGGTACTTCGTTCCCGCCACCATCAGCGCCAAATCAAGAACCACGATGCGTTTATCGATAAGGATTTCAGTAACTTCCCCCGCAACAATCTTCTGGGCTAGTCCTTCAACAATGGCGGTTTTTCCCACACCGGCTTCCCCAAGAAGAACCGGATTATTTTTGGTCCGTCGCGCCAGAATCTGAATGACACGTTCAATCTCATTTTCACGTCCCACGACTGGGTCCAGTTTCCCATCGCGGGCAAGCTGCGAAAGATCCCGGCCAAAGGCATCCAGCGCCGGAGTCTTGGTTTTCGATTTTGCCGCCCCTGCCGGTGGCACCACACCGCCGCCGGGACCGCCTCCCTGACCAGGCGTGGTAGAACCCAAAAGCTTGATCACCTCGGCGCGCACTTTGTTAAGATCAAGCCCGACATTCATGAGCACGTGGCTTGCAACCCCTTCACCTTCTTTAATTAGTCCCAGAAGCAGATGTTCAGTTCCGATATAGTTATGCCCAAGGCGCCTGGCTTCATCCATCGCAAGTTCAATTACTTTCTTGGCTTTAGGCGTAAAAGGGATATCCCCGGAGACAATCGTGCTCGGGCCAAACTGCACAAGTTTTTCAACTTCAAGCCGGATGGTATCAAGCGACAGTCCCAGGTTTTGCAGCACAGCCGCGGCCACACTTTCTCCTTCCTTAATCAGCCCTAGCAAAATATGCTCGGTCCCGATATAGTCGTGATTAAAGCGCTTGGCTTCTTCTTTAGCGAGAATAATGACTTTTCTGGCTCGTTCCGTAAATCGGTCAAACATCTTTTCCTCCATTCATAGCGATACTTTAGCTAGACGCTCTCTCATGAGATCCGCTCGGCGAATATCCCGCTCCGCAGAATTAAGCGATTTTTCCAAAAGTTTTTGAAGATGGGCAGGTTGAACCAAAAGAAATAGGGCATTTAATTCCTGGATCGTTAACGTATTCGGGATCAGCACAAGATGAACCCCAAGTTGAAGCAGCGACAGCAACTGATTAGCTTCCTGGGAAGAAATCACGCGCGCAGATTTGAGCGTCCCCAGGGCGCGCCAGATTTGGTCTTCGAATTTTGATTTGCGTTTATCCTTTAAGTATTGACGAGCCTCCCGTTCATGATCAATCACCTGCTGGATCACACCCACAAGATTATCGATAATCTCCTCTTCGGGTTGTCCCAGAGTCACCTGATTTGAAAATTGAAAAAAATTGCCCGTGGCCTGGGTTCCTTCTCCGTAAAGCCCGCGAACCGCGAGATTAAGCTTGGCCAGGGCTTGAAGGACTTTATGCACTTGTTTCGTTAAAATAAGCCCGGGAAGATGCAGCATGCAGGACGCGCGCAAACCGGTTCCGACATTCGTCGGGCAGGCCGTTAAATAGCCCAGACTCGGACTAAACGAATAATTCAAAATTTTCTCAAGATCATCATCCACTTGAGTAAGAATCCGCCAGGTCTCGGTCAAATTAAATCCGGACTGGAATGCCTGCAGGCGCAAGTGATCTTCTTCCAACACCATAAGGCTGACCACTTCGTTGGGAGAAATCGCAACCGCTTTTTCTCCCTTTTCTCCCGCGTGCTCACGGCTGATCAAGTGCCTCTCAAGAAGAAACTGACGGTCAAGATCCGTCAGATTATTGTACCGGAAATAGTGGGCCTCTTTGATCCGTTCGCTTTTATGCACGGCATCTTCCACCATTTCAATGATTTCTTCCTGCTGATCCTCAGGAAGACGCTGGAGAAAAGGATAGGGGTGAAGATTGCGCGCCAAGCGGACCCTGGAACTCACCACGATATCGGCATGCGGGCCTGTCGCGCGCAGCCATTCCGCGGGTTGATGAATTAAAAAATCAACATCATTCATTTTTCGCGGACTTTCCCTTCTTTGTTTTATCCTCAAGCTGCTTGATTTCATCCCGCAGGCGGGCAGCTTCTTCAAAGGACTCGGTTTGAATGCTTTTACGCAAACGGTCCTGCAGCTGCCTGAGATCATGCGTGCTTCTTACTTCCCGGGGAATTTTGGAAGGTTTTTTTCCCACATGAGTTACGGCATGGTGGACGCGCTTAATCAGCGGCAGAAGCATTTTTGAAAACGCCGTATAGCAATTGCTGCATCCCAAACGGCCCGTCTTGGCAAAATCTTCGTAAGTCATTTGGCACTCGGCACACCGGATGAGGATTTTCTTCTCCTGCGACTTGGAGCCCTTTTCAGGAGCTCCCAAGCCCGGCATCAATTCCCCCCAGTTGAAATGGGTTTTAAAATCCGTTCCCTTTTCCTGGGCGCAAGTCTCACACAGATGGATTTCAAGCATCTGATTATTAATAATTTCCGTCAAGTGAATGGTGGCGTCACTTGTTCCGCAGACATTGCAAACCATGACGTTTTTTAAACCTCCGGCCTTAATTATATCACGACTCAAAGCGAGCGAAGGTTATACCTTCGTCCGTCCCGGCGGGTTAAAATCCGGAAGGCCGCAAGCAGCACATGCGTGAGTTTTCCGGGCTTTCCGCTTCCAATGGTACGGCCATCTATTTTTACCACGGGAATAATTTCTGCCGCGGTTCCTGTCAAAAAAACTTCGTCGGCATTGTAAAGGTCATGACGGGTCAAAACTCGTTCTTCAAAATGAATTTTCTTCTTAAAAGCGATTTCCAGAATCGCTCCCCGCGTAATTCCCCGAAGCGCTCCCAAATAAACCGGCGGAGTCGTTAAAATAGCCCCGGCACCGGTACCCTTGACCATAAAAATATTATCACCCGTGCACTCCGCCACGTACCCCTGGTGATTGAGCATCAGCGCTTCCACGCAGCCTGAATTTTTGGCTTCAATCTTGGCCAGAATATTATTGAGATAATTCAGGCTTTTAATCGCAGGGTTAATGGCCTCGGGAAGATTCCGCACGGTGGGAACGGTGATAATCTGGAGACCTTTTTTATACAAAGACTCCGGATAAAGGACAATTTTATCGGTGATGATAAAAACCGTAGGGGTTTTACAAAGCGCTGGATCCAAACCCAAGTCCCCTACGCCGCGCGTCACCACCACGCGGATGTACGCATCAAGCAGCCGGTTGCGTTTCAAGGTATCGACAATCGCATTTTCCATTTCAGCCGGACTCATAGGAACTTTTAGCATCAGCGTATGCGCGGACTCCCAAAGCCTTGTCAGATGTTCTTTTAATTTAAAGATGCGCCCGCCGTAAGAACGGATGCCTTCAAAAACCCCATCTCCGTAAAGCAGGCCGTGATCAAACACGGAAATTTTGGCCTCGCTTTTGGGGTACCATTTGCCATCCAAATAAACTTCAAGTTCCATTCGCTGATTCTCCTGTCATAAAATTCACTTTAGCTTGATCTGGTGAACCTAATTTTCCTGCGCAGGCTTGACTTCCATGCGCCGCCCGCGCTCCTCCCGCGTCAGCACGCCCTCGTGAAGCCGGAAGACCGGACGCGGATAGCGCCAGGCAAGGCTTTCATCGTGGGTCACAATCACAAGCGATTGTCCTTCTTTCTGGTTCAAATCGGTCAAAAGAGAAAAAACCGACTCCGCCGTCTCTTCATCAAGATTTCCCGTGGGTTCATCGCACAAAACAAGCGAAGGCTTATTTACGAGGGCCCTGGCAATCGCCACGCGTTGCTTCTCCCCGCCGGATAATTCCGTGGGGTAATAATCCTGCCGGCTCAAAAGCTTGACGCTCCTTAAGATTTCCTTGGCCCACGGCGCATCGATCTTCCCCCCAATGGACATAGGCAAAAGGACATTTTCATAAACGGTCAGTTCGGGCAGCAGGTGATAAAATTGAAAAACAAACCCAATCCTTGTATTCCGGAACTTTGCCAGGTCGCGTTCGCTCCATTGGGTCATGTCCTGCCCTTCAAACAAAATTTTTCCGGAACTCGGAACATCAAGCCCTCCGATCAAATGAAGCAATGTTGACTTGCCGGATCCTGACCGGCCGAGGATAAAATTAATTTCACCTGCGGCGATCGAAAGATTAATTCCTTTCAGGACCGAAAGTTGGCCCGAAGGAAGGGCGTAATTCTTCTGAAGATTCACAACCTCAAGCAGTGGCGCGGCATTACTCATAACGCAGAGCCTCCACCGGATCAAGCGCCGCGGCCCGGTGCGCGGGGTAAAATCCTGCCAGGATCGAAGCGAGCAGGGCAAAGGCCACGATAATGCCCACATCCGGCAAGTGCACTTCCGCAGGGATCCGGTCAAAATAATAAATGTCACTCGGGAAAACTTCGAGCCCGGTAGTGTCTTTAATGAAGTCAGAGATGGGGTTAAGGTTATAGGCCATTAAAAGCCCGAGGATCGCACCCGCAATCACACCGAGAAATCCCACCCCGAATCCCTCGAGAATAAAAATCTTACGAATGCTCGCGCGCGTGGCTCCAAGGGAACGCAGGATGCCCACATCTTTGGTCTTTTCCATCACCACCATAATTAAGGTCGACACAATATTAAACGCCGCGACCAGGATGATTAGGGCAAGAAGAATGGTCATGACGGATTTTTCAACTTTAAGCGCGCGGAAGAAATTGTGATTCATGTCATACCAGGACCGGATCACATAATCTGAAGGAAAAAAGCTGGCGAAAAGCAGTTTCCATTTTTGGGCATCATCCACATTCTCAAACCGCACACCGATGCCGGTCACACGCTCGCCAAGATGATAGATTTTTTGTGCCTGCGTCAAGCTAACCACACCAAGGCTCGTATCAAAGTCACTCATTCCCACGCGAAAAATCCCACGGACAATAAAAGGGTGGCTTTCCGCCTGCCCGCTCAAAAGCGCGTCCACGCCCTTTTGCTGAAATGGGGATATCAGATAAATCAAATCCCCCACCTGCACGCCCAAAATAGCAGCAAGCTCTTCTCCAATGACAATACCCCCGCGCCGTTCTTCACTTGTTGTTTTGAACAAAAACCATTTGCGGCTTGTTTTGGATAGCATTGTTTCGTTCAGATCAAATTCTCCAAACAACATATGCTGCTTAAAAACGCCGGTGTCTTCGCGCTCGGTATCGAGGCCTTTAATGAGCACGCCCGTCGCATTCCTTTCGGAGCGCAAGATAGCCTGGCCCTCAATAAAGCCTGAGACCGTGAGCATCCGCGGAACATGCTGATCCCAGATGGTCTTAATGTCCTCTTCAGGGTCATCCACTCCCCCGATTTTTTCAATTCTTAAATGCGGCTGGACATTCACAATTTTAGCTTTAAGCTCCCGGTCAAACCCGCTCATGACGGCAAGCACCACGATCAAGGCCATGACGCCGACACTGACACCCGCAACAGAGATCATGGAAATTAAAGAAATAAACCCTGTCCTCTGACGATGGACCAGGTGTTTCCAGGCGATGAAAGTTTCGAAATTGCGCATAAGGCGGGCTTAAGCCGGCTCCTCGGTTTCTGTCTGATTTCTGGTTTCTGGTTTTAATTGAGGAAATAAAATAACGTCCCGGATCGAGTGTTGATTGGTCAGAAGCATCACAAGCCGGTCAATCCCGATCCCAAGCCCTCCGGCAGGCGGCATGGCATACTCAAGCGCCATTAAAAAATCCTCGTCAATAACTTTATGTTCTCCCACCATTTCCTTCTGAGCCAAAAGCCTTTCGCGCTGCACCGCCGGATCGTTAAGTTCTGAAAAGGCATTGGCGACTTCCATATTCGCGATGAAAAGCTCAAAACGATAGACAAGTTCCGGGTCGTTCTCCTTGGCTTTGGCAAGCGGGGTCATGACCGTCGGATAATCAATCACAAACGTGGGGTCCCAAAGATCCACTTCCACTTTCTGCCCAAAAATTTCGTTCAAGATGTCGACCTCTTCGTCTTCAGGCCCGGCATCAATGCCAAGTTTTCGAGCCGCCTCGCGGATATCGGCTTTCCTGAAATCAATCCCTGTTTTTTCTTGAAGCGCCTCATAGAAGGATATTTTCTTCCACGGCCGTTTAAAATGAAGCGGACGGTCCCCGTAAGGAATCTCGTCCTTATCATGCAGCAGCTCAACTAAATGGGTAATCAAGCCTTCGGTGATAGACATCATATCCGTGTAATCGGCATAAGCCTGATAAAGCTCAAGCATGGTAAACTCGGGGTTGTGGCGCGTGGAAATGCCTTCATTCCGGAAATTCCGGTTCATCTCATAAACCTTTTCAAACCCGCCGACAAGAAGCCTTTTAAGATAGAGTTCCGGAGCAATCCGCAAATAAAGATCCGTGTGCAGGGTGTTATGATGCGTGACAAAAGGTTTGGCGCGCGCCCCGCCCGGAATCGACTGCATCATCGGCGTTTCGACTTCCATAAACCCCTGCCCCTCCAGAAATTTCCGCACTTCCTTTAGAATCTGGCTGCGGGCTTTAAAGGTTGCGCGCACCTCGTCATTAACAATTAAATCCACATAACGGTGCCGGTAGCGCGTCTCCACATCTTTGAGCCCGTGCCATTTTTCAGGCAGGGTTCTGACAATTTTGGAGAGCATTTGAAATTTTTCAATTTTGATCGACTTTTCGCCCATCCGGGTCACAAAAAGCGTGCCCTCAATCCCAAGGATGTCTCCCAGAGACAGTGAGGATAAAATCTCAAAACCCGGGTCTCCCAACTCATCTTTTTTGCCATAAAGCTGAATCCGCGCCGATTCATCTTTTAAATCCAGAAAGGTGCTTTTACCCATTACGCGCCTGGCCATGATGCGGCCCGCCGCACGGATTTTCCGGCCTTCTTCGAAATGAGCCAGGATGGAGGAAATTGATTCAATCGGTAAAAAGCGAGCCCCGTAGGGGTTTGAAGGGGTATCCATTTTTCCTTACACCTTGATTTTTAACGAGTTAAGAAAATGACCCGAAATTATATTATACGGGGATAGGGGTGTCAATGCGTGAGGGGCGGGAAAATAATCTTTCCTTGCCGAATGGTTTAAGGGCAATGAGGAAAAAAGGCAGAAGAATCATGGAGGAAAGCAGGGATAAAAAAATGGCAACGCCGGTTAAAACGCCAAAAAGGATTGTGACGCGGAAACTGGCAAAAACACTGGCGGTAAATCCCGCCACCAAAACCATCGTTGAAATGGTCAGAGACCGCCCCACCCTTCGGTAAGTGTGGTGCAGGGCCTGCAGGTAATGGTGCCGGTGTGAAAACTCCATTCGGAACCGGTAGAGAAAATGAATGGAAGCATCCACCACCATGCCGAGCACGATACTTGAAATCATAGCCGTCGGTGAAGAAAGCTCAACGTGACAATACCCCATAATTCCATACACGGCAAGAATGGGCAGGATATTGGGAATGGCCGCAAGAAGCCCCATACGCAGGGATTTAAAAATAACACAAATCACCAGGAGAATTGAAATAAAAGCAAATACAAATCCCTTAAGCTGGTTGAACACCAGCTCCTTGGACATCCGCCCGAGCAAAACGACATTGCCCGTAAGCTGATAATCAAAAGCATCTTTGAGTTCCTTGTCCATATAGCGCCGGATATCCTCTTCAAGAAGAGCGCCTTTCTTTGTTCCCACAGCCCGCATTCGGGCCTCAAGACGCGTCTGTTTTGAATCCGGAGTGAGGATTTTGGAAAGTTCAGGATCTTTCGAACTCGTCATACCTTTAAAATAAGCTCGAAGCCGGCCCTGATCGTTCGGAATAATATACCCAGCCGTTTCTCCTTCCCTGGCCTCGTTGATTTTTTTTACAAGGGTCGTGATGCTATTGACCTTGGCAATTTCAGGCCGGGTTTCCAGATAATCCTTAAACCGGTCTATTTTCTCAAGCAATTCATAATTGGCCAGGGATTCTCCCTTTTTTGAGCGTAAAACAAAACCCAGCGCGTAAACCCCGGTCAGATTGTTATCAATGAAACGGGTTGAGATGGCTAGCGGGCTATCGGGCTTCATTTGCTTAATGAGATTCGTATCCACCTCGAGCTTCGTGATCCCATAGATCGAAACGCCGAGGATCAGGATCGCGCCGCCAAGGATCCACCACTTCCAGAAATACTCAAGTTTCTCGAGAAACGCCACCACAATATCCTTCAGAATTTTTTTATGATGGAATGAGTCCTGCCCCACCCCGGACGGCAAAAGCGGAAGCAGAATGGGGGTCAGAAAAGTCGAGGCGATATAAGAATAAAATGTTCCCATCGCCGCGTAAATGCCGAAGCTTTGAACCGCCGGGACAGGATCAAACAAAAGTGCAATAAAACCCAGGATAATCGTCACGTGCGAAAGGAAACAGGGAACGCCAAACTGTTTCATCGTGATCATGACAGCTTCCTCCGCCTTGGGATGATGCGGCCTCATGCTGAAATAAAGCGTCATCAGATGAATGGCATTGACCACCGCAATGATCATAATCACAGGCGCTAACATTGAGGTCACAAGATTCAGCTCTCCCCCCACCAAAACAATCGTTCCCAGAGACCAAATGAGCGCCATAAACACAATGGCCATGGCAAGGAGCATCGCGGCAAAACTGCGGTAAATCCACCAGGTCGCGGCCACCAAAAGAAGTGAAATCAAGGGGAGAAAAAGCATCTGATCCCGCTGGATATACTGGATAAAATCATATTGCTCAACGGGAGAGCCCGCCACATAAAACTGAACGCCGGGAAGCTGCCGGGATAAAAGCAGTTTTCTTAAATTTTCAATAAAAGCGCCATTGGCTCCCCGATCACGCGTTTGTGACTTCAAATAAATAATGATATTCGCGACACGGCCGTCGGGTGAAACAAGGTTATTGCGGTAAAGCTCATTGGCTAGGACTTCGGCTTTCACCTCCGCCGGCGTCCTCTCCCCTTCAAAAACTTCCCGAAGCACCGGAACAATTTTTATACCCACAAATTTGTGTTGAATGTCCATAGCATTCGCCAAGCTCATTACCCGTTCAACCTGCTTGAAACTACCGATTTTCTCGGTGAGATCTTTAAGTTCGTGAAGTGCCTCCTGGGTAAAAAGATCAGGCGTCGCCATAGCGACAGCAATCATATGATCGCTTCCAAACTTAACGCTGAATTCGCGGTAATAGCGGTATTCGGGTGATTTTTTATTAAAAAGAAGATCCGTGGTGGGATCAATTTGAAGCCGGCGCGCTGCGTAGCCTGTCACGGCCGTGAGGACAACGATGGCGGTAAGAACGGCCCATTTCCATTTAAGAAGAAACTTAATCAATCGTTCAATCATAGACATTAAATTATATCAAAAAAGAAATCAAAACGTGAATATGATAAAATCGTGCCTTATGCACGAGTTCAATCACCCGATTCTGTGGTTTTTTATTCTTACCGCCATTGTCTGGCTCTACCGCGGCCGGCGCGCGCTCGCGGCCGTCCATTCGATTCCTAAAATTATTCCTCATCCCTACGCCCCTTCAAAGGGCAATCAAGATCCCCTTGTCACGGTCATTGTCCCGGCCAAAAATGAGGAGAAGAATATTGCTTCCTGCATCACCGCCCTGCTTCACCAGGACTATCCCAACATTCAAATCATCGTTGCCAACGATAATTCAACGGACCAAACCGAGGCAATTCTAAAGTCGCTTGCCACCCCTGAAATCCTTTTAGAAAAAATCGGCAGCGAGGCCCCGAACTTTACTCCGCGGCTGACTTATTTTAACTGTCCGGCGACGCCGCCCGGCTGGACGGGGAAAAATTACGCCATTCACACGGCCATTTCAAAGGCCACGGGCCAGTGGTTCCTTTTTACGGATGCGGACACAAGACACGACGTGCACAGTATTTCATCGGCATTGGAGCATGCCCGTTCACGCGACATTTCCTTCCTCACCCTCCTCCCCCGGTGTTTGGCCGAAAGCTTTTTTGAACATCTCATTCAGCCGCTGGCGATGGGGTATCTCGGGCTTTGGTTTCCTATGGAAAAAGTCAATCAGCCGAAATCAAAAAAATACTTCGCCAACGGCCAGTATCTTTTGATTGAAAGAAAGCTTTATGAAAAAATAGGGGGACATGATCGAGTCCGGAGCGAATTCCTGGAAGATTTTGCCTTGATGAAAAGGGCAAAAGAGACCGGGGCCCGAATTCAGTGCGCCTTCGGAACCCCTGTTTATGGAACGCGGATGTATCATTCCCTTGCGAGTATTTGGGCGGGCTGGCGCCGGATTTATCTTCACGCCTTCAGAAGCCAGCCCCTCACTCTTCTCATAAAGTACTTTGTGATTCTTCTTTTTTCAGTGTTCCCCTTCGCGCTATTCTTTCCCCTCATCCCGCTTGTTTTTTCCCGTCCCCAGACTTACGGGTTCACACTTGGACTTTCCCTGCCCATTGTTCTTTTTATTCTTCTCACCTCTTGGAAGACGTACGAAATGGTCCAGGCAAAAAAAAGATACGCCTTCCTCCACCCTGTGGGAAGTCTGATCCTTGCCATGATTATGCTGGACGCCTTCTGGCTGGCATTGAGTAAGCAAAAAACAACTTGGCGGTAATGAGTGGGACAATCGTAATGCTGTACTAGCGGGGACTTGAGGAAGCGGAAACAAAATAGCCGGCATCCACGGCATACCGGCAAAGCCTTTGAAGAAACGCGTAGTCCGTGACCGGGAAAGGAATCCCTGTGCCTTGGAGGGCCTTACGGGTATTCGCAGTATCAAACGTCAAGTGCTCGTTTAAGTACCCCAAATACGGCTTCATCATTTCAAAGACAAACTGCTCTGAAGGGTCTAACTTCTCTTTCTGAAATAAATTGGGCTCCATCACCTCAATGGGAGGCGAATCGGGGTATTGCTCCTGATGCAGCCTGATCAGCATTTCCATTGTCGGAGGATTTTCGGTCACAAGGTGAAACGTTTTTCCCACAGAAGTCTTTTGCCCGGCAATCGCAAGCGAGGCATTCACCACAAAATCAATCGGAACAATGTTGAAGGAATTCTGAAGACGTGTCGGTAACCGGGTAAGGACTCCGTGCGCAAAAAGTCTTAAGAACGGGTAAATCACATTAAACTCCGAAACCTCCCCGGTTTGGGAATTCCCGACCACAATGCTCGGGCGAAAGATGGTCGCGGCAAGCCCTTCTTTCATTGCTTCCCGCACTTTGGTTTCTGCCTGGTACTTGCTGGCTTCATAATGATTGGCATGCGCAGGACGAAGAGGCAATTCATCTTCCACGGCGCAGAAGGTTTGAAGGCTTCCCGCGACAAAAGCCGTACTGAAATAAAAAAACCGTTCAAGCCGGCCTGTCGATTTAAGCTTTTTAGCGACTTTTAACGCTTCCTCAGTACCCCCTAAGTTAGTCGAAAAACACTCTTCCCTGCTTCCGTTCAAGGCCGTAAGCGCCGCAATGTGATAAAACTCGCGCACCTGGCCGCGGAGAATTTCAAAATCATCCGCATTAAGGCCAAGCTCAGGAAACGAAACATCCCCCTGCATGACTTGAATCCGCGTCCCTAAAAAATTCTCTAAATGAAAGGCGCTTAAAATCTTGCGCGCTCGGTCCCAATGAGAGAACCGGTTTTTGCGGCGAATCAAAAGGAAAAGCTTGGCATCCGTGGTGCTAAGTAGGGTCTTAAGGATTTCTTTGCCTAGTGTCCCGGTCACCCCGGTGAGAAAAATAGCGCGTTTATCCATCGTATTTTTTAAATGCCAGACAAATGTTCTGCCCGCCAAAGCCGAAGGAATTGGAAAGCGCAACATTCACGTGGCATTCCCGGCTTACATTCGGGACATAATCCAGATCACAGGCCGGATCCGGTTCTTCGTAATTAATCGTGGGCGGGATCTTATGATCCCGCATCGCAAGCAGGCAGGCCATTGCCTCCACCGAACCGGCCGCCGCAATCATGTGCCCAAGCATTGATTTGGTAGAGCTGACCGGAATTTCATAAGCCCGCGGGCCAAAGACTTTCTTAATCACAATGGTTTCCACCAAGTCATTAATGGTTGTAGCCGTTCCGTGAGCATTGATGTAATCGACATCCGAAATTTTTAAATTCCCCTTTTGAAGGGCAATTTGAACTGCGCGGCAAGCCCCGTTTCCTTGAGGGTCCATATCGGTCAGGCGGTAAGCATCCGCGGTCGAACCGTAGCCGATGATTTCACCATAAATCTTTGTTTTGCGCTTAAGCGCGTGGGACAATTCTTCCAGCATTAAAACTCCCGCCCCCTCGCTTAGCACAAAGCCGTCCCGTTTACTATCAAAAGGCCGCGAAGCTTTTTGAGGCTCGTCATTGCGGCTTGACAGAACATTGAGGGTACTGAAACCGGCCACCCCAAGCGGATAAATCATCGAATGAGACCCCCCTGACATCACAATGTCCGCATAATCATTTCGAATCCATTCGTAAGCCTCCCCCATTGCCTGTGAAGACGCCGCACAAGCGGTCAGACAATTGGAGACCGGGCCACGGATATCAAATCGCCGCGCCAGATGAGTCACCGTCATAAAAGGTTCGGATTCATGTTCTTTGAGGGCGTGAAGATTCCGAGGAGAGGCCTCCATATAGAGTTCTTTGTCAACCACGGTTCCCTTGTTCCCCCAGGAAGAGGCAATGGTTTTCACAAAAGGTCCAAAATCAATGCCGCTATCCCCAGCTCCGAAATAAATGCCCAATCGTTTCGGATCAATTTCAAAAAGTCTTAAATGGGCATCACGAAAAGCTTCATCCGCTGCCTGAAGGGCAAAAAAAGTGCTGCGACAGGCATGTGTCAGGGCCGGATCAAGCTCGATCCAGTAATCAAAATTAAAATTTTTGACCTCTCCCGCAATACGGGTTGGAAAACGCTCGGCATCAAAAAGAGAAATGGGGCCGATCCCGGAGCGGCCTTGAATAAGGTTAGCCCAGTTTTCCCGCACCGAAAGCCCCAGTGGAGAAACCGCGCCTAAGCCCGTAATAACGACACGGCGTGTCATATTTTTCTCACCACCAGGGATGCATTTTGCCCGCCGAATCCAAAAGAATTAAACAGGAAAACACGCGACGGGTGGGTTTGGTTTTCTCCCACCACAAACGGCAGGTCACAGGCGCGGTCAGGCTTCTCAAGATTCGTGACCGCCGGAATCACCCCCTCGTTTAAGGAAGCCAAACCCGCTGCAATTTCAATCCCGCCCGAAGCATAAACCGAGTGCCCGGAAACGGGCTTGACCGCAGTCACCTGAACTTGCCCAACATGCTTTCCGAAAACCGAATGAACCGCGTTCGCTTCGTTAATATCTTCATGCGGGATGCCGCTTCCATTCGCAAGCAGGAAATCAATTTCTGAAACGTCCGTCGAGGCATCTTCAAGCGCCCGCGTCATGGCAAGGCATTTTCCGGTCATATCTTCCGAAGACCGGGGATCATAATTAAAATCCGAAGAGGTTCCGTATCCCAGAACTTCACCGTAAATCCTGGCCCCTCGCTTACGGGCATGTTCGAAATCTTCAAGCACCAGGAGCCCGGAACCTTCACCCAAAATAACCCCGTCGCGGCGCTCATCAAAAGGACAATAGGCTTTTTCCGGAGCATCCTGCTGAAAAGAAAGAAAACCCAGGAGATTAAACCGGGCAATTCCCATTGGGTTCAGTTTCGAGTCCGTTCCGCCCGCCAGCATTAAATCCGCGTCCCCTCGCTTGATCACTCGAAAGGCTTCCCCAATGGCTTGGGTGCCGGCCGCCGAAGAAGTGGTAAGGGTATTGCTTGGCCCTTTCAAACAATGCGCGATAGAAATATGGCAGGCGGGCATATTAGGAAGATATTTCAATAACCAAAGCGGATAAAGGGAGCGGATTCCCTCCTGACCAAATTTTTTCATTTGAAAGCAGCCCTCGTCATCAAGAGCGTTTCGAATGCCAAGCCCTACCTCATCCAAATCATTATTAATGATCCCGGTTCCAATGCAGATGCCAAACCGGAAGGGGTCGTACATCGCAGTTTCCAACGAAGCATCTTCCAAGGCCAGGCTGCTTGCGGCCAAGGCCAGCTGAATTTCACGGGACATGACTTTGATGAGCTTACGCTGTTTAATAAACTTGGCCGGGTCAAAATCAGCGATATAGCCCGCCAATTTTGCAGGGAAACTATCGGCATAAACGTCAGGGAGACTGCGGATATGGGATTTTTGTTTAAGGACGGATTGCCAGTAGGGCTTCCAGCCATTACCGCACGAGGTCAGGATCCCTAATCCGGTAACGACAACGCGCCGCTGACTCATTTTATTTTTTCCCGAATCCGGAAATAATCCATAAAAACTTTATGAAAGGTCACTGGCTCTTCTTTCTCGGGAATCAAATGCCCTACGCTCATAAGAAGAAAACGCGCCTCGGCAATCTTTTCAGATTCATTTTCAATCCAAGCCTCAAACTGCGCGCCTTCCCGACGGAGGTTCACCGGCCGCGCATGAATGTAAATCACTTGATTTTCTTTAACCGGTGCATTGAAGCTGGCTTCTTCAATTTTTGCAAAAACCAAGTCTTCCTGGTAATCCGTCTCGGCTCCCAAAAGCAATGCCCCGGTTTGCGCCATCATTTCCATCATCAAAATTTCAGGGCTAAACTCACTTGAAGGCACATGACTTCGGGCGCTTGCTTTTACTTTTCTTTCAATCACCAAGATTTCGTCGAGAAGCAGCCAGCGCATGCTTTCGGATTCAGGCCCAAACAATCACATGAGCCCCGACTCCCTGCTCATTCTTTAAAAAAACGCCTTCGTGCCGGCTTCCCTGTTTGATTTCAACGTCCCGGGATTCAACTTGGAATTTGTCCCCGCCAATCCCTCTTACGCCTAAACCGGAAAAACCTTCCAGCCCCATCCAGATTCCGCCGACCGCTTTAAAAAAAGCTTCCTTGGCCACGAAAAATTTAGAGTATTGGAGAGGCGAAAAATTTGCTTTGCGCCACATTCTTTTTTCATGCGGTGTGAGAATCCGCTGGCAGAAGGTTCGGGAATGATCTTTCAATAAACGCCGGATACGCCCAAAAGAAATCCAATCAATCCCCACTCCCACAAGCTGCATGCTCAGGCCTTGGCGCTTTTTGCCAGGCGATCTTCTAAATAGGCGACAATCATACGCACGGTAAAATATTCAGCGAGCTTCGAAACCTGGGGATCACGCGCAAAAGCATCCAAATCCATATAAGGCATGCGCGCCTTTAATTCCACCAGACCTTCGGGCGTGACCTTGCCTTCCTTGACAAAACGCTCGTCATTCAAAATATTCCCCGGGAAAAGCTCCCCCGTCGGGATTTTAAGATTAAACGTTTTTTCAAGGCGAAAAATAATATCAATAAAATCGATCGATTCGGCCCCCAAATCCCGAGTCAAAGATGCGTCCAAATGGATTTCTTTTGCATTGACCGCCAAGGCGCCGACTAGAGTGTCCTGAACTTTTAAGAAAATTTCTTGTTCCATACTTACTTTTTCCTCCTTAAGACGTTACCAGATCTTCAAACCCGCGTATCACGTTAAGCGCCATCCGGGCGGACACCGCAGTTTTACCGTTATGATACAGCCGTGCATTCCAATGCGTCTGGCCCCCCTCTTGGGCAAGAAGCTCCAGATGGCTTTCCCACTTCTCTCCCGGCTTCAAATAATGGGAAAACTTGACTTGCTGGATTTGTTTTAAAAAACAACGAATCTCACTAATAGCATCTTGAACTTTTTGAAAATAACTTTCGGCGGTTTTTTTAAGAATCTCGAGTGATAAAACGCCGGGAAGAATAGGGAATGCGGGAAAGTGATCCTGAAAGAATTCTAAAGAATAGGGAATCATGCCTGTTGCGCGAATGCCTCGACCGGGTTCAAGCCATACCACCTTTTCAATGGGAAGTGAACTCACGCGTTGTCCTCAAGTTGAAAAATAAAAAAGCCGTTTAAAATGCGCATGCCGGCAAGCCACGTGTATACATTCTTTTGCTCGACCAGAGAAAAACCATACTTTCCAAAAAGAGAAATCCACTCTTCCCTGGTTTTGAATTGGCACGGATGGCCCCAAAACTCGAAATTATAAAGCCTATCCCGAAGCTCCGTCCACCAACGCCCCAGTTTGTGGTGATAGAGGTCTTCCACCACAATCAAATTTTTACGGGTAACGCGGCGCGCCTCCTGGATGACGCTTTCCACATGACTCATATGATGCAGGACGGTGACAAGGATACTCGCATCAAAACTTTTATCCGGGAAAGGAATGGTTTTCCCTTCATAAATGACTACCGGGGCTTTTTGAAATCCGGGTTTCACCACATCTAAAACCGTAACCCGATGCCCTGCCTTAGCAAGAGGTTCGGCATAGAAGCCCCATCCACCGCCGATATCCAGAATGGTGCTTTCCCTGGGTAAATAGGGTTCAAAGAGTGCCGCGAATTTTGCGGCCCGTTCTTCGAGCTGAGCCGGACACAACAAAACAAACGCATCCTGCAGTTTTCGCTGCCACTTGCGGATACCCGCGGAAAAAGAATTCACATTCCTCACGAATCAAACTGGAATAGAAATTTTAAGCTACGAATTATAGCACAGGATGATCCCCTCCCCAAAAAGAATCTTTTTTATTTGATTTTTAAAGCCCTCCTGACTATGCTGTACGGCTCATGGCACAACCTTTTCAGAATAAAGTCGCTTTAATCACAGGAGCCTCCCGTGGGATTGGCCGCGCGATTGCTATCCAATTTGCTTCCCTCGGCGCACATATCGTCGTCAATTACGTCCGCAACGAGGCCGCGGCAGACGAAGTCGTCAAAACCTTGTCCCAATTCGGCGTGCGGGCTTTCCCGTACTGCGCGAACGTGGGCAACCCCGAGGCACTTGATGATTTGGTTAAAGCAGCGCTCGAGGAATTCGGCCAAATTGATATCCTGGTACACAATGCCGCCCTGGGTGCTTTCAAGCCTGTCCACAAACTGAAGCTTAATCAATGGGAATTATCCCTGGACGTAAACACCAAAGCCTTCTTCCTTTTGACCCAAAAAGTGCTTCCTTCCATGGAGCGTACCGGCGAAGGTATTATCATTGCGATTTCAAGCCTTGGAGCGCACCGGTTTATTCCGGATTACGGAGCCATTGGCATTTCAAAAGCCGCGCTTGAAACCCTGGTCAAATACCTCGCCGTTGAACTGGCCCCAAAAAAAATCCGTGTGAATTGTGTGTCCGGGGGCCTGGTGGACACCGACGCCCTGAAATCATTCCCCCGTTATGAAGAGTTTAAAAAAGAAGCGGTTCAAAGAACCCCTGCAGGAAGAATTGGCGCCCCCGAAGATCTGGCCCGTATTGTCGCCTTCCTGGCATCCCAAGAATCAGCCTGGATTTATGGCCAAACTCTTGTGGCCGACGGCGGACTATCCTTAATTTAACGGGTGTGGTATACTTCCTTACCTTTTACCGCTATTCCATAAAAGAATCTCATCGAAAAGAGGACAAAAATAAGATGTGCACGTTTAAAAAACTATCCCTTGTCATTACACTCGTAAGCTTCATTTTCAACCCCTCATTAATAGCCGCACCTGAAGAACTCTTTACGGCTGTTGAAGGGTATGATCTTTCAGTCCCCTTGGCTTCCGAGGATACAAATTTGGCTCGTCTGCCTTTTCAAAACTGGGCCGTCACTGTTCATCCGGTTGAGCGAATAGAGTTAAGCAGCCCCCAGCCTGATACCGTCACAGATCCTTTACCGATAAGCCCCGACCGTTATAAAAAATTGCATCAAGATGCTGGCCTAGCAGTCAAAACATTTCTGGAACAAAATTCGGCGGAGAAAATCACGGAGAAATTAAGGCCTCTGGCCCAACTCGGAACGATTTCCCCTGATCAGCTGAGCGGTTCCGTTCATGTTCACTTCCTTGAAGACGACGATGAAAAGCTTATTTATCTCGTTGAGTTTGGCCAGAGGATAGACACTCAACAGCCCATTTGGATCGAGATGAAACTCCTCAAAACGCCTGATGCCGCTAAATTCGAGCAAGGCTTTGAACTTCAAAAGAAGCTGAATGTGGCGCAGCCCAAGGTCGCCCCTCAAATAGGTGACGTGATCCGGTCCACGGACTTTATCGCCTATTTTGAAGAATATATTTCAGGCAAAACCCTGTCTTCGCTCATGAAAAAGGAAAAATTTGATCAAGCCACGCTTCAAGAGACCATTCAGACCATCATGGAAATCTATAAAGCGGTAGGCTATGTCGCATCGGATCCAAGGCCTAAAAATATGATTTTGCTCAAGAAGGGAAACGAGAATGGGCAGGTCATGATCGTTGACCTTGATCAGAAGAACATTGTCCATCCGCATCATATCCTCAAAAAACTTAATGATTATTATGGCGAGGATATAACTACGGGGTTTATAAAGAAGAAAAGGACTTATTCAAAGGAAGTCATCTTTCAGGAAATCATATCAACGCTTGGGAAAAAAGATGGATGGCGTTTTCTCAAGCGCGCTTCAAAAAATCTCAACGAAAAAGCGGCGGAAATTCAGGCCCAACCGTCCCCATCGGAAGATGATAAACGCTTGATTGATCTTGCGCAAGCGCTTGAGCATTTCTTTGAGAGTTATTTAAAAAACCTCCCGTCTGCCGCCTCGTAATCATCCTTCCTTCTGCTCAAAGAGATTTAGAAGATCCTGTTCGCTAAGGGTACGCGTCTTTAAAACCTCGAGGTTTTCCCGCACATGATCCTTGTTCTTCATACCCACCAGTGACGTCGTCATACCGGGAATGGAGCGGACAAATTGAAGAGCGCACTGTGCGGACGTGCGAAGCCCAGGAAATTGCGCAGTTAATGACTCAGGCAGCGGGCCGGCAAGCCGCGCCTGCAAAAGCGAACCGCTCCCGATCACGTGGATGCCAAGCCTTTCCGCCATTCCCAAAAGCGGAACCACATTGGCGCCGTAAGACTGATTGGCCAAAATCCAGGCCTCCAGCATAGCGAGGTTCAAAGGCAGCTGGACAAATTTAAAATGGTGCCCGGCACCTCCGGCTTCGCGTGCCAGCACCGCAATATCCTGCAAAGAAAGGTAATCCGTGTTTTGAGGCGGGACACGGTAGCCATTCCACGTGGCGGTGCCATACCACCGGATTTTCCCTTCTCCTACTTTTTCTTCAAGCCACTCAAAAGCTTTTCTCATCCGATCCAAAAAAGTCTTCCGGTCGACTTCCGCAAGCTGCGTTTCAGGATTGTGGAGGTAGTAAATATCAATCGTTTTCAGCCCCAAGTTCTCAAGACTTCGCTCGAGTTGATCCTCAAGGTAAGAAGGCGTCATAGCATGACAACCCTGCACAATGTCCTCAGGCGTCAGGATTCCGGTTTCAAGATAGTTCTTTTTAAAATAGGCTGAAGAATCCGAAGGGTAACCGCCATCAAAAGGAAGGAATCCCCCTTTGGTACAAACAATCACTTCGTCACGGCGCACAAGGCCGGCTTTTGTCAAAGCCTGAAGCATTCGCCCAAAGCTGCGCTCACTGCGCTGGGCGCGGTAATTAATCGCGGAGTCAATGACATTGACTCCGGAAAGAACCGCTTCTTTTAAAGCTTCTTCATAGGCCAGGTCGGTTTCATCATCCGGTTCCCCAAGATAGCTTCCGATTCCAATCGATGAAAACCAAATGCCCTGCCGCTCCCGGAAATGCCCTTCAGCGGTTTGCGAGGCATATAGGTCTTTGTAATGAAGGGTTGCCTCAGGCGAGGCAAAACCGGAAAGGAGCGTCACGTTTCAATGCTGCCCGGTGCCTTGTTACGATCCACCAGATTTTGAGTGTCAAAGCCAACCTGTTTCACCGCAGGCGCTTCGTCCTCAGGGCCTTGTTTCCAGTAACCGGCTTTTCCCGCAACGCGGACGCAAGATGAAAATACAGTACAAAGGCAAAAAAGAACTACAAACACGGCAGGGTTTCGAAACCACTGAAAATGACGAATGGACATAAGGATGAACATTGCGGCAAAGACCATCAAGGCAACGTACGGAAAAAGATAACCGCCTTTTCGATAAAGAGTGTATTCCTCTTCCAAAGGAAGGGTCAGCGTCTTCCGGCCGAAAACAAAAATATCCTTTCCTTTTTCATCCTGCACACGGTCCAGAACAACCCCCTTTTTGGAAATAAACGCTGACACCCCTGTGTTAGCGGCACGCACCAAAGGAACGCCGTTTTCAACGGCCCGGAAAATCGAAGCCTGAAGATGCTGGTAAGGGGCTGCAGAGTCGCCAAACCAGGCGTCATTGGTGATAACTGCAAGAAACCGGGCGCCGCGATTCACAAATTGACGGGCAAGGTTAGGAAAGCTATCTTCAAAGCAAATAAGAACCGCGAAAGAAATTTCATTGGGCAATTTAAAGAGGGTCCATTGGCTCCCCGGCTTGAAGTCACTCACCCCTAATGAATAAGCAATCGGTTCAAGCCACCCGAGTAACGGCTTAAGCGGAACATATTCCCCGAACGGAACGAGATAGAGTTTATCGTAACGCGCCTGAATCGCGGCGTCCTTCCCAAGCAAGTAGGCGCTATTGTAGGCGGTCTGCCAGTCTTCAAAGTGGGGACTGCCAAGCAGCAGCGGAATTTGAATCTGCCGCATAAGTGTATAAATTCTTTCGGCTTCACTATCGCGGTTAAAATAGCCCGGGAAAGCCGCCTCCGGCCACAAAATCAAGTCGGGCTTGTCATAGGCGGCGAGCTCCGTCATTTTCATATAAATATCCAGTATTTTTTCCCTTGCGACCGGTTCCCACTTAATATCCTGAGCGATATTCCCCTGAATCAAAGAAACACTTACTGACTGATCTGCTTGATTCTTCCGCTGAAAGTGATAGAAGCCGTGGCTGAGCAAAAGGGCAAAGAGGAAAAAAATCAAGAACAGCATCCTCATTGTAGGGGCGACCCCCTGTGGTCGCCCTTCAAGGGGATCATTTTGAGAACGGGGGTACCCACGGGGGGGTACCCCTACAACGCGGATTATTCGAAAAATGCAGGCATTCACTAAAGCCATCACAAATCCAAGCCCGTACCCTCCAAGGGTATTGGCCGATTGAAGAATCCACGGGTAATCCGACTGAGAATAGGCGAGCAGATTCCAGCCAAAGCCAAACACGGGAATTTCAGCCCGGATAAATTCTGAAGCAATCCAGGAAAGGGCGATCCAGAAAACGCTTAGAAGATCACTGCGTAGGGCTAATCCCCGGCTTGCAAACCAACCGAATAACATAATATAGACCGCTTCCATTGCGATAAAGATGAGCCACCCCGCAAAAGTTACATCTGTGATCCAATGAAGGGAGACCCCAAAGAAAAGAAGTCCCGTGAGAAGCCCGTACAATAAAATTTTGCGCCGGGACCGGGCCGAGTCAATGGCAAGCAGGAGGGGAACAAGGCTGATCCAGCCTAGAAAGCCTAATGAGAAACGAGGGAACGAGAGAACAAGCAAAACGCCTGAAAAACAGGCTAGCCACACAGGCTTGTGACGGATTTCCAAAAGTGTTTTTGGCGAAGCGGCCACCGCATCACTCATTGGCACCGTGGCATTTTTTATATTTTTTGCCGCTCCCGCAGGGACAGGGATCATTTCGGCCGACTTTGTTTTCGCCGTGGCGTTCGGTTTGACGAACTGGCGGCTCGACAAACTCTTCTTCTCCAAAAGAGGCAGGGGTTTTTCGAGAAGCAGCTCTCGGCGTTTCACGCAAGGCCTCGGCCTGAGCCAGGCCTTGAGATTCAGGATGAAGGAACTGCGCCTGGGAAGGTTCCAAAACACTGGTCATTTTTTCTTCCCGTATCATTTGAACCCGGAATAGGAGTTCCACGGCCTCTTCTTTAATGCTTTCCACCATATCTTCAAAAAGGACAAAGGCTTCCCGTTTGTACTCCACCAAAGGATCACGCTGGCCGTAGGCGCGAAGGCCGATGCCCTCTTTAAGCGTATCCAGGCTGTGCAAATGTTCTTTCCATTTGGAATCAATCACCTGAAGTGAAATATAGCACGCCAGAAACTGCATTCTTTCAGGCGTTAAATCCCGTTCTTTAGCTTCATATTGAAGCCGGATTTTTTCCAGGATCCTATCCCGCAGCCCGTCCAAATCGTTACTTTCATCCGTCACAATATTTTTAAAGTCCGCTCCCAATTTGGCTTCAAGGGCCTCAGCAAGACCCGCCGGATTTTTGTCTTCCTCTTTGGAATCAGGATGCACAAATCTCGCCAGCATGGCTTCAAGCACGTCTTCGATCATTTCAAAAACGTGCTCTTTGATCTTTTCCCCTTTGAGAATACGGTCCCGTTCCGAATAAATCAGTTCCCGCTGCCGGTTCATCACATCATCATATTCAAGCAAATGCTTGCGGATTTCAAAGTTCCTGTTTTCAACCCGTTTCTGCGCCGTGGCAATGGCCCGCGTCACAAGAGGGTGCTGAATTTCTTCCCCCTCCTGCATCCCCAGTTTTTGCATCATCCCGGAAATACGCTCAGACCCAAAAAGCCTCATCAATTCATCCTCAAGGGAAATAAAAAATTTAGACGAACCCTTATCACCCTGCCGGCCGCAGCGTCCCCGCAGCTGATTATCAATCCGGCGCGCTTCATGGCGCTCCGTACCAATCACGGAAAGGCCTCCCTTCTCGGGAACGCCCGTCCCCAGCACAATATCCGTTCCGCGGCCCGCCATATTGGTTGCAATCGTAACCGTTCCGTCCTGTCCGGCTTGGGCTATGATCTCTGCTTCTTTTTCATGGTATTTCGCATTTAAGACCGAATGAGGCAGATTTTTGCGACGCAGCATCTGACTTATTCGCTCGGATTTTTCAATAGAAACGGTGCCCACAAGAACCGGCCGGCCCTTCTGATGCTCCTGGATAATTTCTTTCACCACAGCCTCAAACTTTTCACGCTCCGTGCGGTAAATGCAGTCCGCATGATCCTCGCGAATGCAGGGTTTATTGGTAGGCGTCACCACCACATCCAGCTTATAAATCCTGTCAAATTCAAGCGCTTCGGTGGCCGCGGTGCCGGTCATGCCTCCAAGTTTTTTATACATGCGAAAATAATTTTGGAACGTGATGGTGGCAAGGGTTTGGTTTTCACGGCGGATTTGGACTGCTTCCTTCGCTTCAAGCGCTTGGTGGAGCCCGTCTGAAAACCGGCGGCCCGGCATCAAGCGGCCTGTGAATTCGTCGACAATAATGACCTCGCCATCCTTGATCACATAGTCCACATCCAACTCGAAAAATTCTCTTGCCCGCAGTGCTGTCATGATCTGATGCCGTTCGTCAATGGTCCCTGACTCGTGAAGGCTTTCCACGCCCATTAAATTCGCACCTTTGGTTTCTCCGGATTCGGTCAGTAAAATGGTTTTCGCTTTTAAGTCCGCAATGTAATCGTGTTCTTTTTTCAATTCTTCAACTTTTGCCTTCCACGCGGGATTATAATCCTCCCTTTCAATGCGAAACCCCTTCATCGTGACCACGGCCTTGCGTGCCCGGTAATATTTATCCGTCGATTCCTCAGCCGGCCCTGAAATGATAAGCGGCGTGCGGGCTTCATCAATCAGAATGGAATCGACTTCATCGACAATAGCATAATGAAGGGGCCTTTGAACCCGCTGCTCAAGGCTTGCCACCATATTGTCCCGCAAATAGTCAAAACCAAATTCGTTATTAGTGCCGTAGGTGATGTCTGAAGCATAGGCTTGGCGGCGAAGAGGGGGAGCGATATCGTGTTGAATCACACCTACGGTAAGCCCCAGGAATTCATAAATGGGTCCCATCCAGTTCCGGTCGCGACGGGCCAGGTAATCATTCACCGTCACAAGATGGACCCCTTTTCCTTCCAGGGCATTCAGATAAATAGGAAGCGTTGCAACAAGGGTCTTTCCTTCGCCCGTGGACATTTCAGCAATTTTTCCGTGGTGCAGGACAATGCCGCCCAAAATCTGAACGTCAAAATGGCGCATTTTGGTGGTGCGCCGGGAAGCCTCGCGGACCACGGCAAAGGCTTCAGGAAGAATCTGGTCAAGGGTTTGCCCCTCGGCAAGGCGCTTCCTGAATTCATCCGTTTTGGCACGCAGCTCGGCATCTGAAAGCTTCTCGATTCCAGGCTCCAGCGCATTGACCTGATGAACAATGGGCCAAACCTTATTGAGCGTTCTTGTATTCTGCGTTCCAAACATTTTTTGAAGCACAAATTGAATCATAAAAAATTAAGCCTTAGCCTTTCCTCCGACAAATTTTTTCAGGTAAGCCTGAATGAAAGCGTCCAGGTCGCCATCCATTACGGCGTCACCGCTGGAAGTTTCAACTTGAGTCCGGTGGTCCTTCACAAGCGTATACGGATGAAAAACATAGGAGCGGATCTGCGACCCCCAGGCAATTTCCTTTTTCTCGCCGTACTGGTTTTTCAACTCCTCTTCTTTTTCCTTGCGGTACCGTTCGTAAAGGCGCGCCTTCAAAACTTTCATGGCCACTTCTTTATTTTGATGCTGGGACCTTTCGTTCTGGCACTGGACCACAATGCCTGTGGCAAGGTGCGTGATACGGACCGCACTCGATGTTTTATTCACGTGCTGCCCGCCGGCTCCGCCCGCGCGAAAAGTATCCAGACGAATATCCGCGTCCTTAACTTCCACTTCCGGGATATCTTCCACTTCCGCAATCACATCCAGGGAGGCAAACGAGGTGTGCCGCCTTTTATTGGCATCAAACGGAGAAATCCTCACCAAACGATGTACCCCGCATTCGGCTTTAAGATAACCGTAAGCATAAGGCCCGCGGACAATAAATGTGGTGCTTTTAATCCCCGCCTCTTCCCCGGCCATTAAATCAACGCCCTCGACTTTAAAACCGTGCTGCTCCGTCCACCGCATGTACATCCGGTAAAGCATCGAGGCCCAGTCACAGGATTCCGTCCCTCCGGCTCCGGCATTGATACTGACAATCGCCGCATGACTGTCAAGCGGGTCGGAAAGAAGCCTCTGGAATTCAAGCGCCTCCACATCGCGGCCGAGCGCAGCCACCTCGGCTTCCATTTCTTTTAAAGATTCTGCCTGATTTTCATCCAGCAGTCCCAAAAGTTCATCCAAATCCGACGCCGTTTTAGCACACTTTTGCAAGGGATCAACGATTTTTTTAAGGGATTTCAGGCGCTCAACCGTTCCTTGGGATTCCTGAGGACGCTCCCAGAATCCGGGTTGGGCCATCTTTTCATTGAGCGAGGTAATTTCTCTTTCCTTAGATTCAAGGTCAAAGATACCCCCTTATCTCGTGGAGTTTTCCTTTGAGATCTTTAAGGGTTTGGTGGAGGGCTTCAATTTGCTCTTTCATAAGGTGCGTAGTGTATCAAAAAAGGTTTATTTTTGGTGAAAAAATTCCCAGAGGCGCCGGGCGGTTGGGAGATCCATTCCCGGCAGGCCGGCAATTTGGTCAATGCCGCTTCGCTTGATTTCTTCGACCGAATCAAATTGGGTAAGTAAAATGCGCTTGCGCTTCTCCCCAATCCCAGGGATTTGATCCAACACGGACCTTTCCAGCCCTTTTTCTTTGAGCGAGCGGTGGTACGTAATCGCAAAGCGGTGAGCTTCGTCACGAACTTTCTGCAAAAGATGAAGGGCTGAGGAATCCAGGGGGATATCAAGCGCGTCGCCGGCCTGGACGGAATAAACGGTTTCAAATTTCTTGGCAAGAGAAATGAGGGCTGTGTTTTCAAAGCCCTCCTTTAATAAAACTTCTTTAGCCTTATTTAAATGCCCTTTTCCTCCGTCAATCATAATCACATCCGGAATGAACGTTTCGCGGCCTTCCTTGATCCCGACTAGCATTCGCGCGAGCGCCTCCTGAATCATCGCGTAGTCGTCAATCCCCTTAACAGTTTTAATTTTATACCGCCGGTAATCCAACTTATCCGGAAGCTCCCGGTAAAAGGCTACTTTGGAGGCCACGGCCTCATCCCCCTGGATATTGGAAACATCAAAGCAAACGATTTTTTCAGGCAGCACTTCCATTTGAAGGAGCTTCTTAAGCTCTAATGTGGCCGACAGAGCGATCCCCGCCTCCTGACGTTTCAAGGAAAAGCGTTTTTTTTTAAGCCGACTTAAAGCTTCTATTTGTTCTTTAAAAAACTGGGCGTCTTCAAAACGGAGCTCTCCCGCGGATTCCTCCATTCTTTCTGTAAGGTACTCCAAAAAACTTCGTTTCCCTCCGCCTAAAAAACCCCTCACTTCATCCACAACCTTGTCATACTCGGGTTTAACTTCCGGCTTGATACAAGGAGCAAGGCACTGCCCAATGTGATAGTAAAGGCACGCGGTCTTCGGAAGCGTCTGGCACTTCCGGATCGGGAAAAGCGTATTGATTAAAGTAATGGCTTCGCGCAAAAGTTTGGCATCCGTGTAAGGGCCGTAGTAACGCGCTTTTTTGTCGGTTTTATTGCGCGTCAGATGAATGCGCGGGAAGCGGTCGGAAGTGATTTTTAAAAGCGGGTAGCTTTTATCATCTTTGAGTTCTTTATTGTAATGCGGCTGGTACTTGCGGATAAGCTGGGCTTCCAGAAGCAGCGCGTCGACTTCGGTCGGGGTTTCGACATAATCGATTTCACGCACCTTGGCCATTAAAATCGTAATTTTTGGAAGCTGAGGTTTATTCGTGAGGTAAGATTGAACTCTTTTGCGTAAAATCCGGGCTTTACCGATATAAAGAATTTCGCCGGCGGTATCCTTCATGAAATAAACGCCGGGCGTAAGCGGCAGCTCTCGAACTCTTTCCTTAAGCCTCATGCCTCAGACATTGTCCCATTCACCGTCTCCGTCCCCGCTTTACGGCTTTTCTTTTCTTTGCTCCAAACAAAAGCTTCCCGAACTTCTCGAACGCGGAAAAGGAAACAAAATCCAAGGTAGGAGGCTATCGAAAGAAAAATAGCTAAAAGGACGTGAACGAGTAAAATCATGGTATTGCTTCCGGGAATCATTTTTTGACTGAAATTAAAAACAATCCACGCCGTCAGCCCCATCGCGAAAGAAGCCAGCCCGATCTTGAAAAAAGACTGAAATATTTCTTGAAGATCAAGACGCATAGTTTTTCGGTGATAGAAAAAAACCAGTAAGGAAAACTGTAAAATTCCTGCAATCGAAGTGGCTAAAGCAAGTCCGGCCTCTTTCAGCGGAATCATTAAAATGAGATTCAGAGTAATATTGGTCAGAAGTGAGGCTGCCGCGATTTTAACAGGGGTACGCGTATTTTGGGCCGCGTAAAAACCCGCCGTCATGATTTTTTGGCCCGAATAAGCAAAAAGCCCAATCGAATAGCACAAAAGCACCGCGGCGGTTCGTGAAGTTGAAACCGCATCAAACTGCCCCCGTTCAAACAAAAGCTGGATAATCGGCTTACTCAAAACGATAAGCCCCACCGAAGAAGGCAGAATGATAAGAAAAATACTTCGCAGCGCAAACGAAAGTGTTTTTCGTACAGACTCCAGTTCCTGCCGCGCATTTTGGGCCGCAATGGTGGGCAAAAGCGCGGTCCCCATAGCAATGGCAAAGATCCCGAGCGGAAACTGCATCAAGCGGTTCCCGTACCAAAGGCTTGAATTGGCCCCCTCGCCAATCATCAAACCGCAGGTTGAATCCACCAAGATATTAATTTGGACAACGGCAAACCCCAAAACCGTGGGAAGAAAAAGATGTAACGTTTTTTTGAGTCCCGGATAAGCCATATCCCACACCCACCGGATCCGGAACCCCATTCGGTAAAGCGCGGGAAGTTCTGCGGCAACCTGTGCCGCGCCGGAAATCACAATAACCACCGTCAGCCACCGGACCTGATTTTCGAAAGCTTTGCCGGCCTGCGGCGTAATCCAAAGGACGCCGGCAATCCAAAAAAGATCAAAAATAATTGGCCCGAGAGAAGGGCTTAAAAAATGGCGATGACTGTTAAGAATCCCCATACCCAGCACAAAAAGGGACATAAACAGGAGATAAGGGAACATCCACCGGAGGAGGTCCAACGTCAGGGTAATCATGGGTGAAAAATGCCCCCATTTTAATACAACGTTTAAAACCAATTCCATAACTAGCAGAAAAGCCGCAAGCACAACAATCAAAAGCGTCAGTGTGACCTGGGCAAAACGGAAAGCCTCGTCTTTGCCTTTTTGGGAAAGGGTTTCGCTATAAACAGGGATAAAGGCGCTTGAAAGGGCACCCTCCCCTACGAGCTTTCTAAAAAAATTGGGAAGCATAAAAGCATAGAGAAAGGCATCCCACTGCCAGCTTGTCCCGAAGTTTTTGGCGCTGACCACATCGCGGATCATGCCGAGGATGCGGCTGCAAAGGGTCATGGCCCCCATCAAGCCTGCGGCTTCAAGAAGGTGTTTCTTAGTTGTGTGAACGGTCTGTGCCGGTTGATTCATATTTGCTTGATCTTTCACGGAAGACGAGGAAACCCGATTGACAGGCTACAACTCCTATGTTACATTGTCGCTCACTTTTTTAAAGGAAAGAGGATTTACTCATGCCCAATATTCGTTCTGCCAAGAAGCGTATGCGAAGCGACGCTAAAAAGAAAGTAACCAATCAAACTGCTTTGTCTGAATTAAGAACGCTTGACCAGAAACTTCGCAAGCTTTCTTCGGAGCCCTCCAAGGCCCAGGAATTTGCCCGTCGTGTGATTTCCCGCTACGATAAAGCCGTGTCTCACGGATCTATTCCCAAGGGCCGGGCTGACCGCAAAAAATCGCGCATTGGCCAATTTCTGGCTAAACTCAAGAAATAGACGAAGCTGTACGAACCACCCAGGCTTCAAGCGCGGGCTGTTCCTCCGCACGGCCTGACTTAATTTTCCAATCAAGCTGGAAAAGCTCTTCCAGGGATTGTTCCAGCTGATCGCGTGTAAAGCGCTTCACCTGACGCATTAAAAAAGGCAATTGCTTTGGTGACACCTTTGCGCGCCTTTGGATCTCCTCTTCGAAAACGCCCTGTTCTTCAAGCACCTTAATCTGCCAAAGCCGCCGGATCTGCCAGTGCAAAAGCCCGAGAAGCCCCACCCAATCCTTGTCATTGTCGTCCATATACTTAAGCAGTAGGGCAAGGGCTTTACCCGGCTGCTTCGCCGCAATGGCTTCGGTCAGGGAAAAAACATTTACGCTGTGAAAATCTTCCCTGAAAGTATCGACCATTTCCTCCGTGATTTGAGATTTCTCCCCTGCAAAATCAACCAACCGTTCGATCATCGAATCCAAAAGGACAGGGTGCTCCTGGGTTTCATCCAGTAATTGCGTCATAGCGTCCGGGGTCATCTGCTTTCTGGATTGCTTGAGCTTTTCCTGGATAAAACGCCTTCCGGCCGTTTTCTTTTCCTCATCAGCCAGCACGTGAACTTCTCCAAACTTCCGGACAAGCTTCATCAAAAGATCCGATTTTTCCGTGGCGGTTGCTTCAAAAAAAAGACACGCGCTGGCGGAAGGGTTTGAAAGATAAGCTTCGAGAGTTTCGAGATCAGGTTTCTTAAGCGCCGTAACACCCCGTAGCCGAAACACCTGTCCCCCGGCAAAAAAAGGAAGGGTCCGTGCCTGAATTAAAATTTCATCAAGAGGGGTTTCGGCCAGGTCACAGGAGACCACCGAAAGTGGAGCACTCTCTTTTTTTTCGTGGGTTTGGAGGAAGGATTTGACTTTTTCTTCAATCAGGAAAGGGTCGCCCGCCACTAGAAGCGCGCAAGGGAAGGACTCGGACATCCTCGAAGACGCACTTGGCATTACCAGTCTTCTGTAATGCGGTCTACCACATTGCTCGCCAGGCGCTCAATCGCGGCTTCCGTCGCGTCCCTGCGGGCAATGGAACGCACCTCACTGACAAAATATTCTTCGTCACCTGAAAAATTGGGTTCTTCCCAAATCACTTCTTCTGTTTTTCCATTCAAAAGACGCAAAGATAAAACAATAAATAAACGGAACTCTTCTACGGATTCAATCTTCGAAAAACGCACACCTTCTTGTTCAAAGCGGATGAGATTGGCTTCCAGAACCGCATCCGCTTTTTCCCGGGGCACCACACGGAGATTCCCGTCACGATGAAGCCTGCGAATAACGGCCTGGGTGATTGCCATTTCAAGCCCGAATTCGTAAGGGTAGACTTCATTGATCGGGATAGCATTTTTGACGGTGTCGACGTAAATCGTTTTAATGTCCTGCGGGAGCGATGCTTTCTGCGTGTATCCCAGGACATCCGCATGCGCGAAAGGCACGGCAACCAGTAACCAATAACCAGTCACCAGTAACCAAAAAAAATGGGTTCCCCCTCGTCTCGGGCTTCGCGTCTCCTGTCTCGCATCTCTATTCATGACTTCACCGCTCCCTGTTCTCCGGCTTCAAATCGTTGGAGTTCCTTTGAAAGAAAATCACGGCGCAACTCAAGCTGGGACAGCCTCGATTCCATTCTCTCCCGCTCAGTCATCAAATCCTGCGCCAACGCTTTGGAATGAATCTTCTGGACCACTTTGTCTACTTTTTGAATTCGTTTTTCTAAAATCGAAACCTCATCTTTTTCAAGCTCGCTTTCTTTCTTAATCACATGGGCAATATCTTCTTCGATTTCTTTCAATTCTTTTCGAAGTGATTCTTCCTGTTTCTGGGTGTGCCGGCTTTCCTGTTTCAGCACTTTCTGGTATTTCCCCTCTCCCAGCTCCCGGTTCAAAACCTTCCATTCTTTATCCACAAAAACTTTTTCCCGCCGGTAAGCGCTGCGAAGGGACTCGAGCTTTTGCATCAGGGCCTGGATTTCTTCCTTTTCTTTTTCTCCAGGCTGCTGATCTTCCTTAGCTTTGGCTGGCTGCGTCACAATGGGTTTGACTTCTTGAAGGGTCTTATCAAGCGCCGTGTGCTGGCGGATTATCTTTTCAACTTGCGCTAATTCCTTTTTGGCCGCTTCAAGCTCCCGTGATTCTTTATCCAAAAGCCCGATCAAAACTTCCTGGCGGTTTTTCTTGGGCACCACACGGTTCGCGCTTTCCACCGCTTCTTTCATAAATTGATACGGGACGGTCACAATGGCCGAGCGGAATTTCAAACCGCCGGCAAGAGAGGCCTGGGCCTTCAGAATTTCAAGTTGTTTTTGAAGCTGTGTGATTTCGTTATTTTTGGCTTCAATCAACAGGCTTTCAGTTTCAATTTGCTCCTTGATTTCCTTGGCGCGCTGGGCGGTTTCCGAATTTTCATCCAGCGCCTCGGCGCTCTGGGTTAAAGTTACGTCCTTATTCGGAAGACCAAAGAAAAAGGCCTTGGAAAGTTTGGCCACCCCGACAAAAGGCCGCGTGACGGCAGAGGCTGCAGGCGTCGCAGAACCCTCGGCCACAGTCTTTTGCTTTAAAAGAGTATCGAGTTCCTTCAGTAGCTTCTTCTTTTTCTCATGCCGGTCCTCGATTTCCTCATACCGGCTGCGGATGTCCCTTTCAAGCCGTTTGATCGACTTGCGCAATTGCCGCGGATCGACATTTTGCGTCTGTCCGAGGTCCCGGACGAGACGCTTTTGTTCCTGGAGCGCAAGTTCGGTGTCAAAGGACTGGTTCAGGGTATCCACGAGGTTTTGTTGGGCGGCAATTTTTTCTTTGAGGTGCATCTCACGCTCAAGGAGCTCTTGAAGGTCCTGATCCTTCAAATCCCTGGCGGACGAATCAAAAGGATTTAAAACTTGGAACGAGCGATTCAGCGAGCGCGCCATCATTCCCGCGGGCGCGGTCACAACCTTAGCAGGAACCTTTGTCCAGGAAAGCCAGTTTTGTTTTCCAAACTGCTTCTCATACGCGGCTTTCTTGACTTTGATAGCCTTCTTAAGCTGCACAATCTCTTCTTCCATTTCCTTAAGATGCGCGCGCCGCTCTTTGAGTTTTTCACTGTTAAGCTCGGTCATTTCATTCAGCTCTGCCCGCTCGCCGGTAACCCCTTCGAACTCGGCCGCGACATCTTTGAGAAGAACGCCGACTTCGCTGAGCTGTTTATAAAGAAGCTCTTTCTCGGAAAGCAAAGTCTTTTTGTCATTGGAAATCTCATAAAACTTTTTCGATTCGATACTGCGGACACTTTCAAGCGCGGTGGGCGGCTCGCCAATAAAGGGCAGGAAATCCAGAGACGTAAGGCGTGATTCTTTAACGCCAAGCGTTTCACGCCACTGGTTCAATTGAGCCTTTTCCTCATCCAGAGCCGTTTGCTCGGCTTCAAGCGAGGCAGTCCAGCGGTCGAGCGCCTGCTTAAGGTCTTCCGAGGGGTTTTTCTTAAGAATTTTCTTTTTCTTGGCGAGGTTTTTGAACTTACCTTTGAGCTCAAATTCCCGGCGTTTAAGGTCATCTTTGCGCCTTTTCATACTTTCGCCCTTGTTTTTCTCAACCGACTTCTGGCGCTCCTTTAAGCGGTCAAGCTGGCGTTTCAACTGCCCTCCCTCAAATGAATCTCCTTTGGGAATGGCCTTAAGCTGAGTTTCAATCACCTGAACTTCTTTCTGGATTTCTTGTTCCTGGCCCGTCAGATAAGTTGCCGGAGCTTGCAAGGACTGCAGCTTTTGCGAGGATTTTTCTCCCCAATTGGTATGCGGATAACGGCCGGCAACGTCTTTATAATAAATGAGCGCGCTTTCCAGATAGTTCTGCTTTTCATAATAAAGCCCGATACGGTAATTTTTTTCCGCATTTTTTTCGTCGATTTCCTGCCTCAATTTGGCCGCTTTTTCCGAAACATTCGCATCGGGATGGTGAGTCAAAAAGCTGTCCACTTGCGACGAAGCGTCATCCAAAGCGCGTTGATCGCGGAATTCCACGGTTGAACGCGCAAAAGAGGTTTCAGCGAGCTGGAATCTTGCCTCAGGCGCCAACGGACTCTGGGGGTACTGGTCCAAGACCGCCTGAAAGGCTTGCATGGCATCGTCAAAATGATTCCATTTTTTGTACGCAAGCCCCAGGTGAAACTGGGCCTTATCCCCGTAATCACTGAACGGGGCCTGCTCAACGATATGTTTAAAAACCTGGACCGCTCGAGGCAGGGACGGCAGGATTTCAAGCCCCATTAATTTTCCTTTTTTGCCCGAAAGGAAAAGATTGCCTATCCGGAATTCACGTTCAATGACTTCGCTTAAGCGGTCGCTTTGGGGATAAGTCTGGACGAGGATTTTGTAGGTTTGAAAAGCTTTCCAATAATCTCCCTTTTCTTCATATATGGTGCCGAGCCGGTACTGCGCCTCTGCGGCAATTCTGGCATTGGGCTGGCGTTTGATCAGATTTTCAAGCTGCTCGGCGGCATTGTTCAGGTTTTTTTCCCTGTAAAACTGCATCGCGGAATTGTATTGTTCGTCCGAGGCATCCTGAACCGCACCCTCTGAATTCACGAATTTCCCAGCTTCAGGAGACCACACCCAATAGGCATGGGAAGAAGAAAAAGGCAGGAATACCAGAACGGAGATGAATAAGAAAAAGAAGGTCATCACCTTCTTCTTTTTCATAAGTTGTTTCTTTACCTCGACTTAGGAAGATTTGGAAAGTGCGATACTATAGCATGCCTAAGTCGGGATTGTCAATGAAGGAAATGAATTATTCTTAAAAAACGGGGCCCTCTGCTACCACCCCTTTTAAATAGGAACGCACAGAAAACCGGTTATCCGGCTGCCTCAACGGCCTTAAGAACCTGCCTACAAAGGAGCGAATTCCTCTCCCCTCTCCGACAGTAAACCGGATAGCCCCTAATTCCGGCAAAGCAAAGTAGCCAATCCCCTGACGGTTTAAATAATCTTTCAACAGGGCATGTGAAACCGGGGAAACCACCCATTTGGGATGCACCAGGTCAAAAAGTTTTTCATAAAGAGGCCTCCCGGAAGCAGCGCTTTGAAATTTAGAGGAAGGCGGCAGAATCACAACATCCACCCCCTGAAGAAACTCCTGTTGGGACTTTAAGACCGAAAGAGTTTCTTCTCCCAACAATGGAAGATAAAGAAACTCCCACGAACCGTGCCGAATCCCAAGGATTATCTGCCCTTTCACAAGGGCCAGGATCCTGATATCGCTCTTCTCGTTCATTCGTATATTACCCGCCCCGTAAAACGGCATCTTACGGATTCTGCCGGGCATTTTGAAAGAAATCTTCTTTTGCTCAAAATCCTGGCCGGCCGGAAAAATGAGATAATCAAGCGAAAAGCTGCTGGCAACATTCGCAAGACCCCCTGTATGCCGTGCGTAAAAATCAGTCAAAACAATCCCTGATAAATGATTAACGCCCTGATGCCTTAAATAGGGCGTGAGAATCCATTGCGCCTGGTCCGAAGGTTTCCCGCGGCCTGTATTGATAAGCCAGTGAATCTTTCTTCCCCATTGAAGATGGGCAATATCATTTTTACCGGCAGCAAGCAGAGCAAAACTGAAATCAGGCGCCGTTTGGGGTAAAAAAAAGGCTCCCGCGGAAACAAGCCAAAGGCTTGCCGCAAGAGGACGGATATAATAAGGAAACGGCCGCTTCGAAAATTTTAAAAGGTACAAAAGCGCGAGCAAGACGTAATACACTACGAGATGTTTTAAGCAAGGCGGTTCCAGATAAATAAAACCTTCTTTGGCCCGGGCCCAATAATGAATCCAGGCAAGTCCTGCCTCAAGCAGCCAGGCTGAAATTTTAATCAGGCCGGCGCCCACGACCGGAATGTATGACAATCCCAAAGAAACGAATCCTGTGAGAAGGGCCATATTAAACAGAGGCACGGCAAGAAAATTCGCCAGGATACTGACGGGTGAAAAAATATAAAAATAGTAAATCACAAGCGGAAAAGTCCCGGCCATAACGGCAAGGCTGTGGCCCAGCGCCTCTTTCCACTGGTGGCGTCTAAAAAAAGACGGTACCAGGAAAACAAGAGAAAAAACGGACAAAAAAGAGAGCTGAAATGAAACCTGGAAAAGACTCGTAGGCTTAAAACACAGCAGCATAAAAAAAGCGAAGAAAAAGGAATTAATGAAATGCTGTTCCCTTTCAAAAAGAAGCGCCGCAAAAATCGCTGCCGCCATCCAGCCGGCCCGCTCAACCGGAATCCCGGAATTGGCTAAAATCACATAACCCAAAGCCGCAGCAAGCGCAATCCCGGCAGCGGCTTTTTGGGAAACTCTGACAAAAATCATCAATAGGTAAATATTCCCTGCCACGAGCGTAATATTCAATCCGCTGATCGCCAAAAGATGCGTGGTTCCTGTTTTCAGGAAATCTTCCCGGAGAGGGCTCGAGATTTCCTTACGCCAGCCCAGGATCAAGGCCTTAAATAACGCGGCCGTGTCCCCTTCATACAACCGGTCAATTTTTTCTGATAGGCGCCGCCTGAAATCAAAAAGCAGGCGCTCGCAGCCGGAAGCTTGATTGTTTAGAACCCGGAGTGAGCGGGCGCCGTAAGCATTAAAAAGGGCGTAGATTTTAATTTGGGCTAAATATTTTCCATAATCAAAACCGCCGGGATTTAAAATGGGCCGCGCTTGCTCAAGCTTCCCCCATATCCGGACACGGTCGCCGGGGGCTGGAATAACGCCAGGCTGAAATAAAAAAACCTGGACATTACCTTGCACGGGGAGAAGTTCCCGGCCGGTTTCGGTTTGTTTAAAAACATTTTTACTGGAAAGGACAAACGAAATGGTTCTTTTTTTGCCGCTTTGTTTTATTTCAGGTTCGGTCCGCACAATCCCTTCTAAAGACATGCGGGTACCGCTCCATTGTTCAATCGCATGAGGCGGACGTTTGCCATCGAGCCTTGCGTATAAAAATCCCAAAGCACTCAAGGTGAGAATGAGCAAAATAAGGAACGGGCGTCTTCCACGGCTTGTCCAGAGCAACGGCAGCATAAAAAGGAAGATCGCCCCCACCCCTAACGCCGGAACCGGCACCAGGGTTTCTGCAACAATCCCGAGGCTAAGCCCCAAAGCCAGCCAGAACGCAGGAACCTTCATGGCTTGGAAAGCTCGAAAAGAATCCAGCGCAGAGTGAGCCCCGCGGCAAGGACGGCCACAAGAAAAACTAAAAGCGTGTGCTGGTAAAGCTGAAGTTTCGGCGGCATAATATATTTATTATAGATTAAATATATTATGATTATAATATAATATTGACCTGGGAAGGAAGCTATTTTCCTTGGTTACCCAAGGCGGCGGAACTCAAAGACTTTTCCGTCTTTGCGGGGAATTTCGACGGCAAAAGGCATGCGTCTTTCAAGCGAGTGGGTATCGCGGGAGTTGCGGGTCAGATCCTTGACAAGGATCTTTCCGGTGTGATGGTTAAGTGCCGGAAGATAAATGCTTGCGCTTTTATCTTCGCTGCCATTATTGACCACCACAAGGTAGTGGTGATGGTTACGCCGGAAAAGCGCTGTTTTAATATCCCGCGTTGAAGAATACGCGCCCAGCGGAATATTAAAGGCCTTGATAATTTCCATGATGAGTTCGCGGGTGGGCTCAAAACCCAAATGTACGATTTTGCCCTTTCCGATTTTTTTAATGTAGCCCACGGTTTGCTTTCCAAACCCGCCCAAGTCGGCAACGATTTTCTGGCCTTTTAAATCTCCGAAGGTATAAACAGAACTTAAAACTTCAACCGGGGGCAGGCCCGTATCCAGCCGGACTTTAAATTTTCTTTTGAACTCAAAAAGGATGCTTGCCGGATCCTCAAAACCAATAACGGAACAGGGCTTAAAATCCTCATCTTTTCTTGGGTAGCTTCGAAAAGCCACAAGAATGCCGCCCAGTTCAACGTACTTTCTTAAATTTTCCTGGGAGGATTTCTCAAGCCACTGGTTCCCAGAATAAAAAAGCATCTTTTTCTCACAAGGATTAAACCGAGGATCATACATTTCATAATCAATCGATGTCTCATCCAAAGCGGATAAAACAGGGTGATTATGCGGCATGGTTCTTGCCGCGTATTGCAGCGGATTGAAGACAACGCCCACTTCCGTAACTTTATTTAGGCTGGCGGGATTCATTTTGTTAAAAATCGTTACAAGCTGCTGGAAGACATCATAAAGCTCAGGATGAACGCGGCCCCATTCATTGATAGGAGACATATACCAGTTGTCGCGGTTGACCAGCATATACCAGTTCCAGCCGACAATGCCGCCAAGAAGGGCGCTGAGGGTAATGAGCCGGTAATGATTGGGCGTAAGAATCCCGCTTTCATAATGCCGGTTATGCCAAACACCGGCCCCGAATTCCGCAATAAAAGGCAAGCGCGACACACTTCGCAAGTACCGGACTTTATCAATCATCTTCCGCTGCTCAAACCGGTCCTCTGAAAATTCCGACGAAGGATATAAATCAATGCCGACCAAGTCCGAAACGGATTGCATGTCGCGCCAGTCGTGCGCGTAAAAGAAAGGGTACAAGTTCAAATAAATGGGGACATCCATCCCCTGCTTGCGGAAGGCTTCAACAACCCATTTGGCATACTCCCGGGAATAAAAATATTTGAATTTGAAATAATCGATATTGCGCTTAAGTTCTTTATCCCCTTTCAAAGGCAGCCCGCGGTCTTCATTGAGCATGGTCGCGATAAAGGGTTCCGCCTTGTCAAATGAAGCATATTGTGTCCCCCAGGCTTCATTTAAAGCCGTGAGGTCCCCGTGATAAAGGCCGCGGATAAATTCCTGGAAAAGTCCGGGTTTGCCGTTCAGCCCATACTGCTGTCCAAAAATATCCGGCCAAGGATCAATTTCGTTATCTGCCTGAAACAAAATAATATGCCCGGTCGAACGGGTGGCCAGATACGGCTTTATGATTTTACAAACATTTGTAATATAAACCTTGGCCATCTCCAAATACTTGGGATGAAGACGGTGATATTTGTAGGCATAGGAAGGAATTCCTTCGTTAGGCCATTCGCTGTAAATATACGGCCCGGGGCGGATCACAAGCCAGAATCCTTCTTCGCGCGTCATTTTTAGGAAACGCACCAGGTTACGCGTGGGGTCGGTTTTGCCGCGGAAATCAAACTTGCCTTTTTTGTATTCGTGATAATTCCAAGGGACATACGTGGAGACGACCTTCAGCCCCATTTCGCGTACCCTCGCCAGAACTTCCTTCCAATAGCTGGGATTCAAGCGCCAATAATGAACTTCGCCCGAAAGAAGCGGAATATCCCTGGAGCCTACCCGGATCACATTTTTTCTGATTTCAACTTTACGCATTATCCCACCACAATATTCACAACCCGGCCCGGTACCACAATCACCTGTTTCACTTGTTTCCCCTCAAACCATTTTGTAATCAGAGGATCGCGAAGGGCCTGCTGCCGGATATCATTTTCGGCTAAGGATTTTGAAACCTTCAATTTCGACCGGACTTTACCGCCAACCAAAACAGCCATTTCCACTTCCTCTTCAATCAAATGCTGTTCATCATAATCCGGCCAGGGTTCATGCGCAAGCGTTCGGGCATGCCCCAAACGCTGCCAAAGCTCCTCGGCCAAATGAGGGGCAAAAGGCGCAAGAAGCAAAATAAAGGGTTCAATCACCTGCTTTGAATAGTCGGAATCTTTCATGGTTTCATTGACAAAAATCATGAGCGCCGAAATCGCGGTATTAAGCCGGATCCCCTCGATATCTTCGGTCACTTTTTTAATGACCTGGTGAAGGCGCTTCAGTTCTTCACAGGTAGGCTCCCGGTCGACAATGGCAGCGGACAATTGATTCTCCTTATCCACAAGAAGCCGCCAGACACGCGCCAAAAAGCGGTGCACGCCCTCCACGCCCTGCGTCGACCAGGGTTTGGTCATTTCAAGCGGCCCCATAAACATTTCATAAAGCCGGACGCTATCTGCCCCGCAACGGTCCACCATCATATCGGGGCTTACAACATTTCCGCGTGACTTTGACATTTTCTGGCCGTCTTCGCCAAGGATCATTCCCTGATTCACCAGTTTTTGAAAAGGCTCCGGCGTTGAAACCACCCCGAGGTCATAAAGCACCTTATGCCAGAACCTGGAATAAAGCAGGTGCAAAACGGCATGTTCGGCGCCTCCGACATAAAGATCCACCGGCATCCAGTATTTTTCTTTTCCGGGACTTGCCAGGGCTCCGCGGTTCTTCGGATCCATATACCTTAAATAATACCAGCACGACCCTGCCCACTGCGGCATCGTGTTGGTTTCACGCAGGGCCTTCTTTCCGGTTTCAGGATCCTTGGTTTCTACCCACTCGCGGATTGCGGCCAGCGGACTATCGCCCGTTCCCGTAGGTTTATATTGGGCGACTTCCGGGAGGCGTATTGGCAGGTCCTTTTCCTGAACAAGCTTGGGTTTGCCATCCACGTGAATCACCGGAATCGGCTCTCCCCAATAACGCTGACGGCTGAAAAGCCAGTCATGCAGTTTGTACTGAATCGATTTCTTGCCCAGGCCCTTTGTTTCAAGCCAGGCGGTGATTTTTTCCTTGGCTTCATCACTCTTCATTCCGTCAATGGAAAAGGATTTATCCGGCGTCGTGGAGCTCACACAAATACCTACTCCCGTAAAGGCCCCCTCCACTTCCTCGGAAGGCGGTAAAATCACGGTCACGATCGCCAAATCATATTTTTTCGCGAATTCATAATCTCGTTCATCATGAGCAGGCACGGACATAATCGCCCCTGTCCCATACCCGGCAAGGACATAATCCGCGATCCAAATCGGAATTTTTTTGTGATTCACCGGGTTCAAGGCCCACGCGCCGGTGAAAACGCCGTTTTTTTCCTTCGCGAGTTCTGTGCGCTCGAGGTCGGACTTTTTGGCTGCGTCGCTGACATATTTTTCGACCGCCTGTTTTTGATCCGAAGTTGTGATTTTTGAGACAAGCGGGTGTTCAGGCGCCAGCACCATATAAGTGGCACCAAAAAGCGTATCCGGGCGAGTTGTAAAAACACGGATTTTTTCTGTTTGGCCGACAATCTCAAAATCCACTTCCGCGCCCACGGATTTTCCGATCCAGTTGCGCTGCATTTCTTTAATGGGCTCGGGCCAATCCAACTGATCAAGATCCGCAAGCAGCCGCTCGGCATACGCCGTGATTCTAAGCACCCACTGCCGCATCGGTTTTCGGACCACGGGATGACCGCCGCGTTCGCTTTTCCCGTTAATCACTTCCTCATTGGCAAGCACGGTCCCCAGGGCCGGGCACCAGTTCACAGGAATCTCGGCTTCGTAGGCAAGCCCCATTTCAAAAAGCTTCATAAAAATCCACTGCGTCCAGCGGTAATAATCCGGGTCCGTGGTATTGACTTCCCGGTCCCAATCGTAGCTAAATCCCATTCGCTGGATCTGGCGCTTGAAATTCTGGATATTTTTCTCTGTCGTTTCACGCGGATGCGCTCCGGTATCCAGGGCATGCTGCTCGGCGGGAAGTCCGAAGGCGTCCCAGCCCATTGGGTGAAGCACATTAAACCCTTTCATACGTTTGAAACGGGCAATGATGTCTGTCGCGGTATACCCTTCGAGGTGTCCCACATGAAGGCCCGCGGCCGAAGGATAAGGAAACATATCCAGGACATAATATTTGGGGGTTCTGCTGCCGGATTCAAGACTGCGGAAAGTATGATGACGCTCCCAGTAGGCCTGCCACCGGGGTTCGATTTCATCAAAAGGATAGGCTTTAAAACCACTTACCATAGGAGGCGTATAATATACTATGAAGGTTGTAAGAGGTACGTAAAATTTCCTTTCACCTTTATGCCGCTTGGCTGATGAACTGACGTGTCTTAAGGAAAGTGATAAATTTTTCGGTATTCAACTGGACCGACCCATTCTTGCCTAGTTCAATGCTTGAAGAGAGAAAATTAAAATACGGGTGATTGTCAAAAAAGGATTTCAAAGCCTCAGGGCTTTTGAGCACCCTCGCCTGCTCTTCTTCCTTTAATAAGGCCAGTGCCGTCAAAACAGCCGCCGAAGACATTAAGTAAGCCTTTCTCAGCCTTTCCGGCACAAGACCCGCCTTGGTCATCACCGAAACCATTTGACCCGGCGGCGTTTTAAAAGTACCGTTCGTTTCCCACAAGGCCAGCTTGCCCAAACTCTTTCTGCGCACCGCTTCTATGGCTGCCTCCGGATTTTTCGCATCCAGTTTCTGGGTGATTAAAAGAAAATCATTCCATTGATTCAATTTTAAGGGTTGGCCGGGCTCGTGAAGAATCACTAAAAAGTTAAGGAGTGAGCGCATTTCATTGGATAAAACGGAGCGCAGCGTTTCCTGATCTTCGTGATTAAAGCTTAAAAGAAGGGACAAATTATTTTTCGAAGCGCTTTTGGACAATTGAACAAAAGACTGATTCAAACGTCCGATCAATTGATTAATCGCCGTATCACTGACCTCCGTTGATTTCTCCCAGAGTTTTAATGTTTCGCTGAAATCATCGGCCGACCAAAGACTCTGGCGAATTTCCAAGACGACCGCCCTTGCATCGGCAAAGCTCTCCCCGGAACGAGTCCAGCCTCTGGAGCGCCATTTTCGCGGCAAATTTAAAATTAAGGAATCAAACTGGGGAGAAAGAATTAAATGGTTAAGCTCTTCCGTATTTTTTAATCTCCTCATGACATTCTGAATATCCTGCTGTGCCGTCCGTACACTGATTCGCACTTCGCTTCTTGCGGGGTCTGACAGCCAAAGATCTCCTTCTTCGGGCGGCAGACTTCCCTGATCCTTTTTCTGGGAAGCCTCAGACCTTTCATACTCCTTTTCGCGTAAAGCCTTGAACTTCTCCAGCATCTCGATCATCTGTTCGCCGCTTAAGTCCCCGTTGGCTAAAATGCCCCGGATTTTTTCAATGTCCCCGTCTGTCGACTTGTGTCCGGGCGAAGTGATAACAAATAAATGCCTCACTCCGTCAACCACTTGTTGTTGCGCAAATCCGAGAAATTCTCTGACAAGCAGGATAGCTAGCGGGTGCGCCACCATGTCCGATAAGGCGTTCTCTTTATCGCCCTGGTGCCCATAAAACTCCCAGTTCATTTTGAAAGCTTTTGTGATTTCATTCATCTTTATCGCGGAAGCAAGCTCTTCTAACAAAGACGAAAACAGCCCCTTCAGATTTCCTGTTTCATCAGTAAACTGACGCCGCCATCCAGTTGTAACCTTAATTTGTTCAAGCTGCTTTAGTATTTCCAACAACTTCATTATGGTCTGGAGGTAGTCTTGCGGATCTATTTCGTACTTTACCCTTTCAAGAATCCGCTTAAGATGAAGCGCCTTCTGCACCGATTCCACCGACGACCAGTCAAGCGCCGTCAAACGATCAAAGACTTTATTCCAAAACAGGATTTGTTCTTCGAACTCCATTTTTTGGGCTTCGCTTATAATGGCGTCAGTCACCTGCTCGCGCGCCGCTTCAGGCTCGGTGTCAAAGTACATATCTGCGTAACCTTCGAGAGCCATCAAATCATTCAGCAGTTCAAACGCCTTAGACTGCTTTGAAATGCCTGATCTTAACTCACTTCTTGCAGGGCGGGTGTGGCTTAATCCCTGACCGTACCACAAATCCCCCTCAGATTGTTGCGCGCCGGAAGTTCCTTCAGATTCAGCCTGCGCGGGGTTTCGTTTTGAGCGTACATGATCTGCCCAAAAGTTTTTTCCAAGCTTCTCCAGCTGATCAATCACTGTTTCAATAGAAAAATCCTGGTTTTGCAAAATTTCTTTAACTAAGCCAGGATTCCTATCTGGATCCTTCCAAAAGACATACACTTCATCCTTAGTCCTAAACATCAATAAGAGAAACAAAAACGCCTTATAGAGCTTCTCCGCCTTTACTTTCCTTCCGGATTCTTTTACCCATATTCTTGCTAAAGCTTCCATAGCCCCATCCCTTGAATCTATATCAAAAACTGATTGAAATTTATTTTGCTTGATTTGCGTGATGACAAATTCGGAAAGACGGCTTAATTTGTGAGGATCTACTCCTAGAGCCATCGTTTTCATCACGTGACTTTCTTTTTTAGTGATAGGCATTTTTTTTTGTTTTTTAAATAGCCAAGGAAAGTGTCGAAAACAAAATCGAGAGTTGGCTGATTTGCCTTTATAGCCATTTTCTCAAAAACATGGTCAATATTGTTCGGTAAGGGGTAATTCTGAGTGACGCGTTTATGGAGAATAGTCGCCAATCTTGAGAGAGTTTCAGGTCCCAGCCGCTCGATTGACTCAGCCATGAGATCCGCAACGGCAGGAGAAAATTCATTCCCTGAATCCACATAGGAAATAAGCGCATCGATTAACTCGCTCAGCCGGCGGCTGTCAATCATTGTGGAAATTTGTTTTAAGATTTCGAAAATGATACGCGGCTTATCAAAAGAACTGTCTTCAAGTATTTCAATAGATACTTTTGTTAAGATGTCAGTCGTCTCTAAAAGCTCGCTACGACTGCCCAGAGAACGCACGAGGTGAGCGTCCAGAGATCTCTCTTCACTCGCAATAGCATAAATGGCATCCGAGATCGTCACCAAAAGTATTTCTTTGGAGGCATTGGCCCCCACGGAAGATTCTTGAATGTCAGCCAAGGCATTCGCGAACACCACGATGGTTTTCAACACGGCTCTGGGATTTTCTATGCTTTCCAAGAGCAAATTCATGCGGCGGGCAATGTCTTCTCTTTTTTCACTGGCTTCATCTGTCGCTTTCAGCGTTTGCGCTAACTTAACAGCCAATAGGTCTAACTGTTTTAGTTTCTTAAGGTCGCCTGCCCTGATCTCGCTTCTTTTTTCAGCATCACTCGGGACTTCGCCTCTTGCCGGGCGGGTGTGCCAAAGCTCATCCTGCTCAGGAGCTTGGGGCGTTTCCGGTTTGGCTTTCTCCTGCTCTGCACCGGTTTTTTTGCTGCGCACATAATCCGCGAGAAGATTGGCTTGATAAGTCCCTAAGGCATTGGTCACATCGTCATCGCTCAAACTTGGATTGGCTAGAAGATCCCGGACTACTTTCAAATTACGTTCTGTATTAAGAGTGAATAGCGCAGCGTTCCAATCTTCAGCAGGAGCTGCAACCAACAAATTCGCCAAAGCGTCCAAATGAGCTTTATTGGATGAATTTCTCACCATCGATTCCTTCAAGAGGAGAGCCGCTAACGGATACGCCCATATACTTCTCATGATGTTAGCAATGGTTGAGTTTTCCGTTTTCACAGTTTCGCTCAATTTAACAATCAATTTATCCATCGCTTCGGAAATTCCATCTTCCGGAAGTTGAAGCGCCGTTATCCTCAACAGCCGTACCATTTTATCTGCCAAATCTATCCATTCCTCATAAAAGGTCGCTACGCTCGCTCGTAAATGATCGGCCGGTGTTAAGGCATCGGCGTCTGAAAGCGGAACGAAAATATTAATGAGCACGTCGAAAATTACCGGGATTTGCTCTTTCGCCATACGCGGCAATAATTTTTCAATCACAGCACAAACAACTATGAATGTCCTCGACTCCCATTCCCGCACGAGAAAGGAGCTGTCTCTCATTTGCTTCTCAATATAGTGGATCAACTGGCTTGATATCGCCGGAATCTCTCCTGCGGGTAAATCTTCCCCGATTTTAACAAGACGGCGCGTGATTTTAGCAAGTTTCGCATCCAAAAACTTCCCTCGCATTTGATAGCTATGATGCATTTTGCTAACTAATTTTTTAACTTCCTGCTGTTTTGAATATTCCGTCCTCATTTCGCTTCTTGCCGGGCCGGCGTGCCACAGTTCATCTTTGTCCGGAGTTTGACTTTGTTCAGGTTTTACTGATTCGGCTTTTTTGCCGCGCGCATAATCCGCCCTCATGTTTTGCTTAAATTTCTTTAGGCGTTCAGCGGCCTCTTCATCAGAAAAATCCATGTTGTGTAAAATCTCTTTAGCGATATGATAATTTCTATCCGCATTTTTCCAAAAGATATTGCCGCCGCCTTCTTCCAAAGAGCCAAAGCGCAATAAATCCATCAACGAATCATATGTCCGACTACGCAGGTCAAATCCTCGCCCTGATTCTTTAATCCACATGATCGCTATAGCGCTAACTTGATTATAATCATCCTTTCCCTTGCCTTCTTTAAAACGGTTGAACATAAATTCGATTAAAGGACTTAGCTTTTGAGGCGCTATCCATTCGGCAAGTTTTGCAATGGCCGCTACATCTGCCGAATCTCCTGCCTTGATATTCCTTTCCTTCTTATTTTCAAAATAGTGAAGGAAAGTTTCAGAAACTAATACCAAGGTCCGTTGGTCTCTAATTTTTTCAGCCAATTTCTTGAAAATTGGGCCCAAATAGGGAGACGGAACAGCATGCTCTCTAGTTATGTAACGGTTGAATCGGACCGCCAATGCTGACAGATCGTGCGGCGCGGCATGGTCAGCCAATTCAAGAATGAGATTCCTCATATGCGTAGAAAAATCATTTCCAGCTTCAACGTAAGCAAGAACCGCATCCCATAAATCCGTCCGCTGCCGATCGGGAATGACAGAGACAATTCGTCCTGAAATTTCAAAGATCAGTTCAGACTTATAAAACGTTTTTTGCCTGAGCATTTCAATGAGCTTTTCCATGAGGGCATCCCTGTGTTCGGCGGGAATTTCAACTCTTTCAGGAAGGTCTTTTCGCAGCCTGAGGCGCAGCATTAGTCCAGAAATCGCCTCAAGAAGCAACCCTTTTGAGTGGTCAGCTCCGCCGGATGATTTTTCAATGTTCACAAATGCCTCTGACAATTCCACCAAAGCATCCACCAGCGTGACCGACTTTTGTAGGGTTTCCAAAAGCGAGTTTATGCGGCGGGCGATTTTTTCTCTTTTTTCACTCGCTTCATCCGTCGCGTCCAGCGTTTGCGCTACCTTAACCGCTAATCGGCCTAGCTGTTGTAGTTTCTTAAGGTCACCTGCCCTGACCTCACTTCTCTTTTCAGTATCCCTCCGAACTTCGCCTCTTGCCGGACCGGAATGCCAAAGTTCATCCTGGTCAGGAGCTTGCGGCGTTTCCGGTTTGGCTTTCTCCTGCTCTGCACCGGTTTTTTTGCTGCGCCGGTATTCGGCCTGAATGTTGTCATGATAAAGGTTTAATGCCTTGATGGCGTCTTCATCCGTAAAATTTGAATTCTGAAGAACCTCTTTGACATAATCGATCCTGCCCAATTTAGAAAAGAGCATCCCTTTACCAGCCAGTTTAGTCGCGTCTACATCGCTAACAGTCAGCAAATGCCTTAATGCGACAACCAATGGCCGAGTTTCAAGGGGGACTTCTGCTTTTGGAGGTTTTCCCTGGAGCACTTTGAAGACATCCGTTAATTCAAATTGGCGCTGTCGGATACTGCTTGCTCTGATGCCAGACTCTTTCAGTAAGAGAATGGCTAATTTGGTTGAAATATTCTTATGTATTTCTTGATAATAGCTCCCCCACCCATTCAACTTGCTTTCAATTTCCCTATTAATTTGAATCAGTTGATCGAATGCCGCGCTGAATGTCTCGGGATTGGCGGTTTTCATTCCTATTTCATAAAAGGCCCGGCTTACGACATCCCTTGCAAACCTCAACTCCGTATACACTTCATATATATCAGGCGAGAAATCATTTAATGGTTTCATGATCGAAGAAAGATGCTGGACGATTACACTCCGCTGCTTTTCTGAAGCGCGGCCGGACAATTTTCCGAGGATCACGCCAAGGGCAGCAAAAGTCTTTAAGCTCTTTTCCGGTTGCTCTTCAGCCTTGCGTATCATTGCTCGTGCATTTTTTAGAATTGCCGGCAACTCCCTCGCCTTAATCATGTTAACACCAAAATCCAATCCCGCATCCAAAGGCCAGGGCTTTTCGCCATTTGCAGCATAAATAGGGGGCGTCTCGGCGATAATCAGCAATGCTTGAAACAAAGATTTTTTTGCAGAAATTTGAACCAGGATTTTTTTGATCATTATTAGAAGCCGCTGGCGATGAAAGCGACGATTCATTCCTTCTTCCCACTGAATACCGTAATGGCCAATCATCTCCCTCTCGACTTGATCCCAGGCATAAACCAAGGCAGTCGTCAAACGCGGTAAATCTTTTTCCGGAATTTCCGGAAGGCGGCGCATCAGCGCCGCTTCCATAGCACTCGCATAAACGGCGTTGAGTTCCTGTGTTTGCCTGCTTGTTATGGGCAGCCAAGCCGTAAGAACGTCCTCCGCAAATGCGTAAAAATTGTCTTCTGCTACCTGCTGCCCTAACCGTGTTAACTGTTCGGCGAATGGGTCCGGCTGAATCTTTCCCGCCGCAGCCAGTTCCAGAATAGTTTTCACCTGTGATTTTTCAGCATAATCGGCGCGCACTTCGCTTCGCGCGCGACCGGAGTGCCAAAGCTCATCCTGATTGGGGGCTTGAGGTGCTTCCGGTTCGGATTTCTCCTGCCCTGCGCCGTCGTTTTTGCTACGCTGATAGTCGGCAAGAATATGCGTCCGAAGTCTGGTCAGTTCTTCAACAACGGCTTCTTCCGCTCTGGTTTGATCCTGAAGAAGGGCCCGCACCATTTCAAAAGTTCTGCGATTGGGACCTGGGAAAAAAAACTTCCAGTGATCCTTAGGTGTGGCTATTGGGATTACCGTTGCTGGTGCTCCACTGAGCATACCGAATCCAGGAGCACCCAGAACGAATATACTTCTTAATGCATTGACCAGATTATTGGAAGTCTCATTCCGGATTCCGGATTCCCTGAGAAGTGCAAGCGCCAAGGGGACACCCACTGTGGAATAATAATAATGTCCTAGGGGCCCGACCAAATGGTCCGATAGGAATTCTGAAACCGGAAGCAGATCTTTTTCATGAAGCCTCTTAATGACTTCGATCAGGATCCGGCTTCTGATTTCTTCCACGTATAATGAAGCATGGGAAATGGACTGGACCATCACGGATTCCATATAGTCGTGAGAAAGCACAGCCGCATGATGGAATGTTGTGAATGGAGATCGGGATATGTGTTCCCATCTCCCCGGAAGTTCTTCCGGTTCCTGTGTTTGCTGGATAAATTTCACAATTTTTTTAGCGATGTCAGGCAACGCCTCTTTAGGGGCCCACCGAACCACTGTTTTGAGCAACCAACCGGTTATCCAAAATGCCGGAATGAACCGGGATTTGCTTGTCGTCAATGTTTCCAGCAATCGAGACGCTATTTTGACAGAAAAGGAACCCCGCACTTCGCTTCTGGCTTGCGAAAGGCGGCCGACGCGTTCGAAACGGCTTCCACTGCCGGCTTCGGGCGCGTAAACGCCGCGGATAATATTCTGTAAAAGCTTTTTGATTTCAGAAGGCAGTTTATGCATTTCATTATCTTTAAGGTGAAAGGAATATTTCGAACCGTAAACTTCGGGCACAATCTCGGTATCATTGCCCAGCCCGATCGCAATAAATTCGGTATGCGTGCCTCCGATCATCCCGCGGTTCGACCGGACTTCTTCGAGAATCCGTTTAATATCGTCGATGGCCCCCATCCCGTCCGTAATGACAATCACAAAATGCTTATCCCCGCCCGCTTTCTTGATATCACGCCGGACGGCTTCAAGGGCCGGGCCTTCATTATTGCTCCCTTGGCCAATGGATTCGTATAAATCGTCAATCACGGCCTCCCGCTCTTTTCTTGAGCTATAGCGATCCGGAACCGTGGGCGGTTTTGAGCGGCGGTCCGAGGGTTCTATTTTTTGTCCTTTGAAGGCCTTATGAAGATGCGTTGTGTCGTGATACCCCCGCACCGCAAAATCAATGCCTAAGGATTCAAGCACTTCCATGAAAAGCGTCGCGCCCATTAAGGTGCGGTATCCCTTCGCGGCGGTATTGACATTCACGGTCTTTCCTTTCTCCTCCATGCCCGACATACTGCCGCTTTCATCGATGACAAGCGTAAACTTGACGTTTTTTTTCTGCGGGATTACGCGCTGCTTATAAAAACGCATATCCGTGAATCCTCTTGCCAGGGCCTGCATGAGACGCCGAATGTCGATTCGGCCTTTTTTGAGCCCCGTAATTTCCTTTGGACGCATGGTATTTTGAATCAAATCGCGCAAATAACCGGTCAGCTCATTGATCATCTTTCCCATGAGGGTCATCAAACGATCCCGCTCGCTAATGGGTTCCATAATGGCGGCCTGGGTTTGGGCATTTTTAAAATCCTCCGAATCTTTGGCGGTACGGTCCTGCGCTTTTTTCTTGAGGTCATCCATTGGCTTCAAAATTTTCTTCTTATCCTCCGGAGATAAGGAGTCATACATTTTCTTCCAGTCTTTGGGTGAAACCGGTTCTCCGTCTTTCGATGCATCTGCTTCTGCATCTCCATCTGCTTCGCCTTCCGCTTTCTGGCCCGAACTTTTCTCCTTACCTTTTCCTTTCCCTTTCCCTTTCCCGCGTCCCTTACCACTCCCGTCTTCCAATCCCTTGACGGCCCATTTGTACACCGTGGGCATGATGAGGTCGCGGATAATAATGCCTTGATGAAAGGCCCATTGCATGATGACTTCTTCCGAAGGATACTTTTCAACCCGCAAGCGGCCTTCTTCATCAGGAGTGACCGGCACCGCATTGAAAACTCCCGGGGCTAATCCTTTCTTTTCCCGCTCCACATAATCTTCGTAAGATTTTCCGCCTCCGAACGACCCCGATTTAAGCCAGCTCTTCACGTCCGGCCCCGGGTTTTCATTGATCTCTCCGGCAAAGTATCCGGCTTTCATTAATCTTTCCACGTCCCGGCGAAGTTCGGGGTTCCTCTCTTCCATGGCCTTTAGCATTTTTTCGATCACTTTGTGAGTATCGGGCCCTGAACCCTTCTTGGCGAGATAAAGGAAGAAATTACCGATCGCGGCGTGATGAGGAATCTCCGCACCATCTTCCTGGGTTTTAATCATCCGCTCCACCATTTCATCTTCATCTTTAAATTTAAAAATAATTTCGTCATTTGTTGCCTTGAGCGGCTCTTCCGATCCGAGGTAAATCTGGCGGGCCCAGTTTTCAATGCGCCCGTCTTCCAAAATATTAAAAATGCGCGCGGCAAGATGGTCCCCCTTGATAAATTCCGAAAAAGCGACCAGATAGCGCGTCACTAAACGATGCATTGATTCGTGAATGGCAACCCCGAGAAGGGCATCTAAACTCAAGGTCATGATTTCCTCAACATTGTAAATAAGGGTATTGGTCGAAGGACGGAACGCCCAATGGGGCTCATCAGGCGACTGCACATCAGATGCCTCAATATCCATCCGGCCGTCGCTGACAATTCGGAATTGCTCCTCAAAAATCTGCTTTCTTTCTTCGAAGGCTTTCTTTTCCCATTCTTTTTTCGCGGGTTTTTTGGGCATGTCCGCGGGGGCCGCCATTTGAACGCGCTCCATTGATAATGCCCCCTCACCCTCCCCTCTCCCCCTTTCAGGGGGAGAGGAAAAAGGTGAGGGGGTGAACGCCATACTGACAGACTTGGAAGCCTTTTTCCCCACAACTTCAGCCATCCGGCGCGCATAATAATCGCCTTCCAGAGGGGCATAAGACTCTTCGTCTTCTTTCGGAAGGCCTTTCTCAATCACTTGTTGAACCAGGCTTTGAATCCCGCCCAGGATCATGTGATATTGTTCGCCTTTGGTCCGTTCACTTCTCACCCAAACCTCGCGGAACCGGCTGCGAAGGGCAGGCGACAGAGGAATACGGCCGGCATTGCGCCCTGTGCGGCCTTCGGTGGGGTTCATGGTGGCAAAAAGGCGGAAGTTGGGATGAATTTTGACAGGCACATTTCTTTCCTGAATGGTCATGGTGCCGCGGTCAAAGTATTCATTCAAAACTTCAATCACACCGCTTTCGGCCATATTCAATTCTTCAAGCACAATGGCATAGCCTTCCTCCATCGCGCGCACCAGAACCCCGCGCCGGAATTCAAACGTTCCGGTTTCATCATTCAAAATAAAAGTTCCGATTAAGGATTCCACCGTCGCCGCCCCGAGAGCGACCGATAAATAAGCCCAATTGAGCTGCCGGGCTTCATTCGCAATCATCTCGGTCTTTCCGCCCCCGGACTGCCCGACAAGCAGTACCGGCTGAGACCGGTGGACGCTGACCGGCTGCCCCTGGCTGTCAATGGTTTGGATCAACCCCCCGTCACGAAAACCTTTAAGAATTTGGGAACGCACCAGGGCCGTGGACTTCAATTCGATCAAAGGCTCAATTCTTTCAGCCTGGGTATAAAAATGTTTGGCGATTAACTTGTTTAATTCGTCTTCAATTTTGGGGACCTCGCTGAGCAATTTTAGATATTCGCTGTTCGCCTCTTCCCGGACAATATCTTTAGGATTTCGCGAATCACCCTTTTCTATTTTTCGTTCGGCACGGCGCGAAATAGCGTCCCGGGTTTCCTTTCCAAGCGCTTCGAGCCGGTCTCCATCTTCAGAGACGAAATTGCCGCTTCGAATTTGGTGGTTTAAATCCGAGTGAAGATTTTCCAGCATTTCGCTGGGAGCCAGTTTTCGAACTTTCACGCCCTGAAGCGTGAGGAACTCATGTTGTCCTTCCTTTTCGGTTTGCACCCGATAATTGTTATAAAAAAAATCCTCTGCAATTTTCCCATTTAAATGCTTTTCAAAAAACGCCGCCACCTTCCTTAAGTTATTTTCCTCAGGATGATCCTCACCCGTGGTCTGGCTCAATAAGCCGGCATACTCCCTATAAGCTTCTTCCCGCAAAATATCCCGGCCTGATTTATCCTTTTCAATGGGAACCCGTTCCTTAACATCATTCATAATCCTTTCCAGGTTTCTGAGGGCAAAGCGGTAGGAATTGTCCAGATTAAATTCATCCAGCAGGCGGTTTTGGCTCATTTCGCTAAGTTCAGATTGAATCTCAATTAATCCTTTTATATCCCCCTCAGGAATACCCAGAGACTTCAAATCAAATTTCTTTGTGAGAATCCGGGCCATTTCTTCCTGGGTCATTTCCGGCACATGATAGATTTCAAAGCGATTCATAAACGCTTCGCTCATGCGGTTGCGGCCGGAGTAAGTGGAGGGATTTCCGCTCACCACCAACTGGAATCCTTCCCCCGGGACTATTTTCCTTCCCTGAAATTCAACATACCCCAGAGTCAGCAGCTGATAGAGGATGCCGATCGCCTCTTCACCCGCAAGGTTAAATTCATCCAGCAGCACAATGTGACCGGATTTGTTTTTCTCCCGGTCTCCCATCGCCTCCAGCAGCATGCCGTTTTTGAATTCGAGCTCAATGCCGGCGACGCCGTTGACCAAAAGTGTCGCGAGCTTTTTCATTCGTTCAATGGCAGTTTGATTACGTTCCCTTGCCGACGAAAGAATGTAATTTTCAAGATAGTTCAAAGCAATGTCCTGAAGGCTGACTTTTCGTTTGGCCGGAATCCCCAGAACAGCTCTCATATTCGACTCAGTGATTTTGAGCGCCCTCAACGCCTGTTCGATACGTGAAACCCGTTTGTTTCTGACCGCTTCCTCAACCACTTCATAGGCCTGTTCAAAAGTAAGCTTCACCTCGACCGGATGATAACTGCCCATCAAATCGTATTCATCGGTTCTTTGATTCATCTGAATACGGGTTAACTTCCGGCCGAAAACATAGGCTGCAATCTCCGCCAGGGTAGATTTTCCGCCCGAGGTTTCACCAAAAAGCATAAGCGGATTAAAAGCCCGGGCGGCTTGCTTGCCATGAATTTCAACGGAGCGCTGCATGCCTTCAAGGAGGGTCCCCAAAAGTTCCGTGCTTTGGGGCGTTAAAATAAATTTCTTTTCTTCAAGGATTTTTTTGGGGACACTCGCAATAACAAGCTTTCCGCGTTTTACCTCATAATGATTTCCCGCATCCTTCCAACCATATTCAGGCGTTGTCATCTCAAAGCCCTTTAAAATTTCTTCCCGGGCAATTTTCCGGTCTGCTTCGGTGTGCAGACGCAGATAGTAAACGCGTTTAAGGGCAAACCGCAGGGCCTCCCGTTCGTTCACGCCTTGCTGCATATCCTGGGCCATAAGATCTACGATTTTCGCAAGATCGCGTATGCCTGTGTAATAGCCTTCATCATTATCCTGGCCGATCTTGCGTTCTTCAAAATAGTACCGGCGGTAAAGGTCATAAACGTAATAAATTTCCGAAATCGTTTTTTGGGACACCTGGTTCAATCCGCGGTTTTTGAACTTTTTGGTAATAATTCTTTTCGTTTCTTCAGGGGATTTGACATGCGGCACCCAGACCTCCGTAAACCGGCTTCTCAATGCCGGCGAAAGGCCGACCCGGCCCGTGCTAACCCCGGTTTCCCCCATTTCAGGATTCATCGTGCCAAAGAGCCTGAAATTGGGATGAATTTTTCCATTTTTTACGCTCATCATTTCACCGGTCATGGGATTGGTGAACGTGCTTTCGTCAAAGTATTCATTCAATAATTCCAGCAGCCCGGACGGCGCCATATTCATTTCCTCCAGCACGAGGACAGCCCCCTCCTGCATCGCCTGAATCAAAATGCCCATTAAATAGCGGAACTTCTTTGTCTCGCTATCCATCACGTAACTTCCGACAAGGCTCTCCAAGGAGGCATTGCCCAGGGACACCGAGCGGTAACGCCAGCCAAGCCGCCTGGCTAAATCACCGATCGTTTCCGTTTTCCCGCCGCCGGATTGTCCAATAAGGAGGGTTGAATTCTTGGGATCAAGAAGCCCTTTGACAATGGCATAACGAATCAGATTTGTGAGCTCTCCTTCCTCGAGTTCTTCAATCACATTCGCGTCGCGGGAAATTCCGCCGGGTTCGTCGGGATAATAGCGTTTAGCGATGGTGATCCCGCCCACATTGAGGCCGGACTTGGGATCCGAAAATTTCTCCTCCGCGGCGGGGATTTGCAGGTCGCTGGAAAATTTTTCTTCCTGGAAGGTTATTTGAATCTTGGGATTGAAATGGGGGAAAAATTCGGGCTCGCTGAAAAGAGATTGCAGAAGTTTAACGGCTTCTTCGCTTCTTCCGAGAATGCCGAGGTATTCCAAATAGGCTTCGCGGACCAACAATTCGCTCGGGGGCGAACTATTCCCCGAAGTCAAAAGCATATCAACGCTTCGAATAATTCTTTTCAAATTGCGAAGGGTAAAAAGATACCCTTGCGTTTGATCCGCGCCCACGCTGGCAAGGGCCCCTCCCTCTTGAAGCCGTTTATTGATTTCACGCTGCAGCTTCGCCAATTTGAGAGCCGCCATTTCAAACTTTCCATCTCTTTCGTAAACCTCTTTCTTTTTGTTCTCCCGGACCGCCACCTCGGCCATTTCTTCAGAAGTCATGTTGGCAATGTTCTGGATTTCAAACCGGTTCATCAAAGCTTCACTTAAGCGATTGCGTCCCGCATACGAAGCCGGATTGGCGGTTGCGATCAATTTAAACCCTTGCTTGGGCTTTATTTTCTCAATTCGAGGAGGATAAGCGTCTTTATTGTAATATTCAATATACCCAAGCGTCAGGAGCTGATAAAGGACCGCAAGCGCTTCTTCGCTGGCCAGATTGATTTCATCCAGCACCACTGTATCCCCGCGCTTAATCCCCGAGAGAAGCCGCCCTTCGCGAAATTCAAGCTCCACATTCATCATGTGGTTTTCAATTAAATAGGCAATGGTTTTTAAGGCCCGGCCGGCATTCTGTTTCTCCCCGGAATCTTCAAGCCAATCCTCTTTTAACGCCTTTTGTACGATTTCAGTGATTTGAGCGGAGGCTTTTTGATCCACCAGACGAATCCTTTCCGCGACTTTTTCAAATATTTCTGATTCCGACTCATCCTGCCCGCTCAAAGACCCTTTTTTCCAGAGGGACAAAGCCTTTTTAATTTTTACCCACTCTCCCCGTTCCATAGCGGCTGTCACAATACGGTAAGCCCGGTCCAGCGACATGGTCAGTTCCCTCGGTTCATAGGTCCCGAACCAATCCAATTCGTCGGATCGTTCATTCATCTGAATCCGGGTATACCCCTGGCCTAAAAGGCTTACGGTAAGATAACGGGCAAGGGAGCTTTTTCCACCCGCGGTTTCTCCCAGCAAAAATACGGGGTTAAAACGTCCCTCTTTCACTTGGGCGTCCGGAAGAGCCAGGGCCTCCAGGAGATGCAGAAGATTTCTTTTTGTCCGGTCGGTTTCGACTAAATTGGCTTGTTGAATTTCCTGCTGCAAACGCTCTTCGGCAAGCCGGGCCGCTCCCGCGGGATTTCTATCCGCCTGAGATTCTGCCAGCTCCTTTTCAATCACCGTCCGAAGTTGGGAGGCGATTTGCGATAAATCAAACTTAGCCACGGCCGTGCGATCCTCATAAACATATAAGTGATGATCTTTCTTTTCATACCTCAAGGGACCCGGCTTATACGGTTTAATCTGAAGCCCCTTCAGTAAAACCTCAACCTTGTTCCGCGTCTCCTCATTTTGCATACGAAGATAATAAATGCGGTGAATCGCGCGCGCCAGGGCATCATCTTCTTTCATTTCCATTTCGGTCATCAAGTAGCTCATAATCCTGATCAGGCGGTTGACATCCCTCAAACTTGTGTAATAAACGGGCTCGACAGAATCTTTAAATGCCCGCTGATATTGTTTGAAAAATGAAATGATTTTGCTGCGCGCTTTTTCTGAGACATTTTTAACACCGTTCTGTATAAATCGCCCTTTCAAAATTAAATCCATTTCCGCGTCCGACTTTTCATGCGGAACCCATACTTCGCGGAACCGGTTCCTCAACGCGGGCGACAACGTCACCCGCCCGGTGTTCTCCCCCATTTGTCCCTGGAGCGGATTCATGGTGGCGAACAACCGGAAGTCTTCGTGGACATTAACGGTTTTGAGAGTAAAAGGATTCGTTAAGGTTTTTTCGTCAAAATATTCATTTAATATTTCGAGAATGCCGGATTTGGCCATATTGATTTCTTCCAGCACCAAAACAGCGCCTTCCTGCATGGCTTTCACCAGCACGCCGGGGCGGTAAACCCACCGGTGCTGGCGGCGATCATATTCCATCGTTCCAAGCAGACTTTCGAGTGTGGCGTCCCCTAGGGAAACCGTGACATATTTTTTGCCTAATCGATGCGCCATGTCTCCAATGTCTTCCGTCTTTCCCCCTCCGGATTGCCCGACGAGCAGAGTCGGAATATTGCGCCTTAAACCTTTTAAAATCTGCACTTGAATGAACTTTGTCGATTCGACATCAATTAACATTTCAATAGGCACGTCTTCTTTAGGCGCCTCGCCCTGGGTCAAAATGCCGTCAAGCCGGATGCTGTGATTTTTCTCGTCATATTGAGAATCGATATGACTGAAGTTTTTCAATATAAGGTCATCGAAAGCCTCGTGCTGATTTTTCCCCGTCCCCTTCGCGTAAAGCGGCCCCATCACGGTGGCAAAAATGTTTTTAATCGTCCCGTAATCCGGGTCTTCAAACAAGGTCTGCGGAATTTTCTCCTCGTCCTCGCTTTTATCTTTAGTTTCTTCCGGCGCTGTCTTCGCCTCTCCCTTTGCTGCATCCCCCTCTTTTTGAGCGGTCGCAATCACCGGCAAATATTGATTCATCCGGACAAGGACTCCCGCATACTCGGCGTAGGCTTCGCGGATCCACGTTTCCAGGCTGATATTTATTCCCGAGGCTTTCCGCTCCTTCACATCGCCCCAAATACGATCAAGGTTTCTCAGTGTAAAAGCGTAATAGTTATCTGAACCCATCCGAAGAAAACTCCCCGACTCCAGGATGCTGTTAAGACGGTTCTGGACATCGGCAATCAAGGCCAGTTCGTCGCGCCGGACCCCGTACTCTTTCTGCAAAATGATATTAAGCCGGATGAGGTAGGCTTCCGGATCCTCGCCTTTCGCGGCCTCTAGCGTTTCTCTCGTATAGGCCCCGCTTAGCAAGAGTTCCATTTTCATTTTTCCGATTAAAATATCGCTCATTTCATCCGGATTCATTTCATCCACATGAATAATTTCAAACCGGTTCATAAAAGCCTCGCTCATCCGGTTTCTCCCGGCATAACTGGAAGGATTCGCCGTCGCGAGGACCCGCGCTTTTTTGCCTTTCTCCGGCTCCACCTCCTTGCCGTTAAACTCCACATAGCCAAGCGTCAATAACTGGTATAAAACTCCGAGCATTTCTTCATTCGCGAGATTCACCTCGTCAAGCAGGATGAGATCCCCGCGCTCGAAAGCCGACAAAAACCTTCCTTTTTTAAAGTGCAGGCCCACTTCATGATTCAGCATATAAGCCATAGCCCGTACCACCTGCAAGTCGGCATAGGCGTCCGGATGTTCCTCCGTAAGTCTGGCAAGCCGCTTATTTTTTTCTTCTTCGGAAAGATTGCCCTGCTTGCGAATCGCTTGCTACGCTTCTTCAAGCCAGAAAAGTTTTTTAGCAGCTTCAAGCCGGTTCTTGACCTTAGATTGAATCCTTTTGGCGATTGCTTTTCTTTGTCTTGTCAAAGCATTGGATCCGGCATCTTCCGGCTCATCTTCATCTCCCGAAAGGATCGCCTGCCTTTCCTCTTCCGTAAAAAACTCCTGCCAAAAAAGGCCTTCCCGCCCGGTTCTCAAACGGCTCAGGACATCTTCCAACGCAGCGTCATCTTCACCTTCCAGCGCCTCCTCCAGCCGGCGGATGGCCGCGGCTAAACCGATTTGGATTTCATAAGGTTGAAAAGCGCCGAAGAGATCAAATTCATCCGTTTTTTCGTTAATCTGAATTCGTGTGTATCCTGTATTGAGGACTTTTGCCGCTAAACTTGCAATGGTGCTTTTCCCGCCCGCCGTGACTCCAAATTCAAGCACCGGGTTAAAGCGTTTATCACTGGCAAGCTCCATCGCTTCAAGGACTTTGGCCAGGCTTCTCCGGGTCGTGGAGTTCAAAATAATCTTAGGGTCAACGCCCTCTAGCGCCTTGTCGAGGTTGATATTTAAAAATAACTGCGGCGCGCTTTCTCCATCTTTCGTCAGCACCATGCGGTATTCCCCGGGACGGACTTCGGTTTTGACATAACGGGGGGGCCCCGCCTTTTCTTTCTGATTGATTTTGATTTCACGGCTTTTATTTTGAAAACCCGTTATTTCATAGTCATATTGGAGAAGATCCCTTTCGTGGATGAGATGATTTTTGGCCAAAAGTTCTCTGACCGGGCCCCGGTCGTTCTCACTCAACCGGTTATAGTAGCGGCGGATGGCAGCCCTTTTAATGGCTTCTTTAAGGTCCATTCCAATGGAAACATTCTTTTTGACAATTTCGAGTGTCTTCTTTAAATCACGGAGACTGACAAAATAAGCTTCGTTATTGACTTTGCCGATCTCACCCGAAAGTACCAATTTTTCAAAATCAGCGTGAAAATTGACCATGCGCACAAAGTAATTGAAAGCCTGCAAAAGCTGGTTCAACTGGCCCAAACCCGCGGGCCCCTCTCCGGAAAGGTGATGATAGCGTTCAAAAATTTCCTCAATCAGCTCGGCCGTTCCTTCTTTGGCGGTTCGGGCAATGGCCGCGATCATTGCCAGAAGCCTGCCTTCTTCCTTGCTTCCCGCTTTCAGGCCGTACCGGCTTTGAAGCGCCGTAAAAGGAATCCGGTCAAAGCCGTCGCTTCCGGTATAGCCGATAATGACTCCTATGAGCTTGAAGCGCTCGACATCATAATTAACAAGTGTTTTATATTTGCCTCTGATCAGTTCCCCGACTATTTTCTTAAATTTGCCGCCGGAATTTCTGGCGATTTCCGCCATTCCGTGCAGGATATCTTCCTGCCTGGGCGCTTCTTTGCTCTCCGGGTGCGTCAACTCAACCTGGATATTGGGAATCCCCTTTTCTGTAATGTTAAATAGTTCGCTCCAGCTTTCATTGGCGCCCAATAAGCGAATACTTAAAAGATCTCTCATGTTTCTTGCGCTTTGAACCGCCAACTGCCGGGCCTTACTGTTTTCACTGTTTTCCTTCAATATTTTTTCAAAATCAACGCCGATGAAATACGTTCGTGCCGCGTCCGCCTGGTCCGACCAGTGGTTTAGATAAAGATGGGCAATATCCCGGAGGGCATAAATCTCCTGATTCTTCGCTCCGTAATACAGCTCGACGTTTAAGGCCCAATTTTCGATCAAATCGATAAAGCTTTTATTCGGGTCAATTGACGTTAAGAGTTCCACGATTGGAAAATCTTCCTTAATGACGGCATTGACAATAAATTCCGGGACTTCCCAGCCCACGATGATCTGGTGTGAATGAAAATAAGAGTAAACCTGGCTGAGGGCCTGGAATTTCCGGGCGAAACTCTTGACGGTTTCATTCTGTATTTCATCCAGATTCAGGCCCTGGAAAACCGCGTGAACCTGGCTTGATTGTTCCATGGAATAAAGAAGGTATTGATCCGAGTCATAACGCAGAATCATTTTCTGAACTTTATCGGTTTTAACGCCGAGCGGCGTGGTCTCGGCAAATCGAAGGGCCAGGAGAAATTGCAGGGAAGTGATAAATTCAGAAAAGTTTTCATCCGGTTTAAACCGCTTTTGCATCTGTTCTTTCAAAGCCTCGATGCGCTCCAAAAGCTTTTTCTTATCCAGCCGGGACGAAGCCTGTTTCAAAAAGCTGTCGACTTGCGTCTCTATTTTGCGTTTTTTCGCCTCATCCAAAATTGTTTTTTCTAGTTCCGCGATCTTGGCTGATAAAGATTCCGCCGTCCGCACTTCGCTTCTTGCCTGATCTTGCTCAGGCGTCCCTCGAAACCACAACTCTTCATCAGATTTCTTCTCATCCGCTTTGGTGTCAGGTTGTTTCCCGGCTTGAGTCTCAGCCTTTTTATTTCGCTTGTAATCAGCCAGGATCAAATTAGCTAGCTGATTGAGACGTGTTATAGCTTCTTGATCCAGTATTTCCCGATCATTGAGAATTTCTTTCGTCTTTAATAGATTGTTTTCATTAAGCGTAAAAAGCGTGGGAGTATTTGCATCACTTTCATCAATGTTCGCGATTAAATAAGCCAAAGTATGTACAATTGATTCTTTTTTAGGGCTTCGAAAACCGGTTTGCCTGAGCAATACACGCGCGAGGGCCATTGCAATATCCCTTCTTATTGTATCTATAAATAGGTATTCTCCCTTTCCCTTTATAAATTTTAAGAATCTCATGAGCAGATGAGCAGCCCAATCTAAATCCTCGGGATTTAATTTTAAAGCCGTCGATTCCAAACTTTCTATCGCAACGGCTTGACCGCGCCTCGGCCACTGCTTATTCATTAACTCAGCAGCAAGACGTGACAAACGGTCCAACTGATTTTCGAAGCGCTCGCGCGCGCCTTTCACCCGCACTTCGCTTCGGCCCCCACCCTTCAGCCACAAATCATTCTCTGATTCCGGAGCTTGGGATTTGGGGAGTCTATCTTGAGCTTTTTGGTTTCTTTCAAAATCGGCGAGAATGAATTCCCTCAGCTTCCGAAATCTCTCTCGCATCTCATCACGGGTGAGATCTCGATTCTGAAGAATTTCTCTGACTTTGAGAAGGTTGTTCGGATCTTTTGGAAAAAGACGTTCTTCTTCATCTTTTTTATCTAGAAGACGCGCATCTGCGTCAGTTACGATTAAAAGGTCCACTAACGAATGAGAGACGCTTTGGAGAAAGTCGTCCTCGTCAAGTTCAAGAACGTTCCGGTTGGCTTCTTTTACTAAAATAATTCTTAGCCACTCGAGAATGCTCCAACGTGGATGGACTGGGTCAGTCCCTATAAATCCTTTCATTTCCCCTAAGATATGAAGCAACCTTTTTTCCATATCAAAAAGCTTTTTTGGTGGTACTTCCTGCGCGATCTCTAAAAATGGGAAATTCAATAAAATCGTCTCACGTATATAATAATCTCTTTTAATTAAGCGTTCATATGCACTCAATGCCATGTTAAATAAATCGAACCGTTCGCTCTTACTCGCACCCTCTGCGATTTTTTTCAACTCCGATTTAACGCTCTCATGTTTTCTCATATCCACTGGTGTATATCCAATCCCTTTAATGGAATCTAACTTCTTCAGCAGTTTTTCAAAACGCGCTTTCCTAGATCCCTTTGCCCGCACCTCGCTTCGGGCCTGATCCTGCTCAGACGTTCCTCCAAGCCACAATTCCTCATCAGATTTCTTTTCATCCGCTTTGGTGTCAGGTTGTTTCCCGGCCTGAGTCTCGGCCTTTTTATTTCGCTTGTAATCGACAAGGATCAGCTCCGCAAGCCCATTGAGGCGTGTGATGGCTTCTTGATCCGGTATTTCCCGGTCATTGAGGATTTCTTTTATTTTTAATAGATTGTTTTCATCGAGGGTAAAAAGCGTGGGGAAATCATCGTCATCTTCGTCGAACGTCTTGACAAGATCAACCAAAGCACTTACCAATGATTGGTCCGTAGGGCTTCGAAAACCGGTTTGCCTGAGTAATACGCGCGCCCAAACATATGCAATTTCTACTTTTATTCTGAAGTTACTTCCATGGTTTCCCCATCCTTTTGTTATTTCCAAGAGTCCTGTTAGCAGATGAGCGGCCCAATCTAAATCCTTCGGATCTAATTTTAAAACTAACCGAGTCAATTCATTCAGCGCGTTACCAACCTCTCCTCCACCTATCCACAGCCCATTTTGATCCAGTCTCCTAATGACGTCACGAGTCAAACGGTCCAACTGATTTTTGAAACGCTCCCGCACGATTTTCGCCCACGCTTCACTTCGTTCCTTCCCCTTCAGCCACAAATCATCCTCTGCTTCCGGTGTTTGAGGTTTGGGAATTTCATTCTGAGCTTTTTGATTTCTTTCGAAATCCGCGAGGAGGAGTTGCTCCAACTTCTGAAATCTTTCTCCCATGTCGCCACGGCTGAGATCCTGATTCTGAAGAATTTCTTTAACTTTTAAAATATTATTCGGGTCTTTTGGAAAAAGGGATTCTGTTTCATCGGTTGCTTTATCCCGAGGAAGCTTCGTTACAGATGACACGCCTAAGACGTCCCTGAGATTACCAATGAAATCGTCATCAAAAGAGTATTCTTCTTGGTAATCTACGATCCTGAATTCCCTCAATAAAACTCTCGCCAGCGCAATAGCAATTTCCAAACGCGTAATATCCTGAAAGACCCAACCCCCTCTGATTTCCATTAAGATATGCAGCAGCCCTTTTCCCATCTCGGGAAGCTTTCTTTTCGGCATGTACCGCGCCATGTCGACCAGTATGAATCTCAGGGCCGCAATAAAATAAGTGGTTTTTTCTCTATCGCTCGCTTTGCCCATATCATCAACGGCTTTCACCGTCATTTTAAATAAGCTGAACCATTCATTCTTGCCAGCATGCAAAAGGATATCTGCCAACTTTGCTTGAAGACGGCCTCGTTCGTTTTTTGCCGCCTCGAAGTCCCCTTGAACAGAAGCTAAATCCTTAAGCGCTTTTTTGAACTGCACTTTTCTTCTATCGCCCGTTGCCCGTACTTCGCTTCGGGCCTGATCTTGCTTTGACGTTCCTCCAAACCACAACTCCTCACCGGATTTCTTCTCATCCGTTTTTGTGTCAGGTTGGTTACTGGCTTGATTCTCAGATTTTTTATTCCGCTTGTAATCGACAAGGATCAGCTTCGCAAGCCCATTGAGGCGTGTGATGGCTTCTTGATCCGGTATTTCCCGGTCATTGAGGATTTCTTTTGTTTTTAATAGATTGTTTTCATCGAGGGTAAAAAGCGTGGGGGAATCATCGTCAGCTTTATCGACAATCGAGGTTAAACGAACTAGGACATCTCGTAAGGATTTGCTGGAATGACTTCGAAAACCTGTCTGACTCAGTAATACAAGCGCTAAAACATCCGTAATCTCCTTTCTTATCCCGTGGTCGCGAGTATACCAGTTTCCCCTTATAATCTTTAAGATTCTCGTTAACTGACGCGCGGCCCAATCTAAATCCTGGGGGTTTAACTTTAATGCTAATCGCTTCAACTTTTGCTGCGCCTCTACGACTACTTCAAACCATCTAGCCTGATCTGAATTCGCCATTCTGATAAGACCACTTGTCAGTCGGTCCAATTGATTTTCAAAACGCTCGCGCGCGTTTTTCGCCCGCACTTCGCTTCGGCCCCCACCCTTCAGCCACAAATCATTCTCGGATTCCGGCGTTTGGGATTTGGGAAGTCTATCTTGAGCTTTTTGATTTCTTTCGAAATCGGCGAGAATGAATTCCATCAGCTTCCGAAATCTCTCTTTCATCTCGTCACGGCTGAGGTCTTGATCCGCAAGAATTTCTTTAACTCTTAGAATGTTGCTCGGATCTTTTGGAAAAAGGGACTCCGTTTCATCTCTTTTATCCGGAGGAAGCTTCTCTGCAGAAGATACACTTAAGAGATCCGTTAAATCACGAAGGAAATTGTGATCCCAGAGGTATTCCTGAAAGTTTTCCCGTTTTAAGTTGTCGACGTCTCCGAAGTCTTCGATTTTGAATTCTCTTAATAAAACAATCGCTAGCGAAATGTCGATTTCCTCAAGTGGAAGCTGCTGTGTGTCCCAGAGTTCTTTGAGTTCCATTAAGTTGATTTCCTTTAAGACATGCAGCAGGCCTTTTTCCATCTCAGGAAGCTTTCTTTCCGAGATTTTAGCTGCCATTACGATCAGTGTGCGGCTCAGTTTCTCTATAAAATAAGCGGCTTTTTTTCTATCGCTCTTTTTGCTCATATCATCAATGGCATTCACGATCATTTTAAATAAGCTCAACAATTCATTCTCGTCCGCATCGCTAGCGATATCTGCCAACTTATATTGAAAACGGTCTCGTTCATTACCTGCCGCATCTGAACCCCCTACAATAGAAGCTAAATCCTTAAGCGCTTTTTCAAAACGCGTTTTTGTATCGCCCTTTGCCCGCACTTCGCTTCGATACTGTGCTGTTAATGCCGGAGATACCTTTGCAGGCTGTTCAGAGCCGATTTCACTGCGGAAAATTTGCATGAATTGAGCCGAAGGCTTTGCGTCAGAAGCCAAAGCAAGATTGGCGGCGTGCATGAGGGCATAAGGTTGCGACAGCTGAGATAAGATTTGATCGCGAAACGCGAATAATTTCTGCTCAATCATTTTAAGAAGGCTTTCGCGGTCACGGACTTTTAGAGGCATTTCACCCCGCTTTAAAGATTCCTGGATCATTTCGTCAATTACCCGAAGATAGCGGCCCGCCCCCTCAAGCTTCCCAGTCCTGGCTAAGGTCTTGATGATTTCATCCCGCCAGGTTTTTAATGTTTCTCCGGAACGGGGTCCCCTTAGCTCCTGATTTATTTTTTTAAACCAGTTTTTCATAAAGGATTCATAAAAACTGTTCTTAAGATCCTTGCGGTACGAAATTTTCCCCGCCATTAGATTTTCATACATTTCCTCGCCTCGTAAATCGTCTATGCGCGGAGTCACCACCGCGTATCCGTAACCTTCATCGTGGAGTTTCTTTGAAATTCCCGCTTCGTGAAATCCGCCCGCAATGACGATTGCCGTCTTGGCTTTCAGATTCAAGGCTTTTTTAAAATTTTCATACAATGCCTGGTCGCGCTGGCAGGCAATTTGATAAAACAAAACCATAGGCTGAAGCATTTGCGGATTTTCGAGAATGTTTTCATAAACCTGACGGTTCGAGATGAATGCCTGGTAGGCGTCCTGGCTCATCTCAAGCCGGGCAAGCCTTTCAAGCGAATCCATCTTTTGATAAGACGCCTCAAGGCGCGCCTCGTCTTGGGTCTGAATAAGGGATTGGGATAATTGCGTTAAATACGCGTCAAGCTCCTCGAACAGGTTTAATCCGCGCATCATTTGTATCTCCTGATAGGTCTCAAGCCAGCCCTTCATTTCGCGGCTTAGGGGTAATGAGAATTTTTCTTCTCGTGAAAGCGCGGATAATTGACTCACAAAGTGCAAAGGATCTATTTGTCCGGTCATGAGGGTTTGATAAAACTGATTGAAAGTAGCCGCCGCTTTGCGGGAAAAGGTCGGCAAATATTCCCTTTTAACTTTGCCGGCAAGACTGCGGATAGAAAATTCAATCCGGTCTTGTGGAAATTCATGAATGCGCTTAAGAAGCGCAAGAAATGAACTCAGCTCGGAGCCGCTCTCAGAAGCAGCTTGCGCTTTGGGATGCGCTGAAAGGTATTTCAAAAAATCATAGAATTCGATCCGCTCTTCCCTAAAGGCCTGAATCTTTTCACGCAATTCATTCAATGGCTTGGAATAGGCTTTCTGCCTTTCCCTGTCCCATTGCTTTTTCCTGGCGCGAAGAGCTTCTAAAACTTGTGCCTGACTTTTGAGCGCGTCTAAATAAGCAAAATAATTTCTTTCGTAAAGCGCCCAATTTTCAATGCCCTCGTACCTGGACTCCTTCTCATTTAAGATCGCGGCCACGCCTGCGCCGGATAACTCGCCGCGGTTTAAGTAGTCCGAAAGGACTTTTTGATTGGCTTTTTTTTCTGGAAAACTGCGGAATAATACCGGGTCAAGAGACCCTGCGGCTCCTTCCACAGCCACCAAATCAACACTGTAATTTTTTTGAAAGTAATCGATTAAATGCTGCGTTTGTACCTGGGCACTTACAATGGCGTGAGCATCCTGCAGAAAAATGACAAACGGTTTATTGTGAGCTCCGGGCCGCTGAATTTTAATTTTACCCAATTCCTCAGGGAGCGTCAGCCCCCGGGATACGTCGGCAAATCTCTCCCCTGCGGAAATCACCTCGACAGGGTGCCCTGCCAATCCCAAGTTCGTGATTGGAAATAGTAGAAGAAGCACGCCGGCTATAACTTTTGATTGATTCATCAGTTGCATAAGATAGATATTTTGTTAACGCTTTCTAAAAGCTCTTAACAACCTGCTAAAAAAAATTTTCTGCGAAATAGTTCTGAGTTATTCGATGCTGCCAAAGTTACTATTACCTATGACTGCGGAATGGGTTGCAAATATGAGGAAGTATAACCTGCGCGGCGCGATCGGTCAAATCTCGTGATACGAAAGGGGCACTATTTTTTTTAATGCTAGCTATTGCTATTTTTTGCTATCAATGCGGGAGGAGGGAGCCCTTGCGCCTATGCGCAAGGACTTTGCCTGAGGATCTTGACGATCCTCTAGGCAACAATGCATCCGCCGTAGACGGTTTTCCTTGAACCGTCACGGCGAAGCACTTGATCATAAGATCAAGTGCGGGAGGAGGGAGCCCTTGCGCCTATGCGCAAGGACTTTGCCTGAGGATCTTGACGATCCTCTAGGCAACAATGCATCCGCCGTAGACGGTTTTCCTTGAGCCGTGACGAGTCAGTATTTGCACATCGGTGCAAGTGCGGTCGGCTTAGGCAACTTCCTTAGTTGCCAAGCCGCCGTACTCGATCACAAGATCGAGTGCGGAGGGAGAGAGTCGAACTCTCATGCCCTTGCGGGCACTGGATTTTGAGTCCAGCGCGTCTGCCAGTTCCGCCACCCCCGCCTGCAAATTGGATTTTAGCTTGTGGATTTTAGAATAAGCAAACGTATATTGCCAGAAATTTAAAATGTCCAACTCGAGTTTGGCACTTTTCGGCCTTCTTATGTCATTCCCGCATGCATTAAGCGGGAATCCAAACTTTGGATCCCCGCTTTCGCGGGGATGACAACTTCTTAATCTTATGAGGAGTTGCTTTGAATAGCTATAAAGAAATGCCAAACTTAAGATGTCTGATTCAGGAAATCGCGGTGGATAAAAAGCCCAGCAAATTGGAAAGGCCGCCCGTATTGTCAATCTGCTGAAACCGCAACCCCATTTCACCGGATTCCGCTCTAATCCACGCAATCTGGGCAATCCCGTTCACCGTGCCCGTGGGAAGCTCAAATTTGAATTTTATCTCGTGCGGCGGCTTGAGTTCACCCAAATTCACCCCGCCGATACTCGTCAAAAAAACACCGCCTTTTGAAAGGTTTCGCAAATCCCCTTCTCCCAAGGCTTCATCCCACAACTGAGACAACTGAATTTTCGCCGAAACCGCAACACGCTGATCACTTCGCTTTTCCATAAAGAGCCCTTTCTTTTTAAGATCTTGACGTCTCGGAATATTAATTTATCTTTGCTGTACAGACTATTTTCGTCATTTTGCGGGAAAACTTTGAGGACGGATTAAGCGGATTCGGCGGTAAGAAGCTGGCTGAGAACTTTCTGGTGAAGCTCGGCGGCAAAGTCAGCAAGCTCCAGGCGGTTGGCCACACCAAAAGCAGTTTGCGAAAACTGGTCGAGGGTCGTGGTTTGGACCACCACGTGATCCCCGAGCTGTTTTTGAAGCGCCACGGCGTCCAGGGCGGTTTGGTCACTTAAAATCAACCGTGTCTGGGTAAAGGTTTTAGGATAAGCGTTGGAGCGGCGCATTTGGTCCGCTATTTTTTGCTGCAACAACTGAAGGGATTCTTCCGCACTCAAAGCCAGCACCACGCGCTCCGAGGGCGGCAATTTTGTATTCATCGCTTTGATCGCCTTTACGATCGGGGTATCCGGGTCATCTCCCAGAAGCACAAACGGAAAATGATTAAAGACAGCAAACAACACCGCTAGATCGTACTGGGTTCGAATCAGTTTGAGATCTATGACAAAAGCATCTTGCGCCTGAATCCCAAAAGCCGACCTTCCGCTCAAAACTTTTCCGTTTTCAATATCAGGAATGGCCGGCACTTGAATGGAATGCCTGGCATAAAAGTCCGTAACACTTCGTCCACGGTCCGCAGTGGGTGAAAATGCCTGGGGTCTGTCGACTATTAACTGTCGACTCGCCTTCCGCACTTCCGAACGACTGGGTTTGTAGCGGCGAAGCGCCATACCCAACGCATGATAGACAGACGCAACATCTTCGCTTGCACGGGTTACGTTAAGAGCCAGCACCCCGTCCGGGAAGGTCCACAAAGGAACGCCTTTGGGAAGCGTATAAAGTTTTCCAGCGAGCTGAACTTGTTCGAAAGGGAAATTCGAAGATCCTTCGGATTCAGCATAAAAAAGGATAGAAGATAGCGGAACGCGTTCGCGCTCACGCCATAAATTCTCAAGATCCAGGGTTTTTCCGTCATCAACCACCTCTTGAGGGGTATCTTTCATCAGCGGAATCGTAATCCGGTTTTTCACTTGCACCGCTCGTGCTTTAAAGAATTCATGCGCGCCGAGTACTTCCAAAAAAGCGGAAACTCCCATCCGGATTTGGCGGTCACTTTGGCTGTCGAAGCTAAAACCGCTAAAATAAAGCTTAAAGCGGGCAATGTCTCTGGCCAGCACTTCCCAATCTGCTTTGAGAACTTCCCGGACTTTGACCATCTTTCGCAGATAAATTTTTCTGCTTTTATTCGCTTGCAGCAGTTTTTGAATCTCCTGAAGGCCTTCTTCCTTAGGCAATCGTCCCCAAATGGCGTTGTCCACAGCATCTTGTAATTCATCAGGTGCCGTGAATCTGAATTCCCGGAGAAGAATGCTTGTTAATCCCAAACTCAAAACTCTTTGGATCTCCCACTCCTGATCACGAGCCTCATTTTGGATCTCCGGATCCCGGATGTCTTCGTAGGTATAGGCCTGCCAAGGTTGCGTGCGGATTTCTGCCTGGGAAGGCTCCAAATTCCAGTGGAAAAGCACTTGAGGAAACCAAAGGACGGCCTCGATTTCTTGAAAAATAACCGAAGGATCGGGAATAAGATAAGCTGTATTGATGGCTAATACACCGTCGGGAAAAGTCCAGAGCGGAACACGCACCGGAGCTTTATAAGACTGGCCTTCAAATTGAATCGTATGGAAAGGAATGTTTCTGGGTTCGTAGAAAAATACCATTGCTTTAAGGGGAGTACGAGAAGGCTTGACTTGTAAATTCTTAAGCCACGGATGCGCTTTTAGGTTCACAAAATCGATTTGACCGGCTAGTTCAGGATCCTCTTTAATGACAGGAATTGTCACGGAAGAATTGTTATGTAAAAGAGAGGCTTTTTTTAACAATTCATCGAAAAAAGCCTTTTGCAGAAAAAAAGAAACAGCAGCGGCAGGCTTGCTTAAAGTATCCAGTCGGAAACCACTGAAGAGAAATTTAAAATCGCGCTTCAAAACTTTCTTGATTTCTTCTTCCCGGCCGGAAACAAACTCCCGCATATTGGCATCGTGAATCTCTTGATAATCATAAGTTGCTTGTTCGGAACGAAGTTCAGACCTAAGCTCGGTAAGGACCTTGGAAGCTTTCGTAGCCTCCGGCCGGATGGCATAGAGAGGGGTTGAGGCTAAGGAAACCATGACAAATAGGCTGAGGATACCGCAAATGATTTTCTGGGAGATCATGATTTTGCCTTGCGAGAAGCGCTGCAAGGTAGAAAAAGTTAACCATATGAATCCTGCAAAGTCAAGGCAGGTGGGACAGACTTAAACCTTGATTCTTAATGCTAGTCAATGATTGCGTATGCTGCATGAATAGGATCTGACCCCATTCATTACGCAGCGGTTTCGTAGGTGGTTTGGACTTCTTGATCAAGGGCAAGCCGCTCCACATAATCCACGAGCATATTAAACGCTTCCGGAGTCATGACATGCGCTCCGTCCTGAACCCGCATTTTTGATTTAATTTCTTCACTGCTCAGGGCCAAATCACTTAATCGCGCAAGCCGTGCAAGAGAAAGATTGGACTGGCGAAGATAGGCGGCCAGACGATTGTAGTAAACAATACCTGCCGCTCCTTCCCGTATCCTGCGGGACTTAATCCGGGTTCCCGAAGCGAGGGTCATACGGATATCCTCAAAATGGCCTCCTACTTTTGCCAAGTCGCCCGTATCATCCTTTAAGGCAAGCGGAATCACCCCCGGAATACGGAGGATATCGATAATCTTTTTTTCCGTTCCCACCTGAAACGCAATGACCACGGTCGTCCATTGAAGCTGGTTCTCAATGTGGGCCTTATCCTCCTTGTGCCGGACCGCATCCTCAATGGGGGCGATCAAGGCCCCATCGTAAAGCCTCAGGCCTCGCCCCCAAATGTCCGCCGAAGGATTTGATTTTGCCAGCATCTTTTGCAAAAGCTCCGGATGATCCAGGAGGAAAAGAGCTCGAGCCGTAATGGATTTGTAACCTGCCGAAGGTTCAAAAGCGGTTTCTCCGACAGACACACGTCCCGTAAGTTTGGCCAGTTCCCAAACAACGGTTCCCCGAATCGTGTCAACCAGGAGAACCGTTTGAGGGCCTTCGCCGAGTCCAAGCTGCTCAGCCTCACCATAGATTTCTTCTGCAAAAATCTTCCGTACAATTCCTTCTACCGATTGGCCTCGAGATAACCACTCCATCATCTCTTTGCTGCCGCGGATGATTCGCCGCAGCTCAGAGCGGGCAGCAAAGGCAGCAAGGCCCGCAGGCGAAGCGGTTTGAGGCACTATTTTCGGGGGGGCTATTTTCAAATGAGGCTGCGGCCTCAGCATCATAAGACGAATCGCAAGATACCAGTTGCTCACCGCGGCATTATCCATAACAGACCGGTTTTGCTCCCACCCTTTGGCCAAGAACGCTTTAAGCTCATCCGGATGATCTTGGTATTTTTTTCTTCCTTCTTCAACTTCTTCAGCGCTAAAAAGGCTTCGCACTTCAAAAGCATTGTCAATAGCCGCTTGCATAACGTTCCTAACCTCTTTCACATTTTCGGGGACAGGATATTTTCCAGACTTCATGAAAAGCGCTGCGATAAGCTTTCCTAGATGCTGTTTCTCGTCTCTATTTGAAAGGCCCTGAGCAATAAGCTTCCCCAGCTTTTGGATTGCCTCCGGGTTCAACGTCTTAGCCGTTACAGCGCCGGCAAGCGCTTGAGCCAGAATCTCGTTGGCCGCTAAGGCTTCTTTTTCGGTAGCTCCCGCATTCAATACGGCGTGGGTCAAAGCGCTGGCAACAGGATCCGCAACCTCACGCACTTTCTCATCGGTTGTCAAGTTTGCAACAGCCGCTGCTTGTGCCGCATTAAAATCGGCCAGCTCTTGGCCGCCGGCTAACATTGTCTGGACTTCCGATTGGGTATAGTCACGAATGCCCTCTTTCGTCTCAATCCGAATCACAAACTTTCTGTCTTGATGAATCGCCAGGACATTCTCAAATTCAGGGCCCAGTCTCCCGTCCTTAACCCCGTCCTCAACCCCCTTCGATATCTCCGTCAGAGGATCGCTTGTTTTCAATGCCCTCATATGAGCGAAATTGTCCGCATTTTTAATGCCCTCCCCATAATCTTTCCGATATTCGCTGGCGTCCGCTTCAATTCCTATTCTGATCTGAAAGCCGATCTTGCTGACGGCACGGCGGATTTCAAACCATAAAATATTTAAAAGATCAGGAGAAAGCCCTTTTGTATTAAAAACCAGCACCACTTCATCCCCCCCCACATGCATAAGCAGTGGACGGGTCTCAGCCTCTTCTTCCAGCACTCTTTCATAGGTATCCTGAATAGCTTTTTGCATTTTAAGCTTTTTATCAACAATCGGACCTCCCGAATTACGCTGAATGGCGCCCACTTCATCCCATTTTTCTTCCTGGATAAGATCATTGATTAAACCAAGTTGCGCGGTCAAAACTGTTGCCACCTCGGGCCCCAGATCGATCACATCCATAGAAACATAGACGGGTGTTCCCTTCATCGGCGGGGAGCGGCCATGAAAATCAACCGGCGAAGTGACGCCGCGATTCCTGGCATCATTCAAAATATACTTTTGAATAATATCCCTGACAATGGGCCTGTTGTTGGCCGTGATCCCTATCCCTGCACTTATATTTTGATACAAGTACTGGATGACTTTCAGAATCTTGTGTCCTTCGGCTGCGGCCTTGTCAAATTCAAGCGGCCACCGGATAAAATAATCCTGACCGCTCAAGCGGTTAAAAAACGCCTGCGCCCGCTTATAAAGTTCTTCGCTTTTGAATGCTTTTTTCATCTCATCGGGGAGTTTTTCGAAGGCTGTTTTCTTTCTAAGATGGATGGCAAATTTTTTGTCAATAACCCGTTCCGTATATTTTTGTTCCTTCCCCTTGGAATCAGTGTATTCCAGCGTATAATCCGTAAAAATATTTTTTAAGACCCCTTCTTGATTAAGGGAATTGCGCAAATCGATTGTTTCACGAACAAATTCTTTGTAGTTTTCCCGATTGTAGATACCGTCCGGAAGGGTTCGGGCAAACGTTGAATGGATCACGGCTTCAAGCCGTGCCTGGGCTTTACGCTGCGGTTCCTCTTCGGGGTTAAATTTATCTACTTGGGAAAGCCCGACTTTGATGGCAAGTAAATTCACAGCTTTTTTAAAATCAATTTCCCCGTATTCTTTTCTCGAAAGCGTTTGCTCCTTCCCTTCAAGCAATTTCTTGAGTTCTTCTGTCGCCCGGCGCTTAATCCTGAGCTCCACCTCGTTTAAAAGTTTTTTAAACTCTTCGTGGGTGAATCCTGCGAGTTTCCCGGATACCTGCGGCTTGACAATCCGTACGTCCACCTTGAAATCATCATAAAGAGCCCTTGTGTACTGTTGATCTTTTTGGCCTTTGGGAACTTCTCCGAATTGCTCTGTAAAAAATCGCTCCATTTCTTCTTCAATGATTTTAACCAAAGTTTTAAATTTAAAATCATTGTAGCCTTGCTCTCCGAGCAGTTCAGGATTATTAAATTGTTTGACCCCCAGCCCACCTTCGTTCTCTCCTTCCCCGACACCGCTGACCTGCCAATTCACAACCCAATCCCCCCCTTGCAGCCTTTCCCCTAAAATCATGGCCAGCGGATTACCTAACTTAAGCCATTTAAGCACTAATTTCAGATCATCCCGGGTAACGGTTTGTCCTTGTTCTAATTTTTCGTAAATGTCTCTGATTTTACGGCTGGTCACAATCAGTTCAAAGAGTCTTTCCTCGTCCTCAGAAAGCAGCCAGCCTTCTTCATCAGGCTCTCCCAGGATATGTCCCAGAGCCTCCGGTTCTTCAGACGTTTCAGCAGCAGAATCTTCCACTCGCACTTCCGCCCTTGAACCAATCGAGTTCAAGGACTGAGGAGTCCTCAGCTCCGATCGAGCTGAAGGCTCCTCTGACCGCGGCAAATTTAATTTACTTAATACGGCATCTCGTGCTTTTTGCGCGGCTTCAATCAATTTCATTCTTTCCGGCAGGGATTTAAGCTCTTCCTCCAAAGCACCAAGCTGCAAGCGCACGTTCCCAAGTTCCTGGTTTTTCGCTTCAAGTTCTTTGTCCAGGCTTTTCAACGCGTCCGGGCGCTCAAGCTTTTCTTTTTCCCTTTCAATTTCAAATTGAATTTGACTGATGCTTTTTTCGAGCGCAATCTCCTTCTCAAGCTCCTCTTCACGCAGTCTGCGTTTGCCACTTTCAATCCGTTGAGCATCGAGACGTCCCTTTGCAGCCTGCAGTTCTCTCCTTAATTCATACAGAGTCCGGCTTTCAATATCACTTTCTTTTTTACGAATCGCATCCTGAAGCCGGGCGATTTGACGCACAATCGGGATTTCCACCTCATCATACATCCGGTAGAGTTTACGTGTGATTTCTCCGCGCCTCACTTCAATGGATCCGGATAAATCCGTTTGGACTGGGACCATTCCGATTTTTTGACGAGGCGCCGCGGGACCGCCGCCTTCAATCATTGAAAGAAGGGCGCTATTATTGCGTTTTTCCTCGCGCTCCCGTCGTCTTCTTTCCAATGCTTCGCGCGCCGAAGCGGTGATACCCCCTCTGACTTCCGAGCGGGCCTTTTGTTTTGCTAGAGCTGACTTTGCCGGCGGCTTATTTAGGTCTTTCAACACTTCGTCCCGCGCCGCTTGGACTTCAGCGCGAAAAGCATTATCTCTTTCTTGGCGCTTCCGTGCCTCGGAAGGCGTTTCAAAAAGAGAATCACCTGTTGGAATAACGCGTGAGAAAATACTGTCCTCCGGCTCTTGAAAATTGTCCGGAATGCGAAGATTTAATTTCTCGTAAACTTGCCGCATCACTGGAGGGATATCCGATACCGGGGCTTGGCTTCGCGGGCGAATGGTATTCTGAACTTGCGGCGCCATCGTCGGCGAGCTATTACCCGTGTTCGTAACGGCTCCCGTGATCCGCATCGTTGCGCCTCCCTGGCGGATAATTGTCGCCCGCGTATCAGGGATTTGTGTCTCGCCAAGCCGCTTATTAATTCGGGTAGGTGCTGTTTCAAAACGCCTCTGCATTTCAGCAAGTTTTCCTTCAAAAGCCTCAATCCGGTTCTCGTGCGGTGCAGCCTTCACATCCGCTAAGATACGTAACACTTCCCGGGCCGGAAGACCTGCACTGAAATATTGATTCAGCTTGCCAAATTGATTGCGCTGCTCACCCGATTCATTCAACCCAGTCTGGTAAGGATTGCTCCAGCCCGCGGGAGTTTTGAGACCATAGGCCAGCAGGGTCTGTGCCAACGCCGTGTAGAAAGTCTCAAGCGTATAAACCTGCCGGCCATTTTGTTCAATGGTTTGTGTCCTAGTCAAAACACTGTCCAAATTTCCGCTTGGCGTGCCGGGTGTAAATGAAAAGACCTGATTCAAGATATCGAAAAATTGTCTCCGGTTGACAGATCCCTGGCGTAACGACCTGAGCAAGGTGTTATGAAAATTGACAAAGTTAACTCTGGTTTGCCGCGAAGCCGCATTTTGTCCTTTCAGAAGCCCCTCGGAAAATCTTGCAAATTTTTCGTTCAGCACCTCGGCGCCACTGCTATTTTGAAAAACCGTATTGATTAAAGCGGTGACGGTAGTTCGGATATCGGAGCTGGCCCGCAGTTCGGAACGGCCAAGCGGCGAAAGTTCCGACGGATTGAGGACTACGGCTACGAGCCGTGGAGTTGATTCCCGCGTGAGGTTCATCACCGCATGTGTTTGCAGCGCCTGCGGGGGCCCCAGCTGAGGTCGAAAATTCTCTAAAAACTCGTGACGGAAGTTTTTAAGTTCCTTCTCAATCGCCCTAAGAATTTCCTGCCGGGCATTGGGGCGGAAATTTTCGTTTGTGAATTTGTCGTAATAAACCTTCCAGACCAAATCAATATAGCGCGTATAGTCTTTTGTCTCAGTAATCCTCCCTTCTTTCGCGAGCTGGCGAATCACCCCGTCGCGCCACGCCCGTATTTTCTGCCGAAACTCAGGCTCATTGAATTCAGAGGCTAACCTTATCGAGGCGTCCTTCACAAAGGCATCGTAAAAGGTGGTTTTTAAATAGGGTTTATAGGAAATCCCTTTACCTTGCATCACGTCCGCATAGGTTTCCTGCCCCTCAAGGGACTGGATTTTGGGAGTGATGACAGCATAGGAATAGCCTTCTTCCTTGAGGCTTTGCTCAAGCCCCTGACTGTGAAAACCGCCGGCCAGGACAAGGGCGGTTTTGGATTTTTCTTTTTTCAGAAGCCCGGCAAGATTTTTCCGGAAAGCTTTGTCCCGTTCAAGCGCGAGACGGTAAAATTCAAGGGCGGGCTGAAAATCAGTAGTAAGCGATAAGGGGTAAGCGTTAAGTGAAAAACTGTTCGTGGTTTCTTTTCTTACCGCTGAGCGCTTATCGCTTAACGCTTGAAGCTCCTCCCACTGATGACGGGTCAATTCCAGCATCGCCAAATCCCGTAACAGATTCAAGTGCCGGTACTTTTTTGCAAGCTCGCGTTCCTCAGGCGTTGATATCAACGTATTCTCCACTTCAGTCAATAAACTTTCCAGCTCGTCAAAAAGCCGGGTTCCTTTAATCGCTGCGAGTGTCTGGCTGTGTCCCAAGAGCCTTGCCAGGGAAGGCGTTAATTTGGCTTTAAGGCCAAAAGACTTGCCCGTATTGACAAGGTATTGAAGGAAATGGGCCGGATCGCTTTGCCCCGTCAAAAAATCCTGGTGATATTTATGAAAAACCATTGCCTGTTGGGTTGTCATGCGGTCCAGGTATTTGGTTTTAAAAGCTTCGGCCATTGGGCGGATCGCGGCATCCAGGTCGCCCTGTTTTTCAGAAGACTCCGCTTCAAATTCAAGGGATTGAAATAATTTTTCAATTTCAGAGTATTGCGCCAGACGCTCTCTTGTTCCTTCAAAAGAGCCCAGGAATTTTAGCAATTGGGGTAAATACGTATTTTCAGTTTCAAACTTACCCGTCTGTTCGTGAAATTCATTGAGTTTCGAGGCATAAACTTTCAAGCGTTCCTTATCCAAACTTTCCCTTGCCGCCTTAAGCCCCTCTAATATCCTCTCTTTTTTCTGCGTGGCCCTTAAATAGGCAAAGTAATTTTCTTCATATAAGTTCCAATCCTCTATCCCGTGATAGAGACCCTCGCTGGGATTGAAAATCGCGGCCATTTCAGAACCGGTAAGTTCCCCGCGCCTTAGATAACCGTCCATAATTTTCTTCTTTACGAATTCATCCGGAAAAGTTCTAAAAAGCGTAGGGTCAAGCCTGCCGTCGCCGCCTTCAATCGCAATCAGATTAAGTCCGTAAGCCGCCTGCAAATGGGCGATGATTTTCTGGATATTATTTTGGGCATCCACAATACCGTGCGCATCCTGCACAATAATGACAAAGGGTTTACCGGGAACGTTGTCGCTAAACCGGGCCTGGATACTTCCCAGCGTTTCAGGAATTTTAAAATCCGCGGGCAAGATGATTCCCACGGCTGACTTTTGGTCTAACGTCATAGGGACCGGCGTTTGAGCCAGCCCCGTGTTCGTTATCCCGAAAATTGCGGCTGTCAATACGGCCGCGATACGAACCCGATGGTTTTTACTTTTTGTCACTTGGCAACACTTCCTTTGTCTACGCTCGAAGCGTTTTATCCCTACGTCTGCTTTGGACAAATCACACCCCTTGCGTCTTTTCCTCAGTTCATTAAACGGAACTATTTTCAGCTCCAATATAAGTATTCCACGCGGAGAGGATGAATACAAATATGCTATTTAATGCTATCTATTACTCTTTAGAGTTGTTTATAGGAGGTAGGAAATACGGAGGGAAAGAAGATCAGGCGGCAGGTGAGGGATGTCCCTTTCCCCACTTTTCACGAAGAACCCTGAAGTAGTTGTTGGGTTCATTGGAAGGCGTGAAGCGGGGTGTGACTGTGATAACGGGGATTCCCTGGTCCATAAACATTTTCGCAAGGTCGGGCGCATGATAGCCCCCCACAATCAGGACATAGATTTTTTGGGATGGCTGGTTCATTTTCCCCGCCACGTTTCGAAAAATAGCATGTTCGCGTGCGCGGGCTATTTCATAAAACCTTTGTGCCTCCAAGATCCATTTTTGAAGCGCGTATAAACTTTTGGGATCACCGAACCAGCTCGTAGCGCGCTTCAGATCCCAACCACGAGCAAGGGAAGCATATTTTCTTTCATCCGCAGGCGCCCACTCAAGCTGTAAAAGCTTTTCCACAAGCTCCAAATCGTCGGCAAGTTCAGCGACTTTGCGCGCGTCACCGCGAGGGAGTTCCTGGCCGCGGATCTTCCGGTAAAGGGCGTCGGCCTCAAGAAAAAGTTCGGGGGCATTTAATGCTTTGAACATTTGCAAAGACCGCAGCCGCTTTGTCAGATGCGCGACAGAATAACGGCTGAGCTGGTGTTCGTAACTTTTTTTAAGCTCAAGCAAGGTACGGAGGCTTTCAATTTCAGCCTCGACGCCTTCCCGCTGACTCGCTTCGCGGTAAGCATACATTTCTTCCTTGGTTGCCAACTGAGAGAGAATCCTGACCAGCTGAGTTTTTTCGAGATCCGCCTTGGTGGTATCGATTTTTCCCTGATCCTTTTCAAGCTTAAGCCACTGATTAAATGCCGGGTAAGCCTTAAGGGATAAGGCAGGACGGGAAGCCAAAGCCTGATGGAGGGCTTGTAAATACTCCGCCACAGAACCTCCGTGCGTTTCAGCCCTTTCTTTAAGCGTTTCAAGTTCATAAAATTCCGCGGGATAGTATTTGATTTTTAATTCGCGCAGGTTCTCCTTAATCTTTTTAACGAGACTCAGGGCCTGCTCCTGATTCTCATGAAAGCGAAGGTAGGCCTCCATATTCCTGGAATATAAATCCTCATCTTCAATCCCCCAAAGATCAAGTTCCGCTCCCTGGATCGTAAGATCCAGGTATTCCTCCCCTGAAATTTTCCCGCTTTTAAGATAACGTTCAGCCACCTCTTCAAGACGCTTTGCCGGGACCCCTTGCCTGAGATAAGACAAATCCACATTACCGGCTCCGCCTTCCACCAGCACCATGCGAAGATCATAACTTAGAACCAGATACTTTAAGATTTCCGCCAAGCTTTTCTGGGCGCCGTACTCGGAGTGGGCGTCTTGAATCAGAATAAGCGTGGGTTTTCGCGTGCCTTTCGGCAAATGGACATTTTCAATACTGCCCAACTGTTCAGGAATAATGATGGGAATGGTTTCGGCAAAAAGAGGCAGTATAAAGAAAAACGATATCGGCAGGCAAAAAGCGATGTCCCAAAAAATCCGGGGCCAAGACTTTTTAAAAATTGCTAACCGGAGCATGAGTATACACTTTTGGAGGATAACACATTTTAAAAATGAAGCGCAGGAGTTATGGGATGTCAAGATGTGCCGCGCCGTAGACGGCTTTCCTCGAGCCGTCACAATTCCGGAGAAGAACTTCAAGCTCTTCCCGGAAAGTGCTCGCGCAAAACGGCGCAGTACTACTTCGTGACAGCTTATGGAGTGCTGTCTACCAAACTGCAGCGCCGTAGACGGCTTTCCCTGAGCCGTCACGGCGCAGTAGTTTCGCACTGGCGAAACTGGACCGGAAGGGGATCGAACCCATGACCTCCACAATGCCATTGTGGCGCTCTCCCAGCTGAGCTACCGGCCCATAAACTATTGCGGACAGCAAATCTCGCAATTCGAAGCAATTATTTTGCCGCCCACGTCTTTTTGCTGAGCAGTCCCAGCGCAGATGGGACCGGCCCACGAAACTTTGTATTACAAGATCCAACTTAATTCGAGGCTATCAATATTGCTGCCCACGTCGCTATGCCGAGCAGCCCTTTAGGGCCGGCCCAAGCAATCTTAAAGAGGGCGAATTATATCGTCTTCAAACGTAAAAATGAATTAAAAAGATTAATAAGCGAAAATAGTTGCTTACGCGGCGGCTTGAACGGCACGCTCGGCCTCTCTGGAAACCTTGAGCAAGAAATCAAAGGCCGAGACAGCAGCTTCACGATGAATTACGTGAATGCCGGATTCGGGATCAAGCACGGCCTTACCGGCGAGTTCAGGGACAGTCTTAAAGAGCGTCGTAAACCCAATCACCTGCCAGGATTCAAAACCCAATTGTTTTAAAAGTAATAGCACGTCATCTGACACGGCTAAGGTGGAATTTTTAAATGCGTTCCCCACCTGGATCCCCACCTGCCCCATAATCGCGGATTCCTGATTCAATCCCTTCCCCTTTAATGAAAGGGCGTTGACTTCCTTATCCGCGGGCAATTGAGTGATGCCCCCTCCGCTTGTACCTGTCAAAGTGCGCAAGACGTTCGTTAATCCACTTTGGTTTTGAGCCGGAACCAGAATCCCTACGCGGGTGTAATTCTGGACAAAATAATTTTGCAGGCGTTGGAGGCGTTCGCCCTTGGCATCATCCGCTAAGTTAAAGAGCAACGCCAAATGAACCACAAGATGCTCGGAGGCCGTAAGTTGAATATCCCTGCCGTAAACTTGTTTGTAGGCTTTGGCAAACTCGCTGAGATTGTCCAAAAAGAATTTTGCCGCAGCAACTTTTTCCTGGGCAATCGCTTCGCCGCGGACTTCTGTGATTTCAGGAACTTTCAATCCTACGGTCCCAGCCTGCAGACCGATAATCAAACCATCAATTTTGCTCGCAGCCACCGAAATATCGCGCAGTTCACTCCGCACGTTTTCTTCAAAGCCTGCCGTCATCACCTCGGCGGCAATAGCCTCTGCGGATCCCATTGCCCTGAGCGGTGCCAGGATGCTCTGGCCCGCATTCCGGATCGCTTCCCTAAACGCGTTGAGCCTTACTTCCGCCCTTTGACTCAATTCCTCCACCGCATCATTTAGCCCCTTAACTCTTATAGCCTCTGCTAACTTCGGCAGGGTATCGCTATCTAATCCCGCCAAATCTGCGAAATCCCGCCCACGCATCTCGGCCTGATTTGAAAGCAGTTGCGAGTTCGGAGTTGCGAGTTGTGGAGTTACCTTCCTTCCAACTCCCGACTCAGGACTCTTAACTTCTAACTCATTAGTGCGCACCTCGGCGCGGGCAGGTTTTTGTGAACCTTGCACCGCAAACGTTCGAGACACTTGACGTGTCTCGGCGCGGGATTGAATGAGATCGTCGAGGGCTTGAAGTTTTGCGGGAATAGCCAGAAAGGTCTGGTGAATTTTTCTTCTCTCTTCCCCAAATTTTCGAGTGAGCAGTTGCGTGATTTCATCAGGAGACGGGAGCGTTTCAACCTCAAGTTCCCTTTTCAGGAGGTTTTCATAGTCTGCTTGTGATCTTTCATACATGCCCTGTAACTGTAAAAGTTCAGTGCCGAACCGGCGGACAAGAAGCTCTGATAGATCATCTCCCCCGGTGCGGACTTCCTGCACAACTCTCAAATTCAGATCCGTCAATCGTCTATTCAAATCGGGGATGGAGCGAATCAAGGATTCATCCAAAATGTGTTCTTCTCCTTCCGGCAATTCAAGTTCAAGCGCCCCCTGATTCCACTGCTTTTCGAGATCACTCCAGGTTTGGGCTAACTGATCAAGAGACGCCGCCAAACGCCTTCGCTCAATTACAAGTTCGTGGCCATAAGCGTTCGGCTCTATCTCCCTCAACGCCCGTTCCCGAGAGATTCCCTCGCGCGAGCGCGTGCTAAGAGACCCATCCTTAGGATTCATGGCATTAATCTCGTTATGAACCTTCATAAAAAGCGTCTGCCACAAATTGCCCCCAATCGATTCGAATTGATCGACCTCCACTGCCGTTTTCTCGTATCCAACCGGCTCAAGACCTTGCTCTTTTAACTCAATAATCTCGCGGACTTCATTTTCAGCCCTTTTCAAGGCTTCCGTTAATTCCTTTATTCTGCGGATATGATCGGCGTAGGCCTCGTAGCCAGCCGCAAGGTCAATATTCATTCCAAGCGTTTCCGCATCCTTAACAAGAGATTTCCTTACAGATTCAATCCATACCGCGGGTAAACTATCAGATGGGATGGTGCCTCCTACCCTTTCCTGGAAATAGGGAAACGAACGCATCATTTTCAGTATAATATCTAAGTTAATCCTCGCTTCTTTTGCCGCTGCTTCATCCTTGGATTCAATGGCTTTATCAAAATTACGATTGATCCTATTAACAGGTGAAGCGATGTCGTTTAACCGGCGTATAATATCGACAAGAGCCCCTCTCAAAACTGCTTTCTGCTCATTTTTAGCTTTGTCTTTTTTTTGCGGGTCAAAAGTTTTTACCTGCGCATCAAACTGCTCAAGCGCTTCCTGCAGTTTTCCGACTTGCGTGTCGAGCCCTGCCACAGTAGTCTTGCCTACTTGATCCACGAACGTGAACTGTTGCAGCTCACTTTGCATTTGCTTTAAGTCATAACGAAAATACTCAAAAGGATCTTCTCCCGGCATCCGTATTTCCGAACGACGGCTCAGGATCTGCTCCATATAACGCAGGGCTTCTTCGGGGATGCCATCGGTTTTCTTGAGGCCGAATTCAGGCAAACGGCTTTCAAAATCATTTCTGATCTTCGCGGCCTCCTGGAAATTGCCCGCATAAACAGCTTCGATAAATTGCCAAATGTGGCGGCCTAGAAATTCAAATTGGGACTTCTGTCCCGCGGAATCTTTCACGATTTCCTGCCATTGCCTCAGAAGGTTCATGGCTTCAGGTATATTTCTGGCAATCGCATCCTGCATATAAATATTTGGAGTTGCGCTTTCAGTTTGCATAAATTTGAGCGCTTCGAGGCCGTTCAACATCGATGTCTTCACGGAAGGTAAAAGAAGATCCGGCGCCGTCATCTTTAATCCGGGCGTTATTCGAGAATCATTAAGTGCTTCTTCAAACTTGATTTTTATTTCCCTGAGATATTTCACGGCATTGCCGCGTGACAGTGGAGGTTTCGAACGCACAAGCGCATCAATAGACGCATCAATGTTGCCTCCGCGAAGATAAGAACGAATCCCCGCCTCCGCCGCCTCCGAAAGGAGTTCCTGCCTTTTTATATCGAGCATCACGCGGTAAAACGCCGTCTCCCGTTCGGCTGTGCTGCGGAGCTCGGAACGTCCAGTTCCGAGCGGAGTGCCGAAACCCTCAAAGGGGCTGCTTCGCTTGTCACGGGATTTCGGCCGCACCTCGGCGCGGACCTGCGGCACGGCAGGCGCACCCACAAGATTCTGAAGCTCCTCAAGCGTTATTCGGACTTCCCCGTTGGGCCCTAGCCTTTTCTGAGGTAATGTGCGGTATTGCTCTTCCTGCGCTTCAGGGATGATTTGCCGAGCCAATTCCAGTGCTTTTGATTCGGCATCCTTATCCCCAAATTGACGGGCCTGTTCAGCAAAACCGTATAAGTGAAAAACTAATCGCAAACGTCTATTCAATGTGCCTTCTGACCGATCTATTTCCATTTCTTTCTGAACGCCACGAATTACAGATTCGATTTTTTGAAAATAGTTATTATTATTTTTAACTCCTTCAGTATTCATCCAGGTATTAGGTAAACGGATCGATGCAGATTGTAAATGACCATCCCAAACGCTCCTCACTTTATCGAGATCGCTTAAACGGTCAGCGCTTGCTCTTTCATGCTCACTAAGTGATTGAAAAATAGATCGATCTATTCCGTGCGATTTATAACCCTCACTCCAGCGAAAAAGTTCTCCTTTGCTATTAATAAAATATTCGAACCGAGAATTAGGTCCGGCAAACTCAGCCACATAAGTTACCGCTTCACCGTCTTGAAGTTCTCTACCGCCTAGCTCCCCTACCCTGCGCTGATATTTTCTCGTCTCACCCTTTGACTTGAAATTTACGCCATTGATATTGACATAATTCATTCTCCCGGCGGCATATTCTTCAAGAAATTCTTTGTCCGGGATATTTCTAAAAGGGCTGTTGGCAAGAATGTCGTTCAGAATCTCCTGTTGTTTCTCAGGTGACAATGTCACTTCATTTTTTAATATTTCCTCAATCGTTACGGGCGGTTCGCTTTTTTTGCCTATTCTGTTATACGTGGAAGCATTACGAACAACCATCCCGCTCTCAGCTTTTTGAGGAGGAACTGAGATTGTTTCGATCGCACCGCGAAAAATATTTCCGTCTTGTATGAGATATAAGGGCAAACCAAGATCATCCGCTATCTGCTGAATTTGGCTTGGCTGAATAAAGTCTTCTTCTCTTGCACTCGTCCTTTGTCGATCTGTTTCATCTTTCGCTATCACGTAAAATCCTGCAATCTTGCGCGCAACAACACCTAGTTCGTTGTAAGCCTGGATCCCCCTATTTCTGTTCCATATTGCTTCCTTGATTCGACCTTGAATAGGTGATTCATCACTCATGGCTGAACTTTCTCTTTGAGAAAAAGATTTAGCTCGAGAGCCCGCATCCCTAGGGGAAGCAAATTCCACAAACCCGTCCGTGACAATAATTCCTATTGGGGACCACGCATTGGTTCGATTGTCCCTCTTGGGATCAAATGTTGAAGCAGAAAGATTGATTCCTCTATCCAGAAAAACGAGGGTGTTTTTAAGCCGCGTCACCCAATCTACCCCCTCGGGCTTAAGCAAAGAGTTGTCGCCGGGAGTAAAATGCTTGGTTAATCCGTGGAGTACGAGTACTTGGTTTTCCTGAGTTATCTTTTTCAGATCACGATTTTGCATGTCCTCAGAGGCAAATGCCCAAAATGCCTCCAACTGCTGCTCCGCAGCGGCAGCGGTTTCAACTTTGCCTGTTCGTGCTCGCAAGGTTTCTAATCTATCTTCTATTTCTCGTAGCTTGCCAGATTCTTTGTCCAATCTCGTTTTAAGAACCGCCAATTCATTATCTGAAGCCGTTTGTTGGGCCTCAAGCCCCTCAACCTCCGCAGTTTTCCGCCCGGCATAATAGAAAATGCGGGAAAGCACTCTCACATTTGCTTGATCAAACTTGCGATTCACTTCGGCTAATTTGGCTTCTCCTTCCCTTATTCGAGCCCTTGTTTGCTCAATTTCTGCACTCAAAGAGGATAGCTGACTTTTAGCCGTTTCGATTTGCTGGGCAACCTTGACTAACTCTTCCATGGAGGCGAGCTTATCGGGGAAGTATTTTTCCGCAAATGCTCGCAGCTTTTCATTCTGTCCCTGCATATTCCCCTGCCGCACCTCAGCTCGGTTTTTGCCTTCCACAGCAGAAGTCCAAATTCCGTTCAAGGCAGAATAGAAATTTTCGATTCTTTCAGCAAGAGCAGGATCGCTGTTTTCTAAATCAGCCTGAATACTTTCAAGCGGAAGCCTTTGTTTATTCAAAAGATCGGCAATCTCCTGGGGCGTCAAACCCCACTTTGAAAATTCATTACCCAGATAATCGATATAGGACAGGGTTTCGTAAATTTCGGGCGTGTCCTCAAAACCCTTCATTAAGTCGCGGGCAAGCCCGATCGCCACGGCAAGATCCGAATCCGGATCCCCAAACTCCTGATCATAACTGCGCAGCTCAGAGCGTGCGGCGGCAAAGGCTTTGGTGAGAAAGGCTGCGATGCCGCGAAGGCTGGCTTGATTCAGATTAAAGGATCGCGTTTGGCCGACCGCATTGGTAATCGCAATGGCCGTTTGGCCTTGCGGCACAACGCGGATGGCACGAGGTATGGCTTGTTGCTGGATGAGAAGATTGATCGCGCCTGTCAAAATGCGTCCGAATAGTTCCGGAGAATCCGTCAATTGAATAACCACCTCTGCATAATTTCCCTCGGGATCGGGATGTTCGATTTTTAACCTGCCGTCGTGGCCTGCCACTGCCCGGATCACAAAACCGCCTTCCGCATTGATGCGAAATACTGGAATTCCTTCTCCGCCAATACGCCGGGCAAGTGATCCGACACTTATTTGACGGCCAGATTCAAGGAGCGCGTTCAAATCAATACCGCCTTGCTGCGCGGAATCACCAGCTCGTTGAAGTTCGGCAGACGCACTTCCCGCTCCCCTTTGCGACGGAAGTCCAAAATAGGCGCTTGTCCCCTGCGAGGTAAGCACCCTGATCCCCTGCATATTGCGCCCAAAAGGACTGGACGGGACAATTTGAACCCTTAATTGGCCTGTAATATTCCCGAGAGGGGGTATAACAGGAAAGGAAGAAAGCTCCGTTTCCGTACGGGCTTCGTTAAGGAAATCCGCCGAGAGGATCAAAAGACCCGGGCCTTCCTGCCGGGCGATCTCGTTTCCTTCATCCGTGACGACTTGCCAATGCCACTGGTCGCCCGTATGTTTGAGCCAGACCCGGACCTTTGCTCCGGGGAAGACAATGGGTAAGCCCTGAGCGGGAACCATTGAACCGGGCAAAAAATTTTCCGAGGCGGCCAAGTTATCTTCTTCGGCTTTCAGAAAAATAAAACCGTCAGACTCAACCAGCTTGTGATCACGGTTTCGGACAAAATCAAGGGCCCATCTAAAATCATTTTCATTGCGCAAAAACAAGAAGATTTTATCAAGGAGAGATTTAAAATCACGAATGAACGGAGCGGCTTGGGGATTCTCCTGATAAATCCGTAAAGCTCCTTCCTTGATCGTCCGGGGATTCATAGTTCCGAGTCGATATGCCAAGACATAAAGCATCAAAAGAAAGGATTCGATTTCCTGCTGGAAAAGCACACCGGAAAATGGAGCTTGAGGTGCCAGAGAAGTTTCGCCGCCGAGAAAAGCTTTCAGCGCCGCGATTTCCCGCGGTCTTAAATCCGGCAAATCCGTCAGAATTGCCGGCGCGAGATCGCCAGTCAGGGAAATTTTTTCATCTCCCAGCGAGGGATGCTCATAGTAAAAAATACCCGCAACCGGTTTAACCGAACCCATGACCGGATCATTTTCAACGCTTTGCTTTTGCTTAGTATAATTTCCTGTTATTTCAATCAGCTGATCATCCGTCAGTCCAAGCTGAGACCAGCGTTTCACCTGTTCCCGGACTTCACCTGCAAAAATACGGCCTTCGCGCGTATCCTCAGCAACGGGAATGCCTGGGTTATTACCGATCTTCAACATTTGAACGGATCGCCCTTCAGGAGATTGTCCGGTTTCAAGAACAATTTCCCGAAGGAGCATGCGTTCAAGTTTTAATAAAATGTGCTCGGCATCTCGGGTGAGGTGAAGGGCAAGCAGGTTTCGCGGCTTCTGATAATAATAGGCGTTGTCCGGATCAAGGACTTTATCAATCAGGGTACTTCCATACGCAAAGAGATAACCAATTTCATTAAGGGTCTTGGTATCTTCGATCGATTGCGGAGGCGCCCGCAGGTTTCGCACCAGTGAACGCAGGCTTTCGTAGCGGCTGCTAAAATCCTGAATCTTCGTAATAATGCCGCGTAGCGCCGGATGCTTCCAATTCCCCGACATGGAGGCCTCCGAAAGTGGAACCCAATTCGTATCCATAATCGAATCGCCCTCCCGCAACCGTGTGCTTAACCCGACCATTGAATCCATCCCCGTAGGCGAATCTGTCTCCCGCACGCCGGGAGGAAGTTCGCGTTCAAGGGTGATATCTACGAGCATCTGCCTGTCCTCGGGCCAGGCAACTTCCTCCGCGTTTTCAACCTGGATGCGCGTATCCGCGGCAGACAAAATATCGCTGATTGAAATAACACCGGGTTCGTCAGAACTCAATTCAATGGAGCTGTGAAATCGGGAATAACCGCTATAAGGCATTACGCCGTGCTTAAACTGATCATATTCGGGATATCGGCCATCGGTACGGCCCAGGATAATTCTCTCACCAGGCCGAAAAGTGCGTTTTAAGATATTAACCTGTGCGCCTCCGGAGGCAGGCGCAAGTGTGAATGTTTCTGTATCCGGATCATAGGTTAAAAGGAAAAGGGATTCTTGCTGACGGGCGCCCAGCGTAATCACCGTGTCGCCTTTCATCTTAATCCGGCCAAACTTGCCGCCCCCTCGTAAAGTGATACTTCCCGGGATATCCCTTCCCGGCAGCCGCAGCTCAGAGCGTGAGGCGTCCGGCCTCACGTCCTGAGCAGTGCCTGACTCCTGTCGAGTCAAGCGCACTTCGGAACGTCCAGTTCCGAAGTTCCTGCTTGTGTCGGAACCCCCAAAGGGGCTGCTTCGCTTGGTACGAACTTCCGACCGCAGATCAGAGCGCGGGGCAAACAGCCTCGCGTCCTGAGCAGTGCTACGACCCAATCGGTCGGAGCGCAGCTCAGAGCGTGGAAAGCCATTTGCATCGTGCGTTGCCTTGAATTCTTTTTCAAGTTCTTGAAATTCGGTTCCTCTCACGACTCGATCCGCAACCCCTTTTCCTCGAAGAAAATTTATAAACGCCATCCTGAAGAAAAAACCGTTCAGATCCAGCGGATCAAAATGCCAGAAATTCTCAAACCTGATTTGTTCAAGTTCCCAGCCTTTTGCAAGACTCACGGCTGCAAGAAACTCATGAGTCCGTGATTGGGCTCGATACTTTCCATGGTAAAGGTCTCTTAAATAGGAAAGATGTGTTTCTAATTTTTTGTCGGCTTCCGAAAGGAAGGTTAACACCCGCAAAATATCGTCACTCGTTAATCCCTGCGAAATGGTCCCTTTCCAAACCGGGTTCGACTGAATAGCTTCCAAAGCGGCGGGCAAATCCTGATAAATCTCTCTGGCAAAGTCTGCAAGGACCTTACTTAAAACATTCATTGAGTCTTCTAAATTTTTTCCTCCCAGCCCCTGAACCGCTCTGGGATATTTTCGCTGCAGGTCGAAAGGTTCCAGTAAAAAGACATCCTGAAAAAAAACGCCCAATGCCGATGGCTTCGTTGATAGGGTCTTCGCAAGCACTTTCAGGTCAAAATTATCTCTCCAAACGTTGTCTTCAATCACATTCCGCCGCTGTGTAGGCTCCAGTTGTTCTTGGGCACCATTAAAATTATCCAGCATTCGCAAAAATCCTTCCGGATCAGTGTTAAAACCCTGCAGAATGGGATTGTTATTGGGATCATCTTTATCACCGAACCATTCGGCAAGTGTATCCATAAGATTTGAAAATTTATCGTTTAATTCGGTATGCTGTGCTTCATTGATTCTCACTGGGAATTGAGCCTCTTCTTCGGGAAACGGAAAAATAAACATAATATCTTCACCCTCTCCGAGGGCCCGGAATTTTTCATATATAAGACGGCTGATTTCCTGTTTCAGCTCCTGAATTGAATTCACACGCAGCTCGGCCCTTGAAGCGGTCGGCTTCAGGGCACGAGCAGTGCTTGGCTCGATAGGAGCCAAGCGCACCTCGGAGCGGGCGGCAGGCCGTGTGGTGGATTCGGCTCCACCAATGATTCCAAGAGTGCTCAGCTCCGACCGGGCTGAACGCACCTCGGCCCGTTCGACTCCGCCCGCCGGGCTTTGCTCAGGACCACGGCCTGAGCGCAAAATCAAAATGGTCTGCTCTAGGGAATCTTTAAACATAGAATTATGTTTAACCACAACACGGCCCTTTTGTTCCTTGTCTTTCTCCTTAATTTCCGAAATGATTTTGCGCGCCTGAT
>Ga0247727_10000387_pt1 | contig 107083 bp, 102 predicted proteins | sample WisWelCaveWW1625_FD_202498 | JGI IMG/M metagenome (GOLD analysis project Ga0247727, IMG submission 202498) | Biofilm microbial communities from Wishing Well Cave, Virginia, United States - WW16-25 | ecosystem: Environmental > Aquatic > Deep subsurface > Groundwater > Cave microbial mat... | reverse complement strand
ACCATAAGCCGTAACCCTAGTTGCCCTACGGGCTCCTTCCGTTACGGCTTATGGTGATAAAATATTTTTAAAAAAGCGCTGGACTCTACGACCTTCCATGGTTACATTTTATTTTGAGGCAACGGGCCCGTCCGTCGCTTGTGCAAGCTTACAACGAACGCCGGGCCAAATTTTCGGCAAAACAAAAAAGGCAAGATCACTTTCTGACCTTGCCTTTTTATAATAAATCAAAACAGACGAGCCGTCTGTGTTACGACTACAGCACCGCCAGAATATCATCTTCCCCGAGAATCAAAAATTTCTCGCCGCCATATTCGAACTCGTCGCCGGCCCATTTGGCGAAGAGAATCGTGTCGCCGGTCTTGACCGCCGGTGCGAGGCGCGATCCGTCTTTTTTTATTTTGCCTTTGCCGACGGCGAGCACTTCGCCGCGCTGGGGCTTCTCTTTGGCAGTTTCGGGAATGATGATGCTGCCGTATTTCTTGTCCGGCTCGTCCAGACGTTTGATGAGAACCCGGTCGTGCAATGGTTGAACATTGAGTGCCATCCAAAAACCTCCTTGAAATTAAAATTGAAAATTGCCAATTTAAAATTTACAATAGCAGACTGGCCCCGACCGTCCTGCGTGTTTTTAATGGGGAAAATCGGGGCGCTACTGTTTCGCTACTGCTTAAAAATCGGCTCCAAATGCCGGACCGAGCAGGGATGGCCGCCGTTTTGATAATCGCAGTCGCCCCAGTAAAAGCATTTGATGGAGCAAATCGGCGCCTGCTGTTGCAGGTTGATCTCGGGATACTCGGCGCGCTGCTCCATGAGCTGCTTGCGCAATTTGCGTTTTTCAAAGAAGCCGTTGATTTTCGATTGGCCGAGAATTTTCACGCTGATGAGCCTGGCCAAATCTTGCGAAGCCGGCGACTGCGGATTTTGCAGCAGAAACGGCCGCAGCTCGCGCACGGCGTTGCGCACGCCTTGATCGTAGGAGATATAACCGAGATACTCGACGTCGATGGACAACAATTCCGCCGCTGCCGCTTGAATGGCGATGCCTTCCTTGATATCATCCTTTTCCATCACCATGTTCAAAATGAGCTTGGGGCGATTGGTTGCCAACACTTCTTCCATCATGCCGGCGGCGCTCGGATCGATTTCCTGAACTTTTTTCAAGACCTCGGACATCGGAATGTGAATGCGGCCGGGGCGGTTCAGCTCGTCGCTTTCGAGAATTTCCATGACGCGCTCGTTGCTGCGAAAGGCGAGCTGCAAGCGGCGCAGCAGGCAAATCTTGATGAAATTGAAACACTCCTGAATCGCCATCGGCTCGGGATTGGTCACCACGATGCCCTCGTCGGCGGTGAGAAAGAAATCGATCACGTTGAACGATGAGCCGGCGCCGAGATCGAGCAGAATGAAATCAGCGTCGATGGTGCGCAATTGGCGGATGAATTTGAGCTTCTGCTGATATTTCGGATTGGCCAAGCCCAACGTGCCGCACGCGCCGCTGATCAATTTGAGCCGCTCGACCGGCGTCGATAAAACGATGTCTTTGATGTTGTCCACCGCGAGTGTATAAAAATCAAAGAACGTGTGCTCCGGCTCCAAAATTCCCATCACGGTGTGCAGATTGGCGCCGCCGAGATCGGCGTCGACCATGACCACGTCTTTGCCCAAGCTCGCCAAGCCTACTCCGATCGACGCGGTGAGCACGGTTTTGCCGACGCCGCCTTTGCCGCCGCCAACGGCGATCACCCGCTTTGGCCGTTTAGCTGCGGCCTCTTCACTCGGAAAAATATACCGCAACGCATTGAAGTCGGTCGCGGTAATCCACTGCTCTTGATCTTCACTCCAAATCAGATCTTTTTCACTGAATTTCCCTTTATCGACCATCGCCCGCAATTCGCGCGGTGAAAACGGGCCATACTGCTTTTCATTGACACGCACAAACACATTGTCCATCGAAGCTATCCTTGCCATAGTATCCCTGATGATGAAAAGTCAAAGCTGCAAAATCTTCGGGCTGACCGGCGAATCGGCGCATGGCGCGCCGCCGCCGGCCTCCGCTTCGCTTTCCTGGCGTTGCGGTTCTGGTTTTTAAAGAACTAAAACTTTAATAAAATAAAAAATTGCGTTTTACGGCGTGAACGCCGGCTTCGGTTTGAGATGGCGAAGAACGAAGCGAGAAAACCGATAGTAGCGCGCGATCATCCAACGGCCGCCGGGCAGCGGCGCCATCACGCGATCCCGCATGAAATAAAAAAACATCATGGCGGCTTTGCTGCTGCCGAAGATGCGAGAGAGCATGCATCCCGTCGCCGGCGGATCAACGGGAATCTCCGGATTTTCACGGGGCTGGGTGCCGGTGATCGCGGCATACGCATCGATGCGGCCTTTGCCTTCGATGTTGCCGCTGCCAGTGTGCAGACCCAACGCATGGCCCTCGAGCCGCGCTTTCAATTCGCCTGGCGTGAGGCCGTTGTGCGCTTTCAAAATCAACAGGCCGGTGCCGGCGGCAAATGGCGTGGCCATGCTGGTGCCGGAAAGCTCGACGTAATACTCGTTGATGATCGTGCCGAGCGCGGTGTTTTTGGAACGGCCGGCGATAATCTTCACGCCGGGCGCAACGACATCCGGCTTCTCGAACCCATCCACGGTCGGGCCGCGGCTGCTGAAATCTGCCACTTTATCCTGATCGTCGGAAGCGCCGACGGTGATCACTTTCGTGGACACGCCGGGCGTTGAGATGGTACGCTCGCCAGGCCCGCTGTTGCCGGCGGCGCAAAAAACCGCAACGCCCGCATCCATCGCCGCCTCGCAGGTGACTTGCAAAATATCTTTGACCCCGGCTTGCGCGGTGCCGCCCAGACTCAGGCTAATGATATGCACACCTTGCTCATGTAACCATTCTATACCGTCAACGATTGAAGATGCAGAACCTTGTCCCTGCGAATTTAAGCCTTTGGAGCTGTACATTTTTGCTTTGGGCGCCACACCGCGATACTGGCCGTTGGAGCGGCTGCCATCGCCGATCGCAATCGTTGCGACGTGCGTGCCGTGGCCGTTGCCGTCAAAATCGCCCTCGCCGGTAAAATCCGCGGTGCCGAGAATGCGTCCGGCCAAATCACCGTGCGTCACATCCGTGCCGGTGTCGCAAACGCCGACAACCATGCCCTCGCCCTCGTTGCCAAGCTGCTTCCAGACTAAATTGACGCTCGCGCGCGGAACGGCGCGGTCGAGCAGAGCCTGCACCGGAAAATCATCATACAGATCGGTAATCGTCGGGCCCTTCGCGCCCTTCGCGAGGCCTTGCTGAAGGCCTTGTTGCAAAGCATACTGGAGGGTTTGCTTCAGGCTTTGTTTGGCAAGCGAGGTGCGCGTCACTTGCTCGTCGGGAACTTCGATCTTGAAAACGCCGGTGAGCTTGTACTTTTTGAGCACTTTGACGCCGCTGGCGGCAAACGCCTTTTCCATTTCGTCGAACTCCGCCGGGCCGTCACATTTGATGAATTTGATCATACGGATCACCCTTGGAAATAAATTTTGATTCCATCCGCAATGGCGCGCGCGATTTTTTCCTGGTTGGCCGGGTTTGCCAAAAATTGCGCCTGTTGATTATTCGAGATAAACTCGGTCTCGACGAGGCAAGCCGGCATTTGCGTTTCGCGCAAAACCTGAAAGTTTGCCGATTTGACGCCGCGATTCTGGTGAGACGGAAAAGCGGCAATCAAAGCGCGATGCGCCTCGGCGGCCAAAACCTGCCCCATTTCGGAAGTAGGATGATGATAAGTTTCGATGCCGGTCGCGCCCGCGTTTTCCGCCGAATTGCAATGTAGGCTCACGAAAATTTCCGTGCCCGCGGTGTTCGCCAGCTCGGCGCGCTGCCCCAACGGCACGAAAACATCGGTGCGCCGCGTCATCAGAACCTCATGGCCGCGGCTCTCGAGAATCCTCTGCAATTGTTGAGAAATTGCCAGAGTCACGGCCTTCTCAGTAATGCCGGCGGCTTGATTGATGGCGCCCGTGTCATCACCGCCGTGGCCGGCATCAATGGCAATGAAGTGGCCGTTGGCAGGAGGTTCCGGGGTGGGCGTGGAAGGCGGAGCCGGTTCATCACCCGACCCAAAAAGCTTGCGCAAAAAATCCCAAAGCTTTTGGAGCCAATTCGACTGTGCTGAATCAGGCATAGCGGTTAACTTAAATTGCGCGCCAAAAGCCTCGGCGCCACACTGCCAGCGGCATTAAAAATGAAATATAAATGACCCTTGTCTCCACCCGTAAGAGGGTGTTTGAAAAGTACAAAAGTGCGACTGACCGGTCACTTAAAGTAGTTGAATTGTAGAACATTTTGTGCCTAAAAAGTGACCGGTCAGTGATTTTTCAAACACGCTCTAAGTGGGGTCTCACACCGCCTACGCCCGCGGGCGTTTCAACTGGACTTCCGCAAAGTCATTGATGCCGTCGGCTATAGCCCGGGCCAGATTATCCTGGTTGGTGGGCGAAGCAAGAAATTCAAGCTGCGACGGGTTCGAGATAAATTCGGTTTCGACCTGGCAAGCCGGCATGTGGGCGAGCCGCAACAGGAACAATTCTTTCGGCTTGATCCCGCGATTGACGTGATCGACGAATGTCGAGACCAGCGAGTCTTGAATAGCGCGCGCCAGCCTCTCGCTCAACGACGATTCGGGAAAATAAAGCGTTTCAATGCCTTCCGGATTGGGATCGGAATAGGCGTTGCAGTGCAAGCTGACGAAGACCTCGACCTTCGCGGCATTGGCGCACTCGATGCGTTTGCGCAAATCCGCGCTGAGATTTTCATCAAGCTGCTTGTCCTCATGGCGGGTAAAAACCACCTGATGTCCCGCTTGTTTCAAGAGTTTGCCGATTTTCAAGCACAGAGCCAGCGTAACGTCCTTTTCACGCAGCTCAAACGGATTGATGCCGATGGCGCCGGGGAAAATTCCGCCATGTCCTGGATCGAGCGCGATTCTCATAAAATGTCCCTCACGGATGTCAAACAATGGTGCATTGGCCTAAGATGATATTGACTGCTTCCGCAGAATCGTTGCACCCCAAAAATTTCGTAACTATACACAATCCGGCCGGTTGCCTGAACAGTTGCAAAATTTCTTTGGGCGTGTCAAAATAAAAAACCCGGATAACTGGTGGAAGCTTTCTGCAAGCGGCTGCGCGTTTGCAAAAGCTTTGGCCATAATCCGGGTTGGCGGTATTAACCCCGCCTTTCCTTGTGGTTCATGTCAGCAAGAAAAAGAAGCTGAAAGCCTTTTACCAAGAGTTGCTGTTAATATAAAAGAATCAGGCCAAGAAGTCAAGAAAAAATTTTTACAATTTTGTAAAAGCGGGCGCGCCGGCTGGATGAAAATTTAAGCGAAGATTTTAGCCCTTTCGAAATAAAAAAGGCCCAGGTTTTTCAACCCGGACCTCTTGGCTGTGAGGGGGAGCCACAACTTGTATATGAAAACGCCTGCATTTGATTTCACGAAAAACGCGCCCGGCCAATTGTCGTTTTTCTCGGGCGAACGTCACTGTTCACCGCGATGGCGGAAAGGCCGGTGGTTGGTTGAACCACGTGTCTCGACCGGACGCGAATTTCATGTCCCGCTTAAGCGAGATGCCCATGCTTCCTGCAAGGTGCTTCCCTAAGAAACGTCCTTGTTTACTCATTTTCGGGAAGTCAACATTAAGATCATTTTTGCAGCGTCACTGCTGCATGATCTTAATGCGTGTTAACTCATCATTGCCTATTCCTTTTGCAAGGCTTATGCCAAAGCTTAAAAACGGCACGCCGTGTTGGGCTCGGGAAAACGCCTTGCTTTAAATGATTGAAAAACTGAGGAAGGTTTTGAAGAGAGGGCTTGAAGGAAGGCGTGGACAGTTTCGTAAGCGCACCGGAAAGTGTATCATGTTGATTTCAAATTTCGTTTTTGAATTGCAAAAACGATATTGCCGATACCGCTGCTCCGAAATTGAAATCGGTGAATTGAAGATTGGGGAGGCCCGCTCAATATCTCAACAAAAGTGTAACATCGTTTTATCAAGGGCAGGCGCAACCTCACCGCAATTGCTATTTGACCCAAACGAGCGTGATTCCCGGATTGCCGATTCCCAAATCGGCATCGTCGATTTGGCCGCAAGCCTGCCGCATCTCCTGGGTGTCGTCGTCAAAAATGCCGTAGTCCTCGCCGTTGATGACGGCGCGCCAGCGCCGGCGAAATTGAAAGGCCCAATTGCGAACCGTTTCTTTCGTGCTCCCGCCTCGCCCATGACTGCCGTAGCCGTGAACGATTTTGATGACGCGCAGGGTTGACGAATTGCGCACTTTGGCGAGCGCTTCGACAAGCTCGTTTTCAACCTGCTGCGGCGATCGCGGCGGATGGCCCACGTCGATCACGAAAAAGTAAGTCGCATTCATCCGTTTTTAAAAAGCGCTTAACGGTCACGGTGTTGCCTGTAATCGTTCAGCCAGCCCAGATTGACGGGTGTCTCAGGTAAAACCCCGCGAGTTTTGGCCTGAGTTTCAACTCGTGTGTAAATGTCTGGGTCGAGCGTTACCCGCCGCCTGCGTTTAGCTCTAACCTCGAATTCAACTTAACACATCAAAAAATTTATTGCAACATCTATTTTCGGGTACCGCGCGTCTGGATTGGCCGATTCTGCACCTTACCGAAGTAGCCCGTATATAAATTATCGAATGTGTGTTCTGGGAAGGCTGCGAACGATGGAAGTTTTATTTTCCTGCAAGGACGGACTTAACAATATTCAGCAAAAAGGACAACACACATGCGAAATTTGCTCATGCCGATCAAAAAAAATTTGCACCTGGCGCTCATCGCCGGCCTGGGAATCACGCTGCAAAGCTGTACCGAGACCCCGACACAAACGCTCACCGCGGCACGAATCGAAGGCCGCGTCGTCGACAAATCCACCTCCGCGCCGCTCGAAAAAGTGGTGGTGAAAGCATTGCCCTTCAATAGCAGCGACGAAACCGATGCCGATGGCAAGTATGCCTTGTCCATCGAGCTGCCGGACACGATCTCCAGAACGGTCAAGCTGGTCATTTCCAAAACCGGTTTCGCCAACGATTCCCTGGTTTCGCTCATCATTAAGAACGACCGCGTCACCTCTGTTGCGGAAATCAAATTGGGTCGCATCATAAATTCCGGGCAAGGCTCCGGCGAGGCGACCAACATCGTGTTGATTGACGTGACCAGGAGCAGCATATTCGTGAAAGGCTCCGGCGGCCAAGCCACCGCAAAAATGACGTTCGAAGTGAGAGATGCCCACGGCATCCCGGTCGACACGCAGCACAAAGTGGCGGTGGCTTTTAACCTCAAAGGCGGTCTCGGCGGCGGCGAAGTTTTGAATCCGGCTTTCTTGGAAACTGATGCGAACGGCCGGGTCTCTACCATCATCACCAGCGGAACGAAGGCGGGTGCCGTGCAGGTGGTAGCACAAGCGCAAGTCAAAGGCGTTACGATCTCCGCGGCGCCGGTTCCGATTGCCATCCACGGCGGGTTGCCGGATCAAAGCCACTTTTCGCTGGCGTTTGAAAAACTGAACTTTGCAGGTTGGATATACTACGGCTTGACGAATCGCATCACGGCCTTTGTGGGAGACAAATACTCCAACCCGGTGCCGCCCGGAACCGTCGTGCAATTTCGCAGCACCGGCGGCATTATCGAAGGCTCGGCGGTGACCGATGTGCTCGGACGAGCTTCAGTGATTCTGACTTCCGCCAGCCCGCAGCCGCAAGGAATCCCCGGATATGCCTTTCCTTTTACGGAGCCTGGATTCGCTCGCATCATCGCGGAAACGGTTGATGAAACAGGCACGAAAATTACCTCCGAGGGGCCCGTTTTATTTTCCGGAAGAACACAGTCTATCGAAGCGGCGCCGACGACCTTTAACCTCGCCCCATATAGCTCACAATTTTTTACCTATAAAGTGAAAGACCAAAATAGCAATCCCTTAGTTGCCGGCACCACGATCAGCGTGACGACCGATAACGGCAAGCTTAACGGGGACACCAATATAAATTTGAGAGACACCCAATCTCGCGGCTGGACGGAGTTTGCTTTTACTTTGACCAACGCAGAACCTGATAGCTTGGCCAAAGACGCCACCATAAAGCTTCAGGTCACCAGCCAAAACGGCGACGCGTCGAGGACGATTACCGGAAGAATGTTGCCGAAACAGTAAGAGATTTTGCCCACGGAAAAGCGGCAGGGACGAAGCCATGCTTCGCCCCTGCGCATCGACTGTCCATTAATTCGGGCACTGACTCGGGCAGCAATCGGAAGGCTGGCAAACCGGCGGCTTGCAGGGCGGACACTTTTTATCCGTCGCCGCTTGATCCGACGACATCGCCAAGCTGCCGAGCGCCAACAGCATTAGCGCTGCCAAAGTCAACAGGCCTTTCTTCATGGTTTCATCTCCTGGTTAAAATGTTCGAAATTGAATGTAGACTTGTTTAGAGTTGCAGTCATCGCAAAACTTGCACGACTTGCTCGAGTTCATGCGAGGTGAGGTCGCCAATCGTCAGATACTCCGAATGGTTCCCCTTCCAGCTCACCGCGGTGATATTCTTTGTGCTCACCAACAAGCATTCCACGTTGCAAATCGGCGCGCGCGCGACGGCAAATTGGCCGAGCGTCCAGGATTGCCCTAAAGCGTGTTGAAAAATATTGATGACTTTGCCGGCTTTTATGCAGGTGAATTGAACGCATTTTTTGCCGTTGCACTCCAGCACGCGCACGCAATCCAAACTAAACGAGTCTGGCAAGGCCTCGATAGCCGCCAGCGGGAAGGCGATTCCCTGCTGCGCTTCAACGAGTTGGACCACTTGCGCGGGATAGCGTTTGTAGAAATTGCTTTCGGAAGCCTCCTGCCGCACGTCATCCAAAAAAATGCCGTAATCAATGACCGCCTTTGCCTCGGTTATGATGGTTCCCTCGCCTGGGCTTATTCTCTTCCAAACGGCTACGCTCAACAAAAGCAACGCTGCAGCCGCCAATGACCAGCGCAGGTAGCGAAAATCGGCAGAAGAAAAAATCTTGCCAAATTCGAGCCGCTTTGACGGCGAAGCGGCGATTTTTCCGGAGATGCGCTGCCACAACTGCTCAGTCGGAACAAATTGCGGCGTCCGGCCAATTTTCAACAGCTCGCGGCAGCCGCGAATATCCGCGAGCTGTTGGCGGCAGCCGGCGCAGCTTTCGAGATGGCGGCGCATTCGTGCAGACTCGTGCTCCGGCAGTTCGCCGTCGGCATAGAGCACGAGCAAGCGCTGCAAGCGGCGATGGTGAAAGAAGGCGGTGATTTTTTTCATATCTTTCTCAATGATTGGCACTGAATCATTTTGCAGACTGGAAGTCTGCGCTACGATTTTAGATAGTTTTGATCTATACCGAGAGCCAAGAGTTCCGTTTTCAATTTAGCATAAGCGCGGTGCAGTCGCGAGGCCACTGTGCCTTTGTCGATTTGCAAAACCTCGGCAATCTCATCGTAAGCCATACCCTCGAAATCGCGCAGCACGATGACGGCGCGGAACGGCTTGCGCAAACGCGAGAGCGCCTTCCGGAGTTTTTCCGACATTTCGGTGTGATCCAATTGCCCGGAACTCTCGCGCGCCAGGTTATCCTCATTCACAATCAGCGCCAAAGACGTTTCCCGTTTTTGCCGCCGCTTGAATCGCCGCAGCGCATCGAGGCTGGCATTGACGGTCATGCGATAAAGCCAGGTCGAAAGCTTGGCCTCGCCTTGAAATTGTTCGAGCTTGCCGTGCAGGCGCACAAAAACTTCCTGCACGACGTCTTCAGCATCGTGGCGCGACGAGGTCAGGTGAAAAGCCACCTGATATATTCGCCGGTGATGGGTGAGAAAAATCGTGCGTAAATCCAGCCTACGCTCCGCTATCGTTGGTGCTAAATGCAGTGGCATCTTCGCTGCTGAACCGATTCTTTCGCTTTTAATATTTAGACGACGGCGAGGGGGATTTTCTTCCCAAAGAAAAAAATTAAATTCGCGGGCGATGGATCGCTTTCGACATCGGAGAGTGAACTTGTAAGGGAGAAAGCAAAAGAAATGGCTCAACCCTTCAATCTTGTCCGGCCCTTAGCCCCAAGTTGCTTGAAGTTTTCTCCCGAGATCACCGGCGTGCCGGTCTGCGCCTCAATGTCTTTGCGCGTTCTGCCCGCGACCGCGCCGCCGTCCTGGGCGTCTTTCTTGAGCGGCGCAAACCCTTGTGAATCGCGATCGCGATGCAGCTTCGTGGTGGTTGCCTCGGCCAGCATGGTCAGGATCAATTCGATATCGGTCATGTGATCGCGCAGATTTTCGCGTTGCAGGTCTTTCACCTGCTTGTATTCTTCCACCTTCAGATCAAAGGCTCCCTGCATGATCTCGTTGGTCAGGATGGCGTATTCAAGGGTGCTCCGAGCGCCTCGGTTCTTCCATTCGTCGGTCAGATCCTGCCGGACGGCGATGCCGCGCAGACGCTTGTCGATCCACTCCTTGGGATAGCCTTTCTTTTCATACAGCTCCTGCATGCGGGCCATAGCCAGCTCGGGATTTTCGATTTCGTCGATTCGCTCCTTGCCGACCCGAGCCAGCCAACGTTTGAGCGGCTCTACCTTGGGCGACGGAATGGACTGGATGATCCGAAACATCGTCTCGGTATTGGCGCAGTCGGTCAGGCGATGTTTACCGTCCGGCGCGATCATTTTCAACTGTCCGATTTTTTCGGACACTTCACCATAGCCTTCGGCAATCAGCTTGTTTTTCAGGTCGTTCCAGTATTTGCGCGGCCGGTCGCCCCCCACTAGAATATCGATGACATCGATTATGGAAAACCACCATTCGCCCTCGTGGAGAATCTTGCGGATGCGCTTGCCTTCAAAGACCGCAAGTTTGGAGGTTTTTTCTGTGCTCATAGTATATGTCTCCCGTTGTGTACACGCGCCAAGTCCATATCCATCACGCGCCGATGACTGAGCCAAGACGATTCATCCTACAGCGTTTTTCAATCAGGTGTTCAGGATGAAACTACGAAAAGCCTATAAACATTATGTGAAATGACTGTCGGACATGAACACTCAAATGAAAAACGCTGTAAAAAAAACACTTCCACTCTCGCCGCGCCGTCCGGAGTATTGTAAAAGATGCTTTCGCTTTCGCGCGTTTCCCGCCTCTTGCGGTCACCTTTTTTCTGACTCATAAATTTGCGTCCGATAACAATTGGCGTTATAAGCGAATTTCACTCTCAGCAGCAGCAAACTCTCTCATCGCTTCCTCTAAATCTTCTAAAATTTTTTTCATCAGCGCCTGAGGAGTCTCGCCCTGAACGATATTCATCGTATCATCCTGCCACTGGATGTCGAGGTTGGCTTTGTCTCGTGCGACAATCTCCGGATATTGGAATCGTCGAAAGTGAGCGGTCTCCGTGCGTTGAGTCCGATCATCAGCGCGGTAGCAGCGAATGAAATCCGTCAGGTCTTCAGGCCCAATCGGGTTCTGCCTAAGCGAAAAATTTCGGTTCGAGCGTAGGTCATAAACCCAGACCTCTTTTGTTGCTGGAGTCTTAGCAACCGGCTTTTTATCGAAGAAAAGCACATTCGCTTTTACGCCGGGTGAATACCAGATACCAGTTGGTAGCCGTAACAAAGTATGAATCTCGCAGCGCTCGAGCAAAGTCCGCCGAATCTTTTCACCTGCGCCGCCTTCAAAAAGCACATTGTCTGGCACAACCACCGCAGCGCGGCCGGTTTCCTTGAGCATTGAATAAATGTGCTGGACGAAATTGAGCTGCTTATTGCTGGTCGTGGCCCAGAAATCCGGTCGCTCATAAGAAATTTTGTCAGTATGATTCTTTCCATTTTCACCAATGATGGTGAAGCTGCTCTTCTTCCCAAACGGTGGATTCGTGAGAACCATATCCACAGGCTCAGCTTTCGATTCGAGGCTATCGCGAATCTTGATCACGGGATGCTCGGGATCAGTACCAATTCCGTGAAGAAAAAGATTCATGGCACACAAACGCGCCACGTTCGGGACGAGATCAACTCCGTGCAACGTCTTTGTTTTGAGATAATCGGCCTCCTTGGCATTCGCCGTCCTGCCTTTAAGATACTCAAATGCCGCCAACAGAAAACCGCCTGTGCCGCACGCTGGATCGGAAATTCGCATCATGGGTTCAGGTTGCATTACCTCGACGATTGCCCGGATGACAGGCCGTGGCGTGAAGTATTGTCCGGCTCCGCCTCGCACATCATCAGCGTTTCTGGCTAGCAATCCTTCGTAAACTTCGCCCTTCACGTCCACATCGAGTTTGGACCAATCTTCACTGTCAATCATTTGGATCACAAGGCGAAGTTTGGCTGGATCGTTGATCTTGCTTTGCGGCTTCGTAAAGATGAGGCCCAGTAATCCCGACTGTTCGCTCAACTTTCGCAACCCCTGATGATATCGCGCCAAAAGCCTTGCATTGTCACCGATGTTTTTCAATGCACCCCAAGTGTAGCGCGATGGGATATCACTCGTCTCAGCTTCTCGCTGTTCCCATGACATTTTCAGAAAAAGCAGATAGGTGATCTGCTCAGTGTAATCCATGAACGCAAGCCCATCATCCCTGAAGACATGAGCATAGTTCCAAACTTTTTGGACGAGTGCCGAAGCTTGGTGGTTTTTATTCATGTTTTTCAAGTCAACATTTCCTCCAGCCAATCTCGCTTTGTTTGCTGCCCTTTGACTATTGTATAGATTTCGGCACGGGCGAAAGCTAAAGCCGCAGCAGAATACTCGGCATCTGGGCGAATTTTGCGGAGTAGTTCCTTCTGCTGATTTTTGTAAAGAGCCTTCATCACGCCGTCACTGATTCGCAGTCGCAGCCTTTCCATGTCCTGCACAAGCCGCTGGATTTCCCCGGCTAAGACGCGGCGCTCATTGACCAGTTCGCTGCAGTGAAGATGGTAGATCTCAATTGATATCTCAGCACGTTGATACTCGGGAGTTCCGCGCTGCTTTGCAGGTGTAGGATGGCCATCCTGTCGAAATGTGAGAAGCTTCCAGTCATCCGGATCAATTGGGTCAAGGAGTTTGGGCTCTTCCAATTCCCAATCATCCGCTTCCGACCGTGCTCTAAAGCTTCCCTGAAGCGGAAAACGATCACATTTGCCCCCACTTGACCCATTCACATCGTTAACTCGACGTTGATTGCACCACTGACTAGCGTAGCGGTAGTTACGCCAATGGAAAGCCAGCCACCAATAGCCATCGTGGTCGGGGTCTTCATCCACGCGATTCTTGGGACGGAAATGATCCACGTTTTTGTCGGCCGTTGGATTGCGGCTCTCAGAATACCAGCACTTTCCATTTTTAAGAGCTGAGAGACAAGATTTTAATTCCTGCCAAATCTTTTTCCGAGCAGGCACATCCAACCCCGCAGTGATTGCCGACTTCCGAGCGGCAGCAGGGTCATTTCCAGCCGCGCGTGCTTCAGCCTCAGCCCGTACGATCTCATCACGCAATTCGTTGAGCGCTTTATCAGCTTTTTCTTGCCAGCCAGTTGGCAAATTTATCAGGTCGATGTCCACGAAGCGCATCAGCCCGCGACCTCCTGTTCCACTTCTGCAATTGCTTCCTTTAGCACTTCACTGGCGATCCGGTCAATTTCCTGCCGCTTTTCCGGAGTCAAAAATTGTTCCCCTGCCATCAGTTCGCTGTGTCTCCGGCCCCACGCTCTTACGAACGCGGCGTAGTAGGGATCACTGAACGCCTTTGAAAAACCGGCTTCGATCAACCTCTTGTCGATCTTCTCTAATTCTTTTTCTTCCTGCGGATTCAATGAGCCCTCCTTGGCAATAAGGCGAACTCTGTTGTCCAAGTCGGCAAGTGTTTCCGGGTCAAGGTCACTGCGAAAACCGAACATCTCGCTGGTCAAGATGCCCGTGAAGCCTAGCCCGCGCGGATTGACGTTCGCTGGCTCCCACTTGCAGGCACCGGTCTCCGTGTCGCGCTTCAGAAGATGAATCTGCTCCTTGATGAGACTTGCGATGACAAGCGGGTCATGGGTCGCGATCAGAATCTGGCTGGTCTGCTGCTCGGGCGACTCAAGAGCATTATCGCTCATCACGCGCGTGAGGTCTTTTAGATAGTCCACACTCCAATGTGGATTAAGATGAGTATCTGGTTCGTCTAACATCACGAGTGATTGGTGTGACTTCGTAAATCGCATCAACCCCAAAACCATAAGCAGTTGCTGTTCACCTTCGCTCAGTTGATGGAACGTGATTGGAACCTGCTCCGTGTTGGTGGCTTTGACGCGAACTTGAATCTTCACATCGTGAATCAGCTCAGAAAAGTCGGTGCTCTCCAATGCCAAAAAGAAAGTTCGGGCGTCCTGATACTCGGCTGCAAACGAATGCAAGCTCTCAATGTCCGGCAAGAAGAAATAGTAGTGGTCTTCCTTAGTTGATCGGTAGCCGTAGCTGACAGTTTGCTCTACAACCATTGGCGCAATCGCGTAGCGGCGGAGTCGCTCCATGACTCGGCGCATGATGCCCGTAGCATCCCAAAAATCTTCGGCTTTGCTCCCCGACTTCGCCCAACGTGGTTTGCGAATGACGAACAGTGCTGACTCGAAGCCCAGGATTCTCAGCCGATTCTCCAGAAACTCGCCGATCTTCGGATCCTTTTTGTAGGAGAACGCAAGCAGCACGTATTTCGCATGATGAGTCTCGGCACAGAAAAATTTTCGCTGCTCCAGCAATTCGGCCAGGGTCTTTGCATCGTCTGCCCTCGCCTTGCGCAAGCGGTCGTAATGAGCCTGCTTCATCGGCAGGAAATGTTCAGCTAGACGATTGGTAGGACCCGAATAGTAGCCAAAAACGAAACGCGGTAATGGCAATTGGTCACGCTTGATGAGCTCAAGCTTTATTTCGTCTTTTTCCACCAAGCAAATGGGCCCCCTTCTTAATTCTGGACGCTTCATTGAGGCCGGTTGCCATGTGATTTCTACTTTGTGTTCGTCCATTTCATAGCTGAGCTGGTAACCGTTCATTGGCTTATCGGGCCAGCGGTTCTTTTCCCACCACTCGTGCAGGTCACGAAAGATGATGACGAGCGCCTCAAAAAGATTGGACTTGCCAGTGCCATTCCAGCCGAGGACGGCATCTAGCCCATGAGTAGGTTCGAACCGGACCGTGTAATCCTTCAGATTCTTGAAATCTTCCAGCCAAAGCTCAATAAGGCGGAAGCGACCTTTCGGCTCACTTTGCTTCCCTTGAGAGAGTTTAGCGGGCTTCTGCGATTGCCGGTGTCTTTGCGCTGCTTCTTGAAAGGCGTCTCGCAATTCTGGTGCGGCGCGCAATGCTTCGTAGAACTGAATGACGTATTCAGGGCCGAATCCAGCCTCGTCGAATAGGCGACGAGCATCCGCCTTTCGGCCTATCCTCTCCCACGCAGCTCTGAGCAATTCGGGTAATGGCGGTTGCTCTTTCATGGAATCACTTCTCTTTTTTGTTATCGGTCGAAGTCGTCGGTGTGCCTGTTTCCGTTCGGCTTCTTTTTGGGCTTTCTCGGTGCGAATGCGTTCGAGCAGCATCGAAGCTGGTCCATCGTTTGGATTTTGGGAAACGAGTTTGCCAGCAAAGGCTTCGCGCAGGATCGATTGACGCATGGCGTTGGTTCGGGCCAGTTGCTGCTCCAATCTTGTAGCTAGCCGAGCCGCCGCTGATAGACGACGCTCCACTTCACGGTTGATTTCTGTTTGCTCGGTAGAAGACGGGAGCGGAATTGGCAAATCGCCAACTTTGTTAATGCTTAACGTATAGAGTCCAGTGGTCGAACTCGCAACTTTTTCGATTTGTTGGCGTCCTGGTGATGAAAGTAGCCATGAAAGAACCCACGGTCCGAGTTGTTTCTCAACAAGCCGCACTTTGATTATGTGATTTTGGTGGACACACCGCTCTATTGAGCCGTCCCAAATGGCCAGCCGTCCTATTTGATCCTTGCTGCCATTACCCTCCACGATAAGCAGGTCACCTGGCTGCAACAGGAGCTTGTCGAGTTCGTCCTCGTCAACTCCGATGCTTGCGACGTTGTCTAACCGAAGTTCGTTAGCGTAAACGTTCGCAACGCGCAGATATGGCAGCTTGAGGCGAAGCCTTATGCGTCTCGGATTCTTAGTCAGCCCCCCAACGACGAAACCAAGTTGCTGGAGACGCGCCCACACCCAGTCGGAAGGCACATCGGGGAGATTGATCGTGTCTGGCGGAGTGGGTTCTTCATAACGGGATTTCCACTTATCATTCGCCGGCTTTGCGCGGAAGCGCTGCAACTCAGTTTCTTCCCAACGGATGCGGCGCGTTGTCAGAAGACGTTGCAACAGGGCTTTACCGTTTTCGGGTTTTGTCTCTTGGTTCTTCCACTGGGCTTCGCGCCATTCGCGCGTGAGTTCACCGGTGACGGCGGCATGCAGGACGGCGACACGGTAACGCTGGAGCCGTTCCCGTGCCCGGCGCGCTGCCTTTTCCGCTCGTTCCACTCCTGATAACGCAGCTTTCAGCTTGGCAACAATTCTATTCTGCTCGGCGATGGGTGGAAGTGTGAGGGGGTACGTTCCAATGACACTTGGACGAACGCGCATGAGCGAGCCGCCGACGCCAGAGGCGTTTGCGGCGAGGTAGTCCCGGAACGTATCCTGGCTAAGGGAATAGCGCAAAAAGTCGGAGGAAATGCCTTCCTGCTTGGAGAAGACGATCCACTCCGTAGAAGCAATCTGGCGATAACCATGCGACTCTCCCACCACCCAAGCTCGATTGATGCGCGGATTGATTTTGCAGAGCAGCACATCTTCCGGAGAGACTAAGATTTTATTTGAACCGATAACATTGCCGAGAACGACTTCGGGTTTCCCTTCGCTGAATGCGGGGACGCTATAGAGTTCGAAAGCCTCTCCGCGCATTTGCTCCTGAGAAATACCCATGCTTTTGTCGAGACGAATCTCGCCAAGTGTCGTTTTCACCCATCCCTGTGGCAGTTTTTCAGGCATTGGTCAGTAGCGATTTTGAGCTACGTTCGTCTTGTTTGCTGACGTCAGTGATCGGCGAAAGACGGAATTTTGTGTGGAATAGATAATTCGATGCGGCATAAAAGTGATATGAACTTACGATTGAACTTTCATCCAACACCATTTCTATCCGATTTTTTTGATTGAAATATACTGGCAAGAAAAATGAAATGCAATCGAAAAAATGGGAATGATGTAATGCCTCAGCTACAGGTGGACCGTCCGGACGCTGAACTTCGAGAACTCGCCAGAATCGCGTATGATAAAGCGTCCGGACGGTGTTCTTCCACCCGTAACTGAGGTGATACGGAATGATTCTCCCATTCACGATTTTTTTCAAATCGTCATCGATTTTTCAATAGACACAAAATACAAATTCCGGCGTCATTTCACAACACTTTTTTTAAGCCAGCGAGATATGGAAAAAAGAGTACCGCATTGCAGGTAACCATGTCAGGAAGCCTCTTGAGAGATATTCATCTTATATTCCGACGGCGAGCAGCCAAATTGCTTGCGGAAGCACTTGGCAAAATAGTTGGGGGTGTTGAATCCGACCATGTAGGCAATTTCCGCCACCGTGCCGGCGTTTTGCTTCATCAGCTCGATCGCGCGCTGCAGGCGCATCGACAGGATGAACTGGCCGGCGGATTGATCCGTCAGCGCCTTCAACTTGCGGTGAAGCTGCGTGCGGCTCATCCCCACCTCCTGGACGAGGTCCTCAACTGAAAAATCCTCGTCGCCGAGATTTTTTTCCACCGCTGCTTTTACCCGCGTGAGAAATTGCTCGTCCGGCGGCGTGATGGCGATTTCGTTGGGCTTGAGGATCACCTCGCGGCTGAACCGCGCTCTGAGCCGGCGGCGCTGTTCGATGAGATTTCTCACCCGCACCAGCAATTCCTTGGAGCTGAACGGCTTGGTCAGGTAATCGTCGACACCGGTTTCCAAACCTTCCAGCTTGCTTTCCTGCCCGGCCTTGGCCGTGAGCATGATCAGCGGAATGTGGCTGGTTTTCTCCTCGCTTTTCAAGGCCTGGCAAAAGGCGTAGCCGTCCATTTTCGGCATCATCACGTCGCTGATGACGAGATCGGGAATGGTCTCGGTCGCCTTGGCAAAACCCTCCTCACCATCAACGGCCTCGATGACTTCATAGTCCGCCTCCAGTTGCTGCCGGATGAAAGCGCGAACGTCGTGATTGTCCTCGACGAGGAGAATGATCTCTTTGCTGGATGCTTGATCCTTGATGCTGGTTGCTGGTAACTGATCACTGACAACGAGCAACTGCTCACTGCTCACTGGCAACTGTTCACTGCCCACGTCTTCAACAATCTCCTCCGGCTTCAAATGCGCGTTGCCCAGCGGCAAGGTCACAATAAACGCCGAGCCTTTGCCTTCTTCGCTGCTCACGCTGATCTGGCCGTAATGCAGCTCCACCATTTCTTTTGCCAGCGCCAGCCCGAGTCCCGTGCCTTCCTGATCAAGAGCTCGAGATCTTTCCACTCGATAAAAACGGCCAAAAATTCGCGGCAGTAGTTCACTGGGAATGCCGATGCCGTTGTCTCTGAAAGTGATGCGAACGCACTCGACGTTCGGCGGAAGTTTTTCGAGAAGGGAGGCCTGCGATTTGACGGCTTTGACGGAGATTTTTCCGCCGGCATTCGGCGGTATGAATTTGATCGCATTCGCCATTAAATTGTAGAAAACCTGTTCCAATTTCCCGACATCGTAATAGGCAACCAAATGATCGTAGACGGATTGAAATTCCAGGGTGATTTGTTTCTGTTGGGCGGCGGATTCAAAAGTAAAAACGATGCCTTTCAAGAACGCGATCAAATTGCCCCGGCTGGTTTTTAATTCCATGCCGCCGGCTTCCAATTTCGAAAGGTCGAGAAGCTGGTTGATGAGCCGGAGCAGGCGCCGGCCATTATTGAAAGCGGTGTGGAGTTGATGCTTCAATCCGAGGTCCGCAATTTTTGTCGAGACCTGTTCGAGCGGCCCGAGAATCAAAGTCAGCGGGGTGCGAAACTCGTGGGAGATGTTGGCAAAAAAGCGGGATTTGAGATGATCCAGTTCCTTGAATTTTTCGGCCTGCACGTGCTCGAGCTGCAACTGGTTTTTCAAACGCAGCCGATTCAGTTCGTAGCGCCGCACGCCATACAATAAACTTGCAGTGATTAAAACGTAAAGCGCATAAGCCCACCAGGTTTTCCATAACGGCGGCGTGATGGTAATTTTCACCGCGAGGCCTTGCTCGTTCCAAACGCCGTCATTGTTCGAGCCTTTCACTTTGAACACATAAGTTCCCGGATCGAGATTGGTGTAACTGGCGAACCGCCGCGTGCCGGAATAAATCCAATCATTGTTGAATCCCTCCAGCATAAAAGCATACTGATTCTTTTCGGGATGCGTATAATCGAGCGCGACAAACTCGAAGGTCAGGTATTTGTCTTTGTAGGGCAATTCAAATTCGCCGGCTGCCGAAATATCGCCGGCAATCGTCTCGTCGAACTTCTTGAAAGCCGTGATGACGAGGGGAGGAATGTAGTGGTTGTCTTTGACACTATCAGGATGGAAGGCGTTGAAGCCGTTGATGCCGCCAAAGAACATCTCGTCCCGCGGAGCGGGACTTTTGTGATAAGCACCGGCATTGAACTCATTGCTCTGCAAGCCATCCAGCACGTTGTAATTTTTAAAGATTCCGGTTTGAGGATTGAATCTCGCAATGCCTTTGTTGGTGCTGAGCCAAAGATTGCCGTGATCATCCTCCAGGATGCCGTAAACGACCTCGTTGGGCAAACCGTCTTTTTCGCGAAAGCGCACAAATTCGCCGGTTTGGCGGTCGAAGCGATTGAGTCCGCCGCCCCACGTTCCGAGCCACAGCATGCCGCCGTTGTGAGAATCTTCGTAGATTGAAAAGACATAATTGTTGCTCAAGCTCTCGGGATCGTTGGGGTCATTTTTGTAATGGGTGAATCGTTCTGTTGCGCGATCAAATTTATTGAGTCCGCCGCCGCTCGTGCCAATCCATAACATGTCCTCGCGATCTTCATAGATTGACCAAACGCCATTGTGGCTCAAGCTGTTCGGATCGTTGGCGTCGTGTTTGTAATGCTTGAAAATTTCCTTCTCGCGATCGAACAGGTTCAGGCCGCCGCCATCGGTTCCGATCCAGAGCATACCGGTCCGGTCTTCATAAATGGGCGTGACATTTTTGTGGCTTAAGTCGTCGGGATTGTCGGGAGTGTATGCATAATGTGTAAAGGCTACGCCCGTAGGGGTTTCTTTGGCCCGATCAAATTTATTCAAGCCGCCGCCATAAGTGCCGATCCACAGCGTGCCCGCCCGATCTTCAAAGATGGACCACACATAATCATGACTCAAGCTTTTCGGGTTATTGGCGGCAAATCTGTACTGTTTAAATGTCTCCCTTTTCCGATCGAGTCGGTTGAGCCCGCCGCCGCGGGTGCCAATCCAGAGCACGCTCCCGCCGCCGCGGGAATCTGCATAAATTGCCCGGACATTGTTGTGACTCAAGCTTTGTAAATTGTTGGCGCTATGTTCAAAATGCACGAAGGTCTTTTGTTTTCGAGCAAGCTTGTTCAGTCCGCCATTCCAGGTGCCGATCCAAAGTATTCCGGAGCGATCTTCGTAAATTGTTCGAATATTATTGTCGCTCAACGTGCCGGCGACATTGGGATCGTTTTCGTAATGGATGAAAGCAGCAATGGCGCCGTCGTTTTCACTCGGGATAAATTTGTTGAGACCGGCGGCGGTACCAATCCAAAACGCGCTATTTTGATCTGCATAGATTGACCAGATCGAATTGTGGCTCAAGTTCTTGGGATCGTTGGGATCCTTCCCATAATGAATGAATGTAGGAGTCCCATCGTCTTTATTTAGCACCAGCTTATTAAGCCCGTTCCGCGTCCCGATCCAAAGCGTGTTCCGCGAAGCGGAATCTTGATAAAGCGAGGTAAGAAAATTATCGCTCAAGCTCCGAGAATCATGAGGGGCGTTTTTGTATTGAACGAACCTGGCCGGAGTGCTGGCGTTTTCTCCTCGCACCAGCATATTGAGTCCGCCGCCATAAGTGGCAATCCAAAGCGAGCCGGACTGATCTTCACACATCGTGGACACGTAGTTGTGGCTCAAGCTGTTAGGGTCGTCGGGGTCATTTCTATATTGGCTGAAGGTAGGATGACCATCACTCCAGACCAGCTTATTAAGCCCGCCATCTCTGATGCCAATCCAAAGGCCGCCTGAGCGATCTTCGTAGATAGACGAAACATAATTGCCGCTCAAGCTCTTGGGGTCTTTGGGATCGTTTTGATAATGCGTAAAGGTCTCTTTTTCGCGATCAAACTTATTGAGTCCCCCGCTGTTCGTCCCAATCCAGAGTACATTTGAATGGTCTTCGTAGATTGATGTAATGACGCTGCTGCTCAAGCTACTCCGGGCTTCCGGATCATGTTTGTACACCTTGAAATCATAGCCGTCATATTTGTTCAACCCGTCCTGCGTGCCGATCCAAAGAAAACCTTTGTGGTCTTGAAGAATGCAATAGATCGTATTTTGTGAAAGTCCGTGCTCGAGAGAGATGCGCTCAAAGTGAAGATTGTCCTTTTGGGCACGGAGGCTTTTCGGCCAAATCAAAACTGCGGAAGTTGTCAGGCCGATCAAAAGAATTTTTAGTCGCATGGCAGAATTATCCCGCAAAAATATTCAAGAAGAATTTAAGAAATTTTTCCAGACTGTCCAGTGAAAACTTGCAGTTACCACGCTTTTTGTGCTTGATTTCTTGATTGGGTGCAATTCCCAAAAGTCGCTTTTTGACGGGATGACAGGATTTACAGGACTTCAAAAAATCGAGTCGATCCTGCTATCCTGTCAAAAAACAAAGCTCTTTCATTTGAGACCAACTTTGGGGAATTGCTCCCGCTTGATTTTCCCGCATAATCTCGTCTCTTTGCAACAAAATTACCCGCTTTTGCAACAGGCGTGTCAGGCTTTGCGCCGAGATTTTTTGTATTTTTGAACAGTCAGTTGAACAAGCTGCAAGCTTTTTCAGCAAGAAAAATGTTCGCTCATCCTAATCAAATATGGAGAACGATTATGTCAAACTACGCAAATCCCGAAGTGTTGGTTTCCACCGACTGGGTGGCGCAGCACAAAACCGATCCGAAAGTCGTCATCGCCGAGGTTGACGTTGACACCAAAGCTTATGACGAAGGCCACGTGCCCGGCGCCATCGGCTGGAATTGGCAGACACAGCTTTGCGATACCGTGCAACGCGACATCATTCCGAAAAATGAAATGGAAAAACTGATGCGCGACAGCGGTATCTCAAACGATACAACCGTCGTGCTCTATGGCGACAACAATAATTGGTTTGCGGCGTGGGCGTTCTGGCAAATGAAAATCTATGGCCACCAAGATGTTCGGATCATGGATGGCGGCCGCAAGAAATGGGTCGCCGAAAGCCGTGAGATGAGCAAAGACAAGCCGGCGCCGAAAGTCGCGAGCTACAAGGTCGGCGCGCCGGATCAATCGCTGCGCGCGTATCTGCCGCAAGTGCAGGAGGCGATGAGAAAGGGTATCCCGATGGTCGACGTGCGTTCGGTTGATGAATTCACCGGCAAAATTCTTTCGCCCCCCGGATTGCCGGAAACTTGCCAGCGCGGTGGCCATATTCCCGGCGCGAAAAATATTCCGTGGGCAACGGCTTGCAATGAAGACGGTACTTTCAAGAGCTATGATGAATTGAAGGCGCTGTACGGCAACAAAGGCGTCACGCCGGACAAAGAAGTGATCGCATATTGCCGCATCGGCGAGCGCTCGAGCCACACGTGGTTCGTGCTGAAATACCTGCTCGGCTTCAAGAACGTCAAGAACTATGACGGGTCGTGGACGGAGTGGGGCAACTTGGTCGGCGCGCCGGTGGAAAGGGGCGCGTAATGAAGTTGGGTGACTTTAAAAATCCATCTATCCTGAAGCCAACGGAAAGGAAAATCTATTCATGAGAAGTTTGACTTATTTAACTTTGAGTGTCGTGGCATCCGTTGCCGCGTTGGGTTTTGCCATGCAGGCAAAAAACAATCCCCGTGCTGACGTGCTGGTATCGACGGATTGGGTTGCTCAACATAAAAGCGATCCGAACGTGGTAGTTGTCGAAGTCGATGCGAACATCGCGACCTACAACGAAAACCATATTCCCGGCGCGCGCGGTTGGAATTGGCAAACCCAATTGGCCGATACCATGCGCCGCGATATTCTCGGCAAAGCCGATCTCGAAAAATTGTTGGGCAAGAGCGGCATCGGCAACAATACGACGATCATTCTTTATGGCGACAACAACAACTGGTTCGCGGCGTGGGCGTTCTGGCAATTGAAGATGTACGGCCACCAAGACGTTCGGCTCATGAACGGCGGGCGGAAGAAATGGCTGGCCGAAAATCGCGAGCTGGCGAAGGAGGTTCCCACGCCGAAACCAGCGAAGTATTTGGCCGCGGGTTTCAAAGAATCGTTTCGCGCCCTTCTGCCGCAAGTGCAAACAGCGATAAAATCGTCGAGCGCGGTGCTCGTGGACGTGCGCTCGCCGGATGAATTTACCGGCAAAGTCCTCGCGCCAGCCGGACTGCCGGAAACGGCGCAGCGCGGCGGGCACATTCCCGGCGCGAAAAATATTCCGTGGGCAAAAGCGTGCCATGATGACGGCACTTTCAAAACTGTTGATGAGCTAAAAGCGCTCTATGCCGGAACGGGTGTCACGCCGGACAAGAACGTGATCGCCTACTGCCGCATCGGCGAGCGTTCGAGCCACACGTGGTTTGTGCTGAAATATTTGCTCGGCTATCCGAACGTGAGCAACTACGACGGCTCGTGGACCGAGTGGGGCAATCTCGTCGGCGCGCCGGTGGCAAGGGTTGAATAGTCAAATGCCGGGCGGCACGGATTCGGCATTTAAGAAATTGTTGCAGACATGAATAACATAACCGACCATGAACGCAGCGCATTTCACGCGCGCTTTTGCCCGTTTGCAGATCGCATTTATCGCGGGGCATTGATTGTGGCCGGCAATCCCAGAAGTGCGGAGCGATTGCAAGTCGATGTTTACCTGAAGGCATTCGTCGAATATTTGCAGGCCGGACATGTCGCCAACTTCAAAAACTGGCTTGCCGAAATTGTCCGTGAATGTTTTGACGACTACGAGCTTCAGGATGGTGAAATACCTTTCGAAGCAAAAACGGTTTACGATCTCGATTATGTGACATTGGAAAAACTCGTCGATTGCAAAAAGTTGGCGCGGCGCCGGGAGCCGCTGGTCTCGCTTTGATTTTGGGCGTGGCTAAATAAAATAACGGAAGTTCCCAATCTCTGTTCATTGCGGAAAAAGTGGGTTGCCATGGAACGCGAGCAGCGGGATTTTGTGCAACAGATGACCGGCTTTTTTCGACATAAAATAGGAGTCTGCTCATGAAACCTAAAACTGAAAACAAAGCGTCGTTGCTTTTCTTTTTGCTGCTTTTCGTTTTCACATTTGCACGCGATAGCCAAACGCAACCTCTTGGCCGCCGCGATGCGTTTTGGCAGAAATATCTCACCGGCAGCGCCGGGCCGGTGGAATACGGCGCGGACGCAGCGTGCGTCGATGCGCAAGGCAACGTTTATATCGCCGGTAATTTTCAAGACGACGGCATCCTATCGTTGCGCGTCGCCAAATGGAGCGGCAATCAATGGCAAATTCTCGGCGACCGCTTTTCCGGCGGCCGCGCGAAAGCGATTGCAGTGGATGATCGAGGCAGCGTCTATCTCGGCGGTTTGTTCGAAATCGTCCTCAACAGCGACGGCACCGAGGTTGAGACGCTGAATATCGCGAAATGGAATCAAGCCACGAGCAAATGGGAAGCGTTGGGTGGCGGCGTCGATGACGATGTTTTCGCGCTGGCGATTGACAACAGCAACAACGTTTATGTCGGCGGGAATTTGACACGCGGCTTCAATCCCAACGGCTCGGAAGTCACCATTTGGCGCATCGGCAAATGGAACGCCTCGCAATCCGTTTGGGAGCCGCTCGGCGAAGGCGTGGTCAACACCGGCAGTAACGCGGTCACCGCGTTGGCGGTTGATGCGAGCGGCAATGTTTTCGCGGGCGGCGATTTCACCGGCGTGTATAATCCCGGGCGCGTGCAGGTCAATGCGAATTACATCGCGCGATGGAACGGCGCGAGCTGGTTCGCCTTGGGTCAAGGCTTGACCGATGGTCCGCATGACAGCGAACGAGTTGCCGGCATCGCCATCGACAACTCGAACCGTGTTTACGTTGCCGGCGATATCGGCACGGCGGTAAACGACAATGGCACGAGCGTCGCCGGCCCTTTGGTTTATTGGGAAGCCGGCCAATGGCGCGGACTCGCTACGATGGTTCCGCCTTTTTTGGTCAACGATCTCGCGGTCGATGGCGCCGGAAAAATTTATTTGATGTACGTCGTCGATGTGAGGCTCAAAATCGTGGACGCCTGGAACGGCGCGGCGTGGACGACACTGGTGTATAAAAGCGGATTCCCGAGCCCCTCGGTCATAGCGGCAAATCCCAAGTATCCGGCGGAATCTCTCTACATCGGCGGCGATTTTAATGAGTTTTACAGTCCGGCAATCATCAACACGGTTCAAGTCGCCAACAACGCGCGTTGGGACGGCCGGCGTTGGTTCGACATGCTGCCCTTTGGTGCGACCGGTGAAGTGTTTGCCATCGCCGCGGACAATCAAGGTCTTCCCGGCGCGCTTTATGTCGGCGGCAATTTCACCAGCGTTGAAGGCAATGCCGCGAGCAACATCGCGCGTTTCGACGGCACGAAGTGGGACGCGCTCGGCGGCGGCGTCAATGGCGCGGTGCATGCGATTGCGCCGATAAGTTTCAATCAGCCCGGCGCGTTTGTCGGCGGCACATTTGCCGCGGCGATCAATCCCGACGGCAGCACGGTGAGTGTCGCGAATATCGCGTTTTGGGATCACACGCAAAAGCGCTGGCTTCCGGTAAGCAGCGGTTTGAACGGCGCCGTCTATGCGTTGAAAGTTTCCGGTTACGAGCTTTATGCCGGTGGCGCGTTTACGCAAGCCATCAACGGCCCGACGGTAAATCGCATTTCGCGATGGAGTTTTTCCGCGCAGCGTTGGGAAGCGCTTGGCGGCGGCGTGGGTGGCGCCAGCATGCCGGAAGTGCGCGCGTTGGCTGTCGGTTTGGGCGGCAGCGTGTCGTCACCGCGTTTTTGGAGAAGCGTGTACGTCGGCGGCAGATTCACCGAGGCCACGAACGCCGACGGCAGCAAAGTGTTTTGCCGCAATATCATGTTGTGGGATGGATACGACAACAATTGGCGCGCGGTGGGTAACGGCACGGATGACGACGTGCTCGCGCTCGCGTTGGCCGGCCGGGATTATTACTCCCCGCTTTATGTTGGCGGCCGTTTTCGCACCGGCGTCAATGACAACGGCGCGCTGGTGAATATTGATCGCATTGCGATGTGGTATTTTGGAGATTGGCGCTCGCTCGGCAACGGCGTGAACGGCGCGGTGACGACGATCGTGCCCGCTTATGATCACACGCAATTTTACCTCGGCGGCGAATTTACGGAAGCAGTCAACAGCAGCGGCGTGGTCAAAGCGGCGAATCACATCGCGGTGTTCGAGCGCACGTATGCTGCCGGCGTGCTCTCCGAGTGGGACGCGCTCGGCAGCGGCACGAACGATGTGGTGAATGCGATCGCCGCGGTTTGGCCCTGCCCGCGAAACCATAAAACCGAAGTGCTCTTTGTCGGCGGCAAGTTCAATCTCGCGGGCAATAAAGGCGCGCTCGCATTGGCAAAATGGAAATATGAGCGGCCGATTTCTTATCGCGGCACTAGCGCTGTGATCGGCAGTTCCAGCAGCCGCAACCGCTCCGGCAGTGGGCGGCGTTCGCGCGGTGTGTTAGCGACTAGTGGCGGATATGTTCCGTGCAATCCCGGGCTCGGCAAAAATTCCACTCGTGCCGATGATTTGATTTTCGACAATCTCGGCTTTCGCGAATCTGCCGAATTGCCAAGGCTGCCGTATCTCGAACCGTTTGCATTGAAGCTTTACGATATTGAAAATCTCCACACGCCGGCGGCAACCTTCGACAGCTTGGTGGTGAGCAGCGAAAATCCGCAAGCGCTCATTCTCTTCGGCGTGAAGGATACCACGGCGTATGCGCCCAATCCCGAAGGCTACTCCATTCGCGAAAGCGCGCTGTTGCTGGATTTGCCGATTCTCACCAACATTCCGAATGAAGTGCGCGCGGTGTTCGTGCATAGCGTGACCGATGCGCCCACCATCGATCTCGTTGCCGCGAATGGCAAAACCCTCGCGGCCAATTTGAATTACGGGGCTGCCAGTCAACCGATCAGTCTCGCCACCGGCACGTACGCGGTTGATTTGATCCGCAGCAGCAATAAACAGAAAATTGGCGCGTACGCGTTTGATGTTTCAAATAAAGCCAATGGCTACGTCGTGATCGCGCTTTCCGGCTTTCTCAATCCCGCCGCGAACCAAAACGGCCCGGCCGCGGCGCTCGGCGTTTATGAAATCAAACTGACGCCGCTTACAGCAGTAGCGGAACGGAACGAACTTGCGCCGGCTTCATTTGAGTTGCGGCAGAATTATCCGAATCCGTTCAATCCAACGACCAGTATTCAGTTTTCAGTAATCAGTGATCAGTGGGTGAGTTTGAAAGTGTATGATGTTTTGGGAAAAGAAGTGGCGACGCTGGTGAATCAACAAAAAACTGCGGGGCTTCATCGTGTTGAATTTGAAGCGAAAAATTTGCCGGGCGGCGTTTATTTTTATCGGTTGGCCGCCGGAGAATTTACGGCCACACGCAAGCTTTTATTGCTGCGCTGAGAATGTTGCTGGTCGTATAAGCTTGGTTTTTATTCTGGAGAAGATCGAAACTCTTAACGCAAGGAGAAAAAATCATGAAAAAAATCATTCCGGCGCTCTTGTTGTTGGCAATGGTTGCGCCGGCATTGCTCGCGCAAGATTCCGGCGGCAGGCGCAGCGTGGAGGTGACCGGAGGAACGAACCATTCCAGATTCACCGATGAGGGCGCGGAGTGTTTGCTGGGCTGGTGCTTCGGCGCCGACGTGATTTTGTGCGAGAACGGGCCGTTGCGTTTTTCCACCGGCGCGCAATATCGCAATAGCGGCAGCAAATACAAATCCGGCGAGGATTTCGGCGAAGAGGGCGGCTATTCTTTTGAAACGCGCGAGAGGCTCGGCTATCTCAACATTCCGGTGGAAGCGCGCTATGAATTTGGCGCGGGGAAAATCAAACCGTTCGTGCGCGGCGGCGGCACGTTCGGGCTTTTGCTCTCGGCCAAAAGCAAAACGATCTCGAACTTCAACGGTCGTAAAGACGAGAACGAAACCGATATCAAAAATCTCAAGAAATCGGCCAACCTCGCATTGAGTCTCGGCGGCGGGGTCTCGTTTCCGCTGGGGAAATACCGCGGCCTTGTCAGCGTGCGCTATCTCGTCGGCTTGACGAATATCGTGAAAAACAAAAATGCACCCAGCGCTCGCACCAATGATTTGACGTATGCAGTCGGCCTCGGCATTCCGATTTTATGATCGTGGCGCGGCAAAGGCCATTACAGAAAAAATCTATTGTCTTTTTTAAAAAAGAAGGAGAAAACGGCCATGTTGCAATCTCTCGGATCCCAATTCCGTTCTCGCGTCTGGCTGCTCGGCAGCGTGGCGCTGGTTATTGTTTTGATCATGGCGAGTTGTTGCCCTCCGGCGTTGAGCAAGCGGCCGCTTGAAAAAAATGACCGGCTCGCGGCGGCGGAAAAGAAAAACTCGTAAAAAGCGTGAAGTCCGGCTGACGCCGCGGGGCGCTAATCAATTGAAAAAATCCTCCGGCACAAGCCGGACTGGCCTGCTCCATCCTCCAAGCGCGAGATCGCGCTAAAAGTGGCCGGTCAATTGGCTTGACTGTAAATAAGTTTTTGCCGGCCGCCCCTTCCGCCGTGACATTCGTTATTGATTCGTGCTCGCCGTCTTTTTCTCTTCTTCCAAACCGCCGGCGCGTTCGGCGTCTCTGGCGACCGGCCATTCGCGGCGTTTTCCCGTCTTCTCATCGAGCGGCATCACCCGTTTGGTGCGGCCGACGAAGGCTTCATCTTCTGAAGCCAAATAAACCAGCGAGGCGACGAGAACGACGTTGCTCTTCAAATCATCGAAAACGAGTTTGTCGTAGGTGTCGCGATTGGTGTGCCAGGTGTACGTGCCGTAGTTCCAACTGTTGGAACCGACGCCAAAGCCCGGCGCTCCGGCCGCTATAAAAGAAGCGTTATCCGATCCGCCTCCCGACGGCGTACCGATAAAATCGAATTTGATATTCTGCGTGATTTCACTCGGCACGCGCGCCAGCCAGCGGCTGAGAAACTCGCCCGCATCGATATAGCCTCCGGCGGACATGCGCTCGATCCGGCCGGTGCCGTTGTCCTGATTGAACAGCGCCTGAAGCTTGGCCACGATCTCCGGATGATCCTTGACAAACGCGCGCGAGCCGTTCAGCCCTTGCTCCTCACTGCCCCAGTGCCCGGTGAGAATCGTTCGTTTCGGATTCGGATAAAACTGTTTGAGGATCCGCATCGCCTCCATCATCAGTATCGTGCCCGTGCCGTTATCGGTCGCGCCGGACGAAGCGTCCCAAGAATCGAAGTGCGCCGAGAGCATCACGTATTCATCGCCCTTCGCCCCGCCGCGCATTTCACTGATCGTGTTGTAAGCCGGCGTTTCGCCGAGAAATTTCGCTTCGGCCACCAGACGAATAATCGGGTTGCCGCCATTCTCGGTGAGCCGATACACCAGCCCATAATCTTCGAGACTCAGATCGACGGTGGGAATCTTTTTGGTGTTGGCGCCAAAAATTTTGTTCACGCCGTAACCGTTTGACCAGTTGGAAGCGATGATGGCGGCCGCGCCGGCGTTTTCCAGCGCCGTGGCCAACTTGCGCTGATCAAGCTTCGTTTTTCTGATTCGTGCTTGCCACTGATTTCGCAGCGTGTCACGCTCGGCTTTCATTTTTTCAAAAGATGCTTTCGTGCCAAATTCCTCCCAATCTTTGTCCGGACGACCCGTGGGCTGCGGCATCGCGATCAGCACGAATTTTCCCTTCGCGTTGGGCAGCCAGTTTTGGAAGGCAACGGAATCCGCGATTTCGGGAAGAATGATCGTGCCGGCTTGAACGCCGTTCTTTGGCGTGCCGGGACTCCACGCCAGCATCGTGCCTTCCAGCGTGCGCACGCGCGGCGACAGCAGATCGATGTGCGTGATGCCGCGTTCCCAGCCGCGCCACTTGCCCCATTGCTCGTTGCGCGCGGCAATGCCCCAACCTGCGTATTTCGCCACCGCCCAGTCGTGCGCCTTCTTCATCTGCGGCGTTCCCACCAATCGCGGGCCGATGACGTCCAGCAGCTCGTGCGCCAGTTTCGGCAACTGCGAGTTTTCCATTGCCTCTTTCCAAATTTTTTGCAAAACACTGTCATCCGTCGCGAAAGTTTGGCTGCGCGCCGGTGACGCGATGAGCACGAAAAGCGCGAGAACGAGCAGACTGCTTCGAAATGATTGCATACACTTTCCTTCTCTTTGGTGACCTGGGTGAACAGCTTGTAATACCTTGATAACGCCAGAAAAGCAACAGAAGCATGTTAAAGTCAAGACGATCAAGAGATGATTTTCGTTGAAACCACTACGAAAACTCTTCCCCGAATTTGACTAAAAAGAAAATTAATATTATATTGAGTGCATCGTTTAATTGGCTGGACAAGAGATGCACTTGTGGCTCATGGTGGAGCAATCTCTTGTTTCATTTAAAATCCCAAACATCAACTTCAGGGAGGAAGGCATCATGTCTCGTCGCTTGCATTTCATCGCACTTTTCATCGTCGCGCTCGTCTCACCGGCTTTTTCCCAAGAACGTTCCCTTCCCATCCACACTTATTCAATCGTGGCGCGCGATCCGGCCACCGGCCAGATGGGCGTGGCCGTGCAGTCGCATTGGTTCTCCGTCGGCTCGCTCGTCACCTGGGCCGAAGCCGGCGTGGGCGCGGTGGCAACGCAATCCTTCATCGATCCCGGCTATGGCCCGCTGGGTTTGGATTTGATGCGCGCCGGTAAAACCGCGCCGCAAGCGCTCGCCGGTTTGATTGCCGCTGATCCCGGCGAGGCGGTGCGGCAGGTCGCCATAGTCGACGCCAAAGGCAAAGTCGCGGCGCACACCGGCAGCAAGTGCATTCCCGGCGCGGGGCATATCACCGGCGACAATTTTTCCGTGCAAGCCAATCTTATGCTCAACGACAAGGTCTGGCCGGCGATGGCGGAAGCGTACAAAAATACGCCAGGCGATCTCGCCGAAAAAATGCTCGCCGCACTCGATGCCGCGCAAGCCGTGGGCGGCGATATTCGCGGCAAGCAATCCGCGGCCATTCTCATCGTCAGCGGCACGAACACCGGCCGGCCGTGGGTGGATCGCGTGATGGAGCTGCGCGTCGAAGATCACCCCGAGCCGCTGAAAGAATTGCGCCGGCTCGTACACGTCCATCGCGCCTATCAGCACATGAATGCCGGCGATCTCGCCGTCGAGCACAATGACATGGACAAAGCACTGCGTGAATATGGCGCGGCGCAAGCGATGATGCCGGACAACCTCGAAATGACGTATTGGACCGCCGTCTCGCTGGTGAACGCCGGCCGGCTCGACGAGTCGCTGCCGCTTTTCAAAAAAGTTTTTGCCGGCGATCCCAACTGGGCCGAGCTCACGCCGCGCCTGCCGAAAGTTGGCTTGCTCAATGTCGATGAGGCCGGCTTGAAAAAGATTATGAGTGTCGCGCCGAAAAAGTAGCGCAGACAGCTTGTCCAATGTCACTAACTTTTCAAGAAAAGCAAAAAACTTACGCAAAGACACGAAGGCTCGCAAAGATATTTTTTGCAAGATGCCTGCCCTGCCGCAGGCCAGGGATTGTGGCAAAATAATTAAAAAGCTTTTAAATCATCTTGCCATAATTATCTTGCGATAAAGGCATTGAAATTCGATTTTTCTTTGCGTTTTCTTTACATCTCAGCGTGTGCTTTTCTTTTTTGATTTTGCCGGTTCCCAAAAGTTAGCAGCATTGGACAGCTTGTCTGCTTTTTGCTGTGCAAAAACAAGGCATTAATTAATTTTGCTGTCCGGATGCTCAGAGCGTCCGGACGGTTTTTAAATTGGCGACCTAATATGGCCAACCGACTTTCCAAAAAACCTGCCGGCAAACCGAAGAGGAGAGAGACAACCATTCGCCAGGCAGACAAGAAAACCGGCGCAAGCAAAACATGGAAGGGTGTAGAGAATCTATACACCTTGACGGTGTACATTATCGGCGGGCCGATTTCGGAGGAATATTCCAGCACAACTGCTCGAATCCGATACAAAAGAAATTCATGCCTCGACCCCGCCGTCCGCTGCAAAACGACGGTTAGGCCAATAATTGTGAATTACTGTAGAGCAGATACCAGAACGAAGATAATTAGCCAAAGCATGAAACTTTCCAGAAGCTTCACCAAGCTTTCTTAATTCTTGTTTACGATCAGGCAGATCAGCAAACTCTATCAAAAGCCTCCTAGCATGATGGGCATCTCTAAGCTTTTGTGCAAGTTCATGTACGATATGAGGTTCATATCGAAGAAAATGCTCTTGTAAATCAGAAACGCGTACAGCCAGTTTTTGTTCAATGTCAAACTTATCACGATACTGAGCTTGTCGAAGCGCTTGATCAATACTTCTGACTTCTTTATCAAGCCTTAGACGCTCAGTATCTTCTGGGTTCGCTTCAAGAAATAAAATTTTAATCGTATTGTTCATATCACTAGGAGTCTACTTTGCACGGCCTAACCTGGATTCGACGACACCGCCGCTGGTCTAAAAAGGTCCTACCTCTAGACATTTGTTTCTTCACTTAGATTGGCGCCTTCCTGTTTTTAACATTTGATATTGCCAGCCAGCAAAACACTACAGAGAGCAATCGCAATTGCCCGTTTCATCGTCGTCACCTCGGATCATCACTTTTTTCGTTGCTCGGCCTAGCAATTCTCAGCGGCGCGGGATTAGGGGTAGGACGTCCGAATCGCCATTGAAGATTGAGCGAGCACGGGCGTTCAAAATTATGCCGCGCTGCCCCACGGCCGTTGGAAGCGGAAGGCTAATGCTTATTATCTGAACGTGCTTTATTGTTCTACATATGAGTTTTTATTAAACTACAACATTGCGTTACGTTTTTCACTGCCTTCTCCTCTAAAGGCGGCAACCGTAATATAAAAAGGAGCTTTTTGCATAAGCATCCGAAACCAATTTTCTAAACTCCTTCAGTTTAGTATTCATCATTTCCTTTTCTTGATCACTATAAATACCGCCCATAATAATATAAAACCCTACTCTAAAGCCGTCATAGGCATCTGACATCTCAACTGTTATACATTCCCCCTGCCCTTCATCGCATTCACTATCATATCTTCTTGCAAAATAAATTCCAGCATAAGGATCTTCGGAATTCTCACCTGGCCAAATTAGCCCTTCAGTTTGATCATACACAAGGCCCCGCGTCGAGAAAGGCACACCTGTTTTCGCACTTAGTTTTTTCGCTTTAGCAAGAGCATTATGATAATCTTCTTCACTTCCTAAAATAATAACCCAAACCTTGCCAAAATAAGAAATATCAAAATATAGTTGTCCACTTATCACTGAAATACTTGAAAGCTCAGCATCTTTAAAATGTTTCCGTGTTACTTCAAATGCGTCACGTAAACTTGCACCATCATAAAAACTACCAACATAGGTGGTCACTACATATTCACTGTCTGTGGGAGAATATATACTCACAGTAAAATCTGTTGTAAATGGTGACTTGCGCGGAATACTCAGTGATTCTTTATCTATCTGACAATTCAACTTCAAGGATGCAGTTTTAGCAATTTTTACGGCCTTATGCTTTTGTGATGCTTTTCCTATCACTACGCAATGATAGTTTTCCTCGGTATAAGCAACAGAACCCAAAAACATGACAAGTATCACGATATTTGCAAACATAGTGGCCTCAACAAATTCAGATTTAGTTCATTGCTTAACGCGCCCAACGCGCGTTTCAGCGGCGGCACAGCAAAAGATGAAGTTTAACCGAAGAAAAAACGTTGAAACTACCCGACCATGAAAATCATGCAACGGCTGTGCCCTCTGGAAACACTGTTAAGCCAAATTTAACTTCTTGATTGTAATTTCTCTATAGATTGAATACCCAGAGAAAGTGCAGCAGCAGTACATGGTACCGTGTTTCCTGGAATCAATCCGTGCATTTCAAAAACCGTACTTACATCACTTTTGAATCTTACTTTAAGGACTGGTTCTTTCCCTGATGGGAGTTCATCTGATGTTGCATGCTCAGTATTAAATACAAATCGTTTTGAATTATTATTGCCAGTTGCGTGGTTATGAAACCAATCCCGATCTTTGATATACAGTAGTAAAAGTATTTCGGGTCGCAAATTTAGCAAGTCTACAGCAACTCCGAGGGAATATAGCCTTGCTGAATGATTTGAAATCATATCATGAAGCTCAGCTACTTCTTGCTCACTGTAAAACCATTTAGGAGACATTCTTTTTTCAGTGGGGTCTTTTGCGCTGAAGAATTCCTCATAGTACTCCCAAAGTAGTGAATGTAGTATGGAAAATTCGATATTATATTCACGAAATGGTGCTTGAAACATACCTGAGGGAAGGACCTGAAAAAAGCCAAGTCTCAATGCTATGCTCAACTGGCCTCGTCACCGTAATAGAAAGGCAATATCATCTCCGCTATGATACGCAACCAATGTGGATATTGCTATGCCCGATGCCCGACCTTCGCCATTTTTGATAGGGTCATTGACTAAATTATGTAAACGGTCACGTAAAGGTGTTTTGAGAGAATTTATTTGAGTCTGAGCATAAGATTTTTTGCCTCTGTTTGCAACGGCTTCAAGTAATTCCAACTCAAGAGAATGTGAAGTAAAAAGGTTTGTGAAAAAATCTGAAATACCACAAATCATCGAGACAGACGGTCTTAGTGAAATTGACTTCATAATAAATGTGTCATGATTATAGCTAGGAGTTCTTGAACGCATTAGCCAATAAAACTGGAAGCCTTTTGTAACTAATTTGGGTTTCCATGATTTATCCAAAGAATATTCGCCGGGCGGTCGATCTGAACTTATGATGTTTTTTTCCTTTAATTCGGGAAAAACCACGACGGGATATCGCCACCCTCCACAATTTAATAATGAATATGATGAATATCTATTTACTAAGTAATCTGTAAGCAACTCCATAGCATAAGCGCTTCTTGCACGATTAAGTCCTCTCATGTGCAACGGAACGCTCAAAATCTTGAATCGAGTACGCTGAGCGTATTCTATTACTTTTCATAAATCGTCAATATTCCATCCAAAACCAAACATTTGTAATCTTTCCTATTTCAAAGCTGGTCTAACATGGATTCAACGACACTGCCGCTGGTTTAAAAGTTTCTTCATATGGACATTATTTCTACACTTAGAAACTTTTTTCTATTTGTAGACAATAAGTGTCTTTCCAAGCCGAAGGTAGAGCGCAAAGCGCATCATGCCAAGCCCCGCAAACACGATGCGCTTTGCGCCATTTTTGCTATGCGCCTTTTTCAACCGGCGCGTTAACCAGATTTCCCCACTCGGTCCACGAGCCGTCGTAGTTCGTCACGTTCGGATAACCGAGCAGATATTTGAGCACAAACCACGAATGGCTGGAGCGCTCGCCGATGCGGCAATAGGCGATCACATTTTTGTCCGGCGTCACGCTCATGCCGGCATAAAGCGCTTTCAGCTCGTCGGCGTTTTTGAACGTGCCGTCCTCGTTGCAGGCCTTGCCCCACGGAATGCTTTTCGCGCCGGGGATGTGCCCGCCGCGCTGGCAGGTTTCCGGCAGTCCGGGCGGCGAAAGAATCTTGCCGCTGAACTCGTCCGGCGAGCGCACATCCACCATTGCAAAGCTCGGCGAATTCATCGCGTCTTGCACTTGCCGCAAATAAGCGCGCAGTGAGTCGTTCCGTTCCGTGGCTTTGTAGGTTTTGGCTTTGGGTGCCGGCGCGTCTTTCGACAACGGCCGGCCTTCGGCGAGCCATTTCTTGCGGCCGCCGTTCATGATGCGCACGTCTTTGTGGCCGTACATCTTCAACTGCCAAAAAGCCCAGGCCGCAAACCAGTTGTTGTTGTCGCCGTACAGCACGACGGTGGTATCGTTGCCGACGCCGCTGCTGCCGAGCAGTTTTTCGAGATCGGCTTTGCTGATCACGTCGCGGCGAACCGTGTCACACAACTGCGTCTGCCAATTCCAGCCAACGGCGCCGGAAACGTGGCCTTCGTTGTATGCCGCGGTATCGACGTCGACTTCCGCGATCACGACGTTCGGATCACTTTTGTGCTGGTCGGCCCAATCGGTCGTCACCAGCACTTCGGGATTTGCATAATTAGCCATAGCTTTACTCTCCTTTCGGTTGAATAACTCCAAGTGTTGGAATACAGGTAAAAATACTTTTTAAGATTGAAATTGGAATGGCGGTTTTTGCTCCATGTCAAAATGGTTTGCTACGGACTTGTGCAAGAAATATAACATTTTTTGAGAAATAAGCAAGAGGAGTTTAGGAAGACGATGGGGGAGGTGGCTATACTCGCTTAGTGTACGGCGTGTGAAAAATTCTTTTCACCGGCCGTGATGCGGACGGACAGCTTATTCTGCTCCGGCGGCAGCGGGCAGGTGGCATACTCCGTGAAGGCGCACGGCGGATTATAAGCCTTGTTGAAATCGATCGTCGTTTTGCCGTTCGCGTCCGGAGTGGGAACATAGAGAAAACGTCCGGCGCCATACGTTTCTTTGCCATTGGTTGGGTCGGCAAAGATCACAAACAATTCTTTGTCCGTCATTTTACCGGTCGCATCCAATTTGCAGGTTTTGCCGTCGAGCCTGAAAACGAAAGCCCCAGGTGAAGGTTCTTCGTTGATGGTGTTAAGAACGGTCGGGATTGCAATTATTTTGGGTGGATCGTTCGGCTCGAATGTGGCTTCGATTCGCCAAGTCGAGTCAATTGGGAAAATTTCGACGCCGTCGAATGTCCTCAGCATCAGATGCTGGTGATCGCGCAGCCGCACGCCGTATTTTTCTCCGCGCTTGATGATCGTCCAGCTCAGCGTGCCGAGCGATAGCTTGGTGGGATGATCTTGCAAATCATTGTGCATGACGATGGAAGTGACCACGCTATCGTCGAGCATGACATGAATGCCCGGTCGCGTTTTGAAAGTGACGATGCTATCCTGCAAAATGTAAGAGCCGGCAAAATCCGGCGCTTTGTCTTTTGGCAAAATGATCGCATTGGTGGAATCCGCGCCCGCAGTGTTTTCACCTTCCTCGAGCCAAAAGAGTCCGGCGAGATTGAGCCAGCCGGTGGGACTTTTGAGACTCTCGAGGCGCTGCTGATGCCAAGCCTGAATCTCGCCAAGATATTTCGCCTCGGCTCTTTGGCGCGGCTCGGAGGAATTGCACCCGCATAAAAGTGCAGCGCAAACGATGATCAACAATACAAAAAGTTTTACACTACTGTTCATTTTCCATTAACTGGAAGCTTAGCGGATGAGAATTAATCGCTTTTCGTCGAGTCGGGTGCTTGTGCAAGGAATGTGTGAATGACAGCCTGGTCTTTTTTACTTTGAATGCGGCTGAAAAGTTTCGTGCCGAGGTGGCGTATCGTTTTCGGATCGTCGAACGGAAGCTGCGCATAAACCTTTCCACCTTTGAAATGGCACGGCTGGCATTGCTTTTCGAGAAGAGGCCGAACGCTGGCATTGAAATAATCCACGCGGGGCGAATCAGGTTGGGCTGGCACGAGTGCAATTGTAGCGGCTTGGAGCTTCTTTGTTGATTCCCGAGCCGGAGGGACGGCAGGCGTGTTGGACGAGCAGGTGGCGAGGGCGAGAATGCCTGCGAGCAACGACTGTAAAAGAATGACTCGGATCATACCGGCCTCCACAGTTTTCACGACCGTCCGATTGCTTTATCGATGGATTTGATTTTGAACTTTATCAAGCTTGTAGAATATGCGTCCGAATGGTTGTTGGATCTTAGACCTTTCTGCAGAGATTATCGTTCAAAAATTCATTGCTCACGGAACTGGAACAGCTCACGGAAATGAATTATGAATTTTTTTTGCTTCCGTGAGAGCCATTCTGTGCGCTAATTTTTTTGCTTTTTCTATTAAAGATTTCATTCCATGCGCCACAAAGTCAGGCGCGTTTCATCTTTGATCAAAATATTCTTACCCAGAAACGCGGGATGCGCCCAGGTCGGACTGTCAGCCACCTGATAATTGGCGACCGGGCGATATGCCGCGCCGTTTCCGGCCATGGCGATGAGCTTCGCCTCGTCGGTCAAGGCCAGCCAAATTTCTCCGGCATTCAAAATAGCGGCGCCTTGCGCTTGGCGGCCTTCGCTCGTCCACAGCACCTTGCCGGTTCGCGCCTCCATCGCAAAAAATTGGCCGCGATTGGCGTAAGATAATCCCCAAAGTTTATCTCCCACCAAAACCGGCGTGCTGATGTACAACGTGATGTCGTTCGTCGTCCACGCCGCCTCGACCGACCACGCCTCTTTTTCCTTTTTAATTCTAATCGCATTCGTCGGGCTGCGATAGGCGGAGAAAATCACCAAGTCCTCGAAAACAATTGGCGTCACGATTTGCGCGTCAGATTCGATGGCATGGCTCCAGAGTTGTTGGCCATTAGCAACGGCAACGCCGGCAAGATTGTGCCGCGTTAAAACCACCACCTGCCGGATGCCGTGAAGCTGGGCCACGACCGGCGAAGAGGAAGAAGGCGAAGGGCCACGCCAGCGCCACTTTTCCTTGCCGCTTTGCAGGTCGAACGCCGCGAGATCGCCGCCATTGGGATTGCCGATATTGACGATGACGAGATTTCCCTCGATCAGCGGGGAGGCAGCGGCGCCGTAGTAATTTCCTCCATCCTTGGCCGAGGTTTCCAAACCTTTGGGGCCGTAATCCATGTTGCAAGCCGAGCATTTGCCTGGCTGGTCAAATTCTTTGCCGTCGATATTGCAACCACATGGAGGACACTCATAGACGACCTTGTCGGGTATTTCCTGTTTAAGCTCATGATGCCGCCATTTCAAGTCGCCGGTTTTCGCATCAAAACAGGAGAGCACGCGATCGACGCCGAGTGTATAGAGACGATTGCGGTGCACCACCGGCGTTGCAAATGGCCCTTTGCCTTTCGACGCCGGAAAGAAACGCGTGATGACGGCTTGAGGATTGGGAATAAAAGGCGTGGCATATCTTTGTTGCCAAATTCGTCGCCCGTCTGCAATCTGATAACAGGAAACCACTTCGTCATCGCCGTCGCGCGTGAGCAAATAAATTTTTCCATCAGCGACCACCGGCGCAGCGAGTCCGGCGCCGGCTTCGATGCGCCAAACTTTTTTCAAACTGTCCGGCCACGTTGCCGGCGCGGCAAACGCTTTCAAGTGGCCGTCGCGCTCGGGGCCGCGCCATTGCGGCCAATCCTGCGGCCATAAATTCTGCGTGAGCAGCATCACTATGGAAATGGCCAAATTCGTTTTTAAGAAAAGCATTTCAACCTCCTCCGTTAATCAAATTTGTGCAAAAAAGCAAAGCCCGCCCTGGCGCCCGCCGCGCCACGCGGTGCCGTAGGCCAGGGAAATTTTGGCTCACGGAAATGAACTCTCACGAAAGCAAAACGAATTTTTCCGTGAGCTGTTCCACTTCCGTGAGCAATTCATTTTTCCCTTGTCGGTTGCGGCCTACGGCTGTAGGCTCGTTCGTCTTGTGGTTTATTTCTCATTATTGACAGCCTCAACTTCAACCAGCATCTCTCGCAGCGTTGACATGGGGAACAGCTTGCCTCGCAATACGACCGCAGCGAGGCTCCGGGTGTTGCCAATGTCTTCAAGTGGATTGGCTTGGAGCAGAACGAAATCCGCAATTTTCCCTTCATCAATGGTTCCGAGCGAATCCAGCAGGCCAAGATATTCTGCCGGATTGCGGGTGGCAGCTTGCAAGGCTTCCATCGGGGAAAAGCCGGCCTGCACCAGCAAAGCAAGCTCATCGTGCAAGCTAAAACCGGGGAAAACGTAAGGATTGGGCGTGTCGGTGCCTGCCAGAAATTTTACGCCGGTACGATGCATCGCCCCAACGATTTCCAGCTCCTTTTGAAAAAGCCGCTTTCTCGCCTCATCTTCTTCTTTTGATTGACGATTGGTGCCAGCCGGCGCCCAGCCTGCTCGGATGAAAGACGGCATGTATTTGAGCCGCATATCATTTCTATATTCGTCATTTCCAAAGGTGATGAGCTTGAGAATGAAAAGCGTCGGAACCTGCCAGGTGCCGTTGCTGGCGAAACGCGCAAAGAGCGCTTTGGCTTTCTCTTCGTTGTAAGTTTTCGTGATCTCTTCAGGTGGGGCGGAAAAGATCAAGCGATTCACCTCCCGAGGAGAATAATTTGACTGCCGGATGCCATCGACGATCATGCGCCGCAGCCGCGCTTCTTGTGAAGAGCAGGCGAGCAAAATTCCGGTAAAATGCTCAATGCTCTTCTGTCCCGCGTCCGAGGCTTCCGCTGCGCTGACTGATAAAGGCACGTGCCCCGCAAAGGGGAGGTCTTGGTTCCTGGCTTCGCTGACAATGGCGTAAAAAGCTTCACGGGAAAGGAAATTATAAACCTTGATAAAGTCTACTCCCTGCTTCTTAAGATCAGCCACCATCCGTCGTCCCTCGGCTGGCGATTCGACAATGACGGACAAATCCGGCACGACCGAATGCGGTCCATCCACCAGTGGGCCAGCAATCACGAGACGCGGCCCCGGCATCGATCCGCTTTCAATCTGCCGGCGCCACGCTTTCAGTTTGTCCAATTCCATGCCCATGTCGCGGACGCCGGTAATGCCATTCGCGAGATAGAGCGGAAAGAAAGTTTCGCTTGCGGTATGCGCGTGCATGTCCCACAAACCGGGGATCAGAAATTTTCCAGTTGCCTCAACAACATGCGCGTTTTTCGGAATGCGGACTTTCTCAGTTTGCTCAAGCGCAGCGATGTGGCCGCCATTGATGACGACCGTCTGGTTGAATTTGGCCGGTGCACCGGTGGCATCAATAACGGTAACGTGAGCGAAGACGAGAGGGTTGGACTGAGCCGCCAGAAGCATGGGCAATAGCAGTAAAGTCGGCCTCAGCAGCGATGAGGCTTTTCTCAATAAGAATTTCATTATTCCTTAATTTTGCACATACAAAAGTCAAACCCCGATTTTCCTTCGCTTGCTGTAACCTATTTGGTGGTGATTTTAAGCCTATGATGCAAAATCGGAGTTATTCGTATCTCAAAGAATCAACCGGATTCGCCAGCGCGGCTTTAATCGCTTGCGTGCTCACGGTCAACAATGCAATCATAAGCGCGAGGCCGCCCGCAAGCACGAACACCCGCCAACCGAGGTCGATGCGATAGGCGAAGTCTTGCAGCCAGAGATTCATGGCGAAATAGGCCATGGGCCAGGCAATCACATTGGCGAAGGCAACGAGCTTCACGAAATCATTCGAGAGCAGAGAAATGATGCCGGCCACCGAGACGCCCAACACTTTGCGAACGCCGATCTCTTTCGTGCGTTGCTCCGCGGCATAAGCGGCAAGCCCGAACAAGCCCAGACAGGCGACCAAAATGGCGAGAAGAGAAAAATACCCAAAAAGCTGCCCCAGGCGTTCTTCCGAACGGTACAAGCTGTCGAAATCCTTATCCAGGAAATAATACTCGAAGGGATGATTTGGCGCTGACTGCTTCCACCTGCTCTCCAAAAATGCGAGGGTCTCCGGCAGATGATCGCCACGAACTCTGACGGCCATCACCGCAAAGAACCCCGGCGGCATAACTTGCAGCACCGCCGGCTCTATCGTCTGATGCAACGAGGCGAAATGAAAATCCTTCGCGACGCCGGCGACGGTTCCCATTTTGTTGAAATACGTCACACCGATCTGCCGGCCGAGGGAATCTTCCCACCCAAGAGCTTGCACGGCGGCTTCGTTGAGGATGAAGGCGGTGGAATCCGCGCCGAACTCTTTTGAAAAATCCCGCCCGGCGACGATCTTGATGCCAAGGGTTTTGATAAAGTCGTGATCCACGGCGAACGCCGTCATCAGCTTTTCTTCCTCCCGATTACCCGGCATGGTGTACCGAAAAGAAGTAATTCTTCGCCCCGGCAGCCCTTGTGCAAACGCGATGCTCACGATCTTCGGATTCTGCAGCAGCTCGGCCTTGAGGGCTTCGCATCGCCGGTTGATTTCCGGCGCTCTACTGGAGACGGCGATTACATGTTCTTTGTTGAAGCCAAGCCGCTTATTTTTGACATATTCGAGCTGATCATAGACGACGCCGGTTCCGATGAGCATGATGATCGAGATGGCAAACTGTGCAACGACCAGGCCTTTTCGTAGAAGAGTACCCTGAGCGCCGGTTGCAAATTTTCCCTTCAATACCTTCACCGGTTGGAAGGCCGAAAGGAAAAATGCCGGATAACTCCCGGCCAGCAAACTCACCAGCAAAACGATTCCCAGCAAGACCAAAAATGTCAGCCGGTTGTCAAGATAATCGAAGTGCAGCGCTTTGCCGGTGGATGCGTTAAAAACCGGCAAAACGAGCTCGACGAGCAGGAGCGCCAACAGCATCGCAATCAGCGCCGTCAAAACCGATTCACTCAGGAATTGCCAGGCAAGCTGCCAGCGATGTGCACCCAACACTTTCCTCATCCCCACCTCGCGGGCGCGTTGAGCAGAACGGGCAGTTGCCAGATTCATAAAGTTGATGCACGCGACGAGCAAAATCAAAAAGGCGATCGCCAAGAAAATATAGACGTAGGCGATATTGCCGTTCGGCCCCAATTCGGCTTGAACGTTGGAATGCAGATGAATATCGGTCAAGGGCTGCAATTGCGGGGTGTATCGAAAAGAGGTGGCATCCTGTCCTTGGTAATTGTCTTTGAGAAAGCCGGCCAGTTTTTTCTCCAATTCGGCCGGAGAAGCGCTCTCACGAAGAAGCAAATATGTGCGCACCCACCACCGCGATTGAATGGACGGGATTTGCAGCGCAAAGTCGAACTTCAGATGCGTGTCGTGCCGCTTTTTGATTACGCCGGCAACCTGCACGGTTTTTTCATCGTTGTAAACCAGAGCCTTTCCCAACGCCGTCTCGTCGCCAAAATACTTTTTGGCCACTTTCTCCGTAATCACGACGGCATCCGGCGCCGAAAGCGCTTGTTCCGCTCTGCCTTCTAGAAACTCGAAATTGAATACCTGAAAGAAAGTGGAATCAATCCACCAGACCGCATTTTCGTAGAACCGCTTTTCGCCGTAGACAATGAGCGGCGAGGCCAGGTCGAGACTTCTGATCCTGACCGCGTTTTCGACTTCGGGCAACTGATCCATAAGCAGGGACGCCCAGGCAGGAGGAAGCGCGGCGGAAGTGACAAACTGTCCCGCAAAGCTCTGATCATCCACCAGCCGGTAAATGCGCTTTGCGTTTTTGTGGAAACGCTCGTAACTCAATTCATCCTGCACATAGAGCAGAATGAAAAGACAACAGGCAATTCCGATCGCAAGACCCGCGATGTTGATAACCGAGAAGGCTTTGCGCCGGAGGAGATTGCGCATGGCGATTTTAAGGTAGTTTTTGAACATGGCATTGGTCCATTGCTAATAATCAGGTCAAAGATATTGCTCGTTATCGTATCACAACCTGCTTTCTCGTTTGTGTTTGGTTTTCATGAGACGCGTCTCCTTAGACCCAATAGCCCGACGGCCAGGCCAAACGTTTCCGTCGCTACCAGGAGCAGCGCTGTCAGCCGAAACAAACCCTGTGCGTCTCCAGTCGGTAGATGCGACACATGGTCAGCAGAGACTGCAAAATAGTGATAGTACCCTCCGAAGATGAGAGAGCCGGCCATAGACGCCACCAACAGCAGGAGACCCAAGCGAACGTGCCGCGTCCACAGCAACACGGCTGCTGCCAGCGGCGTTGCCACAATGACTATCGCAGCGTAGTTTTTCTGCCAGATGCTCAGCTCCACACCAAGCTCTGAATGCGCGACGCCATGAAGCAACACGACGACGACGTGAGCCAGCACAGCGACCGTACCTAGCGAAGAGGCCATCTTGTACCTTCCTGCGCCTAACACAATTTATCCTTAACCGAAAATTATTTTAAGAAGTGAACGACAATTTGAGTACTCAGCCAACTACACGCAATATTCTCCGCACGAACCGGTCTGGCGCCATGTTGAACCCTTAGTCATGCTTTTCTGCAAATTCCAGGTTTGTAACCATCGGGCCCGACTCTTCCCGGATGAAAGTTAGACGAATGGAAGCATCGCCACAACGATGCGGTCTTCGGGCTGAACGACAAGAATGGCCTGGCCGCCGACCATTTCAAGGAAACTGCTCCCGAGCAAGAACGCTGAGCCGTAACGAACCAGATCTTCAACTGTTGAAAGAAAGCCCCCGCTGGCCCACTTGTAACTGATATTGATGTCACGAGCGACTTCTCTACCATCATAAAAGGTTGTCCGGTTCGGAATAGTCGCGTTGATGTCGTCGGGGCCGGTGTTGCTCATGCCGACGGGTTCGAAAACGTGCTCGCGCATGTATTCGAGAAAGGGCTGACCTGCTGCGCGCTGCACGACAGCACTGATCAGGTTCCAGCCGTAACTGCTATACGACCACCTTTCCCCCGGCGTGTGGAGCAAAGGCTCCTCCTTGAAAATCTCCAGCGCCGTGATGACGTCGTCGTAGTGTTTTTTGTCTTCCTCCTCGTCTTCATTGTAATGCCGGATCCCTGAAAGGTGTCCTGCAATCTGTCGAGTCGTGATGACATAACCCTTATCCGGAAACTCCGGCACATACCTCCGGACCGGGGCATCGAGGTCGAGCTTACCCTGCTCATAGAGCAAGGCCACAGCACCGGCGGTCAAAACTTTTGCAACGCTGCCGACCCGAAACATGGTCCGGGGCGTTGCCGGAATTCTTTTCTCTATATTGGCAAAGCCGAACCCCTCGGACCAAACAATCGAATCATCAATGGCCACCGCGATGGTCATTCCTGGAATATCGTACCCTTCTTGCAACCGGCTGACATAGGCTCGCGTCTTAGCGATCGCCTCGGCATACTTGCCCTCTCCAGTCTTCTTTCCACACCCGAGTGTGGAAACCAAAGATAAGGTCAGAGCAGTAATAGAGGCAAAAATAACGGACACTAAAAATAGCCGTTCAATCTTTTTTCTCATTGATTACTCGTGCAATATTTCATTCGAGGTTTAACGGCCGGCTGAATTCTTAAGCCGTTAGGCTACCAGCGATTCACCGGACGGTCTGCGGAGGCGCAGAAACAGCTCGGCGCCGGCGAGAATGGCTACGACGAGGCTCGCTGCTGCCACAACGTCGAACCAAAACGGGCCGCCGACGCGGCCGGTGGCGATGAGTGCCGTGGTTTCGATGACGACCAGCCCGGACATGATTATGGCCGGGATGCGACCGGAGGCTCGCGCGAGCGCTGTGGCGACGACAGCACCGAGCGCTGCAGCTAGCGCGGTAAAGAAGCCCGCAGTGACGAGCACAGCCAGCGAAGACTTGCTCCAGCCGACGCCGCCGAACCACACTTCCTGAACGAGCGTAATCAAGAGGACCATGACTGCATAACCAAGCACAACCCCGATGGCTGTTCGGATAATTCTTCTCATAAATCATCCTCCGATTCGTTTCTATTGAGCACAATGTCATAAACACATCTTTGGCTTCCGTTCTTATCACGCGTAACGGACAGAACTGGATTGCCGCCTTCCTTCGCCCATTTGTGCCATTCCGCCGTCATGCGCGGATCATCGGCAAAAACCAATTGGCAAGTCGAACGGCAGCGATGATCACGATATCCCGCCGCGGTGACGAGCATGTGAATGTGTTGCGGGATGGGTTGCTTGGGATAGCCTCCCGGCCGGATCGTGCGAAATTCGTAACGACCGTCCGCGCCGGTTTTCATGTAGCCAAACAAACGCGCATTCGGCTCGTCCATGGCGCGAGCCGGCGCGTAATATCCTTTTGCGTCCGCATGAAAAACATAAATCAGCGCATCGGCAACGGGCTTGCCTTCCGTATCGCGCACTGTACCTGAAACAATGAGTGACTCGCCCGGTTCATCCGGTGGCGCCAAGACCGTGCTGGCACCACGCGTGTATTTCCGAATGACTTGCTTGAGGCGAAGACTTTCCTCGCGATTGATCGCATTCGCTTTCGCGACGATAAAATGTAACTGCTCCAAAGCTTGATCATTTTCGGGATTCTGCTCCAAAGCTTTCTCGCAGCGCTTGACGAGCTCGATTTGGGATTGGCCGGCCGACTTTGTTGAATCCGTGCTCTGGATATTCAGCTTGGAACACGGAATGAGAAAATCCTCCGGCTTGTCAAAGGGGTTTAGAAAGCCCTCCGACACAAACACGGCGGTGCTGCAAGGCAATACACAGAACCCGAGCACAAGTGCAACAAGATAGTATTTAAATGCTGTTTTCATTGCGGCAAGTTTTGGCATGAGACGATTTCAATCATTAATCGAAAGATCCGACAGCGATGCTATAACAATATATGAAGGCTGTTCGTTTTGACAAATGAATTTGCAGCGGGTGGCGGATGATTGCAGTGAAACGGAGATGGCGACTGTCAGTTGCAGTTTATAGGGAACGCCCCAAAGCGGCTTCAAGCTTGGGACGATAACTCCGGCTCAACTTGAGCGGCGTGCCGTCATACAAAATGACGGTATAGTCTCCGTGCGCGTGCGGCTGCAGCTCTTTGATGCGATCCAGATTCACAATAGTCGAGCGATGGACGCGCTGAAATTTGCGCGGGTCAAGCTGTTTCTCCAACGTATTCATCGTCTCGCGCAACAGGTGGGATTTGCCGCCGACGTGAAGATAGACGTAATAATCCGCGGCCTCGATCCAATCGATTTCGGCGGTTTTCAAAAAGAACACCCGCCCACCGCTCTTGACGACCAGGCGGGTCAAATAGGCGCCGCGCTCCGGCTGCGCTTTGCCTTGCTTGCGATCATCGAGCAGCGCGACCAATCTTTGGCTGACCTCATTGACTTTTTTCTGCCGGATTTGCTCTTTAGCGCGCCGCAACGCGGCCTCGAAACGATCATCCGAATATGATTTCAACAAATAATCCAGCGCATGCACTTCGAAAGCGCGCAATGCGTGTTGATCGTAAGCTGTGACGAAAATCACCACGGGCAGGCGTTCCGTTTCCACTCGGGCCAGCATCTCGAAGCCGTCCATCTCCGGCATCTGCACATCGAGAAAAAGCAGGTCCGGTGCGAGCTCCTGAATTGCCTGCAAGGCCCCATGGCCGTTGGCGCATTCAGCGACAAGCTCGATTTCGGAATCGCGCTCCAACAAGACCCGCATGCTGTCGCGCGCCAATGGCTCGTCATCGACGATGATGGTACGGATTTTTTCCATGCGATTATTGGCCATGTCATCCTCGAAGGATCTTTTTTGTGTTTAGTACGATGTTTGTATTGAAAAGGATTTTTGCAGAATGACATGTTATCGGGAAGCCCACGAAATACACGAAAAATTTTTAGTGTGCTTCGTGTGTTTCGCGGGCCAATTCAAAAGGAATTTCCAACGTCACCACGGCGCCGCCTTCCGGCGCATTGTTGAGCACGAGCGATTGCTTGGCGCCATAAAGCCGCTGCAATCTCGCCATCGTATTCGACAAGCCAACGCCGTTGCTAAGCGATTTGTCCGGCGGCAGTCCAGGGCCGTCGTCCTTGACTTGCAGGCGCAATCTCTCGCCACGGCGCTCGGCACAAATCTCGATCACGCCGGAAGTCGTACGCACCGCGACGCCGTGCCGAATCGCGTTCTCCACCAGGGGCTGCAAAATGAGATTCGGCACGAGTGCCTCAAGCGTTTCCGGCGCGATGTGCATGTTCACGTGCAAGCGATCCGCAAACCGAATCCGCTCGATTTCCAAATAGCGCTCGAGAAATTCCAGCTCGCGCTTGAGCGAGACTTCCTGCGCGCCGACGTTTTCCAACGCCAATCGCAGCAAATCGCTCAATCCGGCGAGCATATCGGTGGCGGCTTTGTTCTCGTTCTTGCGCACCAGCGCCGCGATGGCGTTGAGCGTATTAAACAAAAAATGCGGATGCAGTTGCATTTTGAGCGCTTGCAACTGCGCCTGCGCCAGTTGCGCTTGCAGCTCGACTGCTTGCAATTCGCCCTCGCGATATTTTTGATAATACGAAAATGCCATGCCCACGCCGAGAACGCCCCAGTAAATCAAAAAATCGAGATCGATAATCGAGCGGAACTGGCTTCTAAAGACGCCAGAAAATTCATAAGTCTGCCGCCATGGGAAAGGCTCGGTTAAAACGATAATGAACGCATGCAAAGCGATGTGAATGCAAGCAAGAATAGCGCTGGCAGAAAGATGGATGAACAGGCGGATGGGCCAGCGTTGCCGCTCGAAGGGAAAGTGCGCTCCCAGTTGGATGATCAAAAACGAAAGCGGAATCCACGAAAACCATTGTCCGGCTTGAACGGAGAAAATTTTTGCCCACGATACGGCGACGTTTTCCGCCAGCAAGGTGTAATAAAATTGCGCCGCAGACAAAACGCCGACGATCATCCAAAATCCTGCGATCAAGCTCCAACTTATCCAACGTGTTTTCATTTAATTCCAATTTGCCTCGAGGGCGTTGCGCGATTTGACTTCATGCTGAGCAAAAATTTAAGAAGACCGTCCGTGACCGTAAACGAATTTTCAGGGAATAGCAGACAAATTGCAGCAAAATGACAAAAAACTATTGCCAGTCGCAAAAGATGCGAGCGTGGCGGAAACTTTAAAGAGCCGCTCACCGAAGCGCCAAATCATAGCAAACCATTTTTACGTGATTTCTCAGTAGAAGTTTTCCTCGTACAACGGTCGGCGCGGTCCAGCATTTTCCCCGCAACGCTTGGAAACTGCCGGCCTCGAGATATTTTTCCGGCGTGGCCTGGACTAAAGCAAGATTGCCTTTTCCTCCCATGACGATCAGATGTCCGCCGGCCAAAACCACCGAGCCTTCGCCAAAGCCTCTTTGTGCCCACTTGCGCCTGCCTGTGGCGAGTTCGACGCAAACGAGAAATGCGCCGCTGAATCCATAAAGATGATCGTTGTAAAAAACCGGCGAGCCGAAGCTGTCACGAAACACGTTGTTCGACCAAACTTCTTCGACGGCAAAGTTGTTTTGCATTTTGGCAATTTTCAGCAGCACGCCGTTGGCCTCTCCACTGCCCAGAATAAAAACCTTGTCCGGCGCGATAAATAACGGCATGGCAATGAGGCCAGGGCCGGCCCGTTTTTGCCACAGGATATTGCCGGCAGCCGAAAGGGCGACTGCCTTTTCGGAGGCCACAAATAAAAATTGCCGTTCGCCGCCAAAAATAAACGAGGTCGGAGAGCAATAGCCGTCTCCTCCATAACCGGTGTTCCACAAGATTCGTCCGCTGCGTTTGTCAAAAGCAACCAGGGCTTTGCCATTGCCGGCTTCGGTTTGAAGCAACAGCATGTTTTCTTCCACAAGCGGTGATGACGAGAATCCGTGACCAGGTCCTTCGCTCCGGAAATCCTGAACTTTGACCCGCCAAACCTCCTTGCCGCTCGCCAGCTCGAAAGAAGCGAGGAATTCGTTTTTTCCATCCGCGAACATCGTAAAAATGCGGTCGCCCGAAACGGAGATGCCGGAAAAGCCTTCGCCAATATCGACCTGCCAAGCCGGGCGCGGGCCTTCCTTCGGCCAGGGTTTGACTTCCGCAACGGCGTGTGCAATGCCATCCCGATTTTTGCCGCGAAATTGCGGCCAATCGTCGTCGCCAACAGAGTTGACGGCAAGCGGAAAAAAGCAAAGTACGAGAACCAAAAATAACCATTTCATAAAACACCTAACGTGTTCAACTTTTTTGCCAATTTTCTTATGAAGACCTTCACAACTGGACGCACCGGAATCAAAAAATAATCGCTCACGGAATTGGCTCCGCCCGTAGGGAACAGCACACGGAAATGAATTCTAAAAGCCTTTTTATTCCGTGTCAGTTCCATTCCGTGAGCTAAAGTTTTTTCTGCAAAAGCTTCACCTTGGTGAGAATTATTGTGAAACGGCCTTCAATATGATGCCGGCGAAGTTGAAAACGTTTAAACTGCACAGGGCAGCCGGTTGCGCTGCCCTGCTTTTTGCCTCAGCCATTGTCATCAATGCGTGCGCCGACGCCGGCTTTAACGTTGGCTTTGACTTTCACAAGATCATCTCCTTGATTCTATTAAAAGTGATTTCTTTGCTTTTTCGGCAAACTTTTTTAAACCGCTAATCAACGCTAATGGCCGCTATTTTTTTTGATTCGCGTTAATTCGCGCCCATTCGCGGTTGCGCCTTGTTTGATTGTGGCTTGTGCTAGGATTAAAGTGCAAGAATTTCGACTTTCTTGCTAGGCCCTTTTCGCCATGCCCAGTCACATCCGCACGAAAGTGTGGGTGTATTTGAGCAAAACCGCGCGGTCGTTCGTGCGGGGCAATATTAATTCGTTGCGCTCGCGTTCCGCATTCAGGTCTTCGTTGTAGACCACCCACAGGTCATTTCCCTCACGCAAATTATACCGAAAGCGCGCATTCGTGGCAATGAGATCGGCCGCGCTGTTGTACTGCACGAAAGCGTGCAAAGAAATTTTAAATTCAAAGATGCTCGCGCGCTCTTGAAAGAATTGGCGCTTCTCCGGAAAAAAGAGCGAAAACCGCGGGAGGTTGATTTCCTGGTTGTCGGCCTCGGCTTGCGCAAAATCGGTGTTGACAGTCAAATCGAGCGTGAGGTTTCCCGTAAGATTGTACTTGGCGTCGAGCCCGAGATTTTGCGCGGATTCGTCGCGGCGATGAAAAGCCGTTCCGGCATGATTCGGTTGCGCGGTTTGAGAATAGCCACCGACGACATACGGTGTGATATACATTGGGTTCGAACTGTTGACCTGCTCCAAAATCACATCCTGCGCTTGTGAGGGAGATACAAAATCCCGATTCGGCGAGATGGCAGGAAACATGAGGCGCTCATTTTTCCGCGCAATGTAGCGCAAGGCAATCAGCCCGATGACTGTTCGCCCGTTGCGATTTTGAAAGCCGAGGCTGGAAAATGGCAGGCGCATTTCGGCGAACCAGCCCTCCGCAGTTTGCGCGCAGGCAACTTCCCATATGGATCCGAATCATAAAAACGGCCCGAGGCATACAGAAAGTCGTCATCATACGCGAGGCGGATTTCCGTGCGCTCCGTCGGCATTCCATCGAACGTCGGCTGGCGCATCGTGAGCGGGACCGGCGCGATCGCCTGCCAAGCCGGTTCATCGCTGTGCCCGTCGAGTTTGATCGCGCCGTTGAGGCGCTGAAGTCGAAATTCCTCCTGCGTCGCAAGCGCTGCACCGGCAGTGATGAGCGCGGCAACGATATTCAAAGTCGAGCAAGCAAGTGGTGACATTGGACGACGGCTCCGCCTGCGATTGAGATTGCAGGCTCAAAAGTGTTATTCTGAAAAACTATCACAATCGCGAAGATTTTTGAAGGCAAGACTATTATGGGCAAAACAATTAAAAATGCGAATGACTCGCAAAAGATAAAGGTCAAAATCATTGAGGTCAAAATAATTAAAAGCGGTTCAATAATTTTGACTTTAATCATTTTGACTTTTTTGCTTTTGAACCCTTTGGCATTACAGCGGCCTTGTCATTAAAAACAAAATCAAATAGTTTTGCCCTTAATCGTTTTGCCTTTTTCAATCGGTTGCGACTGTTGCCGCGCTATGATTTTTCCGAAAGTTTTTTGAGCATTGTCACGGCATTTTCGTTCTTGGGATCGAATTCCAGCGACTTGCGATAATTCTCGATGGCTTTCTGATTTTCACCGGTTTTCATGTAAGCTTCGCCCAAGCTGTCATAAACATTGCCGGACTGCGGAAAAGCCGTGACGTTGAGTTTGTAAACGTCGATCGCCTCCTGATTTCTGTTGGCACCCAACAACTGGTAGCCGAGCGCGTTGATGGCGCGTTCGCTCAGGCGCTTTTCATCCTTAAGCTTGCCGAAAAATTTCATCGCCTCCGCCAGCCCGATTTTGTCGACGACTTCAAGATCGCCCTGATTCACTTCCAAAAAATTTTTGTAGCTTTTGAGCGCCAAATCTTTTTTGCCGACGCGCGAATACGCCTCGCCCAACGCCTTGTGCGAAGAGTACGAATGAGGATAGGCTTTGATATTCAACTCGAGCAATTTGATCGTAGCCTCGACTTGACCTTTTTCCAGATGTTCGAGGCCGAGATTGAGCATGTCGCCTTCATAAAACTTCGGTATGCCGCCATTCCCCGCATGCGCGGTTTGATGCGCTTTGAGCGCAGCCTCGACGCCGTCTTTTTTGATAGCGGCGGTAAATTCGTTGTCGATGATGAGTCCGGCATTGGGATCCCACTTGTCATATTCCATGTACTTGGCCGTCGCGCGAGCGGTTTCCTTTCCCAGAAGCTTGGTGACCACGCGCAGCGCGCCGTCGATGCCCGCAGAGACACCGGCAGTCGTTACGATCTGGCCGTTGTCAACAAAGCGCGTGTTTCGGAGAATCTTGGCTTTGGGTGTCACTTCCTGCAGCCGGTCGATGAAGCCGTACCAAGTCGTGGCTTGCTTGCCGTCGAGCAAACCGGCTTTGGAGAGCAACAACGCGCCGGTACAAACGGAGAGCATGATCTCGGTGTGCGCCGCGGATTCGCGCACCCACTTGATGACGTCGTCATTGCTTGCCGGAATGCTCGTAGCGCCGCCCGGCAGAACGATGATGTCGGGCTTGGGGCAATTATAAATCGTGTAAGCCGGCAAAACTTTCAAAAATCGCTGGCTGATCAGCGCGTCTTCGGAAGGCGCGACGGTGTAAACGTTGAAGCCTGACGTGGCCGCAAACACCTCGCCCGGCCCGCCGAAGTCGAGCAGCTCCACACCTTCGTGAACAAAAATGGCGACGTTGCGCTGGCGCTGGGTTTGAGCGAATACAGTAGCCACCAGGATCAGACTCACGGCGAACATCTGCAAAGCTTTTTTCATAGTGCAATCTCCTTAAGTTGGACGATTAAAGAATCAAACACAAAAAATCATATACCCAATGAAGCTTGACGATCAAATTCGGTAATGAATAAATCAAAACTCATTCCCAAAATCCCTTTCTCTGAAAAAGAGAAGGGGCCTTTCAGAGCTTCGAGCTTGCTTCTCCCCCTTCTCTTCTCAAGAGAAGGGGGCAGGGGGGGATGAGTTCAGCCTGAAGAACATTACCGAACTTGAAAGTCAAAACTCACAAGGCAAGACGATATTCGCATTCTTTAAATTCTATTCGATGAAACGCATTTACGGAATTAATGCAAATTCCGATTTGCTGATCGCGGGATTGATCTCGACTTGCCTGATTTCATATCCGCGCAAATAGTGCAATTCCGTTCGCTCCAGATAATGCGGAATCATGCAGCCCGCGACCGGCTTGTAATCCAAATAATAAATCGCTTGCACGGCTTGCGCCTCGCGAAAAGTGATGACGGAAGAACGCTTGCTCGGCAAAAAAGATTTTGTGTCGATATACCAAAACTCGGTGCGGCCCGGCGCAAGCGTGACTTCCAGCTTGTAAGCCATGTCGCTAGCCACTTTTTCCTGGCCGAGCGACTTGATTTGATAACCTTTCGTTTTGTAATCGATGAGCGCATCCACAAAGACGGCGAGCATCTCGATGAAATTTTTCGTGCGGCTATCGCGAATCGCTTTTTTCTCCGGCGACTGGGCTGCATTGCTCTCCCAACCGGCCTGGCCGTCATACGCCATGGTTACCCTTTTGCCCTCATTCAAAATTTCGAGACGACACAGGTTCGGCCTGGCATTGAGGATGGTCAGAGGATAATCCACGCCGCCGGTGGTGAGAATGCCGGTCAGCTTCACCGCGTGCATTTGTTGCCATGGTTCGCGTCCGCCGAGGGCTTGAGTATATTTCTGAATGATGTCGTCAATGGATAATTCTTGTGCCCTTGCCCGTGTTGCGAAGAGTATGAAAGCGATCGAGACAATAAAAAATCTCGCGATCATGATTTGGCTCCGTTGTAATAACGCAAAACCGTTAAAGCATTTATTGATGTTTGCAAAAGTAGAAGGAAAATGTCATGCTGGAAGCATCTTTTTCCAATCGAGTACAGTGCTGGATTGAAAAAGGATTCCTCCTGAATGACATCAAACCAAGGATCGCGTTCCGTTTCTATTTATTAATGCAAAGCTCAATAATTACCTCGGCTACTTCAATTTCAAACATACCATCTCCGATTGATGGCGCAAGTAGAGCCTGCCATTGGCCAGGGAGGGTGGCGTCCAAGTGCGGCCCGTGAGCACTGGCGCGCTGGCCAGCTCGACGTATTGCTGCGGATTCGCTTCAGCCAAAACGAGCTGGCCGCGCTCGTTGAGAACGATCAACATGCGATCGGCGTAGATCAGCGAGCCTTTGCCGAGCCGCCGCTTTGCCCACATTTCTTTGCCGGTTTCCGCCTCAATGCATTTGAAGGTGCCGTCATCAAAGCCGTAGAGATGCTTGCCCAATAAAATGGAGGTTTGAAAATGATTCGACATCATTGCAGCAAGCTGCGGCAGAATTGCGGTGAGACCACAAATGGCGCTCGCCGGAAGGCGCTCGATAGGCGCTTGACCAGACGATCTTATACTCGTTTAGGGATAAAATTACAGTCATTGCGAGGCGTTTTTTGCCGAAGCAATCTCTTAGTTTTTAAAGGATTGTCCCGCTGAAAAGCGGGACGCTCGCAATGACCATTACAAAACAACCCTTAACGAGTATAAGAAAAGAGCTGAACGTTTTCTCGGCGACTTCGGTGACGCTCGGCGGTTATTCTTTTTCGCCGAATAGCGCCGAAATCACCGAGTCTCGCCGAAAAACCATTTTATTTTGCTTTCAATCGTTTGTCTCTTGGACGGCGCAGGCATGAAAAGATGCGCTAGCTGATATACTGCTCCGGCGTGATTCCAACGATACGTTTGAACTGCCGATGGAGATGGCTTTGATCGGCAAAGCCGGTTTCGTAGGCAACCTGGACGATGGGGCGGCCTTTGGCGAGAAGCGCTTTGGCGCGTTCGATGCGGACGTTGATCAAATATTCATGCGGAGGCAGGCCGACTTCCTTGCGAAAGGAGCGCAGAAAATGAAACGGACTGAGATGAGAAATTTGGGCCAGGCATTGCAGCGAAATATTTTTTGAGAAATTGTCGTCGAGATATTCTTTCGCGCGGCGGATCGGCGCGTTTTCCTTTCCGACCGAATGCCACGATATATTTTGGTCGGAATGGCGCCAGATCAGGAATGCCAACGCCGTGAGAATCTGCGTTTGCGCCGCGAGCTGATCTGCCCCGGTCTCGCAAGCACGATGCGCCTTTCCGAACATTTGCGCCAGGCGCGCATCCCAAATGACCAGAGATGGGAAAAATGGGATTTCCTGTTTGCGCCCGACAAGCTGGCAGGCAATTTCAGCGAGCAGTTCCGGCGTGGGATACAGCGTTCGGTACACCAGCGGCACCTCGCCAATCGAGTATCCCGTATGCACTTCGTAAGGATTGATCAAAACGATGCTGCCCGCCGGCGCCACGTGAATCGCGCCCTCGCAATAAAAGGCGTTGACGCCCTGTTCGACGATTTGGATGACGTAAGTTTCATTCCAATGGCGGGGAAAAACGTGCGTTTTATAGCGGGCGATCAACAACTCGAGATTGTTAAATTCCTGCAAACGCAACAACTGAAAATAGGCTTGCTCGGTTTTCATATTTTTTATTGTGCCTGCATTGCGACGAATTGCAAATAACCAAAAAGTAAGACCGCGTTTCGCTGAAAGCGTTCAACTTACCATTTTCTCGGCGCCTGCTCTTTGTACGCAGAATCATCGTGGCAGTTGCCTTCAAAAAAAGATTGGCTTTATTATATCTACCTGTTAAATTAAAATACAAAATTAAACCCATAACCGAATCGGAGCTATGTATGTCGACGGGTAATCTTTTAGCAGAAATCAAAGCGCTGCCAACCGCTGAATTGCAACACTTCTTATCGCAGTTATTGGCAGAAAAGGATATTCTCGAAGAAATTGAGAGACTCGGCTATTTAAGGCTGACAGAAAGAGCATTCGAGTTTTGGAATGACCCGCGCGAGAATATTTATCAGGATTATACGCGTCTAACAGCGGAGGGGTAAACGAATGAATTCTGGGGATATTATTCTCATCGATTTCCCTTTCACAGTTCCTACCCAATCAAAAGTCCGCCCGTTTGATAAGTTTTTTAAAATAAGCCATTCGGCAGCGTAATTGTTAGTGCGCCGCAATCGCCTCGAGCCGGCGCAAATTCAAACGATTTAGAATGCCGGCTTTGATGGGACGCTTCTCATCCCAGAAAATCAGTGACGAAAGAAACTTGGTCGCCGGCGGCGAGAGCAGGAGTTGATAAACCTTCCGTGCTTGCTGCTCATCAACAAAACTTAGAAAATATATCGTGTCGTCGAAAATCACCGGCTTGCCTTCGATTTCTCCAACCAGACGGAACTGCAAAGTTTTATAAAGCCCACAAATGGCAATTTTCCAGGGGGCAAATGTATAAGCGCCAACGCCGAAGATGGAGAAGCGCGGCCGGTGGCGGTAGATTCGGCTCTTCCTGTCTGCAAAATATTTTGCACGGGTTTCCAAATATGTCCAAGTTTTTGGCGCCGTTTTTTGAATGCCTTCAGTGGGTTCGCCGATGAATTTTTGCGTGATTAAAACGTAGCGCGTTGTGGAGGCGACGTGCCCGTTGGCAAGATCAGAACCTTTGAGCAAAGGAAAAAGATAAGCCGGTTCAATATCGACCAATTCGCCCAAGCCATTCATCAAGCCGTTTGGGGTTCTGCGAAATTCCATGACCTCGGCACAATCGTGCTTGACGCCGGAGCGCCACTTCACGTCGCTTTCGCCGTGGAGATGACGGAACTCATCAAATGCCGTGAGGTCTCTTACCATCACGCCGTCGCGGTGGCCGGCGTGCTCGCCAGTTTTGCTTTCCAAGTCGGCAAAAACTTCGTAATCATAATGCCGCGAAACACCGTCGAATTTGCAAAAGAGCAAGCAGGCTTCAACCGCCGCTCCAAAATATTTTTCTGCGTCAACCGCAAAGATGGCGGCATCAGCCAAGTTGAGGTTTTGAGAATACAGGTGATTCAGCAATTTGCGCGCGACCGCAGTTTTGCAAAGCATGGCCAGATAGCCGTGACGATTTTGCAGCCATCCCGCCGCTTGCATCAACATCCATTCCGAAATATCAAAATTACTTTTTCCGGTAATTGCATTCAAGCCGCGATGGCGCTGGAAATTCGTTTTTTCCGGAAGATTCGTGCCGCCGATCACGCTCAACTGCGAATTGGTGACCCAGGGAAAATTTCCGAGAACCAGAACCGAGCCTGGCAAATCGTTGAGCAGATTTTCCCAAGCGAAGCTGAAAAAATCGCCTTGCCTGATCTCGACGCGCCCATTTTCAAACAGGTTTTGCCGGTTGCGAAGCGTGCTCAAATAAGCCGCTTTGATTTCAACGCCGATGATTTTTTGGGCGGAGGGAAAATGACGCGCCGAAGATTCGATGAAAGCCCCCAGCCCACAGGTTGGCTCGATTACCGCATCGGGATTGACGCCGAGCGCCGCCAATTTTTGGCAGATTTTTTCAGCCAATTCAGCCGGCGTTTGAAAGTCGCCGTATTCGATTTGATGGTGGGTGGCGCGTGTCATGTTTGAAAGGCTACTTGCTGCAAATAAATCCTTGCGCGATGAGAAAGGGAATGATAATATACAACAGCGTATCGCGCACCAAGTAGTAAGTAAAAATCGCCACCACCACTTTCCATCCTTTCTCGCGTATAAAGCCTTTGATGCCTTTCTCGCGCAGAAGCTTGGTCCATTCCTGGATAATCGGAGGTTTGAGAATTTTGCGAAAGTTCATCTTTCGTCCTTGAAACTGGGCAAATAACAATCGGATCTCAGATGACCCAGGTTTGAATTTTCTTGCTGTTGATTTCAAACTCTGAAAACGAGTATTCTTTTTGGGCGTTGTCCCGCCGGTCGAAGACGACGAGATAACCACGATCCAGATTTTCACTTTCCAAATATCTTGCCAACTGTTCAAGCCCTTTATCGTAGCCGCTCGCGCCATACCACAGCTTGAGTTCCACCACTTCTTTTTGATTTTTGTAGCAGCACATCACGTCGATGCGGCCCTCGCCGGATTGCACTTCCTTGAACGTCCAGCCTTTCCCATTAACCAATAAATCCAAATAGCTCAGAAGTAAAAGCTGGCCTGTCGCCTCGGCAAAAGTCGGATGCTTGGCCACGGCCGCCCCTTTTGATTTCATGAAAGCTTGGAATTTGTCCAACACGAGACGAAAATCGAGATGGCCGCTCGCATCGACAAAGCGGCTGTCAACGACGAGATCGTTGATATCCAACTGCCTCAGATCCTTCTCAAAGTGCTGGTAAAGCACTTGCGCATAGATGAGGTTAGCCAGACTCAATTGCTGATTTTGCTCGGCAAAAATTCCATACTTCACGCCCAAATCGACGTCATCGTCCTGAATGTTGTATCGGTGCCTTTTGCCCTCCAATAGATCCAATACGATGGAAAAAATTCCGGGCCTGCGGGCATTTTTGAAAAGGCTTTCAAAGTTGGGATTGCGCGAATTAATTAGCTTTTGAATCGCGGCTTCGGCGTGGTCGGACAAAATTTTTTGCTGCCGATCCGGCACAATCGTTTCCACCAACGTCTTTGCGAGAACCGAAACCAGCCACGGATGGCCGCTGGTGACGTGATGCACGCGAGAAATGACTGCCGTGTCGAACTCCTGGCCAGTTTCTTCGGTGTGTTGGCTAAAATATTGCCGGATGTTTTCGAGGCTAAACGGCGGCAGCTCGTAATCGACGGCGATGTTGAATGGCGAAGCCGAGCCAAGCGCTTGACTTTCGTCGCGAATACGCGCTTTCAGGTTTTTAATGTCGTGGACACCTACAAGGCCGACGCTGTGGGGTGCGGGCTTGCGATCGCGCTGGAGATACATTTCGCGCAAACCCGCGAGGAAACCGATCACCACAGTTTCCGGCACGGCATCTATTTCGTCGATGAGCACAACCAACTTTTGAGGCAGGCTCTTGCAGAGTTCACGCATCCAATCAAAAAAAACATCCCGATTGTTCACGACTGAAGCTGATAGATGTTCATCGACAAGATGGAAACCAGCGAGGGTCAATTCCTCGAAAACCAGCTTGGCGACTTTGAGATAAAACTCAGCGTCCGCGATATTGGCACGTTGTGTAAAGCTCTCAAATGAAATCAACGCCGGGGCATAGTTGCCGGAGGCCAACAGGCGGCGCGCAAAAAAATCAAGAATCGTCGTCTTGCCAAACTGCCGGGGCCGGTTAATGACGAAATACGTGCCCTTGTCGGCCAGCACCATGAGCTTGTCGATTTGCGGCGTGAGGTCGACAAAATAATGTTTTGCCGGAATGATTTTGCCGGTGATATTAAATTCGCGCATGTTTATGCCATGCTTTTATGATTCCACTTTATATTAACGACAAATTAAATTTACAACAAATCAGGGGCATTCACAACCCATTTTTATAAATACGGCTTCACCCGCTGCGCGAACCGGCGGCAGGCTTCGCCGAGAAATTGAATATCGGCTTCCGTGTGCGCCGTCGTGGTGGAACCCAAGCCGTGCATCGTGAACACGTTTTCCAGCAGCAAGCCGAGTTGCAAAACTTTCTCGCTCAATGCAAGATCGCAAATCGTGGGATTGCGCACTTCCTCCGGCGTCATCAGCTCGCGCCCTTCTTCATAAGGAAAGAGCAGCATGTGCAGCGAATTGCCGGGCAGATCATGATTCCGATCGCCGGCGAAGCGCGCGTAAATTCCTGCATCGGCAAAAGCATCGGTGACCACCTCGCGAGCTCTCGCGCCGATCGCGTACAGCTTCGGATAAATCTCGGCTTCGTGCTCGATCAAATGGCTCATATAAGTTTTGCCGGCGAGCATGGAAGCCGGATGCCCGGCATAAGTGCCGCCGTCGAATTTCACTTTGCCGCCGCATCCGGCGAGACTCAAAATATCAGCGCGGCCCGCAACAGCCGCGACCGGCATGCCGCCACCGATCGCTTTGCCGAGCGTCATCAAATCGGGCTGAACGCCGTAAAGTGCGCCAGCATTGCCGGCGCGAAAACGAAAGCCGGAGATCACTTCGTCGAAAATGAGCAACGCGCCATGCTTTTGCGTCAGCTCGCGCGCGGCTTGCAAATACTCTCGTGTTGCCGGCATCAAACCGCCGGCGCCAACGACCGGCTCGACGATGAAGCACGCCAGTTGGTCGCCATATTTGCGGAAATGATCTTGGAGCATTTCGGGGTTATTAAAACCCGTCACGATGACATGTTTGCTAAAGTATTCGGGAACGCCGGCGCTGTCCATCGACTCAAAACCATCCTGATAGACGACGCCTTTAAGCCCCCACGGATGTCCGCCGTGCCAACCGCTGCCAACTTTGAGCACGAGATCGCGGCCAGTGAAAGCACGAGCGAGAATGATCGCGTTCATCGTTGCCAGCGAACCCGTCGTCGTGAAGCGCACGCGCTCGGCGCCGGTTTGCCGGCAAATCATTTCGGCCACTTCGATTTGTAGCCCATCGGTGAAACCGGTTTGCAAGCCCAAACCCGCGCTGAAGAATTGCGCCAACTCAGCAGTGACAAATTCCGGATTGTGTCCCAAAGCATTGACATGATGACCCTGCCAGAAATCGAGAATCTGATGGCTGTCCTCGTCTTTCACCCACGCGCCTTTCGCACTCACGATGCGCGGCGAGAACGGCTGCAACAATCGCAACGTATTGCTGCCGCCGTCGATCATGTATTGGATCGCGCGTTCGTGCAAAGCCGCGGATTTGGGCGCGTGCTTCGCGTACTGTTCGGCGAATTCAGCCATGAAAGATGAATAATCGCGTGGCTTCATATTAAGTTCTGTGATGGAAATTTATAATCGACAAAGGGCAGTTGTTGGCGCTGCCAATTTAATAAATTTTTGGTGGTCGCTATAAAGTGGCAAGATTGTATCGAAGTCATCAAGATTGATCAAAATTGTACCCGCGCAACATTTTTTGTCCTCACGTCCTGCTGAGTAAACATCATTCAAATAGTTGGGTGAGGAGGTGGGAAGCGTTTGTGCACAGTGTTCTGATAACTGTGTACATGCAATTCTGATAGCTGCCAGATGCTGCCGAATAGCCGCAACAATTTCAGGATTGGGCGTTCCATGCTGGCCGCGACCGATTGAGAAAACAACTGTTTGGGGCGAAACATGCTCACAAATCTTCCGTGCAAATTTAGCCATATTTTTAGAGCCGACTCTCCCCCCATGATGAGGAAATACGACAAAAGGAGCATTTAAGTTGACGCCGGATCGAATCAGATCATTTAGGCCGACTTCGTCCAAGTCACCAGGTAAAAGTGCAATTGGCTTCTTATCTCTTGATAATCGTACAACAGCACTAATCGAATTGGTAGTTATCTTTCTACCCAGCTTGTCTTTACTACCTGGCCCTTTGCCAGCCAGATATTTGCTCGGTCCCAGGATTTCTATATGCACTTCGCCCTGGTCAAATTCTCCACTTTGGTTTTTTGTCAGAGATGTTTCAAACTTGAGCTTTCCAGCGTTATCTGCTTGATTGAGCTCATAAAGCAGATCATTCCAGATTTCGGAACCTTGCTCTGAATCGGTGTTTAGCAGCACACGTTTGATGCGGACTACTTCGGAAGAAAGTAATTGAACCAGCCCACCGATATGGTCTTGATCGGCATGAGAAATCAAAACGACGTCAACTGTTTTGATGCCTCTCTCTGTAAGATACTCAAGCAGGGAATTGCCTAGACCAGTATCGATTACAACAACACCATGCAATTCCCATGGCCAACGTCGAGAACTGCCAGACTATTATTAGATTTGGACACGGAGCCGGCCCTCACTCAGATTCCCAAGCGTCAAAGTACAGTTCCTCTTCACTTTTTGCGCCCACATTGACTTGTGCGTGAAATCGCTTTCCTGGCCGAATGAGATGTTGCATTTCCTGAGGCAAATCGTCAAAATAAAGCCGGATCTTCTTTCTCGGATTCCATCCAGGAACTACCGCATAGAAATACTTTTCGTCAAACTCTACTTCTTCAACTCGAACCAATGTTCGCCATGGCTTCCTGCTTGGCAAAAACTCCCCTTTAAACTCTTTTATACAACGTTCAAAAGCGTTAACGATTGCGCCAGGGTCAAGATTATTTGGCTTTAAGAGTGTGGGCACAAATCGTCGTCTGCTCCGCATGAGAGTGAGATCATAGTCGGTATATGAAGTACAGAGAATGGCGGGAAACCTTGCCTTGTAACACTGCTCCACAAGCTCATCGCCATCGAATACGGCGTAAGGCTTTTTTTTCAAATGATAATCGCATAATAAAGCATTTGATTGTTTCATCATGCGTTTGAGAAATTTGCCCATATCATCTAATGGGCCTGTTTCTTTGACAGATTGCACATGAAGATCCTCCAAAATATATTCATAAGATTCTCGTGCACCGGGATCGTCGTCGACAATCGTGATGCGCTTTATGGTTTTTCCAGCGACTTGAAGAGCCATATTTTAAACTCCGAGAATAGGCAGTTCGATGATTATCTCAGCGCCACCCAATTTACCATGCTCGATTGCATCAGCCTCCCCGCCGAGATCTTTGACAGAATCCCTAACGATAGTCAGACCAAGACCTGTTCCATTTTTTTGCGTAGTGTAACCAGGAAGCCAGATGTCTTTTTTGCTTATGCCTTCGATGCCAGGACCATTGTCAAGAACACGGAGTGTAAAAACATTTTCTTCAACTTCCGTACAAATCAAAATTCTTCTATTAGTCGTGTTTGTGCGCTCAAAAGCTGCCAAGCTGTTGTTAAGCAGATTTGTGACAATCGATTCAATTGCCGCTTCGCTGCCTCGCAAATAAGGCGCTCCTTTACAGAATTGAGGTTCGACTGTAACGTCACGGCCTTCAAGAAATGGCTTAAAGGTATTGATTACGGCATTGATCACGTCATGGAGATCGACTCTGGAAGTCCTACGTTTCTCGTGGTCCAGAAGCTTCAAGGTTGCGGCGCCGAGCACATTGAGACTATCAACCGCACGCAGGATCCCTTCGATTGGCTTCTTGAATAGCTTCTCGTAAATATCACTGAACTGCTCCTTCGCGCGTCGTTCAATCGCCTTGATTGATTGACCAATGACTTTGATCGGACTCGCGCTGGATTCGTGTGCAAATGTTGATGCAGTTATTCCAGCCGTGCTAAGAGTCCGATAGAGCTGTATCTCTTTCTGTAATTTATCTACCTCTTTTTCTCGGAAGTGATCGTAGGTTTCTAATGCCTTTTTAAGCCCCGCCTGTAAATCCTTTGGAGCTTTAGCAATGGTGTCATCGAGCGTCTTTTTCCATTTTCGCATCTTTTTCGGTGCAGCGGTTCGTTCCTTCTCTCTTCGCTGTTCGGCAATCTCCAAACGTCTTGCTGCCATCCATTCCATTGCATCCTGAGCAAAATGCCGCATTCCGAGAAATGCCTCGCCTTCAATAAAGCCGGAGCGATCCGTTTTTTGAATGAGAAGCTCCTCGGTGTCCATGATCATAACTCGCCCAATGACCGTATTGGTCGATGGTCGTTCTTCCGGACTTTGAGCTCTACGCAGATTGATATCGAGCCAGTCATTGCCTGGATTCCCATACGGCATCACTCTTAAACCGTTTTGGTACAGATGCACCCCGCCAAATTCTTGTAGCCACTTCCGCACCTCTGCCAAAGTGGATTTCCTGGTCGAAAAGGACAAGCTATTGAGAATAAAGACCCAAAGATCGAATTCAATCGGCGGACAACGATATGGCTCGCGGTTGCGCGACAAAGTCAATTCGTCGTGTTTGGCTGCAAAAAGCTCTTTGCCTTTCCAATCAACAACGGTAGCATTAGCCAAGCCATGGTCATCCACGCGAGCAATAAGGTGATATTCTGCATCATCAAAGTATCTTTTGCGGACGAGCGTTTCGAGGTCTGAAAATTCGGGGGCCTTAAGATCAGGTTTAAAGCCTTCTGGGTCATCATGCCATGGATTTGCCAGCAAGATAAGCTCACGCGCTATTCGTTTTACCTCCATCCTACCAATTCGTATGCCCAAGTCTCTCAATTCAATCTCTGTTCCCTGAGATTTTCCTTCAGCGCGTTGGCGAGTTTCAATCGTTAGGACCACGTCGTCAACAAGTTCGATGCCTTCATAATCACGCCAATCAATACGAAGATGATATTCGACATTCTCCTGTTTTCGGGGACGCGTGGTTAGTTCTGCAACGGAACCCAACCGCAGAGCAGCAAGGCGGCCAAGTCCTTTGCTACCTGCCGGAATTCTGTTGAGTCGTGTGCGCTGTTTGGCAGATTTTTCGGATCGGCCGATGACGAGCCAACCTTTTTTTATTTCATCAATGTCCATGCCGTCGCCACCGTCAATTACGCGAACAGTTCCACCGACTTGATCTGTATCAATCAGTTCCACAGTGCAGGTAAGCGCATCTGCATCGTAGGCATTTTTTGCAAGTTCGAGAATGCCTTTGTCGGGGCTGGGGTTCAACTCCTCTCCGAGTCGACGAAGGACATCAGTTGCAAATCGTATTTGTGCTGTACTCATTTTTTATCACTCCACCATGGAAGCTCTGCCATGGAAGATACGGTCAAATGCCGGCAACTTATCCGTTGATCAAACCACTGAGTCGTTTCCGGTTTTTGGAGGAGGCGAAGCAATTCTGTACAGGTTTCAATTCTACCATCCTTGGGAAGCAGCGCCAGCAAATGGTTCTCAACCGCCACGAGATGGTTGTGATCTATAATTGTTCCTATTGCCCGATATTTATCTCCCAGTCTTGATGTCCTACGCACGACGACAAATGGCGGTGATAAGACTTGACCTTTGAATCGTCGTTTTTGCACAATCCTTTGAACGATTTTCCACGGAGGAAGATTGCGAGCGCACACAAAGGGATGCCTGGGGCCACTATGTGGATCGCGATAATCAACGACCGGTCCTACACAAACCTCGAAGCGATTACCCACGCGCTCAGAAATCGAATCGTCAAGCTGACTCCAATGTGCTTTGTTCCGGATTTGTTTATTTCGCCAAATTTCGATTTCGAGAACAAAGACATCAACATCTGCCCATCGATCAAACTGGCCGTACTGTTCAACTCGAAGCATGCAGGATCGCGACGTAATGAATTCTCGCCATTTTTGATAACGCGATCCACTGCGGAGGACGTCCGGCAAAATAGCAATTATTCTTGCGCCGGTTTTTGCATGCAACACGCAGGACTCTATAAAAAGAGCCGCTGCATTTACTTTTCCGCTCGCCCATGAACAATTTTCTGGTGAATCCACCAGGAAAAATGGCGGATTTATAACAATGTGAGTTGCTGATGATATTGCGTCTACATCCGTTAATCCACTTCGAGTCTGCAGGTTGGGAAATATTTCTTCGATTTGAGGAAGCGTGCTATCAGCAAAATGCCTGCCTTCTCTAAGCGCTGCCAGTAGAAGCCGAGCTTTCGCTGCGTAAACAAATTCTGGATGCAGGTCACGTCCCACAATTTGTGTGCCCCAACGTCGTAAAGTGGCAGATAGATTACTTGCTTTGGGCAAATGTTGAGCGCATGCAACCAACAGATCCCCCACACCACATGCAGGGTCCAAAATCACTGATCGCTCATTCAGTGATCTTGAAATAGACTTCAAGGCTAGTCGGGACAATTTCGATCCCGTGAAGAAAGCGCCAGCTTTCCGAATATCCTGTACCGCAACAAGTCTACGTAATTCATGTGCAGGCTGTCCATCAAGAACAGTATCAATTGTTCTTAATTGCTGTGAGTAGTTCCTGCTTTCTCTGAAGATATCGAGCAACGTGTCGAGTTGATGAAGATATGGGCTAAAGCTCTTCATGGGAATCCTTGACATTTAGAATAGATAGAAGAACTTTCGCCTCTATTGTAAGAAAAAAATCGGTATATTCCAAAGAAAAACTTTCATATCTGGCGCGACGGACACTCCGGCGCAAGCATGCACTCGCCACATTTCGGCTTGCGCGCCTGGCAAACTTGGCGACCGTGCTGAATCATGCGATGTGCAAAGATCGTCCAATCGTCTTGTGGCACAATACTCATCAAATCACGTTCGATTTTTTCCGGATTTTGTTCCTTTGTAAAGCCGAGGCGTTGCGAGAGCCGTTGGATATGCGTATCCACCACGACGCCGGCATTGATGCCGAAGGTATTGCCGAGCACAACGTTGGCGGTTTTGCGGCCAACTCCTGGAAACGCGATCAGCTCTTCCATCGTGCGCGGCACCTCGCCGTGATGATCGTTGGCAACCGCCGCGGCGCAATCCTTCAAATTTCTTGCTTTGTTGTGAAAGAACCCGCTCGGCCGGATCAATTCTTCCAAATCGGAGATATCGGTTTCGGCCATTGCTGACGGCGTTGGATACTTTTTAAAAAGCGCCGGTGTGATTTGATTAATGGTTTTATCCGTCGATTGCGCGGAGAGAATCGTCGCGACCAATAACTCAAACGGATTAGCAAAGCGCAGCGCACACTCGGCATCGGGATATATTTCACGCAGCTTATTGAGTAGGCGCGTGTGGCGGCGCTTTTCGGAGAGCGTTGCTTTTTTAAAAGACTTTAATGTCACCAATAAAAAAGGAAATGCGAATATTCAAGCGCGTGATCGAAGCATCAAACTCGGGTGATTTGTAAGTTCGGTTGACGCCAAAGCCGTCTTCCTTGCGGCCAAACATCACGAGATCGCCGATCGCCAGCGAAGCCGTGACCGCATACGGCACATTTTTGGGGGCGACGAGATTCACGTCGCCGATGAAGCCGGAAATCGTCAGATTGCGCTGGCCTTCGGCGAGCGTGATGCCGGAAAGGTCGAGATTGATGTCGCCGATAAAGTTCGAGGCGGTGCCGCCTTGAAACGCCGTGCTGGTGACCCGCAAATTGACGTCGCCGACGAAACGGCTCTCGGAAAGATAATCGGTTGAAAACGCGCCCGGGCTGGGGCCGGGACTGAGGGTGGCGTCGGTTGGTGGCATCGTCATCGGCTCGTGGCTTTTTCGCGCCACCAGTATCTTGACACCGATGACGACGAGAATCAATGGCCAAAAATTGCTGACGACTTCGCCAAAATCCAACATCCTTAAATTGTGGAGCAGAAACAAAACGCCAAAAAGAATCATCATGCCACCCCAAAAAACGCGGCCGCTTTTGGCTAAATTAGAACTCATCTCCTCGCTCCGAATTTTCGTGACTCACGTGACACGCCGTGCTCTGAAAAAACGTTTATTTCGCCGGTGGAAATTGCGGTTTTCCGGTGTGGAGATTTGTACGAAAAAAAGAGCAAATAGATGCAGGGAGATGTCATTATTCGGAAATTTTGGTCTTACCACTCAAAACTTTGTACAACAATAATTCCACTCGTCGCTGTCTTGTCGAGAAAACCTTTAGTGGCATAATGGGTGACCAACACTTTCACAATCTCTACCTGCCCGTATTCCGACATGACGGCCTTGACCTTGTCTTCCAATTCTTGCAAGACATCCCGCTTCTCTCTCCGGTCATCGAGTCTGGTTTTAGCTTCGCCGACTATCAGAACTTCCCTCCCGTCTCTGATAGCTCGGCCAAATAGGTTGATCTCTTTGCCGCCAATCTCAGCCCTAATGATTTTCTCCTTGACTTCGATCCCATATTTTCTTTTCAAGGTTTCCGGCAAAAATCGATAGACCTCGTTCTCGAAGGCATAGCCCATGCTTCTTGATATTCCCCCGACTTCCTGTCTTAAAGTTCCAACTTCCTGCCTTGTCTCATTTAAACCATCCGCAAGCTTTTGTACCTGTATCTCTGTTCTCTTCTGCGCCTGGGCCAGCTCCTCGACTCCGAGCTCGGTCCGCTTCTGTGCCTGGGCCAGCTCCTCGACTCCGAGCTCGGTCCGCTTCTGTGCCTGGGCCAGCTCCTCGACTCCGAGCTCGGTCCGCTTCTGCGCCTGGGCCAGCTCTTCAACTCTGAGCTCGGTCCGTTTCTGCGCTTCCGCCAGATCGCCTACCTTAACTCCAATGTCTTTGACGATGCTCTTCAACTCTGAGAAGTCCTCTCTCGTCACGTGAGCGTCCCTTATCCGCGTATCGATAATTTTTATAATCTCCTGCCTTATGGACGGCGTTATTTTAAGCCCTTTCGGCGACGTTGTCTGCATAGAATGCTCCTGGTTTGTAGTCAGCTTCAAGATAGCGATTTAAAATCTCATTTTCAAGACGGAATTGCATTGCTACTTGCGCTTCTTCGCAAACCATTTCTCAATTTCCTTCACCGATTTTGTATTAAGCACGTCCTGCTTGCGCAGCCAGCCTTTGCGCGCGATGCCGACGCCATAATAAATATCGCTGATGCCGCTGATGCTGTGCGCGTCGGGATTGATGCTGATGAGCATACCTTTGTCGCGCGCGTATTTGCAATAGCGCCAGTCGAGGTCGAAACGATGTGGGCTGGCGTTGATCTCGATGCTCACGCCCAATGCGGCGGCGGCATCGATCACTTTGCGATGATTGATGGGGTAACCGTCGCGGCTGAGCAGCAGACGGCCGGTCGGATGGCCGATAATGCGCACCGCCGGATGCTCCATCGCTTTGATCAAACGGGCGGTGGCTTTTTCCTCGGTCATGTTCATGCTGCTGTGAATCGAAGCGACGACGAAATCAAAACTCTCCAAAACCTTTTCGGGATAATCGAGCTTGCCGTCGGGGAGAATGTCGCACTCGGTGCCTTTGAAAATGTGGAAGCCCTTCATTTCCGCATTGATCTTGTCGATCTCTTTGTGCTGCGCTTTGACCCGCTCCGGCGTGAGGCCGCGCGCATAAGCCACCGACATGCTGTGATCGCAAATGCCGAGATATTCAAAGCCGAGTTTCTTGCAGGCCTCCGCCATTTCGCGCAAACTGTTCGCGCCGTCGCTATGAGTCGAATGGCAGTGCAGCACGCCGCGCAGATCGTCTTTTTCGATCAGCTCCGGAATTTCATCTTTGAGCGCCGCTTCGATCTCGCCCATGTTCTCGCGCAGCTCCGGCGGAATGTAGCTCATGCCGAGCGCCGCAAAAATTTCCGTCTCGTCTTTGCAGCGGATCAGCTTGTTGCCTTTGAACAGGCCGTAGTCGCTCATCTTGATGCCGCGCTTTTGCGCCAGCCCGCGCATCGCCACGTTGTGCTCGGCGGAGCCAGTCGAGTGATGGAGCAAATAAGGATACTCTTCATCCGAGAGCAAACGCAAATCCGCGGCAATGCCTTGCTCCAGCAGCACGCTACTTTTGGTCTCGCCTTTGGCGACGATGTTCCGCACGCTCGGCAATTTGGTAAACGTCTCCATGATCGCCGGCCGATCCGTCTCTTTGCAACTGGCGACGATGTCGATGTCTTTGATGGTTTCCTTGCAGCGGCGCAAGCTGCCGGCCAGCTCGGCGCGGATGACTTTGGGATGCCGGCGCACGGCTTCAAACAGCGGCGACGCCGCTTCGAGCGTGTGATGAAACAAATGCCGGCTGGAAAATTCGCGCACCTGCCGGATGCCCTCGAGAAATTTTTCCTGGCTTTTCTTGCCGAAACCATCAAGATCGACCAGACGATTTTTCTGGCAGGCTTTTTCGAGCGCTTCGATCGAGGCTATCCCCAGCTCGTCAAAAAGCTTTTTTGCTTTTTTCGAGCCGAGGCCGGGAATGCGGAGCAGATCCAGCAATCCCGCCGGAAAAGTCGCCCGCAGATCATCGTAATACTTCAAATGGCCGGTCGTCACCAGCTCCGTTATTTTCTCCGAAATGGCTTCACCGATGCCTTTGATTTCGCGCAGCCGCTTATTGGCGACCAGCTCGGCCAGATCGTCCGTGACGCCCTCCAAAGCACGTGCGGCATTGGCATAGGCGCGCGTTTTAAAAGGATTTTCGCCCTTGAACTCGAGCAATGTGCCGATTTCTTCGAGGACGGCGATGACTTGTTTTTTATCCATAAGAGGGCTTTCATCATGTAAAAGTTTTGAACCGTATTACAACACCACCTGCAAAAACTCCGCGATTCTCTCCAACCCCGCCTGCAAAACTTCCGTGGCGCAGCCGTAGCCGATGCGAAAATGATTCTCGGTTTCAAAGCAAAAGCCGGGCACGATGAGCACGCCTCTTTCTTCAACCAAGCGCCGGCCAAACGTCTCGGAATCGACGGTGGCCAGATATTTGGGGAAAGCAGTGGTACCGGCTTGCGGCGTTTCTAATCTGATGAAGGCGCGATGCGTCGCAGCCCACTCCGTCAGCAGGCGATGATTGCGCCAGAGAATCTGGCGGTTGCGTTCCAGCACTTTGTCGCGGTTTCGAATCGCTACTTCAGCCAGCAAATCGGAAATTTTCGGCGGGCTGATGCTCACGTAATCGCGAAAGCGCAAGCAGGTTTCTCGCACTTCCGGCGGGGCTACGATCCAACCGGTGCGCAGGCCGGGCAAGCCGAAAACTTTTGAGAGGCTCATCGAGGTGATCGTCCGCGTGCCCTGCAATGCGGTGAGCGGCGGCGGCACTGCATTGTCATCATAAGCGATGCCGCGATAAACTTCGTCGCAAATAATCCACGCGCCGGTTTTCTCGCCCAATTCCACCAAAGTTTGCAATTGTTCGCGCGTGAAGGCGACGCCGGTGGGATTGTTCGGCGAATTGATGATGAGAAGCTTCGTCGGCTTCTCCAACAGCTTACGGATGTTGATGAAATCCGAGTCGTGGCGAAAATCCCATTTGCGAATATCGGCGCCGAGATACGTCGCAATCTGCCAGAGCTGCTGATAAACCGGCCACGTGCAGACGACGCGATCGCCGGGATTGACGAGCGCGTGCATGAGCAGCCAATTCGCTTCGATGGCGCCATGCGTGATGAGAATGTCATCGGCTGATTTGCCAGGATACATTTCCGCAACGGCGGCGCGCAACTCGGTGCGGCCGGGGTTGACGCCGTAATCAAGCTGGCAGGCCGCAATACGCTCCGGCAGCGTTGAATCCATTGCATACAACTCTTCGACTTTCAGCGGAAACACGCCGGTCTCGGCAAGATCATACGGAATGGTCCATTCGTATTTACCGATCCAACGCTCGACGAGGAAGGTGGGAATGGTCATAAACTGGTTGCTTGTTATTGGTTGCTCGTTGCTGGTTGGTGATTGATTTTCAAGTTGGGATTTGGTCTCGCCCAAAGGCGCGCGACAAAATGCGCCGAGCCGCTTTCAAAGTCCGGCGTTGGCGCGCCAAGTTTTTCCATTTTTTGGCAAATAAAAACGACGCCAAATCCGGCCTGTTCCATATAACCGTTTTCCAAAAGAATTTGCGCTAAAATCGGATTGCGCGCGCGAGTGGCGCCGCCGGCTAAAATGCGCGCGATCGTCAAATCACTTGGCAACGGCCCCGGGCTTTGAATTTCCAGACGGTCGTCAAACAAGCGAATTTGAATCGGCTCGTTCGCGCGGTAGTCACGGTGCGCAACGGCGTTGGCCACCGCTTCGCGCACGGCAGCAAGATCGTATTCCGTCAAATCAACGCGCTGCACTTGGCCGGGCGGGAAAACGGGAAAGGTGCGTATACTGCGGGCGACGAAGGCAACGGCGGCGTCAATTAGTGCAGAGGCTGATCCGGTTAAATCCTGACGCAACAGCAACGCGTCGCGTTGAAATTCGCGGCCACGAAACATGAGCGCGGTGATACCCCACGAGGGATTAATGCTTTGCGGTATCGCACAAAAAGCCAGCGCGCCCGCAATAGTTGGCGCCACACCTTCCGCCGAACGGGTCGCTAATTTTTCCGTAACCGCGCGATCAATAATGTCTGCTCCGCTTTGCCAGGCGCGTTGTGTGCGTGGCGCGCGCGCGGCAATAAAGCTTTCGAGTGATTTCTGCTCCAGCTCTTCCCACCTTGCACCGATTGCAGGCAGAGTTTCATAGCCGTTGGTATGGCGATCAAGCAGCATCCGCTCGTATTCGCTTCGACTCAACTGTTGCGTGGTGCGGCCAACAAGCTTGTAGGCGACTCCCTTGTAAGTATATGGCTTATCCGTTCCGGCAGGAACTCGAACGGCAATGACGGTTCGACCATCGATAGCAACCGTGTTGATGGATGGATAAATGATGGGATCGGTTTGTTGATGAAAAGCTTCGGCAAGATTTTCCAGCGTATTGACACCAATATCCACACCAATAATGCTGTTATCGGGTTTCACGCCAAATAGAATCCAGCCGCCATGACTGTTGGCAAATGCTGCCGCGGTCTTGAGCGCGTTAGCCTGTTCCGCCAGTGACTTTTTAAATTCGAGCGTTTCGCTTTCGCCCAGCTCGACTAATTTTTTAAGCTCGTTGGTATCCATTGAGCTTCGCTCTCAGTAATGGGCGAAGTCCGACTTGGGCAACGGTGTTTGCAAGATTTGAAAAGCCGTTTTGCCCAAGTCGGACTTCACTTGTCATTCTCTCCGAGTTCATTCACCAGCAAATGTCCGAGCTTGTTGCGTTTGGTTTCCAAATAGCGCTCATTGGCGGCGTTCGCCGGAATTTGAATCGGCACGCGCTCGACGACTTGCAAGCCGTAGCCATCCAGGCCGACGATCTTTTTGGGATTGTTCGTGAGCAGGCGAATCTGGCGAATGCCGAGATCGTAAAGAATCTGCGCGCCGATGCCGTAGTGCCGCAAATCGGCTTTGAAGCCGAGCGCTTCGTTGGCCTCGACGGTGTCCTTGCCTTCATCCTGCAATTTGTACGCGCGGATTTTGTTGGCGAGGCCGATGCCGCGTCCTTCCTGCCGCATATAAAGGAGAACGCCTCGCCCTTCTTGCTCGATTTGCTGCAGCGCTTTAGCCAACTGCTCGCCGCAATCACAGCGCAAAGAGCCGAGAATATCGCCGGTGAGACATTGCGAGTGTACGCGCACCAGAGCCGGTTCGCCGGTCGAGACGTCACCCTTAACCACAGCGAGATGGTGATTTTCGTCAATGTCGCTTTCGTAAAGATGCAGCATAAAATTGCCATAGCGGCTTGGAAAGCGCGTGGTGACCACACGCCGCACCAACTTCTCGTGGCGCCGGCGATATTCGATCAGATCACGAATCGTGACGATTTTGATATTGAATTGCTCGGCAATTTGCAAAAGCCGTGGCACGCGCGCCATGCTGCCGTCCTCGTCCATGATCTCGCAGAGCACACCGGCCGGATAAAGCCCGGCGAGACGAGCCAAATCCACCACCGCTTCGGTGTGGCCCGAGCGGGTTAAAACCCCGCCGGGCTGGGCGCGCAACGGGAAAATGTGTCCGGGCCGCGCCAGATCACTCGGTTTGGTATTCGGCGAAATGAGCTGTAAAATAGTTTCGGCGCGATCATGCGCGGAAATGCCGGTAGAGGTGTTGCGTTTGGCATCCACCGACACAGTGAACGAGGTGCCGAGACGCGCCGTATTGTCGGGCACCATCGGATGTAAATCGAGCGTCTCGAGGCGTTCCGGCGGCAAGGGCACACAAATCAATCCGCGGCCCTGCTTGGCCATGAAGTTGATTTTTTCCGGTGTCACTTTTTCGGCGGCCAAACAAAAATCGCCTTCGTTCTCGCGGTCTTCGTCATCGACGACGATCAAAAGTTTGCCGTCACGAAAATCGGCTATCGTTTCTTCGATGGTGTTGAATTTCATGATGTCTTTCCCAATCGTGTAACGTTTAACGTTTAACGTGTAACGCGCTAAATTTTGCAAATCTTCTTAATCATTTTGACCCAGGAAGCAATCATTAGTGACATGCCGTAGTGCGATGAAATCATTTGCGCTCGACGTTTTCAGCTTTGCCATATCCCCATGCGAGAATTTTCGCTTCGGTTAAACTGCTTGCAGATGTCGTTAACAAACGCTCCACATATTTTCCCAGCAAATCGGTTTCGATGTTTAACGAATCTCCCGTTTGGCGCTCGCCGAGCGTGGTTTGCGCCAACGTGTGCGGAATGAGCGCAATGGTGAGGCGCGAATTTTCCAAACGCGCGACGGTCAAGCTGACGCCGTCCAAGGCAATCGAGCCGTGGGGAATGACGTATCGCAACAGTTCCCGCGCTGTGCCGGAGAATTCGATGGTCATCAATTTACCAGCGGCTTGAGGAACGAACTCAACAATGCGTGCCGTGCCATCGACGTGGCCTTGCACGAAATGTCCGCCGAGGCGATCCCTTGGCCGCAATGCGCGCTCCAAGTTGACGCGGCTGCCCTGGCGCAAATTTCCCAAAGTGGTTTTGCGCAGCGTCTCGTCTACGGCTTGCACTTGAAACGTTTTGCCGGAAATGGCAACCACCGTCAAACAGACACCGCTCACGCAAATACTGTCGTCGATTTTGGCATCGCCCAAAATTTTTTCGGCGCGAATGGTGAATCGGCGAGAAGTGCCGAACGACTCAACCGCGGCGAGGTGGCCGATTTCTTCAACGAGTCCGGTAAACATATTTGTTTAATCACATCGTCCCAGCCTGAAGGCGTGGGGCTGAAAAGTGGAATGCCACTAAAGTGGCATCTTTCATTGCGAATAACGAATAATACCTGAAACCAACACATTGTCGCCGACAGTTTCCCAGCGCGTCTTTTCCAACAAGATTGCCTGGTTCATGCTATGAATTGGCAAGCCTTGAAATGCCGGGATGCCGTCGCCGAGAAGTTTTGGGGCGATGAAACATTTCAGGCGATCCGCGAATCGCCCTTCGAGCAGCGAACTAAAAACTCTCCGGCCGCCTTCGACAAATAACGAAGCAATGCCTTCTTGTCCAATCTGTTCCATGAGATGATGCATATTGAGGCTTCCCGCAGCAGTCGTGTGAATGGGCCAAACGCGAGCGCCGCGGTTTTCGATCTCGGTGATTTTCTCGCGCTCGCGGCAATTCTCGCCAATCGCCACGAGGGTCTTGGCAACGTGCTCATCGGTCAGAAGCTTGGCGGTAAGCGGCAGGCGCAAGTGGGTATCGATGATGATCCGGCGCGGCTGCGGGCCGGACTCTTCGCGGGCGGTGAGCTGCGGATCGTCGGCGAGGACGGTGCCGATTCCCACCATGATGGCATCGTTTTGCCAACGCCAGCGATGCACCATTTTTCGCGCCTGCGCGTTGCTGATCCAGCGCGAATGGCCGGCAGCGTCGGCGATCTTGCCGTCGAGACTTTGCGCCACTTTCAACGTCACGAAGGGCAGGCGCATGGTGATGAATTTGAAATAGCTCTCATTCAGCTCGTAGCAAGCCTCTTCCAACAAGCCGCTCTCGACTGCAATGCCGTGCTCGCGCAGCATGTTGACGCCGCGTCCGTTGACGAGCGGATTGGGATCCATCGTGCCAATGACGACCCGCGCGATGCCGGATTCGATGACGCGATTGACGCACGGCGGAGTTTTACCGAAATGGCTGCACGGTTCGAGGGTGCAATACAACGTCGCACCGCGCGCAAGATGTCCGGCCTCACGCAACGCTTCGACTTCCGCATGATCGCCGCCGAATTTGCGATGGTAGCCGGTGCCGACAATCTCGCCGTCTTTGACGACGACAGCGCCGACCATCGGATTGGGACTGACGTAACCGCATCCGGCGGCGGCAAGTTCCAGCGCTTTTTGCAAAAATACGTGATCTTCCGGGGTGAAGCGCGAGGTGGACATATCCTTTCCTAAAATTATGCCATAAGGCAGCAAAAGCCACAAAAAATTCTAAAAGTTTTTTTGGGTTACTAACGGATGAAGGCCGTCAACGGATGTAAAAACCAAAAGCCACTCTTCAGCCATTCTTTGATGGACAAAATGATTTAGAGCAAAATAATTATTTTGCTACGGTTAATATAGGCAGAATTTGAGTGGGTGTCAAGGGGCAAATGGAATGGAGAGGGAGCATGAGGTGATTTTTACAGAGGCTGCGAAAAAAGCCTTCCACTGAAATCCGCCGAAAACACCCTGCGGCAGACTTCGCCTGTCACTTACCTTAATTACTTCGCGACCGTTGTTGACTGCACGCTTTTGAAGACGCCGCTCCCATTGGTCCCGGCGAAAATATAACCATCCGCATTAAAGGCAAAAGAGGTGACGAAAGGATTTGTCAAGCCGGTATTCACTGCCATCCAGCAGTTGCCATTATCAATTGAGCGAAAGACGCCATCACCAGTCGCGGCAAAAATATGCCCCGGCGAATTGATCGCAAGCGATTGGACGGAGGAGTTCGAGAACGCAACTTGCGTCCAGGCGGCGCCGTTATCCGTTGAACGGAAAATGCCGAGCGTTCCAGCAAAAATGTGCCCCTGCGAATTAATGACTAGCAACCGGATGGACGAGCTTGTGCTCGCAACTTGCGTCCAGGTGGCGCCGTTATCGGTTGAACGAAAAATTCCTCGACCCGCGGCAAAAATATGCCCGCTGGAGTTGATGGCAAGTGTGAAGATCAGCGTATTCGCCAAGCCCAGGGGTGTCCAGGTTTCGCCGTTGTCGGTTGAGCGGAAGATTCCCTCGCGAATGGTCCCGGCAAAAACGTGCTGCGTTGCAGGATTGATCGCAAGAGTAGTGACCGGGGCATTCATCAAGCTGAGTTGTGTCCAGGTTTCGCCGTTATCGGTTGAGCGAAAGAGGCCGGCGCCGGTGGCAAAAATATGTCCACTCGAATTGATAACAAGAGACTGGCCGGTGATGTTAGACAAACCGATTTGATTCCAGTTTTCACCGTTGTCGGTTGAGCGAAAGATTCCGGCAAAAGTTCCTGTAAAAATATGGCCGTGAGAATTAATCGCAAGCGATTGGACATTCCCGTCGGTCGCGCGGAGTTGCGTCCAAGTTTCCCCGTTATTGGTTGAGCGAAAAACACCGGCGCTGGTTCCCGCAAAAATATCCTGCGTGTTGGGATGGATGACAAGCGACTGGATAGAGGTATTCGTTAACCCCGTGTTGATTTCCTTCCAGCTTTCGCCGTTATCAGTCGACCGGAAAAGGCCGTAATAAGTCCCCGCAAAAATATGCCCACTGGCATTGATCGCAACAGTGATGACCGCGCCGCCGTAAGGGCCATTGGTTTTTTGCCAGGCCAGGGCGGGGCCGCTCTCCGTGCATCCGCCTGACTTCGTCGGGGATTTTAAGCCGCAGCCAAAATTCGCCAAGGCGAAAACCAGACAAACACCGATGAATAGCGTTTGTTTAATTTTGCTTTTCATAGTCATTCTGCTTTAGTGACCGGTCAATAACATTTGACCTTCAGTCAAGCCAAGAAATGGATCGCCGTGAGGGCATACAATTTCACCGCTGCTTCGACTTCCGCAATGGCGACGGATTCTTCCGCCGAGTGCGCCAGCGACAAATCACCCGGGCCGCAAACGAGACAAGGAATCTTCGCCTCGCGCGCAAGCAGCGCCGCATCGGTCCATGCCGGAAACGCGGTCAACGCACCGGCATGTCCGCAGATTTCCGCGCGCGCTTTTTGCGCGGCGAGAACCAAAGCATGATCCGCGGCAATTTCCAGCGGGCCGTGAATCATTGTTGCCATCCCTCCTGGAACGCGACGCAACTCAGTTGACAAACCGGGTATGGCTTCTCGCACCCGGCGAAGTATTTCTTCCAACTCATCAAAAACTTGCGCGATAGTTTCAGCCGGCACCCAGCGCCGGTCGAGTTGAATCGTGCAACGCGCCGCCACCGTGCTCGGCTGATCGCCGCCATGAATCGTGCCCATATTGATCGTCGGTAGCCCGAGCACGGGATGGCGACGTTGCTGCAATTGGGGCACAAGTTCATCTTCAACTAAGCGCATAAAGCTCGCCGCCGCCGAAATCGCGTTGACGCCCTTCTCCGGCGTGCCGCCGTGCGTGGCCTTGCCGAGAAATTCGATTTCAAGCCATTCCAAACCTTTGTGGCCGATGGCGATTTGATTGCTCGTCGGCTCGCCAACAATCGCGCCATCGGCAGTGATGCCGGAGCGGATCAAGGCCTCTGCGCCAAGACTTTCCAGCTCTTCGTCGATTACTGCTGCGAGTGTGACTTTGCCTTTTTCTAAAAGTTTTAAATTTTTGAGCGCCACCAACGCGGCTGCCATTGCCGCCACCGGGCCTTTCATATCCACCGCGCCGCGGCCATAAATTCGGCCGTCGCGAATCTCCGCAACAAAAGGATTCATTGTTGTGATCGTGTTCGGCGCAACCGTATCCGTGTGGCCACAAAAGGCCAAATGACGACCGGACTTCGGACCTCGGACTGTCGCCAACAAATTCGGCCGGCCGGGACGGACTGCGGTTGTTGAAAATTCGACCTGGTGTGTTTCAAAATACCGGGCGAGCACCGCCACGGTTTTCTCCTCCTGGCGCGGCAGGCCGATGTAACTCGGCGCTTGAATCAGCTCGCGCAGCAAATCGACCACGCCGAGATCGGCGAGATGCGATTGGAGTTGCTGTTGATAGGGTTTTGCAGGCATGGATTAAATTCACTTATAGAACCAAACGCAGAAAAATTCAGAAAGCTTTCTGCTAAAATAAACATAACTCCACCCAAATGCAAGCGAACAAGTGATGCCTCAGATTGGTGGATAACCGTCCGGATGCTCGCAGCGTCCGGACGCTTTCTGATCTATTTTCACCCGTGCCTGAGGAATTACGCGAACAAAATATTTGCTCTTGCAATGTTGATTTTAAATTGACATATTATGCCTCACCAAACTTATGATCGTCGTGATTGAAACCTTCTCACGCAGAAAGGAGCGGCTGGCATGAAGCGCGTCGATAGGTTTTTGTCAAAAAAATATTTGCTGCTCGGTTTCACTCTGTTGGTGGCGATGGCTCTCCAAGCGCAGGAGAAACCCAAATCGATTCCGGAGGCGCCGCCGCGCGCCGAGGGCGAAGGCCCTTTCAAGCGCCTGATTTTGCGCGGCGCGACACTGATTGACGGAACCGGCGCGCCAGCCATCGGCCCGCTGGATATCTTCGTGGCCGGAAATCGCATCGTTGACATTAAAAGCGTCGGCTATCCCGGCGTTCCAATTGATTCTGAGAAGCGGACACAAGCTGAAGCGGGCGACAAGGAGCTTGATCTGAGTGGCATGTTCGTCATGCCGGGCTTCGTCGATATGCATGGCCACATCGGTGGCGTCACCCAAGGCACGCCGGCGGAATACGTCTTCAAATTGTGGATGGGGCACGGCATCACGACCATTCGCGATCCCGGGAGCGGCAATGGCCTCGAGTGGACGCTGGCACACAAAGCCAAGAGCGCAAAAAATGAAATCACTGCGCCGCGCATCAAGACTTACGTGACGTTCGGTCAAGGCCTCGACCGCCCGCTTGCCACACCTGCGGAAGCACGGGCATGGGTCGCACAAGTGGCCAAACAAGGCGCCGATGGTTTAAAAATTTTTTCCGTGAGTCCGCAGATCATGGCTGCCACTCTCGACGAAGCTAAAAAGCAAGGCATTAGAACGGCGTCACACCACCCGCAATTGAGCGTGGCGAGAGTAAATGCTTTGACGACAGCACGTTGGGGCTTGACCACGATGGAGCATTGGTACGGCCTGCCGGAAGCGCTTTTTACCGATCGGAGTATCCAAGATTATCCGCTGGATTTCAACTATAATGATGAACAGCACCGCTTCGGCCAAGCCGGGCGGCTTTGGAAACAGGCGGCCAAACCCTATAGCGAGCATTGGTACAAAGTGATGGACGAATTGATCCGCCTGGATTTCACCATCGATCCGACCATGGTCACTTATGAAGGCAGCCGCGACTTTCATCGCGTGCGAAGATTGGAATGGCACGAGGAGTATACGTTGCCTTCGCTATGGGAATTTTACAAACCCAACCGCATTTCGCACGGCTCGTATTGGTTTTACTGGACGACGGAAGATGAAATCGCGTGGAAAGAAAATTTCAGATTGTGGATGGCGTTTTTAAACGAATACAAAAATCGCGGCGGCCGCGTCACTATCGGCTCGGATTCGGGTTTCATTTACAATCTCTACGGCTTCGGCTTTATTCGCGAGATGGAATTGTTCCGCGAAGCCGGCTTTCATCCCATTGAAGTCATCCGCGCGGCGACGCTGAAAGGCGCCGAGGCGTTGGGCATGGCGGACGAGATCGGCTCGGTCGAAATCGGCAAGCTGGCGGATTTCGTGGTGGTGGAAGAGAACCCGCTGCAAAATCTCAGCGTGCTTTACGGCACCGGCGCGGTGAAATTGAACGAGAAGAACGAGCCGGTGCGCGTCGGCGGCGTCAAATACACCATCAAAGACGGCATCATTTACGACGCCAAGCAGCTTCTGGCAGATGTGCGCAAAATGGTGCAGGAAGCCAAAACCCGCGCCAACTATGAAATCACCCAGCCGGGAATTTCCACGCCCGCGGCAAAGAAATCCGCGCCGGGGACGCATGAGTAGGTTCTTGACATTCACGATTTTTTCTCATATCTTTTAGTTGTGCAAACCGGAGGGAGGAAGGAAATGAAGATTGTCAGTGAAGTTTACAGTGAGGTAGGCAAAGCGTTTGTTAATGCCGGACTGGGATTTATGCTTGCTGCCATGATTGCGTGGCTGTTTACCAAGGAACCGGCTGTGGGGTGGATAGTTGCTGTTGGAATTATCATTGGCCTTGCTCAATTATTTTTCGGTGCGTGGCTCATTCAAAGTGCATATCAAAAAACGGAGAACAATCATCATGATAACGATGGAAAATTACATTAACTTTCTCATTGCCGGCGCCTTCATGGTATTTATTTCGTTTATCATCACACTTTTTATGGTGCGTCACGCCAAAAAGCAGCTTAAATCGAAAGAGTAAAGCACGGCTCGATTTCCATATTACGCTGCTCGTCATGCTCCCAAACGAGGACAAGACCAATGGATAAGTTTACCGGCTTTTTGCTTGGCGGCGCCTTCATGGTGTTTGTTTCATTTATCATCTTGCTTTTTTTTATGTATCATGCGAAGAAGCAAATGAAATCGAAATAATTAGTAGGCTGCCACATTTATTATCGTCTTTTCACGGCCATCCATAAAGATATTGATTGGGGCAACAGGCAAAACAGTTCTGTTGGCTTTTGCTATCGAACGCCTGATCATTTCTACCTTTATCTCTCCGCTTTTCCCTCCCATTGCGGGTATAAAAACTTAACACGGACTTTATGGACTTGCACTGACTGTATCTGCTGAGTCCGCTTGGGTCGATGTATAATTCCGATTTTGTATTATTTAAGGTAACATCATGGGCATCGTCATTCGCGAAGCCGTGCTGCCGGCGGATCGCGATATTTTGCTCGACACGTTGTTGCGCAATCGTCACGACGGCGAGAACGCCATACGGCAGGAGAGATTCGAGTGGTCGCTGGCTTGCAACCCTTACGGCCAGCCGCGCGCCTGGTTGGCGATTGACGAAAGCTCCGGCAAGGTCATCGGCTCGGTGAGCGCTTTCCCGCGACGGGTGTTGGTCAACGGTGAGGCAGGCATCTGTTGGAATGGCGGGGATACTTCAATCGATCCGGCATTTCGCACGCTCGGCGTCGCCATCAAACTGCGCCGGGTGGTGCAAGAATGCGTCGATCGCGGCGAGATGCGATTTCTCTACTCGCATCCGGTCGATCGCATGCGCGTCGTGCTGGAAAAGATCGGCCATGCCGTCATCGGCAGGCTCGCCAGGCACGGGGTGATCATTCGCCTCGACCGTTTTGCCAACCAATGGCTCGGTAAAAATGCGCTGGCCTCGACTTTGGCAACGGCGGCCAATCCGTTGTTGCTGACGTGGCCGGGAAATTTTACGTCCCGTAACGGCGCTGCGGTTCACTTGCAATCCGACAATCGCTTTGGCGACGAATACGACGAGTTGTTTGATCGCGTGGCAAAAAACTATCCGGTGATCGCCGGGCGTGACGCGCGATTTCTCTCTTGGCGGTTTTTGCAAAACCCCATGCACCGCGAGTTCCGTATTTTTCGCCTCGAAGCTGAGAACCGATTGCGAGGTTATGCGGTGATAGACTTCGCCGGCGCCGGCGCGCGCCTGCTCGATTTTCTCGTTGAGGACGAAGCCAAAGATTTGGGCGCATTGTTCAACGGAATTGTCCGGTGGCTGCGGGCGAACCGCTTTTGCAGCGTGTCGGTTCGCACCACCGATGAAAATCCAATCTTGCGGCTTTTTCGCGCTGTGGGGCCGACTTCGCTCGATACGATCAACTCCGGTATTGCCGTGCATGCGCCGGATAGCGGCCCGGATCGTCTCGTGCTCGAAGGACGCAATTGGTTCATGACGCAAGCCGACCGTGATGTTTGATGTTGGTTTGGTTCGCAGATTTCAAGCGGTTTAAAATTTTTTTCGCGCTTTGCGCTGTAATCGATGAAGCGAGCTACATTCGATAAAATAAAAATTGCCCACGTCTCGGCGCATTTGCAATTTGGCGGCAAAGAAAACGGCGTGGTTAATTTGGTCAACGGCCTCGACCCCGACATTTTTGAGAGCTATATTTTTACGTATGTTCGAGGCGGGCCATTAGCGCAGCGGGTCGATCCGTACCGCTGCCGGGTGATCGAGCTTGGCGATAAACTGGGCGGCGATTATCGGCTGTATTTCAAGCTGGCGCGGGAATTTTGGCGTTATCGCATTCAGATCGCGCACACGCATTCCTGGGCGACTTTGATGGAGGGCATCGTCGGCGCGAAGCTGGCGGCCGTGCCCATCATCATTCACGGCGAACACGGGACGATGCAAACCGAGTCCAAGCTTCACATTTTCGTGCAGCGCTGGTTTTGGCGCCGGGTTGATCAGATACTCTCGGTTTCGGAAGTCTTGCGCGAAAATCTGCACCAAACGTTTGATTTTCCCAAAGAGCGCATCCGCGTCGTGGCCAATGGCGTTGATCTTTCGCGCTTCGATCTCTCGCGCAACGGGGTTGATTACAAGGCGCGTCTCGGTTTGCCGCCCGAAGCGTTGGTGTTCGGCGCCGTTGGCCGCCTGGTTCCGGTCAAAGCCTATCCGCTTCTTTTGAAGGCGGGAAAACTGGTTTTCAGAGAAATCCCGCAAGCGCATCTGGTGATCGTCGGCGATGGCCCGCTCCGCAACGAGCTGGTGCAATTGGCGCGTGACTATAATATGATGGATCGCCTCCACTTTCTCGGCGCGCGCAAGGACGTTTCGGAAATCTTGCGCGCCCTCGATGTTTACGTGCTCTGCTCGGAGAGCGAGGGCATGTCCAACACCATTCTCGAGGCCATGGCTTCGGGCCGGCCGGTCGTCGCCACCGCGGTCGGCGGCAATACTGAATTGGTGGTTGACGGCGAAACCGGCTTGCTGGTGCGGCCCAATCATCCGCATCAGTTGGCCACGGCCATCATGAAACTGTTGCGCGAGCCGGCATGTCGCCGGCGTTTGGGCCAGGGCGGCCGGCGGCGGGCGGAAGAACAATTCAGCCTCGAAGGCATGGTGCGCAATTACGCCAAAGTTTATCAGGAGCTGTTGGCGCGGCATTTCAAGCTCAACGGCAGCTTGCAGGAAAAACTGCGCGCTCCCGACTTTCATACAATGATGAAATAAAAGGAAGGCCGGGGTTCGCCGCAGAAAAAACCGCCGCCCAAAAGGTTTTGCTTGACTTTTAAGGCTTGGTTTCATAAAATGAAATCAACGCATCTAAGCAAGAACCTGCTGGCCAATTTGAATGACGAAACGTAAACCAGGCGATGACTGCCCGTATTGAACCGGCCGGTCAGTTTCTTAGAAGTTTCTTAGAAGAAGCAAGGAGAAGACTAACATGCGGACACGTTGGTTTTTCGTGCTTGCCGCCATTTCACTTCTCGCCGCTCAAAATAGCTCGGCCCAATTGCACATTTCCGGAATTCGCCTCGGCAGCCGCTCGGCCGTTATTGCCGAAATTTTTTACCACGACGCCAAGGTGAAACGCAACGAGACCAAGAGCAAGGAAGGCTTGCCGGTATGGAGCCAGGTGAATCTTGCCGGCCTCGGTTTTCGCGGCGGTCTGCGCTTTGGCCTGTGGTGAATTGAATCGTCAGTTAGCCGGTTTGCCAGTTAGCCTGTTAACCGGCCAACTGTCTAAAACCCGAAAGGGCTTTTGAGCCGGCTACTTCATGTCGTTTTTTCACGCTAACAAAGTCATGCATTAGCGATGGGCATTTACGACGGACAGCAATATCGCATCGGATTGGGAGGAGGCTTGACCACGGCGGTCAAATACCTCATCATCGTCAACTTTGGCTGTTTCATTTTGCAGCATTGGCCTCTCGACCAGTTCACGCTTTTCGGTGAAACGGCCGTCAAATGGCTCGAGCTGCGGCCCGATTGGGTGATACACAAATTGACCGTCTGGCAGCTCGCCACCTATATGTTTCTGCACGATACCGGAAACATCTTCCACATTTTGATGAACATGCTCTTCTTGTGGATGTTTGGGTGCGAGCTGGAACGCTACTGGGGCACGCGGGAATTTGTTCGGTATTACTTCGCTTGTGGCATCGGCGCCGGGCTCGTCCACATGGCGGTCAGTATCTTTTTCACCGAGACCGCCATGATTCCGGTGATTGGCGCTTCGGGCGCCGTCTATGGGCTGCTGATGGCGTTCGGCATTTTGTTTCCAAATCGCATCATCACGTTTCTGCTGTTTTTGGTTCTGCCGATCAACATGAAAGTCAAATATCTCGTTATCGGCAGCATCCTGCTCTCGCTTTACTTCGGCCTGATGGCAAGTGACGGCGGGGGGGTGGCGCATTTTGCGCATCTCGGCGGAATGCTGGTAGGTTTCCTATATTTGAAAAACATCAAGCCGGGCTTGCGTTGGGGCGGCGACGCGCCGTGGGTAAAACCAACCACGAAGCCCGGCCTCGGCCGCCTCGGCAAATGGTTTTATCAGCACAAAACCAAACGGCGGCAAATACAGGTCGTGCGCCGGCGCCAGCAGGAAGTTCAGCTTCGCGAACGCGTAGATATTATTTTAGACAAGATCAATGAAGTCGGTTATGAGAATCTTACGGAAGAGGAAAAGCAGATTCTCAAAAAAGCCAGCCAATATCTCAGCCAAAAGAATCTTCATTCGGAAGGACTGTCATAAAGTCGGCCGTGCCGGGGTTGACGTCGGTATGTTTATCTATTCTATTTTGCGCCGGTTTGCAAAAACGCGCCGGCGATTCGAACGGCGATTCCTGCATCGCGGCTTGGTGGCGGGGGCGGTTATATTTATTTTTGTCTGCCTGGTCAACGGCAGCTCGCTTCCGGCCCAGCCGCAAAAAAACGCCGTCTCAAGTCGTGATCATTCCGGGCTGCCCATCGTTACCCTCCCCGAAACCGGCAATTTCCAATTTGTCGCGCTCGGCGATTTGGCCGAATTTCTCGACCTGCGCACGTTCTACAGTGAAAAGGCCCGCAAAGTGATTCTCTACGTCGGCAGTTCGGAGCTGAAAATCACGGCGATGAATCCGTTCGTGCAGATCGACAATCGCATGGTGCAGTTGCCGGTGGAAACGCGCTATGCCAACGGCGACATTTTGGTGCCATTGCAATATTTTGCCGATTTAGTCCGCCCGCTCTATCCGAATCGTTGGCCCGAAGAGCTGAACTTTTCCAAATCCGAGAGCACGAATTCATCGAAGCTTGTGCCGGTGGCGACCACGCCCGAACCGGCTGCCGCCGAGCCTAAAATGCCCACGACCAATATTTCAAAAATTCTCGTCGAAGAAAAAGCCAATGGCACGTTGATTCGCATTCAAACCGCCTATCCGTTCAACCGGAAGCAGGTGAGCACGCGCGTCGGCCGGCAATGGCTTTACATCGACGTCGTTGGCGGGCGTGTCGATACCGGCGCGGTCCGGCACACGCGGCCCGCCGGCATCGTGCAGCGCGTCCTCCCCGTTCAAACCGGCGCGGTCACGCAGATTTCCTGCCAGCTCAAAGAAGACATCGAGCAGAAACGCATTGTCGTCAGCGGCCAGGGCAATGAAATTCTCATCTCGCTGCCGACGTTGGATCAATTGTCCACCGAGGTGTTGCGCAATCTTGAAAAAGAACGGCGGAAATGGCTGATCGACACCATCGTGCTCGACCCCGGCCACGGCGGCCACGACCCCGGCGCCATTGGCCCCAACGGCGTGAAAGAGAAGGACGTGGCGTTGGCAATCGCCAAACGGGTGAAACGGCTGCTGGAGAAAAGCCTGGACGTGCGTGTGGTCATGACGCGGGACAATGACAGCTTCGTTCCCTTGAAGGATCGCACGCAATTCGCCAATTCCGAGCAGGGAAAAATTTTTATCAGCATTCATTGCAATGCCAACCGCAGCCGGCGCGTCACCGGCGCCACCACGTACTTTCTTGGGCCGGCCAAAACCGAAGAAGCGCTCGAAGTCGCCCGGCGCGAAAACTCCGTCATCAACTACGAAGCCGACAGCAGCGCGTATGCCGGCTTGGGCGCCGAGGGCTTTATTTTGCGGGCGCTGGCGCAAAACGCCTTCAATCGTGAAAGTGAAGACCTCGCCGCGATCGTGCAGGAAGAATTGAGCGGCAATACCAAGCTCGCCAACCGCGGCGTCAAGCAGGCCGGCTACTACGTCTTGATCGGCGCTTCCATGCCCAACATTCTCGTTGAAACCGCCTTTATCTCCAACCAGCGCGAAGAAGCAATGCTGAACGACTCGAGCTTTCAGCAAAACATCGCCGAAGCGATTTTCAACAGTATCAAGAAATTCAAGGAGAAATATGAGTGGGGGATTTAAAATTGAAAGTGAAAATTTGTCTTGACTTTCGCAGTGAATTCTTTAAATTGTTGGACGGTTCGATTTTTGGAAAAGACCTCATGTTTGCGGTGGGATTGAGACCGGTCAGTTGCGACGTTGATGGAACGTTAGCCGCACCCTTGTTCGATCTTAAAATGATTCGTGCGCGAAAATTATTTTTGATCAACTGCCGAGCACGCGTTCTGCAAACGCCTCCCCCGGCCGTCCTGGCCGCGTTAATACGGATGCGAGGTGTCGGTGAAGTAAGCATAAAACCATCAATGCGAACATAAAATAAATCAGGCTTGCCCTTAAGATATTTTCTGATACATTGGCGGCAAAAGCAGTTTCTCTATAAAACAACCGGTCTGCGGCTAACAGCTCACGCCGGAGGACGAATGCTCAATTGTGCTGAATTTGAAGTGTCGTGCTCGAATGAACGATCTTCAGCGCAGCCGCCGCTGAGCTCGGTCGCGTTGGGCGGACCAGTGAGGGAAGCGAGATGAGTGACGATAGGACTCAACGGCTTGTGGGTTCGGCGGTGACGCTGTCCGCACTGTGCTTCGCTGCCATCGGAGTGCTTCTGCTCTTTGCGCCGGAGGAAGTGGGTGGAACTCTCATCCCACGCGCGGATGGCGGCCCCCTCGTGCAGCTTCTGGGGGCAGCTCTGCTCGGATTTGGAGCAATGAACTGGATCGCTCGGGGCTCGGTGCTGGGGGGCATCTACGGTAGAGCGGTCGTCGCGGGCAATCAAACCCACCTTACAATCGGCGCAATTCTACTGGTGAAGCATGGTTTCGTCGCAGGGGGTTCCCCAGCGTACTGGATCCTTACCGGCCTTTACGTCCTGGGAGCAGGGCTGTTTCTTTATCTCTTCTTCTTCAGCTCCGGAATAAGAGGCCATTGACGAGCGGTGGGATTTTTTGATTGCAGATTGTAGAATGCGGATGGCGGAATTGAAAACCCAACGGCACGGCCTGGTCCGAAATCCGCAATTTGAAGGAAAAACGTGGAAATCAAACCGCACAAAATTTTCTTGCAAACCTCTCAAAATTTCTTATATTCTTGTAAGATTTCATCGGCAATGATATTGTTTTGTGCAGTGATTATAATTGACAGGGGTTTGGGTGCAGAAGCCAATTCGTCTAACCCGACACGCGAGATTGAGAGCCATTCAGCGCAGCGCCACTGAAACTGAAATCCGCGAGACGATTCGCACCAGCCAGTGGCAGCCAGCCCATGGCAGTCGGTGGTGTGCCCAGAAAAAGTTTACCTTCAACAATGTTTCACCGGTCAATCAGCAATTTTATCATAATAAAATTGTCGAACCGGTTTTTGCAGAGGAAACTACCGAGATCGTCGTCATTACGGTGAAAGTTTACTATACTCTTTAAAACGCTCATGAAGATTACATACGACTCCGAAGCAGATGCCTTGTACATCCAACTTCGCCCAATTAGTCCAGGCGGCGTTGAAAACCGTGATCTCGGAGGGGGCATTGTAGCGGATTATGGCACGGATGGATTGCTGGCCGGTCTTGAGATTCTAGATGCCAGCTTATTGGTTGGCAAAGATGATTTAGATCGAGTCATTTTGGAGCTCAGCCCGGCGCGCAAGTTGGCCGCTCTCCAAAATTGAACTGCACAAAATTCTCTTGCAAAACTCCCAAAATCTTTTATATTTTCCCACCGCGACAAGCCGCAGCATTGATGATGCGGCTTTCTTTATTCTCCGATAATTCACATGACTGAATTGGCGTGTGATGCTTCAGCATCGCAAAACTAAAGTTTTGCACTCCGAAGCGCAATATGGAAATCACCGACGACAAGCTCCGGCAGATCGTGCGCGAAACGCTGCGGGAGTTAGGGCCGCACGCTGATCCGGCGCTCGTGCAAAAAGTCGTGCGCCAGGTCGTGCGCCAATTGATGCAGCACGGCGAGCATTCGACACCAAGCAGCACGGACGCGACTCATTCGACGCAGCAATTTGTCATCAGCATGTTCCGCTCCGGCGATGGAACTTCCGAAAACTCATCGCGGCAGAAAGATTATTGAGGTTGGAAAACTAAGAGAGCATGTCATTCTGGAAGAATCTTTTTTGTCGCCAGCAATGAGTTTAAAATTAATATTTGTATGTCGATTTCAAAACCAGTTGATTCATGAATATGACGATCGCCCTCGCCCAGATCGATTGCCGGCTCGCTGATCTCGAAGCGAATCTGCAAACGCACCTCGAGCTTGCCGCGGCGGCAAAACAACGAGACGCGCAGCTCCTCGTCTTCCCGGAGCTCAGTTTGACCGGCTATCATTTGCAAGAGCGCGCCGCGAAAGTGGCTTTGGCCGAACAGGCAAAGTTTCTCGACCCGCTGCGCGAGCAATCACGCCGGATCGATATTCTCCTCGGCCTGGTGCTGGAGTCGCCGGACCATCGCATTTACAACTCGGCGCTTTATTTTTCCGGCGGCAAGATTTTGCAGCGGCATGACAAAGTTTATTTGCCGACTTACGGCGCTTTCGAAGAAGGAAAACACTTTGCGCGCGGCGACCGCCTGGCCGCGTTTGATAACGCGTTCAGTCGCTGCGGCATTTTGATCTGCGAAGAAAATTGGCATCCCTCGGCCGCCCATCTTTTGTGGGTCGACGGCGCCAAGATTTTTTTCTCGATTCATTGCTCGAGCGCCGGCGTCGCGTCGCCAAAAAATCCTCCGGTACACGAACCATCGACCAGCCCGGGCGCGTGCCGGCTGTTGAGCCAGTTTTATGCGCGCCTGTTCGGCGCCTATTTCATCTTCGTCAATCGTGTTGGCACGGAAGGCCCGTTTCATTTTTGGGGCGGCAGCCAAGTCGTCAACCCCTTCGGCGAAACGGAAGCGACGGCAAAATATGGCGAGCCTGATTTGCTCATTCATACCCTTGAGCTTGACAAGATTCGCGAGGTGCGGATCAAAATGCCGCTGCGCCGCGACGAAGATGTTGCATTCACGATACGCGAATTGGTGCGGATGAGCCGGCAATAACACAACGACGGGCCAGAAGCAAAAAGATTAAACACGAGCAAACAGAGCAAACAGAGATAAGCGTTAATGCATTCAAACTCAGAATAAAATTCTGAAAGTTTTTCCTCCAACGGATAGATGAAGACCAACGGATGAAAAGCAAAAGTCTGAGTAGTTGGTCTTGATCTATCCGTTGGGGCCGCCCCAAGGGCTTTGGTTTTCGGCTTTTCTGAAAATCGGTGTAGTCTTTAATTAGCTTTGTAATCTCCGTTTACTCTGTTTTCTCTGTGTTTAAAACTTGCGCTTTTTTGCAGTAATTGAACTTTTAATAGAATAGCCATGGGCTCCTCGAAAATCAACTGGCCGGAAGATTTGCGTCCGGAGAACTCGCCGGTTTATACTTATAATGAATTGGTGATACCGGCGGAGCCGCGCGTCGTTTGGGCGTGGTTGATTCGAGCGGCATGGTGGCCGCAATGGTATCCGCACTGGAAAGAAGTGAAAATCTTATCGGGGCCGGGCCCGGACCTCGAGCCGGGAACGGTGTTTATCGCGACCGCGCCAATATGGAAAATTTTCAGTGCAAAGATTAAAACCACCGTTCAAGATTTTTCCCCTTTGGCGCGGCTGGCGTGGAGAGGGAAGGCTTTTGGTGTTCACGGCTATCACGCGTGGATCATCGAGCCGCAAGGGGCTGGTTGTAAAGTCATAACCGAGGAAACGCAAAGAGGATTGCTTGTAAGTCTGACTCGATCCTCTACGCAACGGGAAATCCTTAACCGGCATCAAACCTGGCTTGAAGGCCTGGCGAAGATGTCCCCAAGAGGCCTGCCAGATTGAAATCGTAACTGGCTAAATTGTTCACTGCATAAGGAGGAGCTGCTATGGAGTATAAGTATCTCGAGAAAGCCCCAATTAAAGCGACGGATCAAGATCCCTTCGAGTCGATGATGGCGCGTTTTGACGTGGCGGCCATGTTGCTCGACCTCGACCCCGGCATCTATCAGTATCTCAAAACGCCGATGCGGCAAATCATCGTGGCCATACCGATTCAAATGGATGACGGCAATATCGAAGTTTTTGAAGGCTATCGCGTTATTCACAACGACGTGCGCGGCCCCTCGAAGGGCGGCATTCGTTATTCGCCGCACATCAATCTCTCGGAAATCAAAGCGCTCGCAGCGTGGATGACGTGGAAATGCGCCGTGGTCAATATTCCTTTTGGCGGCGCCAAGGGCGGCGTTAAATGCGATCCCAAAATGCTCACGATGGTCGAGCTTGAAAAAATTACGCGGCGTTACACCGCGAATTTGTTGGAAGTCTTCGGGCCGGACCGCGACGTTCCGGCGCCGGACGTGAACACCAACGAGCAGGTGATGGGCTGGATCATGGACACCTATTCCATGCACGTGCGCCACACTGAAACCGCGGTGGTGACGGGCAAGCCGACTTTTCTCGGCGGCTCGCAGGGGCGCGTCGAAGCCACCGGCAAAGGCGTGGTGATCGTGACGAGCAGTTTGATGAAAAAGATAGACATGAAACCAAAAGACACGCGCGTCGTGATTCAGGGATTTGGCAACGTCGGTTCCATCGCCTCCAAAGAGTTTGTCGAGCTTGGCTGCAAGGTGATCGCCATCAGCGACGTGAGCGGCGCTTATTATAATGCCAAGGGCATCGAGGTCAATAAAGCCATCGCACACCGCGACGCTCACGGCGGCGTGCTCGAAAATTTTAACGGCGGCGACAAGATCTCAAATGAAGAGCTGCTCGAGTTGGAGTGTGAAGTGCTGGCGCCCTGCGCGTTGGAAGATCAAATCACCAGCAAAAATGCCGGCAAGATCAAAGCCAAAATTATTGCCGAAGGCGCCAATGGGCCGACGACGGCGAAAGCCGATCCGATTTTGGCCGACCGCGGCATCGCCGTCATTCCGGATATTCTGTGCAATGCCGGCGGCGTCACCGTCAGCTATTTTGAATGGGTGCAGGATCGCATGGGCTACTTTTGGACGAAAGAAGATGTTTTCAGCCGTCTCGATCGCATTCTCACCGAAGCCTTCGAAGACGTGCGAACGACGGCGGAAAAATACGACGTCAACATGCGCATCGGCGCGTATATTCTGGCGATCGATCGAGTGGCAAAGACGCTGAAGCTGCGCGGGATTTATGGGTGAGGCTGGTGGCAGAATGTCGGTGGGTACAATGTTATCCTCGTTTTGACACTGTACCCGCCCGAGCAGAGTCGAAAATTTTGCTTAAAGAACCCAAACGCAATAATAACATTAAAGCGCCGATTTATTTTCGTCTTTTCTAATCTGAATCTGCATAAGCTTCAATATAGAATTTTTCTTCCGCAGGCGTGAAGGCAAGAAAGCCCAATATCTGTTGTTGTTCTTCCAGGGAGAGGTGTGCGTTAAGTAAATCCCAGATCAATCCTTGACGAGCCTCATGATCCATGTCCAAGAATTTTTCTGAGACGATAAATCCTGAAATTTGCTCACCAGGTTCATGGTCGAAGCGGATTTCTTCATCAGCAAATTTTTTCTTTAAGATGCCTCTTACTCTTTTTTCAATTGTGACCATTGCAGACCTCCTAATTGGACAATTTCTCTTGCTGCTTCGTAAAGTTTTTTGCTGTTGTATTTCAAGAAATCACCTTGGATGCCGCGATCTCGACCAGATTTTTTCAGAAGTGAGCATATTTCATCGTGAGAAACAAAACGATACGAATTCTGCCACCGAACACTAACTTCACCCATTAAAGCAAAAATTCTTTTTGAACTCTTTTTATACCGCACCTTCGACAACGGTGTTTTCTTCCACAGGAGCCAGAGATCGTGCCGTGCATCGAAGCTGGGATCGCTCAGAACACGAAACGCTCGCAATAAACATTCAACTGCTAGGCCGGAAGCATACATGGCGAAAGAATAACGGCCTGTTGTGTGGAGCAGATAGGCATCTTTGATTCTTTCTGATGATGCCTTGTAATAATTTTCAGCGGCTGACCTCATCATGCTCTCCGCTCACATCGATTTGCATGGAATTGGCTTAATTGATTCGAAAATTCGGAATTGCAAATTAGTTATAGTCGTCTCCGCTAATGTTAGCAAGATAGCATTTTATTGATACAAAATCAACGAAAAAATTATTCAACCATGTTTGTCGCCATTAACTTGACTTCCAACCCGGCTCGCCTGAAAAAACTTCATGCGCAAATCAAATCCCATCTCGGCGCACAAATCGGCCAAATCGAGCTGTCGCTCGATCCGGCCAAATTTGACGAGGCACTGGTTGAAGCGGAAGCCATTGCGGCCTATCGCTTTTCCGCCGAACAATTTTCGCGCTGCCGCCAATTGCGCTGGCTGCATTTCGGCGCCGCGGGCATAGAAAAATCGCTCTCTCCCGAACTGGTTCGTAGTGTTGTTGTTGTGACCAACGCGCGCGGCATTCACGGCGACCGCATGGCAGAATATGTGCTCGGCGCGATTTTGTTTCTTGCCAATCGTTTCGACCTGGCAGCGCGTGGACAATTCGAGAAAAAGTGGCGGCAAAAAGAGATGATCAAGGACCGCTCGCCGCTAACGGGAAAAACCGTCGGCATTCTGGGGATCGGCGCCATCGGAACGGAGATCGCGAAGTGGTGCGCTGCGGTGGGTTTGCAAGTCATCGGCTTGCGCCGGCAGCCCAATTTACCCAAACCGGAACAAGTGGCCGAGATTTTTTCTCCGGCGCAGATTGACGAATTTCTTGGCCGCGCGGATTTCGTCGTTCTTGCTTTGCCGCTCACGGCGGAAACGCGCGGCTTGCTGAGCGCCGAGCGGCTGCGCGCCATGAAACCGAGCGCCTATTTCATCAACATCGGCCGCGGCGATCTGGTCGATGAGCAAACGCTGCTCGAATTGCTGCAAGAACGGAAAATCGCCGGCGCCGTGCTCGACGTTTTTCAGACCGAGCCGCTGCCCGAAGACCACCCCTTTTGGCAACTGGAAAATGTGTTTGTAACGCCGCACAGCTCCGGCAATTTTGCAGAATACGTGGATCGCGTCGGCGAGCAATTCGCCGAAAACCTCGCGCGGTACGTGCGCGGGGAGCCGTTGTTGAAGGTGGTGGATAAGGAGAGAGGGTATTGAGATTTGAAGGTGATCGAGTGGTGGGAGTAACGCAAGAAGGGCTAAACATAATCCACCTCCATGATGCTTGATTTTTTGACGAAAGTTGCGTAACTTTTAGATACCAATGTTTGACATGGGCTGTCGTACAGCATTATATTTTTGATGAGGAGGTGTTGGTGCTATGGCAGTCATCGCAATGTTTTACGGAATTATTGTCTCGATGTACTATTTGGACAATCAAAAGCATCATCTGCCTCATATCCATGTTAGGTATCAAGACCAGGAAGTCGTTCTTTCAATTCCGGATGGGCAAATTCTGGAAGGCAAAATAAAGGCAAATAAAATGAAATTAGTGCAAGCATGGCTTGAAATCCATCAGGACGAGCTTATGGCTGATTGGGCGCTTGCAAGCAGTGGAGAAACTGTCTTCAAAATCGACCCCTTGAAATAGGAGCTATCGTCATGAACCCCAGAGTTAAAGATGTCAAACCAAATCCCGATTATACGCTGACGCTGACTTTTGCCAATGGCGAAGTCAAGTCTTTTGATGTAAAGCCATATCTGAATATAGGCATCTTTAAGGAATTAAAAGAGCCTGGCTTGTTCAACTCTGTTAAACCCTTCTTGGGAAGTATTCAATGGAAGAATGGCCAGGATTTATGTCCTGATACATTGTATTTAGAAAGCACACCAATTCATAATCTTGCCGCCTCTGACAATGGCGAAGCAAGAGCGGAGAAAATTAGAGTAGAAGAGATCGTCGCCTAATCATAATTTTCAGAAGCTTCACCTGCCAGAACAATATTGATTAAGCTCGCCGATGCGTCAATTCATCGAATATGCTTTTTAAAAGCTGTTCCACAAGCCATGATCCACCTCCAAAACCTCCAAAAACATTTCGGCCCCAAAACGATTTTTGATGGAGCCTCCACCCACGTGCCGCCGAAAACGCGCGTTGGACTCGTCGGCCCCAACGGCTCCGGCAAAACCACGCTCTTTCGCATGCTCATCGGCGAAGAGCAGCCGGATGGCGGCAGCATCGTCATTGCCAAAGGCGCGCGGCTTGGCTATCTCAAACAGGAAGTGTGGGACAATCCCGAGCGCAGCATTCTCGCCGAAACGATGGCCGGCTTTCCGGAGCTGCAGAAGATCGAGCAAGAGTTGACCGCGATGGAGCGGCGGATGGCGGATGATCATCATCCCGAATTGCTCGAGCGCTATGGAAAATTGCGCCAACGTTTCGAAGCGCAAGGCGGCTACGAAATCGAGCATCAAGCCAAGGCCATACTCAGCGGCATCGGCTTTCGTCCGGAGCAGTTCGTGCAACCCCTGCACCAATTCTCCGGCGGCTGGATGATGCGCGTCGCGCTCGCCAAATTGTTGCTCGCCAGGCCGGAGATTTTGTTGCTGGACGAGCCGACCAACCACCTCGATCTCGAAACCGTCGTGTGGCTCGAAAATTTTCTGCTCGAATATCCCGGCGCCATCGTGCTCACCACGCACGATCAGGTTTTTATGCAGCGCATCGTCGAGCGCATCATCGAAGTCAGCCAGCGCAAGCTGCACACCTTCATCGGCAGCTTCGAGGATTACGTCGAAGAAAAAGCGGCGCGGCAGGAGCAGCTCGAAGCGCAATATCAAAATCAGCAGCGCCAGATCGAGCACACCGAGCGGTTCATCGAGCGTTTTCGCTACAAAGCCTCCAAAGCGCGGCAGGTGCAGAGCCGCATCAAAATGCTCGAAAAGATGGAGAAGGTGGAGCTGGTCAACGACACGACCCGGGCCATGAAGTTCCGTTTGCCGCAGCCGCCGCGCTCCGGCCAGGAAGTCATCAAATTGTCCCAGGTCACCAAGCGTTACGGCGAAAAAACGGTTTATGAAAATTTAGATTTCACCTTGCTGCGCGGGGAGAAAGTCGCGCTGCTGGGGCCGAACGGCGCCGGCAAATCGACGTTGATCAAAATCATCGCCGGCACGGTGGATGTGCAAGACGGCGCGGTGTTGTACGGCCATCACGTGACGATGGATTATTACGCGCAGCATCAATTGGAGATTCTCAATCCGAATGCGACGATTTTGGAAGAGTTGACGGCGGTGACACCGCATCTCTCGCCGGAGCAGCGCCGCACCCTGCTTGGTGCGTTTCTCTTTTCCGGCGACGACGTCTTCAAGCCGATTGCGGTGCTTTCCGGCGGTGAAAAGGCGCGCGTGGCGCTGGCCAAAATGCTCTCGCGCCCGGCCAATCTTTTGGTGATGGACGAACCGACCAACCACCTCGATATTTTGTCACGGCAGGTGTTGGAAGACGCGCTGGCCGATTACGACGGCACGCTCATTTTCATTTCCCACGACCGCGCCTTCATCAACACCATCGCCAACCGCATCGTCGAGGTTCGCGAGGGACGGCTGCGCAATTTTCCGGGGAATTATGATGATTATATTTGGAAGAAGGAACAGGAGGCCGGGGCAGCAGCAGTAGCAGAGACAGTAGCAGTTAGTTCGTCATCACCGGGCGAAGCACAAACGCCTACCATCGCTCGCCCCAAAAAAGAAGACCGCCGCGCCCGCGCCGAGCGCATTCAAGAACGCTCGCGCCAGCTCAAGCCGCTGCAAGGAAAATTGAAAGCATTGGAAGGAGAGATTGCGGGTTTGGAAAAAGAAAAGGAAGAACTCACCACGGCGCTTTGCGATCCCGCCATTATTACCAACAGCGCGCTTTATCCCCAAAAGCTCAAACGCCACGCCGAGCTGGAAACGCGCCTGCAAACCTGCTACGAAGAATGGGCCGTTATTGCTCAACAGATTGAAACGGCGCAAGCCGAGTTTACGGATTTATAGAGAAACAAAAACGCGACGAGCAGTCCCACCGGATTCGGAACTGCCCGTCTGCGAGAAGCCCTTTACTTTAACCACCAACGCCACCGCGGGCCGGGTTGTTTTTGTTGAAGGTGAGATCGCAAAAAGCTGCGCAATTGAGGCGGATTCGCAGAGATTCGCGGGGTGGGAAATGGAGTGTTGGAATAATGGAGTGTTGGAATAATGGAGTGTTGGAATAATGGAGTGTTGGAATATTGGAGTGTTGGAATATTGGAGTGCTGGAATAATGGAGTGCTGGAATATTGGAGTGTTGGAATAATGGAGTGTTGGAATAATGGAGTGTTGGAATAATGGAGTGTTGGAATATTGGAGTGCTGGAATAATGGAGTGCTGGAATATTGGAGTGCTGGAATATTGGAGTGCTGGAATATTGGAGTGCTGGAATATTGGAGTGCTGGAATAATGGAGTGCTGGAATAATGGAGTGCTGGAATAATGGAGTGCTGGAATATTGGAGTGCTGGAATATTGGAAAAATGGATTTTTCCAACACTCCAGTAATCCAGCAATCCAGCAATCCAGTAATCCAGCAATCCAGCAATCCAGTAATCCAGCAATCCAGCAATCCAGCAATCCAGCAATCCATCAACCCAGCGATCCGGAGCTTGGCTTTACAATCCCCAACTTCCCCATTTTGTAGCGCAGCGTTTGCTCGGGTACCTTCAGCGCACGAGCGGCTTGGGATTGATTCCAATCGTTGGTGAGCAAGGCTTGGCGGATGAGCTGCTCCTCGACCTCGGCGAGATGCCCTTGCAAAGATTTGTTGGCGACAAAAACGGTGTCGCTGGGAGTGGCCTGTCGCACTTTTTTGCGCAACTCCGGCGGCAAAATCTCCCGTCCCAGAATCTTGTCCGTTGCTGCCGCAAACGTGACCAGCCGCTCCACAAAATTTTCCAGCTCGCGGATGTTGCCGGCCCAGGGTTGCTCTTGCATGTAATCTAAGATCTCCTCGTGAAACGACTCGGCCTGCTTGCCCTGCTTCGCGCTGAACTTTTTGAGAAAATGATTGGCCAGCAACGGAATGTCCTCCTGCCGCTCGTGAAGGGAAGGCACGTTGATCGGATAAACGTGCAGACGATAAAACAAGTCCTCGCGGAATTGTTGCTTCTCCATCAGCTTGCGCAGCGCGGCGCTGCTGGCGGAAATGACCCGCACCTCGACTTGGCGCGTTTTGTTGCCGCCGAGCGGGCGGATCTCGCCTTCCTGTAGCACGCGCATGAGCTTCGCCTGCATGTCCAGCGGTAGGTTGGCGATCTCATCCATGAACAGCGTGCCAGCGTTCGCCTCTTCAAACAAACCTTTGCGATCCGCCGCCGCGCCCGTGAATGCGCCTTTCACATGGCCGAATAATTCGCTCTCAATCAAATTGGGCGGAATCGCACCGCAATCAACTGCCACAAAAGGCTTGTCGCTGCGGTCACTGAACTGATGAATGGCGCGCGCGACTCGTTCCTTGCCGGTGCCGCTTTGGCCTTGCAGCAATACGCGCACGTCGCTGCGCGCCGCGGCCTCGATGGCTTGCAGCATGTCGACGAACTTCTTGCTCTTTCCCAGCATGCCCACCGCTTCATACTTGGAAATGAGCGCGCTCGCGGGCAGCCGCGCTTCAAAAAACTCCTGCACCTTTTGCAGGTTGCGCAGATAAGGCGCGACGATGTTCGCCAGATTTTCCAAATAGGCCAGCTCTGGCGCCAGCGCGTCATCGGCGCCATTCAGATTGATGGCCAAAATCGTGCCGATGACGATGCCTTCCACGATCAGCGGCGCCGCCAAAACCGACTTGACCGGCGCGTTGCCAAAATAATCTTTCGTGAAGCGAGTATCGGACTTGAGATCAGCGCTCACGAATGGCTGCCGTTTCTTGATCACCCAGCCGCTCACGTGCGTGTGTACCGCTTGATATTTGCGCTCGCTTTCCGGCTCTCCCTCTTTGAAGATGGTCTTCACCGTGTGCCGCGTTTGCGGGTTGATCATCATGATGAGCGCGGCCTCCGCTTTGAGCAGAAACGCCGCCTTCTGCGTGATGACCCGCAGCACCTCATCAAAATCCGTCTGCCGGCTGAGGATGGCGGCCAACTCGATAAGGCGCTCGAGCCGTTGAATCTCCGATTCCGGCGAGGCGGCGGTCGTTGAAGCGTTATTGGAGTCGGAAGCGTTTTTCTTTTCAGGAAGCAACATGATTCACAATAGAATAATCGTCACACCGGTTTCTTCTTCCACTTCCGTCGCCACCGTGGCTGCTTTTAGGCCATTTCTGTAGGTGTATTTGTCGAATTCGATGTGCAGCTCTATGATATCTTCACTGTAAGCTTTAGCCCATTCGATTCGAACTTTTGGCAGCGCCTCTGCCAACCTTTTTTTGAACTCTTGCAGTGTTCTCTTCTGCAACTTGTTCAAATTATTTGTGATGCGCTCAACCGGAGTATTCATAACAAAATCCGCTCACCGCAAAATGATCGTTACATCCGTCTCATCTTCTACCTCAGTTGCCATTGTTGCTGCCTTCAGACTATTTCTGTAGTTGTATTTGTCGTATTCAAGATGCAGCTCAATTATATCCTTATTGTAAGCTTTGGCCCACTCTATTCGAACTTTTGGTAAAGCCTCTGCCAATCTTCTCTTGAACTTGAGCAATGTTTCCTTATGCCGGCGGGTCATGTTGTTTTTTAATGCATCATTTTGCTGTCTCATAACAATCCTCGCGTAACACGAGATTCTCCCTCCTTTTAAAAAAGCCTTTTGATATTCACATATCACTTCAAATTATGAAAAAAATATTTGAGAAACAACTCCAAATCCGTTCCACTCGTAATGCCTCACTCACAGGGGGAAAATCGTAGCGCAGTCTTCCAGACTGCAGACAAGATGTCTGCGCTACCCACCTGTAACTGACCCATTACTTCCAATCCGCTGTGCGGTCATGCGCAAGGTTTCTGCAAAATCCGTCTGCCGGCAAAGAATGGCGGCCAGCCCGACGAGGGGTTCGAGTTTGTGGGGTGGTGATTCCATACTCTGTAAATTTACAATTAAATAACAGAATAACGGACGGCTTGCTAAATAACGAGCCGTCGCCGAGTTTTTCGAAAAGACGATGAGGCGTATTATCCCCAGCGGGGTTGCTCATCAGGGTTAATGCCGAGCGTGAGCTTGGCGATGAATTCGCGTGTCAGCGAGGCGTTCGTGGGATGAATGCGGCCCAACCTCGCATCGCGGAATAAACGTTCGATCCCGGCCTTCTTGAAAATTCCAAAGCCTCCGGCCAAATCCAGCGCGAGATCGACGACGCGCCATGAGCCTTCAACGGCCCGGTGCTTCGCCGCGACGATCTTGACGATCCAATTGGCGCCGTAGTCAACGCCGGCCGACCAATCCTGCGCCAGCTTCTCGATTTGCGGGCCAATGGACTCCAGCTCAATCACCATATCGGCGATATTGTGTTGAACTTCGGCGTGATAGGCCATCGAGCGCGAAAGCCCAATCGAGGTTTTCTTCTTCACATTTTCTATGGTTAGATCGAGGGCGCGCTGAGCGATGCCGTAGTAGACGTTGGCAAAACCGAACAGAGCCCAGGCAAAGATCGCCAGAAGGTAAGCAGGAATCAAGCTGAGATATATTTTGTTCCGAACGGACATGTGACAATAGCCCACCAATTCATTGGTGGGAACAAAATTCATCCTCCCCCATTTAGTCCCGAAGGGACGATTGAAGACGGCATGTTTGCAATATCTCTATCGCTATTTTTCAATCGTCCCTTTCGGGACTAAATGGGACTTTGGGATTCTCACCCGGAAATAAATTTCCGGGCTATTCTCGCGTGTCCCCGCGGGACAGAATCCATTCCTGCGTGAAAGTTTTTGCTATTTTGCAAAGAATCAACTTATAATGGATGATATAAAACCATTCTACTGAAACATATCCGGACTGACCTCCAGCGCGACCTCCGATATCTTGTCCACTGGAAGGCCGGCGCGTCGCGCGTGCTCGCGCAGGGCTTCAGGATCAGGCGCGTCGTATTCACAATAAATTTTGCCTTCCGCCTCGGAAATGTAGCTCTTGATCCAAACGACCCCCGGCATGCCGTCGATCACTTCCTTGGATTTTCTGGCGGCGCCTTCCAACTGCTCTCTTGAAAGCGGCGGAACTGTACGCTCGATGATATACCTTGGCATGGTTGCCTCCTTGTGGTTTGTAAATGGATTGTTTGCTCAATTGAAGTTGTAGCCGTACATTCAATTTTTAATTTTTTGCATTTGATGCTTGACTTTTTCATTTTCAGGCCGTATCTTTTATATAAAGAGAGTGAGTAAATCCTGTACAGTTCCCTTGGTGTTCCCTTCTGAATGTGGGTAACAGAGCCTCGGGGTTCAGGCTGTACAGGGGTCGCTCTCTTTTTTATTTGTCCGGATAAACGCGCTCGAAGACAATCTTTTCCTTAAAAACGTCATACCATTGCGTATCCCCTATTTCGTATTTCCGAAAAATTCCCCACGCAAAAAGATCAATTGCCTGCAACAACTTGTCTTCATGTGAAAAACTGTGATTGATGGTTAGCAGCACATGAGGCGGAATAAGAGACTCTAATTGTTCAATGACACGCGCGTTGAATTCTTGAATGGTCGAGCTCCGCATGCTTCTATCCAAAGTAAGTGTAACTCGAGTCGTTGCCTGCCCAATCGGCAACTCTTTGAGAACGAGGTTTGTAATAAAACGATAGACACGATTTTTATTTAGCTCAAGATGATTGACAAAACGGTCTTTCTTGAGAATCACCGCCGAGATGGTAAAAGGAATGGCTGCAACATGGCGGTAAAAGTACTGTTTAGCCGTGAGATCAGTTGTCGTTGCTTTGATCTCAACAATTGGATTCTTCTTCTGTGAATGTTTCTTGCGCAGTTTGTTGTTTAAAGTCCGCGCCATCGCCTTTTCAATCATCTTCCTGTTTGTGTCACCGATCACTTCCAAAACTGCTATCACAAAATGCCGTGACGCGCCTGGACTTTGAATGTGATGTCCGAGGTCTCCTGATTCATCGAGGTAAAGGTAATACATAGCAAAAAGCTCCGCTCATTCGTATGAAAAGTAAATTCTAATATTGGTTCTGATAGTCATCAATCATAATATTACGCCTCATTTTGGTTAACGTGAATTAACTTCACTTTTGCAACCGCCTGCAGGCCTCTTGCAGTTTTTCGTCTTCGCACTCGGAAGCTATTTTCTCCGCCTGGGCCGCGTAATCATCGGCGCGATCTGGTGCGCCTTGCGAGGCATGCACACGCGCCAGATGATACAGCATCCAGCCTTCGCCCTTGCGATCGCCGAGCTCGCGCCGGATTTCAAGCGAATCTTCGTAACAATGCAGCGCTTGTTCGGCCTGGTCCATATCGTAGCAGACTTCTCCCAAAGCCGCCAAAGCATGCCCTTCCAAGAGACGTTGTTTCGTTTGACGATTGAGCGCAACGGCTTGCTCAAGACAGGCGAGCGCTTCTTCATGGCGGCGGAGACGCTTCAAAGTTACGCCGATGCTATTCAACATCAAACCGGCATGAACTTGATTTCCCAACTGCCGAAAGATTCCGAGCGCCTTTTCATAATGCTGCAGCGCCTGATCGTATTCACCGTGATGCCACGCAACGATCCCCATGGTGTTGAGCAGGCTGGCCTCCTTGGCGCGATCTTGCATCTTCTCGGCAAGCACCAGCGCTTCACGATAATACTGCAAGGCTAATGAAGGATCACTTTCAATGAGACGGCTAACTCGAGCCATCCCTTCGAGCGCCTCCAGCTCGCCAGGGCCATTGTTCGCCCTCTTTCGCAATTCTCTGGCTTTGGCCCAAGCCGCCATCGCTTCCGGATAGTTTTTGTCGCGCTCACAGATGCCGGCGACTTTGCTCCACATCAAGGCTTCGGTTTGATGATCCGCCAGTTGAGCAAAAAGCGCCGCACCTTCACGAAGATGGGGTAGAGCTTCTGCATGTCTCTCCAGAGCCAGAAGGACTTCTCCCACATTCCAAAGCGACTGGGCCAAGCCGTCGGCATACTTGGTCTTCCTGTTCAAGTCCACCGCCTCTTTATGGGCCCGGAGGCTGTCTTCAATCTTGCCTTGCTCCCAATAGATGTTGGCAATAGAAGTCAGAGACCACGACTGACTAATCACGAGTCGGTGTTGCATGCCTAAGTCCATTGCTCGTTGCAGGTAGAGCAGGGCTTTTTCGTGGTCGCCCAGTTTGCCGTAAAGATTGCCGGCTACCTGTAGAGTAGAGGCATGCTTGACCGGATCCGGTTTCACCTCGTAAATGGCGAGCGCTTCTTCCAAGTACTTCAAGGCGTGCTCGTAATCACCAAGATGACGCCAGAGACTGCCAAGATTGATCAAATCTCCGGCGATGGCCTGGGCATCGCCACGTTGCTGATCAATTGCCAGCGCCGTCTCATTGCTGGCCACTGCTTCTTCGTTTTTGTCTTGATGCCAATAGAGAAAGCCCAGACTTCTAAGGGCGATCCGCTCCCCAACCGTATCGGCAAGATTACGGCTGAGGCGAAGCGACTTGTTGAGCACCTCTTCAGCAGCATCGAAGCGGTTGAGCAGCGTGAGCAACTCTCCTTGTCGACAATAAACCATGGCGAGCCTGGCATGATCTTGCGCCGGCTCAAGCAGCGCCAGCAGCTCGTTGATAATCCGCTGCTGGCGCTCGCGCTCCCCGAGGGTTTCGCAAAGCCGCTCCTGCTGCAGGAGAATCTCGATCAACGTTTCCTGGCGTTGCGGATCTTCCGAAAGCTTCGAGAGCCACTGGCGGGTTTTTTCGAGGAGGTTGAGCGCTTCAGAAAATTGGCTGAACGCGCCGGCTTTTTGAGCCGAGGCCCGACCGTAATGAACTGCCTTTCGCCAATTTTCTGCCTGGCTGAAATGGTGCGCCAACACCTCCAAATGTTCCTCGAGGCGATCCGGATAGAGCTCTTCAACCGCCTTTCCGACCAACCCGTGCAGAGATTTGCGCTGATGCTGAAGCAGGCTCTCATACGCCACTTCCTGCGTGAGCGCATGTTTGAATTTATAAGTTGCATCAGGCCGCACGCGAATCTGTTGAATCAATCCCAGGGTCTTGAGCGTTTCCAGAGATGACAGAAATGATGCGGGCTGCAGCGCAGACATCTTGTCTGCAGGCGAGGACGCCCGCGCTACATCGAGCGCGCGCTGGAGAATCCCTCGATTGAATTCACGCCCGACCACCGCCGCAAGGCATAAGAGCTCTTTGGCCTCGTGATCCAAGCGATCTAGGCGTGTGCGAATAACGGCTTCCACCGTGTCCGGCAAATGCAGCTTCTCCAATGAACCGGCCAGTATTGCCTGTCCTTGCTCAACTTTCAACGTTCCTTCTTCCACGAGCGTCTGGCAGATCTCTTCAAGAAAAAATGGATTGCCGCCCGTGCGTTCGTGAATGCGCTTGCCCAGTTCTTCCGGAAAATTCTCCGCGCCAAGAACGGACTTCATGATCCGCAAGGATGGCGGCACCTCCAGCGGCCCGAGATGGATCAAAGTATGATGGCGCAGGTTGCTCCAATCCAGCGCGCCTTCCGGACGATAAGTCGCCACCACGAGCAGAGAATAAGCCGAGGCCATTTCCGCGATTTGTTTCAATACTTCCAGCGAAGCCTCGTCAGCCCAGTGCCAGTCTTCGAGCAGCATGACAGCCGGTCCGCGTATGGCGCTGAGCGTGAAGATGGCGCAAAGCCCTTCCAACATCGCGAGCCGGAGATCTTCGCCTTGCAGATGCTTGGGCAAAGGATAGGCCTCGCTTTGAAGCGATAGCAAGTGCAGATAAAGCGGCATGAAATCTTTTAGATTCGGATCGATAGCGCCAATTCCCGCCACGGCAGTTTCCAGCAAGCTTGCCGGCGAATCGTTTTCACGGAGCTGCAGGATATTCCGCAAGCTCTCGACAAAGGGCAGATAAGGAATATTGCTGCCGTACGATTGACAACGACCCTGCACGAGCTGGATGGTTTCGCGATCCCATTCGCGGCGGAGCTCGAATAGCAAACGGCTTTTGCCCGCTCCCGCCTCGCCGCCGATGGCAACGAATTGGCCTTCGCCGCGTCGAGCCTTTTCAAGACAAGCTTGCAATGTTTTCAGCTCCTGCTCTCGTCCCGTGTATGGCGTGAGCCCCGCTCTTTCCGCCGCTTCGAGACGGGTTTGCCATCCGGATTCTCCGAGCACGCGATAAGGTGTTATTGACTGCGCCTTGCCTTTCAGAACCACCGGCGCACAAGCTTCGGTCTCAAAGAAGGGCGCGATGAGACGCTGCTGCTCCGGACTAAGGAGAATTTCGCCAGCCTCGGCCTGAGCCGCCAGCAACGCGGTAATTTGGAAAGCGCTTCCCGTTATTTCATATTTTCTTTCACGATCGCCCCGCGCTTGCGCGACAATCACGCCCGTGTTGATTCCTGAGTGCAGGCGGATTTCCTGGCCGATGCGGTTCTCGATCTCGAGGCTCAACTCTCGCACTTGCGCATGAAGCGCCAACGCCGCGCGAACCGCGCGGACGAAATCATCTTCGTGCGAAGTGGGAATGCCGAAGAGCGCGGCCATTTCGTCGCCGGCAAACTGATTGATCACACCGCCGTGCTTTTGCACGATGGCAGCGGCGCGATCTCTGATCTGGCCCATCACGGCCTCGACTTCTTCCGGCGAGAGCTGCTCGATAAGATCGGTGTAACCGGCCAGATGGGAAATGAGAATCGTCGCTTGCCGTCTTTCCGCTTTGCGGAGCTGATCGGAGGGCGTTTCTTGAGAACTCTTTCGCGGCGCGGGTGTTGGTTGCGACGAGGTTGGAGGAATCATTGGCTGTAACGAGGCGGAAGCACGAGCATTTTGCAAGTCTTGGATTATGCTCCGAACCGAGTCGAATCTTTTCTGCGGCGCCTTCGCCAGGGCTTTTTCAATAATCCTCGCCAATTCCATCGGCGCATCGGCGCGGAGAGCCTTGATTGGTTCCGGCTCCTCATTCAAAATCGAATACATCATCGCCGCCTCGTACTCACCGCGAAACGGCAACTGCCCGGTGAGCATTTCATACAACACCACGCCGAGCGCCCAAATGTCGGTGCGATGATCGACCTCTTCGCCGCGCGCCTGCTCCGGCGACATGTACGCCGCCGTGCCGAGCGTCGTGCCGGTTTTGGTGAGATGCACGTCGCCGCCCATCTTCGCCAGCCCGAAATCCATAATCTTCACTTGGCCGGATTCCGTGACCATGATGTTGCTGGATTTGATGTCGCGGTGGGTGATGCCTTTCGCATGCGCGGCTTTCAAGCCTTCGGCGATTTGCGTGGCATAGGCGAGGCAATTATCAATTGACAATTGAGAATTGTCAATTATCAATTTTCTTAATTCTTGTCCCTCAATAAATTCCATCACAATGAACATCTCACCATCGACTTCTTCAATGGCATAAATCGTGGCGATGTTGGGATGATTCAACGCCGCTGCGGCTTTCGCTTCAATTTTAAACCGCTCGCGTTCCTCAGCATTGGCCGCAATGTGGTGCGGGAGAAACTTGATCGCAACGAGGCGCTCAAGCTTCGTGTCCTCGGCTTTGTAGACCACGCCCATGCCGCCTTCGCCGAGCTTGGCGAGGATCTTGTAGTGAGAGATAGTTTGGCCGATCATTGAGCTTTGCCAATCTCTTAAGATTATCGTAGCAGCAACATCTTGCGAACTTGCAGATGGTTTCCGGCGCGGAGTTGACAAAAGTAAATGCCGCTCGCCAAAGTCGTGGCCTCAAACACGAGGCTGTGGCGACCCGCCTCCCGCACTTCATCCAGCAGCATCCGGACCTGCCGGCCCATCACGTCAAATATTTT